>SL_3KL_010_SEDDRAFT_10006638_pt1 | contig 10333 bp, 10 predicted proteins | sample SodLakKL_010_SED_2_FD_10381 | JGI IMG/M metagenome (IMG submission 10381)
TCGATCACTCTCAGATTTTCGAGCTAATGCAGCCTCTTACATAGAGCGTGTTAAATCAAAGCGACGGCCACTTGTTCTTACCCAACATGGTAAAAGTTCTGCAGTATTAATTGATGTAGAAGATTATCAAAAATTACTCGATAAGATTCAGTTATTGGAAGAAATATCCACTGCCCGAAAGGAATTAGATAATGGTGAAGGTATTAGCCAAGAAGAGTTTTTTAGTGAACTGAGAGCCAAATATACCTCATGAAAATTATTTGGTCGCCAACCGCCAGAACCAAAACTAAAGAAATTCTCGAGTACGTTGCTAAAGATAATCCGGATGCGGCTTTAGTTCTTATTGATCAGTTCGAATCAAAGATTGAAAAACTAAAAGAAAATCCAGAATCAGGCAGAGTTTTGCCAGAATTAAAAAATGACAAAATTCGGGAAATAGTTGTTCATAAAAATTATGGATTCATTTATGAGATAAACCCTGATACAATAGAAATCCTGACCATACGCCATTTTCGGCAAAATTTCTCTTCTTCTAAACTTTAGTTATCATCGGTGGTTAACAAGCGGTTCGTGCGGACGAGTTAAAGTTTCGAAGTTTTAAAAAATTGGTCGCTCGGCTGCACAAACGCCAAACCATTATGCCTCCTCTCTTTACAATAAAATAGCACTTGATTAAGTTAACTTAATTGTTAACATTTGTTCTGTGAAATCAGTCAAGTTCTATAAAACCCAATCCGGCAAAATTCCGGTCAAGAAATTTCTGGACTCGTTGAATTCGAAACATGCCCAGAAAGTCGCCTGGGTCTTAGAATTGATTGAACGCCTGGATCAGGTGCCGGTGCAATATTTCAAAAAGTGAAAAAGCACCGATGACATTTGGGAAGCGCGTGCCAGGGTTGGATCCAACAGTTTTCGGTTGTTGGGTTTTATTGATACGAATGATGAGTTTGTCATACTTACTAATGGGTTTACCAAAAAATCACAGAAAACACCGAAAAAGGAAATTAAACTGGCAGAGCAGCGAAAAGCTGATTATCTGTCTCGAAAAGGAGGTAAATAATGAGTGATCTTCAAGCATATATTAGCGACAGAAAAAAACGCGACCCTGAATTTGCCGAAGGATACGATGAAGGTTTCAGAAGTTTTAGAATAGGTGTCCTTCTTAAGCAAGCTCGCGAGGAAGCAGGCCTGACTCAGGATGAACTCGCAAAACAGCTGAACACGAAAAAAACAGCCATCTCACGAATCGAGAACCATGCCGAAGATATAAGGCTTTCAACTTTGGAGAAATATGCCCAGGCATTTGGAAAAAAGCTCAGAGTTGAACTCGTAGAGTGAGGCAGGCATAACCAGCGGTTCGAGCCAACGAGTTCGGGATTCGGGGCTATGGATCATTCATCGCCTCGCCGCACAACCGCCAAACCGTTAGGCGTCTAAAACCACTACCTCATGAAAATAAATCTACTATTTTTTGTAAAGCATTTTAGAAAATTCGTTTTTTGGCATTTGGAAAGACCGGGAAGATATCCAGGATAGTACTGCCTGGGTCAGAAGTGTTCGTAAATCTCAGTGGTCTAATTAGCGTTGTATGTCGGACTATTCCGTTGGTCGTCACGCTGCACCTGCCAGGTGCCATTAAATTATTCTGATTCCATGCTGCTCAGAATTATTTGACCAGATTACTATCACGCCTCCCTCCCGCTAACCTAAAATCCCATACCCTTTTTTACTTCATAAAAGGCTCAATTAACACTATATTTGAGGCAATTATTTATCAGACTATTGCTAACTAAAAAATAAATCTTTTCAAAAACAGGCTTTACGACTTTTCAGACCCATTTGTGTATTTACTGTTTAAAAAAGCGCTTTTATGGATACACTCTCAAAATGAAAGCTTTAAGCTGTTTTTAAAAAATTGAAGAATTAAAAAGACAGTAATCTCTGCCATGCAAAACGACTACGACAAACGACCCAAAAGCAGTTTTGGCCTCGACTATCTCGGGCTTCAAAAAACAGGAACTGTTTACTGGAACCTTAACCCTCCACAGCTTTATGAACACGCAATCAAAAATGGTGAAGCGGTTCTGACTGATAAAATGGCATTCCGGATTTTAACCGGAAAATATACCGGCCGCTCTCCGAAAGATAAATTTACGGTTGAAGAAGAAACCACGAAAGACCAGATAGACTGGGGCAGTATAAACCAGCCAATTTCGGAAGAGGTATTTGATAATCTGCATAAGAAAGTTGCCGGCTATTTATCAGATAAAGATCTGTATGTGAAAGATCTTTATGCAGGGGCTGATCCGGAGTACCGATTAAATGTTCGGGTAGTGAGCGAAGTGGCTTACCATGCTCTTTTTGCTCATAATATGTTTATACATCCTGATGATGATGCATTGAAAAATCATGAGCCCGGCTTCACTGTTCTTGCCGCACCAAACTTTCAGGCCAACCCGGAAGTTGACGGCACCCGTACCGGCACGTTTATTCTGTGCAACTTCAAAAAGAAGCTGATCCTGATTGGCGGTACTCTTTATTCCGGTGAGGTGAAAAAAGGAATTTTTGCCGTGTTAAATTATCTGCTGCCTCAGCAAAACGTGATGGCTATGCACTGTTCGGCAAATATGGATCATGATGGTAAAACAGCGGTATTTTTTGGCCTTTCGGGCACAGGAAAAACCACTCTTTCAGCAGATGCCGATAAAATTCTGATTGGTGATGATGAGCACGGCTGGAGTGATAACGGTATTTTCAACTTTGAAGGCGGGTGTTATGCAAAGACGATAAACCTCTCAGAAGAACAGGAGCCCGAAATTTATGCAACCACCCAGATGCCGGGTACAATCCTGGAAAATGTAATTCTGGACGAGAATCGGGTTCCCGACTTTGATGATGACAGCCTTACTCAAAATACACGGTGTTCATATCCAATCCATTTTATTCCGAATGCAAGTGATACCGGCCTTGGAAATCACCCTGAAAATATAATTTTCCTCACGGCCGATGCCTTCGGTATTCTGCCGCCGATCTCTAAACTTACTCCTGGACAGGCGATGTATCATTTCATAAGCGGATATACTGCAAAAGTGGCCGGAACCGAACGGGGTGTTACCGAACCGCAGGCTACATTTTCAGCTTGTTTTGGTGCACCGTTTATGCCGCTGCATCCTACCGTTTATGCCGAACTGCTTGCCGAAAAAGTAAAAGAGCACAATTCTGATGTTTGGCTGATTAACACCGGCTGGACAGGCGGGCCTCACGGAGTAGGCTCACGTATGAAATTATCTTTTACCCGAAAAATGCTGACTGAAGCCATTGCCGGTAATCTGAATGATGGTGAATTTATAAAAGAGCCTGTATTTGGATTAATGGTACCTAAAAAGGTAAACGGTGTGCCTGATGAAGTGTTGATGCCCCGAAATACATGGAAAGATAAAACCGCATACGATGAACGGGCAGCGAAACTTGCTAAAATGTTTGTTGATAATTTTAAAAAGTTTGAAGTGAAAGCAAGTAAAGAGATTATAGAATCAGGCCCTAAGCTCTGAAAAGCCTTATTTACTTCTCTGTAAAAGATTTTGTAATGTACTTTTACATTCAGTTGGATAAGTGCGTACCTTTATATCTGAAAATTATTTAGTAAATCTATGAGTACAGTATCCATACCCGATTTTAATCAAACCATTCCAATCGATTCAGTAGGCGTTGAAGAACGTGTTGCACGGCTGAATAAACGCAGTATCAAAACCGAGTCGAAACTGCAGGGGCTTAAACTTGCCCTTAGTATGATAGACCATACAACACTTGAAGGAAGTGACTCGGAGGGCAAAGTAATACAGTTGTGTAAAAAAGCACGATTGCCTTACGCCCCGATGCCGGATTTGCCAACGGTTGCTGCTGTTTGTGTGTATCCAAATATGGTGGCAACTGCCAAAAAAGCGCTCGAAGGCACCGATGTAAATGTGGCCAGCGTTGCCACAGCTTTTCCCAGCGGAATGGCACAACTGCATATTAAACTGGACGACACCCGTTATGCAGTTGCCGAAGGTGCTGATGAAATTGATATGGTAATTTCGCGCGGGGAATTTCTGAAAGGCAATTATTCGTTTATTTTTGATGAAATTGCAGCAGTAAAAGAAGCCTGCGGGAATGCCCATCTGAAAGTAATTCTAGAAACCGGAGAACTTGAAACGTACGAAAATGTGCGTAAAGCAAGTGATATAGCGATGTATGCGGGCGCTGATTTTATCAAAACATCAACCGGTAAAATACAGCCCGCAGCTACGCAGCCTGTTACTCTTGTTATGCTGGAGGCGATCCGTGACTTTTACAGAGAAACCGGAATTAAAGTAGGAATGAAACCAGCAGGCGGAATCAGAAAAGCAAAAGAAGCTCTGCAGTATCTCGTTCTTGTAAAAGAAACCCTGGGTGCCGATTGGTTAAACAAAGATCTGTTCCGTTTCGGAGCAAGTTCATTAACTAACGACCTGCTGATGCAGATTATCAAGCAGGAAACCGGTATCTATCAAAGCAATATCTATTTTTCCAACGATTAATTGATCCGGCCATCGGTTTAAACCGAATTAGCCGGTCATAAAAGATTTAATCTCATGTCTGATCAAAAAACCAAATCAACAAAAACGGAAGAGAAAGCTAACGGGATACCCAAACCCACGTCACCAAATTCCGATTTGAAACTCGACTATTCATCTTTCTGGAATTACAGTGATGCTCCCGAAAGCTCTGATAAGGTGGTAATCGAAGATACCTATAACCACTTTATAAATGGCGAATTTGTAGAGCCCGAAAAAGGCCGAAGATTTGCTTCCGTAAATCCTGCTACTGAAGAAGTACTCTCCCAGTTTGCTGAAGGAACTTCAGAGGATGTTGACAAAGCTGTAAAAGCTGCCCGAAAAGCTTACAAAAATGTTTGGAGCAAAATGCCGGGCAGAGAACGCGGCAAATATATCTTCCGGATTGCAAGGATGATACAGGAACGGTCCCGCGAACTTGCCATTATAGAGTCGATGGATGGCGGTAAACCGATTAGAGAATCCCGTGATGTGGATATTCCGCTTGTTGCAGCTCACTTTTTCTATTATGCCGGCTGGGCCGATAAACTGGAGTATGCATTCCCCGGTCGGAAGCCGGAGCCACTTGGCGTTTGTGGTCAGATTATTCCATGGAACTTTCCAATGCTGATGCTAGCCTGGAAAATTGCCCCTGCCCTTGCAACAGGGAATACCGTAGTACTGAAACCGGCTGAAACAACACCATTAACAGCACTCCGGTTTGCTGAAATTTGCCGGGATGCAGGTTTACCGGACGGAGTTGTGAATATTGTTACCGGTGCCGGACAAACAGGTTCAGAGATAGTGAATCATCCGGATGTAAACAAAGTGGCATTTACCGGATCAACCCAGGTCGGAAAGATTATTCAAAAATCGCTGGCCGGAACTGATAAAAAGTTCACGCTTGAACTGGGCGGTAAAGGTGCAAATATCATTTTTGAAGATGCCTCCATTGATCAGGCTGTTGAAGGAGTTGTGAACGCAATTTTCTTCAACCAGGGACATGTATGCTGTGCCGGATCACGCCTGATTGTTCAGGAAGGAATATCCGACCGGTTTATTCAAAAACTGAAAGACCGTATGGAAACCCTGATTGTTGGCGATCCGCTTGATAAGAATACCGATATCGGTGCGATCAATTCAAAAGAGCAGTATGAACGAATTAAGACTTACCTGGACCTTGGCGGAAAAGAAGGCGCGGTGATGCATCAAAGTTCTTGTGATTTGCCGCAGAACGGATATTTTTGCCGGCCAACTATTTTTACCAATGTATCACAAAGCAACCGGATTGTTCAGGAAGAGATCTTTGGCCCTGTGCTTACTATCCAAACGTTCAGAACACCGGATGAAGCCGTTCAGAAAGCCAACAATTCACCTTATGGATTATCGGGCGGAATATGGACGGATAAAGGCTCGAAAATTTTTAATACCGGCCAGCAGGTTCGCGCGGGGGTAATGTGGACAAACACATTCAATAAATTTGACCCGACATCTCCGTTTGGCGGTTATAAAGAAAGCGGTGTGGGACGCGAAGGCGGACTGCATGGCCTATACCCTTATGTTAACCTTGTATAATTGATATTATGAGCGATCGTATTGAAGTTTTAAAAACCTATAAAACCTATGTTGGCGGGAAATTTCCGCGAAGTGAATCCGGCCACACCTATCCGGTTAAAGACAGCTCAGGAAATAAAATTGCCAATGCCTGCCGCTGTACACGCAAAGATGTACGCGATGCGATGGTAGTTGCAAGAAGTGCTTTTAGTGGCTGGAGCAGCCGTTCAGCCTATAATCGCGGACAAATACTGTACCGTATCGCAGAAATGCTTGAAGGGCGCAAAGAACAATTTCAAAAAGAACTTGAACTGGCCGGTCTGAAAAAGAAAGTTGCTGCCCGGGAGATTGAGCAATCTGTTGACCGTTTGATCTATTATGCCGGATGGACCGATAAAATAAGCCAGGTGTTTGGAACCGTAAACCCTGTGGCAAGTGCACATTTTAATTTCAGCATGCCTGATCCCACAGGCGTTGTTGGAATCATTGCACCTGACAACAACCATCTTCTTGGACTCGTTTCAGTGATTGCACCGGTGATAGCAGGCGGAAATACCTGTATAGTGCTTGCATCCGAATCAAATCCGCTTCCGGCCATTACATTCGGCGAAGTATTGAACGACTCGGACGTACCCGGCGGTGTTGTAAACATTTTGAGCGGAATACAATCAGAAATGATTTCGCATCTTTCTTCACACATGGATGTTAATGGTGTTTGGAATGCGGCAAATAATTCGGATAACCGGAAACAAATTGATGAAAACGGTGCTTTAAACATCAAACGAATTATACACACTCCGGTAGTCGACTGGGCAGATGAGAAACATGAAAATCCTTACCTTATTACCAACTTTCAGGAAACCAAAACAACCTGGCACCCGGTTGGGAATTAAAACTATGCTGAAAAAACTGATCTATCTAAGCAGTTTTCTGCTGCTTGTAAGCTGCGGTACCTCCGAGCCAGCAACTGAAGCGGATGAGGACAGAGCTGCTGAAGTACCAAGAACACTGCTGGAAATACCGGATGAGATTGTAGAAGTGTTTGTAGCTGAACAACTCTCAGAGGATGAAAAACTGATGCTTGATTACCGGACCTCACTGAGTGATCAGTATTCGGAAGAAGGTTTAGCTATTCCTGAAATATTTTTAAGAGAAGTTACATATGAAGAACGGGAAGTGGATCCTTATGCCGGTTTCAGAGTTCAGATTTTATCAACCCGGGATGTTGCTGAAGCTGATTCGGTAAGAGATAATTTTGTAGCCTGGGCCGATTCAGTGATTGCCGGATATGAGCCGGAAGCCTACGTTTTATTCCGCTCACCCAATTTCCGCGTACGAACCGGTGATTTCCAGGACCGAGACCGGGCACTTGAATTTTCAAGATTGGTAAGATCTAAATACCCCGATGCTTGGGTTGTACACGACCGGATTGAACCTGAAAGTGTGCCGGCTGATACTGCCGACATCTATTTCAGAGAAGTGGTTATTCCCGTATTAGACATTGAACCTGAATAGCATTACGTCACCATCTTTCACAACGTAATCCTTTCCTTCCTGTCTCATCTTGCCGGCATCTTTGGCGGCTTTTTCTGAGCCCAGCTCTTTATAATCTTCATATGAAATAGTTTCTGCCCGGATAAAACCTCGTTCAAAATCAGTATGGATTACACCGGCTGCACCCGGGGCTTTTGTACCTTTACGAATTGTCCATGCTCGTACTTCTTTGGGGCCGGCTGTGAAATATGTGATCAAACCGAGCTTTTCGTATGCGCTCCTAATCAGTCTGTCTAAACCGGAACTGTCTACTCCAAGTTCTTCAAGAAACATCTCCTTCTCATCATCGTCCAGTTCGGCAATTTCGGCTTCAATTTTGGCACAAAACATCACTACTTCGTCGTTAAACTCAGAAGCAATTTCGCGCACTTTATCAACATGCTCATTTCCATCGTTAATATCTTCTTCCGCTACATTACAGGCATAAAGCACCGGTTTGGCTGTTAAAAGGAAAAGATCTTTAAATGCTTCCTTTTCCTCATCTGAAGCTTTAAAATTTCTGACTGTATTGCCTGATTCAAGATGCTGTTTCAGGTTGCTGATAACCTGATACTGTGCAGCAATTTTTTTGTCACCGCTTTTTGCCTGCTTTTGAAGGTTATCATGTCGTTTTTCCACAGATTCCAGATCTTTAAGAATCAGTTCATCCTCAATAATCCTGATATCTCTCTCTGGATCAATTGAGCCTTCTACGTGGATGATGTCATCGCTGTCGAAGCAACGTACTACGTGCAGGATCAGGTCAACTTCACGGATGTGAGATAAAAAAGCGTTGCCTTTACCCTTCCCTTCAGACGCACCTTTTACAAGACCCGCAATATCAACAAACTCGATGGTTGCTGGAATGGTCTGTTTGGGTTCCACAAGGCTGGCAAGGTTGTAGAGCCTCTCATCAGGTACTGTTACCAGACCCACATTGGGATCGATAGTACAAAAAGGGAAGTTTGCTGATTCTGCACCTGCATTGCTGAGTGCATTAAAAAGTGTTGATTTGCCCACATTAGGCAGACCAACTATACCGCATTTTAAATTCATTTGTAAATGATGATTTTAATTTATTTAAGTCCGTAGGGTAATCAGATATCAAGGGAAGATTGCTGAATAAATTCCGTTTCAGGAAGCACCACAGCTGTTAGTTTGCCAAAACCGAAACTATCGTATACGCATCCTGTATCAATGCCAATCATTTTAGTTTTACGTATCGGATGCGAACGCGGAGTATGGCCAAAAACAACCGTTTTTTCCCATGGAGTTTCGAAGGCATTCAGATGTTCTCTGCCCCAAAAAAAGTAATCCTGAGCTATCTCATCAACTTTACTTTGTTCAATTGTCAGGTGTGGCGGTATTCCGGCATGAACAAAAAAGTAATCATCTGTTTCGTGATATAGTTTTGTTGAGCGATAAAACTCCAGATGATCCTCAGGTAATTCTGAAATAGATTCCGGGTCGCCATAAGATTCTAATGTTGTTTTACCACCGTTCCTGAGCCAAAGTGTTTTATTACCGGACTCTAGAGAATCAATTAACATAACCTCATGGTTTCCTCTCAGGAATATAGTTTTTCTTTCATCTTTTACTTCGAGCAGAAAATCAATCACTCCCTTGGAGTCGGGACCCCTGTCGATATAATCGCCCACAAAAATGTGAGGACGATCTTTCCATGGCTCCAGTTTATCCCATAATGCCTTTAGTGAGTCTACGCATCCGTGTATATCACCAATAGCTACCACTTCATTGTTCATTTTTTATCAGAAGTTTCGACGAGTCCGCGGCCTTTTTTAACTATTCTTCCTTTTTTATTCAGATCGGATAAAATGGCATCTAAAATGCCATTTACAAACTTTCCGCTTTTTCGGGTAGAAAAGTTTTTAGCAAGCTCAATAGCTTCGTTTATAGTTACTTTTGTGGGGATGTTTTCAAAGTTTAACAGTTCATTGACCGCGATTCTCAAAATCAATTTATCAATAATTGCAAGCCTGTTAACTTCCCAGTTGTTAATGTGTTCAGAGATAATATTGTCGTATTCCTCTTTGTTTTCAACAGTGAGGTAAAAAGATTTTTCTGCAAAATGAGAGTTATCAGGATCACCGTTCAGTTTTTGCTGAATAACAGTTTTTTTGATTTCCTGAACAGGATTTTTCCCAATTTCTTCAGCGTATGCGGCCATAAGAACCGCTTCGCGTACTTCCCTTCTGTTCGACATATTATTTTATTATTTCAAATAGCTTACAAAAATACGAACCATATCATTCAGCTGAAAGCCCAAGGGCAAAGAACTTTTAAATGAAATTGCATTTCAGCTGCACAAGTTTCTATCTTTGATTAATGTTTTGGGTTCATAGCTCAGTTGGTTAGAGCGCTACGTTGACATCGTAGAGGTCGGCAGTTCGAATCTGCCTGAACCCACTTCTCTTCTTATATCTCCAATTTTATCAATTGTTTGAATTTAATGGTGCAAACATTGGGCAAATTTTTAGTTATAATTTCTTCAATTATTTATTAGCTATAAAACTTGCACCATGTATGAGTTTATCTCTTGATTTGTAATACATTTACCGATCGAAAAAATCTAATCCGTTCTGGATTAAGCTTTGCAGATCTTCAATATTTGCTCTTCTGTTCATTGCAAAAGATCTACTAGTCACTGTATT
>SL_3KL_010_SEDDRAFT_10006639_pt1 | contig 10331 bp, 10 predicted proteins | sample SodLakKL_010_SED_2_FD_10381 | JGI IMG/M metagenome (IMG submission 10381)
AGGGCTTGCTGCAAGCCGAGATGCTCGCGGCCGGCGGCTTGGTGATGTCGGCCGCCGCCGCTACCCGCGTCCCCGCCGGCGGCGCGCTGGCCGTCGACCGCGAGCGCTTCAGCGGGCTCGTCACGGACACGCTCCGCTCGCATCCGCTCGTGCGCGTGCACACCGAGGAGGTGCGCGAGGTGCCCGCCGGCGTGAGCGTGATCGCCTCGGGCCCGCTCACCAGCGACGCCTTGGCGTCGTCGCTGCGCGCGCGGGTGGGGGAGGACTTCCTCGGCTTCTACGATGCCGCCGCTCCGGTCATCGACGGCGAGACGATCGACCACGGCGTCGCCTACCGCAAGGGGCGTTACGGCCAAGCGGCGGACTACCTGAACCTGCCCTTCACGCGCGAGCAGTACGAGCGCTTCATCGAGGCCCTCGCGAACGCCCGCAAGCACGTGCCGCACGACTGGGAACGGCTGGCGTTCTTCGAGGGGTGCATCCCGATCGAGGAGCTCGCGCGACGCGGCATCGACACGCCGCGCTTCGGGCCGCTCAAGCCCGTCGGCCTCGAGCATCCCGAGACCGGCGAGCGCTTCCACGCCGTGGCGCAGTTGCGGCAGGAGGACGTCGCCGGGCGCATGTGGAGCCTGGTCGGCTTCCAGACCGGCCTCACCTGGGGTGACCAGAAGGCGCTGGTGCGGTGCATCCCCGGGTTGGAGGAGGCCGAGATCGTGCGCTACGGCGTCATGCATCGCAACACCTACCTGTGCGCACCGAGACTGCTCGACCCGACGTTGGCCCTGCGCGACCATCCCGAGGTGTTCGTGGCGGGGGTGCTGGCGGGCACCGAGGGCTACCTGGAGTCGTCCGCGACGGGCTGGCTGGCCGGCACGAACGCCGCTCGCAGGCTCCTCGGTCTGCCGCCGGTGGTACCGCCCGAGGCGAGCATGCTGGGCGGTCTGGTGCGGTTCCTGGCCACGGCCGAGGCCGATGGCTTCCAGCCGATGAACGCGAACTGGGGGCTGGTGCCGGTGCCGCCGAAGCAGCGCGGCGGTCCAGGCAAGCGCGAGCGTCGCGAGCAGGCCTACCAGCGCGGTCTCGACGCCTTCGTGAGCTGGGTGGGCGAACTGCATGCCGGCGCCGTGCACGCGGTCGCGGGCGCTGGCGCGGAGCGAACGGTGTAGTACCGTCGGCGCCATGGCCGACACTCCCATCGACCTTCGCTCCGACACCGTCACCCGCCCCACGGAGGCCATGCGACGCGCCATGGCCGAGGCCGAGGTCGGCGATGACGTCTACGGCGAGGACCCCACCGTCGCACGGCTCGAAGCCCTGGTAGCAGAGCGGGCCGGGCACGCGGCGGGCTTGTTCGTGCCGAGCGGCACCATGGGCAACCAGGTGGCGTTGGCGGTGCACGCCCCACGCGGGAGCGAGGCGATCGTCCCCGAGAGGGCGCACGTCTACGAGTACGAGCTCGGCGCCATGGCCGTGATCGCCGGCCTGGTGCCGCGCTTCGTCCCGGCCCCGGCGGGCGTGCCGCGCCCCGAGGACGTCCGCGCCGCCGTCACCGACTCGCTGCACGTGGCGCCCAGCGGCGTGGTCGTGCTGGAGAACACCCACAACCGGGCCGGCGGCACCGTCGTCCCGCTGGAGGTGGCGCGGGCGGTGGGCGACGTCGCGCGGGCGGCCGGGCTGCCGTATCACCTCGACGGCGCCCGCGCCTGGAACGCTGCGGCCGCGTTGCAGGTGCCCGTGGCCGAGGTGTGCGGGCCCTTCGACTCCGTGTCGCTGTGCCTCAGCAAGGGCCTGGGGGCTCCCGTGGGGAGCGTGCTGGTGGGGTCGGCAGCCTTCCGGCGTGCCGCGCACCGGTACCGCAAGCTCTTGGGTGGTGGCATGCGTCAGGCTGGCGTGCTGGCGGCCGCCGGCATCGTCGCGGTCGAGACGATGAGCGAGCGCCTGGACGAGGACCACGCTCGCGCGCGTGCGCTCGGCACGGGGCTCGGGCGTCTCCCGGGCGTGCTCGTCGACCTCGCCACGGTCCACACCAACATGGTCTACGCGCAGGTGGACGACGCCACGGCGGCGGCCGCGGCATTGGCGCGCGAGGGGGTGCTGGTCAACGCCTTGGGAACGCGCAGCCTGCGCTTCGTGACCCACGCCGACCTCGCCGACGGTGACGTCGACCGCGCGCTCGCGCGTGCCGCGCGGGCGTTCGAGCACCTTGCCGACGGCGCGGTCGAGCGAGGTGCCGACGGCGCGGTCGAGCGCCGTACGGTGCGTTCGTGACGCTCCCGTTGGAACCCGTGACGGTGACGCGAGCGGTGCTGCTGGCGCATCCTGCGGCCCACAGCCTCAGTCCCGTGATGCACGACGCCGCCTTCGCGGCATTGGGCCTCGATGGCCGTTACGAGGCCTGGGACGTGCCGCCGTCGGAGCTGCCGGCGGCGCTCGAGCGCCTGCGCACCAGCTCGACCCTGTTCGGTGCCAACATCAGCGTGCCCCACAAGCTGGCGGTGCTGCCGCTCCTCGACGAGGTCAGCGCCGAGGCCCATCGCTTGGGGGCGGTCAACACGATCGTTCGGCGTGGCCGTCGGTTGCTGGGGCACAACACCGACGCGGCGGGACTCGCCGCGGCGCTGCGCGAACTCGAGCGCCCGCTCGTTCCCGGCCGGGCCGTGGTGCTCGGCGCCGGCGGTGCGGCGCGCGCCGCCGTGGCGGTGTTCCTGGATGGTGGCTGCAGCGTGCTGGTGCACAACCGCAGCGCCGAGCGCGCCGCGGCCTTGGTGCGCGCCTGGCGCGGCGCCGGCGATGTGGCCGTGGTCGATGCCGAGCGGTTGCCGGCCGCCGTGGCGCGCGCCGACTGGCTCGTGAACGCAACCTCCGTCGGCATGGTCGGCGGACCGGCTGGAAGCCCGCTGCCGGCGAGCGTGCTGCCCGAGCGTGGCGTGGTGGTCGACCTGGTGTACGGGCCGACGCCGACGCCCCTGCTGGTCGCGGCGCGTGCGGCCGGCCTGGCCACGCAGGACGGTCGCGCGATGCTGGTGCATCAGGGCGCTGCGGCGTTCACCGCCTGGACGGGCCACCAGGCGCCGTTGGCGGTGATGGGCGAGGTCTTGGAGCAGGCGCTCAGCGCCCGCGCTGCTTGACCGCCTTGACGAGCGCGGCGAGCAGCACCAGGCTTCTGCCCCTGGTCGCCGACGCGGCGAGCAACTGGTCGTCACCGACGCGGAGCGCGGCCAGGGCCTGCCGTTCGCTCTCCCACGTCAGGTGGCTCACCGCCCCCGCCGTCGGCTTGAGCGCGGCCAAGGCCTGGACGGCCGATGCGAAGGCCGCCGCACCGTCACCGCGCGCCAGCGTCGGGCGTTCGCCTGAGCTCGCGCCGATGGCGATCCCGTGCGCGTCGATGGCGCCCGCGATCGCTTCCAACAGCGCCGCGTCGCGGCGCTGTTCGTCACGCACCCGGGCCGCCTCGGTCAGTGCCGCCGCGGTGGCGACGTGCACCGTGCGACGGCTCGGGTGCCGGTAGGGAAGCACCTGAAAGTCCATGTCGACGCGCTCGAGCAGCTCCGCCAAGCCGTGGACGCCGTTGGCNTCGGCGCCGCTACGGAGGCTGACGACGTGCTCGAGTTGCCCGTTGTCGAGGTAGAGCCGTCCGACCTGTCCGCCGTCGAGGGCGATGACGGCGCTGGCCGAGGTGAGCGCCAGCATCTCGATCAGCTCGGCCAGGCCGATCGTGTCCGTGCGTCCCTCGAGCGGCACGTCGCGCAGCCCTGGCGCCTGCGCGTCCCAGTGGGTGGCCTGGAGCGGGCGTGGCAAGGCCGCCTCGTCGGGCGGGAAGGCGAGCACCTCGTCGGGCGTATGCACGGCCGTCAGCGCGGCGCGTTCGCCGTTCATCGCGATGACGTAGAAGCGCGCGTCGGGTGCGATGCGACGGCTCCAGGCCAGGAAGCCGCCGGCGCTGGCGCCGCGCAGGTACTCGTCGCAGAACACCGCCGCGTACGGCCGCGTGCGGAGGTGCTCGAGCGCCGCGTTGACGTTCTGGTACGCGCTCACTCGCCAGCCGACCTGGCTGAGCGCCTGCTCGAGCGCGCTGCGACGATGCTGCATGGTGGCGATGAGGACGGCGTCGTGGTGCATGCTGTCCCCCGAGTGTACGCGCCCGGGCGCGGCGGTGTTCGTCGGCGCTCAGGCGCGGCGCGCAACACGGCGCTGGTAGACTCGCGCGTGCGCATCGCGATCCTGGCCGACATCCACGGCAACCTGCCGGCGTTGGAGGCCGTGCTCGAGGATGCGGCCCGGCACCACGTGGATCGCGCCATCGTGAATGGCGATCTGGTCAACCGCTGTCCGGACGGGGCGGCGGTGGTGCGGCGCGTGACCGAACTCGGCGCCGAGCTCACGCTCGGCAACCACGACGACCTGGTGCGGTCGCTTGCCGATGGCGACGGCGCCTTGCCCGGCGCCTTCCGGCACGACCCCTTCTGGGAGGCGAATCGTTGGTGCGCCCGGGAGCTGACGCAGGCCGAGGCGCTGGAGCCCCTGCGGACGGCCCCGTTGACGGTGCGCATCGCGCCCCCGGGCGCGCCCAGCGTGCTGGTCAGCCACGGCAGCCCGCGCCACTACCGCGAGGGCTACGGCCGCTACCTCAGCGACGCGGTGGTGTCGGAGATCCACGAGATGCACCCAGCCGACGTGCTGATCGGTTCGCACACGCACGAGCCGATGCTGCGGCGCTGGGGTCGCGTCACCCTCATGAACACGGGCGCTGTCGGCGTCCCCTTCAATCGCGACGGACGCGCGCAGTACCTGCTGCTGGAGCTCGCCGACGGCTGCTGGCGACCGACCTTCCGAAGGGTGGCGTACGACGTCGAGGCGGCCCTGGCGCGCTTCGAACGCGATGACTACCTGCGCGCCGGCGGGCTGCTGGCGCGACTCTTCCGGGACGAGGTGCGTGACGCGCGCTCGTACCTGGTGCCCTACCAGATGTGGGCGAGCGAACGTGGCGAGGCGCTCGGCGACGGGAGCTGGCGGCGCTTCCAGGCGCTCCACCCGGAGCGCTTCACGCCCGTCGTGCCGTGGCCGTCGGAGAGCAGCAGCGTCGTGCCGCCGCCGGAGTGAGCGGCGCGCCCGTGAGCGAGGTGGCGCCGGGGCGGGCGCTGACGGTTGGCCTCGTGCTGGGCGTGACCGTCATGGCGATCGGCGCCTTGGCGGTGGTGACGGTCGCGCCGCGCATCCCGGCCGAGTTGGGCGGCTTGGAGCACTACGGCTGGCTCTTCTCGGCCAACCTGCTCGCCAGCCTGGTCGGGACCGTGTGGGGCGGGGCCCAGGCCGACCGGCACGGCCCTGGGCGGGCCTTCGTACTGGGCCTGCTGGCGTTCGTGGTGGGTTCGGCGCTCGCGGCCGTGGCACCGTCGATGGGGGTCGTGATCGGCGCCCGAGCCTTGCAGGGCCTGGGCGGTGGGGCGGTGGTCACCTGCATCTACGTGGCCGTGACGGTGGCGTACCCCGATCACGCGCGGGCTCGGGTGATGGCGCTGCTGTCGGCTGCCTGGGTGGTGCCGGCGCTGCTGGGGCCGGCGGCGGCGGGGCTGGTGGCGGAACTGGCCTCGTGGCGCTGGGTGTTCGCCGCGCTCGTGCCGCTCGCCAGCCTGGTGGCGCTGCTGACCGTCCCGAGCTTCGTCGGACTGCGCCCCTCCAGCGTGGTGACGTCCGTCGGTGGCCGGCGCTTGTGGCACGCGCTGCTGCTCGCGGCCGCGGTCGGCGCCGGGGTGTGGGCGTTGGGTGCGACGGCGTCGTGGTGGTTGCGGACGCTGCTCGGGGCGTCGGCCGCGCTGCTGGTGCCGCGGACGCTGGCGCGGCTCGCGCCGCCGCGCATGCTGCGCTTGGCGCCCGGTCTGGCCTCGGTGGTGGCGGCGCGCGGGCTCCTGTTCGCGGGCTTCATCACCGTCGAGGTGTACCTGGCGCTGATGCTCACCGACCTGTTGGGCCTGTCGTCGGCGATCACCGGCCTGGTGATCGCCACCGGAGCGCTCGTGTGGACGCTCGGTTCCTGGCTGCAAGCCCGTCTCGAGGACCTCGCTTGGTCGGAGGTGTCGACGTCGCGTTGGCTGGCGCTGGCTCGAAGCCGCGAGCGGCGCGTGTTGCTGGGTGCGCAGGTGCTCGGCACCGGGCTGGCGCTGCAACTGCTCACGCTGGCACTGCCCGGACCCGCCGCGCTGGCGCTGGCGCTGTGCGGCTGGGCGCTCGCGGCTACGGGCATCGGCTTCGCGCACGCCACCAGCAGCGTGCTGGCGTTCGAGCGGGCCGAGCACGAGCGCGTTGAGCCGGGCTCGGTCTCGGCCGCCCTGCAGCTGGCCGACGGCGTCGCGGCGGCGACGGCGACCGGTGTCGCGGGCGCCCTGCTGGCGCTGGTGACGCCGGGCGCGGGCTTGGCTGCAGGCGTGGCGGTGGCCTACGCCGTCGGTGTGTCGGCGGTCGCCCTCAGCCTGCTGGCGGCGGGTCGGATCGGCGCTGCGCGAACGCGTTCCACGCCAACGCCAGCGTGATCAGGCCGAAAGCGCTGCCGGCCAGGAAGGGGATGGTCACGAACCCGAACCACTCGATGTACTGGAGTGTGCAGGGCACGCCGTCGCGGCACACGCCGGGCGGCGCGAGCGCGGGCACGCGCTGGATCAGGTAGTGGTACCAGGCGGTGCCGAGGCCGGCGAGCGCCAACGGCAGCCCGTAGCGCCAGGCGCGCTCGTCGCGTGCGAAGACCGCCACGCCCAACAGCGCCACCAGCGGGTACATGAAGATGCGCTGCCACCAGCACAGCGCGCAGGGGACGAAGAGGCGCACCTCCGAGAAGTAGAGCGAGCCGGCGGTGGCGACGATCGCCACCAGCCAAGCCAGGTACGTCCGCGCCACGACCGGCGTCACCCGCGCCTCCCGGCGAGCCAGCGCCTCAGCGCAGTGCGGCGTCGACAGCGCGCCGCACGTCACCGAGGGTCGGGCTCGTCACCGGCGTCCCGTCGACCACCACCGAAGGCGTCCCGCGCAGGTTGAGATCGGTCGCTATGGCGCGGTCGGCGCGCACGCGTTCCAAGCTCGCGTCGGCGCTCAGGCATTCGCGGAAGACGTCCTCGTCGATGCCGGGCGCGTAGGTGAGCGCGAGTTCCTCGGCGCGGCGCGCCTGATCCAGCTCCGGTTGCGCCCGGTAGAGCGGCGACTTCATGTCCCAGAAGGCGCTGTTGCTCTGCTGGAAGACGCACTCGCCGATGCGGCCGACGTGCTCCGAGGCCGGTCCCAGGACCGGGAAGTGCACGAACACCAGGCTGGCCTGGCCGGTGTCGACGTACTCGCGCTTGAGCGTCGGCAGCACGTCGGCTTCGAAGCTGGCGCAGGCCGGGCAGCGGAAGTCCTCGAAGATCGCGATGGTGACGGGAGCGTCGGCCGAGCCGAGCCGCGGATGGTCGCTGAGGTCGAGGTCGGCCGCCGGCGAGCCCAATCGGGGCGCCAGCACGATGGCGGCGACAGCGACCAGCGCCAAGGCGACCGTGAGGATGGTGAGCTTCTGCGGGGTCATGCGCGCCAGTCTACGGGTCCGAACGTGAGAAGGGTCGCGCCGTGAGCGTCAGAAGCCCGGGTGGTGGTCGATACCATGGAATGCCTCCAGGAAAGCACGCTTGCCCTCGACATCGAGGTGCTCGAAGCGCTGCATGCGGGTCCAAGCCGTGAGGACGTAGGTGGTGTCGAGCCCTTCCCGCGGCACGATCACGGTCCGCGGCCAACGCGTTCCCACCACCTCTTCGAGCGCGCTGGCGCGATCGACGTTGTCTTCCGCGGTCCCTTGGCGGTACCACAAGATCACACCGCCGTCCTCCATGTTGTGCACCAGGTGTTGATCGTGGGGCGGCTCGTCGAGGTACGTTCCCCAGGCTGCCAGCTGCGCGGTGTGCCAGCCGGAGGTAGGAGGCTCGGAGTTGTACGGCGGCGTGCTGGCGCCGAGCCGCACGTGGACGTTGCCCTGACTCCGGAAGCGCTCACCAGGTCGTTGGGCCTCCTGGTAGGCGTTCACGCCGACGTGTATGCCGACGAGCAGCAGCACGCCACCGACGCCGAGCGACCACGGCCACGGGTTGCGGCGCCGACGCGAGGTGCGCCGGCCGACTCGGACGTTCGCTCGCCGCTTGGGCATGGACGGAACGCTACGGCGTCACCCTCGGGCTGTCGGTATGCTGAGGAACATGAGCGAACGTGACGGAGCCGTCCTGCCCCACAGCTACCGGGCGCTGATTGCGCTGGGCGACGGCGAACGCCCGTACGTGCGTCTCGACCGGCTGGCCACGTCGGCGCTGCCCGACCACCCCGTGACGGTACGGGTGGAGGCGTCGTCGCTGAACTACAAGGACGCGCTCGCCGCGGCCGGCCGGCCCGGCGTGATGCGCCGCTACCCGGGGACGCCCGGCATCGACGCCGCCGGCACGGTGCTGGCCTCGCGCGACGAACGCTGGCGCCCGGGCGACGCCGTCATCGTCACGTCCTACGACTTGGGCATGGGCACGCCGGGTGGTCTGGCCGAGCTGATCCGGGTGCCCGGCGACTGGCCCTCGGCCCTGCCGGCCGGTTGGCAGCCTGCCGATGCGATGGCGTTCGGTACCGCCGGCCTGACCGCGGCGTTGGCGCTGCAGCGACTCCGAGCTCACGGACTCGACCCCGGCGCCGGCCCCGTGGCGGTGACCGGCGCCGCCGGCGGCGTCGGCAGTTGCGCCGTGGCGTTGTTGGCCCAGCAGGGCTTCGAGGTCATCGCCGTGAGCGGTCGCAGCGAGACCGAGGCCGAGCGTCTGCGGGCGTTGGGCGCCAGCGCGCTCTGGACCCGCGAGCAGCTGGCCGAGGGGTCTGAGCGCCCCTTGCGAAGGGCCGACCTGGCCGCTGCCGTGGACGCCGTCGGCGGCGAACCGCTAGCGCACCTGCTGGCGCGGGTGCGTCGCGACGGCGTCGTCGCCGCCGCGGGCACCGTGGCGGGTGCGGCGCTGGCGACCAGCGTCTTCCCGTTCGTGCTGCGCGGCGTGGCGCTGCTGGGTATCGACTCGGCCGAGGCCGCATCGGAGGCGCGCGCGGAAGCGTGGCAGCTGCTGGCCGAGAGCGGCGTGCTGGAGCGTCTTCGACCCTCGCTGCACGACGTGGGCCTCGAAGAGGTGGAACCGTGGCTGGCGGCGTTGCTGGAGAGCCGGGTGGCGGGGCGGGTGCGGGTCGTGTTGCCAGCGCCGAGTTCGCCGGTTTGAGCGCCGGGCCGTGGCTGGCGTTCCTGGCGAGCCTGGTCTCCGCGCCGGGCGTCCCGTCGTTGCGCCTGCCGGCCTGTCGCGACTCGCCCAACTGCGTCTCGACCCAGGCCGATCCGGACGATGCCCGGCACTACCTGGTGCCGCGCGGAGCGCCTGCTGCAGGCCCTCGCGCCGCGGCTGGGGGGTGTCGTACCCGTGACGGCGCCTTCGCATGCCCGCCGCCGCGACCGACCTGCGCGTGCGTCCGTGTCGCGTCTCCGCCGGGGCCGGCAGCCTGCTGCTGCTAGACTCGTGGGCATGGCCGACCGCGCCCCAGCTTGGGTCCGCGCCGTCGGCGTCGAGCGCCCGCTTGCGGGCGCCATCGACACGCGTTCGAGAGAGGAGCCACCATGCCCTTCGAGCTGCCCCCCCTCCCGTATCCGACCGACGCCTTGGAGCCGCACGTGGACGCCCGCACGATGGAGATCCACCACGGCAAACACCACGCCACGTACACCAACAACCTCAACGCCGCGCTCGAGTCGCACAGCGAACTGGCCGACCGCAGCGCCGAGGACCTGTTGCGCGGCTTCGACGCCCTGCCGTCCGACGTGCAGACCGCGGTCCGCAACAACGGCGGCGGCTTCGTCAATCACAACCTGTTCTGGGAGACCATGAGCCCGCACGGCGGCGGTACGCCCAGCGGCGGTCTGGCGAGCGCGATCGAGCGCGCCTTCGGTTCCTTCGACGACTTCAAGAGCGCCTTCGAGGACGCGGCCATCAAACGCTTCGGCTCGGGTTGGGCGTGGCTCGTCGTCGACGGTGACGGTGCCTTGCAGGTCTACTCGACCGCGAACCAGGACTCGCCGTACATGTCGGGCCACACGCCGATCCTGGGGCTCGACGTGTGGGAGCATGCCTACTACCTGCACTACCAGAACCGCCGCCCGGACTACGTCAAGGCGTTCTGGAACGTCGTGGATTGGAACGCCGTCGGCTCGAAGTTCGAGGCCGCGCGCGGCTGAACCGCAGCGACTGACGCGACCGCGGCCGGCGCCCTAGTGGCGCCGGCCGCCTCCGTGTGGGCCTGGGCTGGGTGTCGGCGGG
>SL_3KL_010_SEDDRAFT_10006640_pt1 | contig 10330 bp, 10 predicted proteins | sample SodLakKL_010_SED_2_FD_10381 | JGI IMG/M metagenome (IMG submission 10381)
GCGGGCCGGCTCATGGCCGGTCGACCCGAGTTCTCCGCCTGGCTGGTGGAGACCCACCACGCCCGGAAGCTGGACGCCCCCTCGGGCACTGCGGAGCGGCTGCGCAGAACCCTTCGGGAGGCGGATCCGGACCGGGACTATCCGGTGACCAGCCTCCGCGGGGGCACGGTCCCGGGCACCCACGAGCTGGTCATCGATGCCGCCGGAGAGGAGCTGGTGCTCCGGCACACAGCCCGGGACCGCTCCATCTTCGCACGCGGCGCGGTGTTGGCTGCCCAGTGGCTCATCGCCGAGCCGCGCCGGGGGGCCTTCGACTTCGGAACCTCCATCTTCGGACCCAACCCATGAGCCACGCACCCGACACTCGACTCACCGGATCCGGCCCGGCCCTGGTGACCCCCATGCATGAGGACGGTTCGGTGGACCACGCCTCGTTGGAAGCGCTGGTGGAGTGGCAGATCACCCAGGGGAGCCACTTCCTCGTGGCCATTGGCTCGACGGGGGAGGCGGCGACCCTCACTCCAGAGGAGCGACGAAACGTGGTAGCGCGCATCGTTCAGACGGCAGGGGGACGGGTTCCGGTCATTGCCGGCGCTACCTCCAACGACACGGCGGCGGCCCAGCGAGAGGCCCGGGCGGTGGTCGAGGCGGGTGCCGACTACGTGCTCTCGGCCACGCCCTTCTACAACAAGCCCACTCCGGCAGGACTCGAGCGGCACTTCGAGGCCGTTTGCCAGGCCGCCGATCGGCCGGTGATCCTCTACAACGTGCCTGGCCGCACAGGGCTGAACCAGTCCGCCGACGTCACCCTCGCGCTGGCGGAGATCGAGGGCGTGGTGGGGGTGAAAGAGGCCAGCGGGGACCTGGAGCAGATGATGGCGATCCTGGCCCGACGGCCCGAGGGGTTCAGCGTGCTTTCCGGAGACGACGCCTTCACCCTCGCGCTCCTGGCTGCAGGGGGAGACGGGATCGTCTCGGTGGCCGCCAATGAGGTGCCGGGGCGGATGGCCGAGTTGGTGGAGGCCGGACTCGAGGGGGACTTCGACCGGGCCCGCCGGCTCCACTACGGGCTCCTTCCCCTCATGAATGCCAACTTCGTGGAGTCGAACCCCATCCCGGTCAAATGGGCACTTCAGGAGATGGGGCGGATTGGACCGGGAATTCGCCTTCCGCTCGTACCCCTCTCCGCTTCGGGCCAAGCCACCGTGCGCGCGGCGCTTCACGCAGCGGGTGCCCTGGAGGAGACGGACTGATGGACACGACACTGGAGGACCGGATCCTGCAGTTCCGAGATGGGGTTCCCGAGGGCGCCGAGGAGGAGGCGCGTGCGGCGTTCCATGAACTCCGCGGGCTCCTGGACCGGGGGGAGGTCCGCTCCGCCGAGCGAGGCACCGACGGCCGGTGGCACGCCAACGCCTGGGTGAAGCACGGGATCCTCCTGGGGTTCCGGCTGGGGGTCATCACCGACCTCTCGGGAGGGGGTCCACTTCCGTTCCTGGACAAGGACACCCTCCCGGTGAAGCGATTCATCCCCGAGGATCAGGTGCGAATCGTACCGGGCGGGTCCTCCGTCCGGGCAGGCTCTTACGTGGCTCCGGGTGTGATCTGCATGCCCCCCATGTACGTGAACATCGGGGCGTACGTGGACGAGGGCTCCATGATCGACTCGCATGCCCTGGTGGGATCGTGCGCCCAGGTGGGGAAACGGGTCCACCTCTCGGCCGCCGCCCAGATCGGGGGCGTACTCGAGCCTGCGGGCGCCGTCCCGGTCATCGTTGAAGACGACGTGTTGGTGGGTGGGAATTGCGGGGTGTACGAGGGGACCATCGTGCGGGAGCGAGCCGTCCTGGCGCCCGGGACGATCCTCACCGGTGGCACCCCGGTCTTCGACCTGGTCCACGATCGGGTATACCGCCGCACGGAGAGCGAACCGCTGGANATTCCCGCCGGTGCGGTGGTAGTCCCCGGCTCCCGGCCGGTCACCAACGAGGTGGGTCGAAAGCACGGTGTCTCACTCTACGCGCCGGTCATCGTCAAGTACCGGGACGAACGCACGGACTCGGCGGTTCAGATCGAGGAATTGCTCCGGCCTCGGAGTTCCTAGGCACGAGGGACCTCCCGGAGTCCGTCGTGGATGGCGTGGAAGGGTCCCGGCCCTGCGGGTCAGTCCTCCCCCTGGAGCTCCGGCGCCGAGCGGGCCGCGCCCATGGCGTGGTACCCGTTGTCCACGTAGATCACACTCCCGGTGATCCCGGTGGCCAGAGGAGAGGAGAGGAAGGCGGCGGTGTGCCCCACGTCCTCCGCCTCCAGCTCGCGCTCCAGGGGTACGTTGGCCTGGTAGTAGTCGATCATCCGATCGATGAACCCAATCGCGCTGGCGGCGCGGCTGGCGTAGGGTCCGGCGCTGATGGTGTTCACCCTCACCCCCCACTTCTGCCCGGCCTCCCAGGCCAGGGTCCGGGTATCGCTCTCCAGCGCCGCCTTGGCCGAACTCATCCCGCCTCCGTATCCGGGGACCGCCCGTTCGCTGGCCAGATAGGTGAGCGACAGGGAGCTTCCACCAGGACGGAAGTGGGGCCCCAGCGCCCGGAGGAGGGACACGTGGCTGTAGGCGCTCACGCCGATGGCCTCCAGGTATCCTCGCCGGCTCGTTTCCAGGAGGGGGTTCTTCACCTCCGGGCCGTTGGCCAGGGCGTGGACCAGGATGTCCACGCAGGGAGACCCGAAGTCCCCCTCCAGCGCCGCCGTGAGCCCCGCCACCGAAAAATCGCCCCGCTCCACGTACCGCTTGTTCTCACGGATCTCGGTGGGTGCATCCTCCAGGGTGTCGAAGGCGGCGTCCAGCGGATAGATCCGCTCGAACTCCATCGAAGAGCCGTCGGCCAGGGTGAGGGACTCGTCCATCTTCCCCCGATCCAGGAGCTTCTCGAAGATCCCCATGGCAGGGGGCCAGCAGCCGACGCACACCGTGGCGCCGGCTTCGGCCAGTGCCTTGGCGATGGCGAAGCCGAATCCGCCGTCATCGGCAACGCCGGCGACGAGGGCCCGCTTTCCTCGGAGATCGATGGGCAGCATGGAAAAACTCTCAGAGCTGAGGTTCTCGGTTCGGCGGGAGGAACCCACCGGGGGACAGGAGTCCGGCAGGCACTAATCTGTGGAAGATCCCACTCCGGGACCAGCACGGGAGATGGGTGGACCCTGGGAGGAAGCCCGGATTCGAGCTGTTCCGGCAGGCGATCTCCCAGCGCCCGGGGGTGTTCGAGGCGCGGAGGGAGCGGGACGGCGGCCAAACGTCTTACTATGTGGACACGACGCCGCTCCGGGAGGTCCTGGAGCGCTGGCCCAACCCCGATCCAGAGGAGCCTTACCCATGAAGATCGTGCTCACCAGCGTCTACGTGGGCGACCAGGCGAAGGCACTCGCCTTCTACACCGACGTCCTGGGCTTCGTGAAGAAGGAGGACGTCCCCATCGGAGAACACCGCTGGCTCACCGTAGTCTCTCCCGAGGAGCCGGAGGGCACCCAGCTCCTTCTCGAGCCGGACAGCCACCCCGCCGCGGTCCCCTTCAAGCAGGCGCTGATGGCGGACGGCATCCCCTTCACCTCCTTTGGTGTGACCGACGTGAAGGCTGAGTTCGAGCGGCTGAAGGGACTCGGAGTTCGCTTCACCCAGGAGCCGGTGCACATGGGACCGGTGACCACGGCGGTCCTGGACGACACCTGCGGCAACCTCATCCAGATCGCCGAGCGGACATAGGCAGAGGGGCGGGAAGCCGGCTCGGAGGGGGCCTCTCTTTTCGAATGCTCGCTGCCTCCTGAACCCTCCCTCCCTTCGAACGGAAGTCAACGGTCGAGCTCCGCCAGCCGATGCTCGAGATAGCGACGCTCCGGTCCCTGCCGGCTGAGTTCGAGGGCGCGCCGATAGGATGCCTTCGCTTCGGACCAGCGACCCAACCGACGACACAGGTCCGCGCGGACCGCATGGGCCAGGTGATAGTCCTCCAGGGCCCCCTCGTCCAGGATCTCGTCCACCTGCACCAGCCCGACCTCGGGACCGTNACGCATGGCCACGGCGACCGCACGGTTGAGCGCGATCACCGGCGACGGATTCGCGCGCAGGAGCACGTCGTATAACGCAACGATCTGCGCCCAGTCCGTGTCCGCGGGACTGGGAGCCTCGGCGTGGACGGCCGAGATGGCCGCCTGGAGAGTGTAGGGCCCGATCCTCCCGGAGCCGAGAGACGTCTCCACGAGCTCGATGCCTTCCCGGATCAGCTCCTGATTCCACCGCGAGCGGTCCTGGTCTTCGAGGAGGACGAGCTCTCCGTTCTCACTCGTGCGGGCCGCCCGACGGGACTCGTTCAGGAGCATGAGGGCGAGGAGTCCCTTCGCCTCGGGCTCAGGGAGAAGATCCACAAGGAGGCGGCCCAGCCGGATGGCTTCTCCGGAAAGGTCCGCTCGGGTGAGCGAATCTCCGGATGAGGCGGAGTAGCCCTCGTTGAAGACCAGGTAGATCACTCTCAGGACCGCGTCGAGCCGTTCCTGAAGAGCGGACTGCGGGGGCACTTCGTAGGGGATTCCGGCGTCGCGGATCTTCCGCTTCGCCCGCACGATCCGCTGGGCGAGGGTCGGTGTCGGGATCAGGAAGGCCCGGGCGATCTCCTCGGTGGTCAGCCCGCAGACCTCGCGCAGGGTGAGGGCGACCTGGGCATGGCCCGCTAGCGCCGGGTGGCAACAGGTGAAGATGAGCCGGAGCTGGTCGTCGGCCACATCCGTGCCGTCCCAGTCGTCGGGGTCCGGTGTGTCGAAGCGCGCCCGATCCGCCGCCAGAGGTCCGGAGAGGTGCGCCAGCTTTTCATCGTAGCGGGTTCGACGCCGGATCGTGTCGATGGCCCGGAACCGGCCTGTGGAAACGAGCCACGCACGGGGATTCTCGGGAATGCCCTTCTCGGGCCACTTTTCGACGGCGGCCGCGAAAGCCTCCTGGAGCGCGTCCTCGGCAAGCTCGAAGTCCCCGAGAATCCGGATGAGGGTGGCCAGCACCCGGCGGGATTCCCGGCGGTAGACCGCCTCCACGGCCTCGCGGGCGCCTTCGGCACGGCTCGGCGGATCTTCGCACCGGCGGGTCTGTCGCTCGAGCGGCTGATCGTGAGATCCGTGCACTAGGGCCTTAGTTCACGGATGGGCCGAATCTCGATGCTGCCGATGCGAGCGGGGGGAATTCCCGCCGCGATTTCCAGGGCCTCGTCCAGGCTTGCGGCCTCGATCAGGTAGAACCCCGCGAGTTGCTCCTTCGTCTCGGCGAAGGGGCCGTCGACCACCGCAACTTCTCCCCCGCGAACGCGCACCGTCATCGCGGTGCTGACGGGCTGAAGGGCCTCGGCGGCGACCTTCCGACCTGAGGCCTCGAGGACCTCGCCCCAGTCGGCGCATTCGGCGTCAGGAATCGTGGCCATTTCGCCCTCCTCTCCATAGACCAGGCAGATGTACTTCACGGTCCGGCCGGGTCCATGTAGACCGCGTTCCAGCGATGGCCATCCGGATCCTCGAATGCGCATCCGTACATCCACCCCTGGATCTCCTCCGGTTCCGCGAAGAGCCGGCCTCCCGCGTCGACGACCGTGCGTGCGATCTGGTCCACCTCGTCCTTGCTCCCAGCGCTGAACGAGAAGAGCACCTCGGTGGTCCGATCCGTGTCCGGCAGCCCGTTCTGGGTGAACCCCCGGAAGGTCTCCTCGGGGAAGAGCATCACCCGCGTCTCGTTCCGGCCGATCAGCACCCCCGCTCCGTCGGTTCCAGGGTGCTGTGGCTCGATCGTGAACCCGAGAGCGTCGAAGAACGCCCGAGACCGGGTGGTGTCCTTCACCGGCAGGTTGATCCAGATCTGTTCGGTCATGTCTCCCTCTCCTTTTCGAAAACAATCTATTCCGGAGAAGTCTTCCGAGCACAAGATATCTGCCCCGCCCCACTTCGCGTTGGGACGCAATCAGGATCCCGGAGGTGACCTCTCCCTCCGATTCTCCAACGAATGTCGAGGGCGAGATTCGACACCTCGGCGCCGGGCGGCCTCGAACTCTACCCGCGCTCCCGACCGAACCCGGTGATCACCGCCAGGATCATCAGGGGAAAGAGCACCATGCCGTAGAAGATGTAGACCACCTCCTGAGACCACGGCACCACCTGGACGAAGTCGTAGCGCAACGCCAGCTCCCGCTGGATCCCGTTTGCGGCGACGATGGTGGCCGCGTAGGGGAGCATGTAGGGGAAGGAGCAGGAGATCGTGTCCATGAGGTTGGCGCTGCGGTACTTGCTCAGGCTGTGGCGCTTTCGCAGGACGTTGGCCAGCGGTCCGGCGGTGATCATCGCCACCGTATTCACCGACACGCAGAGGTTGGCGAAGGTGATGAGGCCCACGATGGCGGCCTCCGCCCCGCGCACGGTGCGGGCCACCGTCCGACTCAGCCACTCCATCAACTGTTCCAGGAATCCTCCCGCCGCCATGATCCCGATGGAGGTGACGAGGAGGAGGGTGAGTACGGCGATGGGAAGCAGGGCCAGGGCCCCGTCCACCGCGCTGCCCAGGACCGCCCCGTCCTCCACACGGAAGACGTCGCCCAGGGCGAAGATGCCGAAGAGGGGACCCACCACGATGGAGGCCAGGACGCCCACGGTGAGCGCCGCCAGGAAGTGGCCCCCGCTGACCGCGACCACGAAGACCAGCGCGGCCGGAATCAGCATGGGCAATCCCGCCGGATCGGCGGTAACCGCCAGGAGCTCCTGGGCCTGCGCGGGGGCGACCCCGCTACCCTCGGCGCCGAAGATGTAGAAGAGGATCGCGGATATCCCCCCGGCGATGGCCACGTACTTCAGGCGGGAGCGAACCACACCCCCCACATCGGCCTCCTGGGTGGCCGCCGATATGATGGTCGTGTCGGAGATGGGCGCCAGGTTGTCGCCGAACGCCGCACCGCTGTATATGGCGCCCATGATGGCGGCGGGGTGGGCCCCCAGGACGATCCCTGCGGGAAACATCACGGCGGTGAAGCCCACCACCGTGCCGAGTCCCGTCCCCACCGAGACGGCGAAGAGCGCCGCGGAAAAGAAGGTGGCCACGGTGAAGAGCCCCGCCTCGAGCTGGATGTTCGCCCCCACCCAGACGATGGCTTCCACCAGCCCCGAGTCGGCGAGGATCCCGGAGAAGGCGCCGGCCCAGAGCCAGCACACCACCGCGACGGTGGCCACCCGGTTGGCCATGAGCGAGAAGACCCGCTCGGAATAGCGGGAGGGACTTCCCGCGAGTCCCATCCCGAGAGAGATCCCCAGCATGGCCAGGAGGATCATCCCCTCCACTTCGGCCGCACCCGAGACGACGAGCCACCCGGTCCCCACGATGAAGACGGCAAGGGGGATCACACTCGCCCAGGGCCCGCCCCGGAACCGGATGGGGTCGGCCGCCTGGTCGCTCAGCTTCATCGCGGGGTCGACCGGGGGCCGTCCACCACGGGTCCCTTGCCGGGATCAGCCCCTGGGGCGCCGTCCCGACCGAACACTACCGGAGCTCCATCTCGGCCCGGAACCGGGGCTCGTCGTCCCGCTCCAGGTAGTAGACGAAGGTCCCCTCGTCCAGATCCATCTCCATCATCCACACGTTGGTGGCGGCGGGGGGGATCATCTCGGCGGTGACGTCGTCGGCGGGGAAATACTGCCGGGTCGCGGTGCCGTCGAGGCTGGCGTAGCCCCCGTATCCGTGGGAGGCTCCGTCCAGATCCTCCTCGGTGCGTTCGTCGCCGAGGTGGTCGTGGAAGAGGTGCAGGCCTCCGGCGCGCTTCTCGAGCACCCAGGCTCCGTGCCAGTACTCTCCCTCGTTCCGGTAGAGCTCGATCCGGACGAGATCGTCCGTGCACTCCGAGACGTAGTTCCGGAGCCCCGTGTCCACGAGGGGGTGGTCCGGGTCGTCAGGGTAGACGCCGTCGCCCACGAAGGTCTCACCGCAGAGCCCGGAGAGGTTGGCGAAGAACGCTTCGTGAACGGGGTCGATCTCGGCCGCAGCCGTTTCCGCCATCTGTGATTCGGCGGGATCGGCGGCGTCGGGGGTGTCGGCGGCCTCATCCGGACCGCATGCGGCAACGGCCCAGAGGGGAAGGGTAAGAAGCAGCAGAAAGAACGTTCGCATGGATCTCCATCGGGTTCGCAAGGTAATGATCAGGAGCGGAGGAGCTCCCACTCTGATTCCAAGCGTTAGGGTGTTTCGTCCAACCCCGCAAGGTTCGAGGTCGGCCCGAGGTCGGAACGATTCAGGGCTCTGGGGGCTTCGTCGAAGTGAAGCCTCCGATGTTCTGGAGCCGGGTTCGGACGTGGGGATCCCGCTGTCCTCCACCCGGCCGGATCCCGTTCCCCACCCCCGAACGTTCTATGAATCGCACCTGCTCCCACGGTTCTCCGGCGCCCGTTCTCCGTGTGCTTCTCCGCCCCCTCGTCCTGACGGCCCTGGCCGTCCTCCTCGTCCCGATGGTCGTGGAGGCCCAGTACTTCGGGCGAAACAAGGTCCAGTACGACCGGTTCGACTTCCGGGTCCTGGAGACCGAGAACTTCGAGATCCACTTCTACGACGACGCGGCGGTCCCCATCGAGGACGTAGCCCGGATGGCCGAACGCTGGCACGAGCGTCTCACCCGGGTCCTGGCCCACGACATCGGGGAGCGGCGTCCCCTGGTCTTCTACGCGAACCACCCCGACTTCCAGCAGACGAATATCCTTCCGGGTCAGGTCGGTGAGGGCACGGGAGGGGTGACCGAGGGGCTCAGGGACAGGGTCATCATGCCGCTGGGGTCCTCGTGGGCCGACACGGATCACGTCCTGGGTCACGAACTCGTCCACTCCTTCCAGTTCGACCTGGCGGGCCGGCGAGGGGGGCTCCAGGGGCTCATGCGCCTCCCCCTCTGGTTCGTCGAGGGGATGGCCGAGTACCTCTCGCTGGGGGGCGAGTCCACCCACACGGCGATGTGGCTCCGGGACGCCGTCCTCCGCGACGAGTTTCCCACGACGCGGATGATGTCCCGGGACATGCGGCGGTACTTCCCCTACCGCTTCGGCCACGCCTTCTTCGCCTTCGTGGGCGGGACGTACGGAGACGAGGTCATCGGGGATCTCCTGCGCCAGGCCACCCGCTCGGACTGGCCCACCGCCTCGGCCCAGATCCTGGGCATCTCGCCGGATACCCTCTCGGCCCGCTGGCGTGACGCGGTCACGGCCCACTACGGCCCCCTCATGGAGGACCGGACGCCCCCGGGCGAGGCCGGCACCCTCCTTCTCTCGCCCGAGACGGGCGCCGGGCGTCAGAACCTCTCTCCCTCACTGAGCCCCGACGGCCGCTATGTGGCCTTCATCTCGGAGCGGGACCTCTTCACCCTCGAGATCTTCCTGGCCGACGCCCAGACGGGAGAGGTGGTGCGCCGGATCACGAGCGCCGTGCGGGATGCCCACTTCGACGCGATCCGTTTCCTGGACAGCTCGGGGGCCTGGTCTCCCGATGGCGAGGAGCTGGCCGTCGTCGTGTTCGCGCGGGGACGCAACCAGATCCAGCTATACCGGACCCGGGACGGCCGTCCCGACCGGACCCTCGAGGTGCCCGCGGAGGTGGGAGAGATCCGGGGGCCCACCTACTCGCCCGACGGGCGCAGCCTGGCCTTCTCCGGTCATGTGGAGGGCCGGACGGATCTCTACGTGAAGGACCTGGAGACCGGAGAGTTCACCCGCCTTACCGAAGACGGCTACTCGGTCCTCCAGCCCACCTTCTCCCCCGACGGATCCCGGATCGCCTTCGTCACGGACCGGGGTCCGGGGACGGACCTGGAGCGCATGGTCTTCGGGCCCCGGGGGATCGGGATCATCGAGGTGGAGACCGGGGCGTTCGAGCGACTCGCCCCCTTCTCCGAGGCCGACCACTGGAACCCCCAGTTCGCCCCGGACGGGGAGAGCCTCTTCTTCCTCGCTGACCCCGACGGGTTCCGGGATCTCTATCGGGTCGAGCTGGGGAGCGGGGAGCTCCGACGGGTCACCCGACTGGCCACAGGGGTGAGCGGAATCACCGCAGGATCGCCGGCCATGAGCGTGGCTCGGGAGACCGGTACCGTGGCCTTCTCGGTCTTCGACGGCGGAGAGTACCACGTCTACGCCCTGGACGCCGCCGAGGTGGGGGGAGAGGCGGTGGCTCCAGACGACGTGGTGGCGGCCCAGGGGCGTCGGCTCCCCGGAGCGCACGAGGCGGGTCAGGGGCGGCTGAACGAGCTTCTGGCCGACGCGGATCTGGGGATGCCCGAGCCCCGGACCC
>SL_3KL_010_SEDDRAFT_10006641_pt1 | contig 10328 bp, 12 predicted proteins | sample SodLakKL_010_SED_2_FD_10381 | JGI IMG/M metagenome (IMG submission 10381)
TTTGGCTCAACCTTAGGCTTTGTGCTTCAACTTCCAATTGAAATAATGGATGGAATTCACGAGGGCTATGGATTTTCCTGGGGTGATGTTGCAGCTAACGCGCTGGGATCAGGACTTGTTATGGGTCAGGAATTGATTTTTAATGACCAGGTGTTGAAATGCAAATTTAGCTACTGGGAATCAGAATACACAAAAAATTCAAATGGATATTTTGGAAAAACAACCATAGACAAGTTTTTTAACGATTATAATGGGCATACCTATTGGTTTTCATTACCAGTTAATAGAATTGCTTTTAAAAACTACTTGCCAGGTTGGATGTGTATTAGCGCTGGTTATAGTGCCAACGGAATGTATGGAGAATTTTCAAATATCACCAGTTTCAATGGGGTTGCCATTCCAGGCACACAAAGATATAGGCAATACTTACTATCGCTTGATATTGATTGGACCAGGATAAAAACCGACCATAAGATTTTACAAGTGATATTAAAAGGATTAACATTTGTCAAATTACCCTTTCCAGCAATTGAATATAATTCTAAAGGGCAATTTAAAGGGCACTGGATTTACTTTTAATTATTTGATGCAAAAAAGTCAATGATTTATTTTTTTCGACTATACTATTTTTCATACTGTATGGTATTTATTATCTTAAGCATATAACCCATGAGTGCACCTAACTGTTTTTACGACTTCCTTATTTCAAGAATCAAAGATTACATCGAAGTAAATGATGAAGAGATTGAAATCATTCACAGATTGTTCGTAATAGAGCATTTCAAAAAAAATGCTTTACTGCTTCGTGAGGGGGAAGTTTGTCGAAAATTATTTTTCATTGCCAAAGGTATTGTGCGATTTTCAAAGCTCACAGATGGAGAAGATAGAACATACGTTTTCAGGGGCGAAGGAACCTTCTGCCATGATCTGGAAAGTTTTCTTCAAAAAGTTATTTCAAAAAGTGCCATCACTGCAATTGAGCCTACCACAGTATTATCCATAACGTACGAGAATTTACAGATTTTCTACAATGAGTTACGTTATGGTGACCGCTTCGGCCGACTGGCTACAGAACAGGTCTTCATCCAGGTAGTAAACCTTCTTGCCACATTTAATTCCGAGAGCCCCGAACAGCGCTATTTAAGATTTGCAATGAACCATAAGCACTTCATACAGCGTATTCCTCAATATTATATCGCATCTCACATCGGGGTAACACCTCAGGCTTTATGCAGGATTAAAAAAAAAATGCTGGGCAGGAATTTATGAACTTAGGTTCATTAACTGTAATCCAATAGTTAATAGTTTTGCGATTATTTTCATTATACAAAGACCAAAGAAGTAATTCAAATAACACGACATTAATATGATTAGAGTTGAAAATCTGAACTTTACCTATAAGAAAACCCAGAAGAAGGCCATACAAGATATGTACTTTGATGTAAAGGAAGGGGAGGTTTTTGGTTTCCTGGGACCAAGTGGAGCAGGTAAAACAACAACCCAAAGGCTGATTATAGGATTGCTGAGAAATTACCTTGGGAAAATTGAAGTTCTGGGAAAAGAGCGAAATCAATGGGGCAAAGATTACTACGAGCGCATTGGAGTTGCTTTCGATTTTCCTAACCTGTACACCAAGCTAACAGCCAAAGAAAACTTGCAGCTTATTGGCGCATACTATAAAGATGAGTGTGAAAATCCTGATAAATTGCTGGAACGTGTTGGCCTGTTGCCAGAAAAAGATGTGCGTGTAGAGAGCTTCTCAAAGGGGATGAAGATGCGCTTAAACTTCGTAAGGTCGATTATGCACAATCCCAGGCTGATGTTTTTTGATGAGCCTACTTCGGGACTCGACCCAATGAATGCACATATAATAAAAGAGATAATTCTTGAGCAGAAGAAAGCCAATAAAACCATTTTCCTCACAACCCACAATATGACTGTTGCCGAGCAGCTTTGCGACAGGGTGGCCTTTATTGTAGAGGGAAAAATTGTGGTAATCGGTTCTCCTAAGGATTTAATGATTGAGCACGGCAAGCGCATTGTGAATGTCGAATTCCAGATGAATGGCACCAGGCACGAACAAAGTTTCGGTTTAGAGAACATAGGTGAGAACATCGAGTTTATGAGCATTTTGAAATCCGCCGAAATAAAAACAATACACAGTTGCGAAGCCACTCTGGAGGATATTTTTATCAAGCTAACAGGGAGGAACTTAGTATGAGGCTACTCAATGCTGTTCTGGCCGATATCCGCTTTCAGATTAAGCAGGGATTCTACCTTGTGTATGTAATAATTACGGCAATGTATTTAATTATTATGTCGTTTTTACCCGATGATATTTTAGCAGTTGCATTGCCCCTGGTTGTATTTTCAGATCCATCAGTTCTTGGATTATTTTTTATTGGGGGCATTATTCTAATGGAAAAGGGGCAAGGGGTGCTAATGGTACTGGTTGTTTCGCCTTTGCGGTCATGGGAATATATACTATCAAAAGCTATATCGCTGGCAATAGTTTCGGTATTGGCGGCTTTTGCAATAACCTATTTTAGTCATTACCCAACAGTCAATTGGTGGTTGCTTCTTCTGTCAACCATCCTCACATCGGGTATTTTCACCCTGTTAGGTATAATGATTAACGCAGGATGCAACACGGTGAACCAGTATATGCTCAAAACCATTCCCTATATGTTGCTTTTTATCCTGCCTTGTTTTGCTTTACTTGGGTTTCCGTATTCAGAATTATTTGTCATTATCCCAAGTGTGGCCGCATTGAAACTAATGCTGGGAGCATACCATGGAATCTCTGGCTTTGAAATTGCAACTCTGGCGACCTATCTTTTCGGCATCAACTATATACTTCTAAAACTTGCAGTTACGACTTTTGAAAAAAGAATTGTTTATCAGGACTAGCCATATGATACAGATTACACTTTTTAAAAATGACCTAAAACAGATTGTGCGTGATACCATCATGACCCTGTTGCTGTTTGCACCCTTATTTCTAATTGTTGTTTTCAAATTACTTGAATTGTTCCTTGTGCCATACCTGGCTGCCAAAGCCGGATTTGACATCCTACCCTACTTCCCTTATGTTTTGTCATTTGTTTTGTTGATGAATTCGGGCATGTTAGGAATAGTTACCGGTTTTATGATGTTGGACGAGCGCGATGGTAACATCTCACAATTATTGGAAATAACACCACTTGGTAGAAGTGGTTATCTGATAAACAGGCTTGCATTTGCTTCCATTTTGTCAATCATTTACGGATTTATCGGTATTGCTGTTTTTAAACTACCCAATTTGACTTTCATTTCCATTGTGCTTCTTTCTGTGTTATCGGCATTCTATACAGCAATAATCGGTTTGCTGATATTTTCCGGAGCGGAAGATAAAGTGAAAGGACTAACCTTTGCCAAAGGACTGAATACTTTGGTGCTTTTCGCCTTTACCGATTTGTTTGCGCTCCCATGGCTTACTTTCCTGTCATGGTTCTTCCCGCCATATTGGATTACAATGATTATCAAAGCACCTCATTCACTATTTGCCATCTACCTTGCAATCATTATTCATGTAGCTTGGTTAGGGATATTGATTTTTCGATATGCCAAAAGAGAGTCTTAAAACAATTTACATGAAAACTATTTTATCTAAACATAGCACTAAACTATCGAAAATCATTCTACTTGGAGGAGCCTTAATCTATTTCGCTTTTGGCTTTGTGTTTTTAATTATTCCTGATATTATCACAACACTGGATGGCATAGTTTTGCCCGATCGACCTGCGGCAAACCATATCAGAGCTGTTTATGGTGGTATGGAAATTGGCCTGGGAATGCTATTGATTTATTTCTGCCTTTTAAAAGATGGAGTGAAAAATGGCCTTATCGTACTTTCGTTTTCTATTGGAGTAACTGCACTTAGCAGATTATACGGGATCTTATTTGACCAGGGCGGCGATATGTCTAATATTTTAAGTTTTGCAGCGGAATTTGCTTTTGGGGTAATGGCTATAGTTTTATTGCTATTTGAAAGTAAAAAACTAATTCAAAAACACAGTAGCTCTTAATAGCGATTTTGTCAAGCCTAAAAGAGGAAAGATTTGAAAGAAAAGCGGAGTCCTTATGCTTATGTCACATTCATTAATCAAAAATGCATTATTGAAGTCATTAGAAATTTGTTGTGCAACATTTTAACAATCAGAATATATGAGTGACAGTAAAGAAGATGGTTTAATCGGATATCAAAAACTGAAATTAGAGATTCAGTTAAAAGCTAAAAATGGGATTGATTTCATTCTGGCAGCATGCATTGCCTGGATTGGAATATTTTTAATTTGGAAGTTCACAACAAATACACCTTACGAAAAGAGTGTATTTATATTTATTTTTAGTGCAATACTGCTGCCAATAGCATTTGGTTTTTCTAAAATATTTAAGACAGAGTGGAAAATAAAGAATAATCCATTACAACCGTTAGGATTATGGCTAAATTTTGCGCAATTAATATATTTTCCATTCCTGATTTTTGTTTTGGTCAAATTCCCTGATTATTTCATAATGGCATACGCCATTATTACCGGTGCGCATCTTTTCCCGTATGCCTGGTTTTACGACGAAATAGGATATGCTGTAACTGCGATAATCATTTCTGTTGGTTCTATGTTGATAGCACTCTTCGTTAACCCTGACGATATTTTTTATGTTCCAATCTATACAGCATCAGTATTATTGATTCTTGGAATTTGGATTATTATAAGGAATAAAAGATTACGAAAAAAAACATTGAAAAGCATGGTATAGCGACTAAATACCAATTCATCTTTTCGTGCTTTGCACGCACATAAAAACAAATGTTTATGAACCCAGGTTCATGAGTTTTATTTCTTGAGGTGATAGTTTTGTAATCAATTATTAATCAATTATGCATTACTATGGATATAAGAAATTTGAACGTTACAGAACAGGCTAAACAGCCCAAATCCTTTTTTAAATTAATGGGCGTGCCTGACCGGTACACTCTGAATTTTTTTGCATTGCTTATACTTTCAGCTTTAGCTTTTCCGGTCAGCGCTCAGGAATCAACCTTGCAAAATAGATGGGCACTGGAAACCAGTCTCACTTTTGCACCGGCAGCTCAAATTTATATGCTTAAGGCCTCATATCAATTATCCGGGAAGTCAGAGTTGGGCTTTGGCCCTGCATTCCAGAATTGGAAGAATACCAACAACGTACCTATGGGGCAGGCAAATGCATACACCTTACTATTGTCCTACCGCTACTTCTTCTATAAGAATTTTCATGTGGAACTGGAGTTTTGGCCTGCCTATAATCATTTTAATTCATTTGTTGATGGCAAAACTTACAAAGGCTTGGAGTTGTGGGTGGAGTATAAGGTGGGTTACAAAGTAAACCTTACAGATAGTCTTTATATCAATTTTCAACCCGGCTTGGCACATGGCCTTTGGATGCAGAATAAATGGCCAGATTCTAAGGATGACACCTATATGGATTTTTTAAAGAATTCCATTGTTTTTGTGCCACAAGTATTGGTTGGATGGACTTTTTAGTGTGTTTGATTACTAATAGATACTAAAAAACAACTACCTATGGAACAATTCGATTTTACAGTTTTACTAACGGATTAATGGCATTTGCTAAAGCATTTGTTATACTGGGGTAGTAGCCCTTTTATCATTTGGGCAATCTGGTGGCGAAAGGAAAATTTATTCAGTGGCACATGCATCAGGTAATTTTTTGCTGGCAATGGCTAAAGCATATGAGTTTTTTTAACAGGATAAATTCATTTACTTGATAATCTTTTAAAATATGAAAAGTAGAAAAGGGATTCGAAACCTGATAATTTTTACCGTGATAGCAATCCTTAGCGGCTGGTTAGGGATGCTGATCGACAAAGTTATTCCAGAACAACCCGAAGGTGATAGCCTGGGAATGGGCATTTGGCTGGTTCTTCCCCTTTTGGCTGTTATCGCTCTTAGAACCTTTGCTGGTGATGGCTGGAAGGATGCTGCATTAAAACCCCGACTTAAATCCAATGTTATATGGTATGCTATTGCATTCCTGATCTTTCCCCTTGTAACCTCAATTGTACTGTTAATTGGCAGAATTTTTGGATGGATTGACCTTTCTGGCTTCAGTCTTTCTGTTTTTATCAACGTCTTTTTTGGCTTGCTGATTTTTGAGTTTATAAAGAATATTTTTGAGGAGTCTGTTTGGAGGGGATATCTCACAACCAAGCTTATAAAACTTAACCTGAGCGATCTTTCTTTATACCTGATCGTTGGATTGATTTGGTCGGTTTGGCATTTGCCCTATTATATGGAGTTTCTGCCCGGGGAGGTTATCACATCAGTTTTGCCTGTGAGCCGTTTTACTTTCTTCCTGGTAGGGGTATTCACTATGACCGTATGGACAGTGATGTTTGTTGAAATATTCCGTCTTACAAATTCCATTTGGCCTGCGGTATTGCTTCATGCCGTTGAAGATGCTGTTATTAACCCGCTTATTATAGATGGACATATCAGCATAGCGAGTGGGATGGAGATTATCATCTCTCCAATTTGTGGGATAATTCCAACTGCACTCTATTTAATGATAGGATTGTGGTTGAGGAGAAGAAGGAAGGGTTTTAAACGATCATTATAGAGTAAATAATAACCTGGGTATCTGAACTTTTCTGCAAGCCTCAGGGGAAGAACTCATCACAGCAAAACCAGTCATGCCAACTGGGAAAGTACCCCGATAGGGATCGGGATCAATGTGGATGTACTGGAAGAGCTGGAGTAAGCTGCGTAAGGTTTGGTTGGCAATAGATTAACAGCCACAAGAGAATAGCTTCATTTTTCATTTATGAACCTAAGTTCATGACTTTCATAACATGGGGCTTTAGTTTTGTACTCAAGTTATAACAAGGAAAAATAACAAGGTGCAAGTTTTCAAAAATAGGGAAATGCACCCAAACAATAAAAATTTATACGCTTATGAAAATCATAATCAATTTTTTATGGATCGCGATAATCACTATTATGCTTTGGGGTAGCTCATGTAACAAAAATGAAGTGCCGGTTATCGAAGTGCCCGGTAATGGCGAATTTATTGATAATGGGTTTATTCCAGCAGCTGTTGCTGCGGGTAACGTTGCGTCAGAATTTCAATCCATGATATACCATAATGGTCATGTGTTTGTTGCCACTACTGATGGTATCTGGAAAAACATTCCACCGGTTTTCAGAAAAGTTTGGACTGGAAAATCCTGTTGTGGTCGATTTCGTGCAAACAGAAAAATATCCTGCAATACTATTGAATGACAAGGGTGCGGATAAATTGAAGCTGGTGGTATACAAGAGCAATTAATAGCCTTTATTCGATAAATGTGTGCAACCTTAAAAAAAACGAACATATGACAGAATTAGAATTAATAATTGACCTTCATAAAAACTCAGAAAGACAAGGACCAGGAAGCGACAAAGAAACGTTGAAAGCTCTTGGTTTTATCAATTTACCAAGTGACAGAGAATTGAAAGTAGCTGATATTGGCAGTGGTTCTGGCGGACAGACTATAATTTTAGCACAGCAACTAAATGCACAAATTACTGCAGTTGACTTATTTCCTGAATTCCTGTATGAACTAAACGAAAAATCTAAAAAATTAGGCTTGTCAGAGAAAATCATTACAATTGAAAAATCTATGGATGATTTGCCATTCAAAAGTCAGGAGTTTGATATTATTTGGGCAGAAGGGGCTATTTACAACATTGGATTTGAGAAAGGAGTGAAGGCCTGGAAAGAATTTTTAAAATCAGGTGGTTTTCTAGCTGTTAGTGAAATTACCTGGATTACTAATTCACGTCCCAAAGACATCGAAGAATTTTGGACACAGGAATATCCGGAGATTAATACAGCTTCAAATAAAATCAAAATTTTAGAAGATAACGGTTTTGTGCTGGAAGGATTTTTCAATTTATGTAAGGAGAGTTGGATTGACAATTACTACAAACCAATGCAAGCGAGATTTGATGATTTTCTCCAAAAAAACAATAATTCAGAACTTGCTAAAAAAGTTGTTGAAGACAACAAAGCGGAAATCGACTTATATCTTAAATTCTCGGACTTTTACAGCTATGGATTTTACATAGCGCGAAAGAATTAAAAAGAAAAGGCAGCACACATCATGGTAAAAAGTAGCAACCAGTTAGCAGATATGGCTAAAATAAGAAAGAAATGATAAAATGAATGAAATAGAAAAATCCGTTATTGTTGAATTCCCTTTAAGAGGAGAGTGGATGGCTCCCAATACTCCAGGGACAAAAGTGCCAAGCCATGGTACAGAGCAGTTAGGGCAAAAATACGCATATGATTTTCTACAGGTTGACTGGAACAAAAAGGGAATGCGTTTTTATAATGCCCGCAAATTAAGATATAATTTGTTTGGTGTTCCCTTAAGTAAATGTTTTTGTTGGGACAAAGAAGTATATGCTCCCTGTGATGGGAAAGTAATTGAGTGTGAAGATGGTTTTAAAGAAAGACGCATAGTCCATTTATTTACTGACATGGCTGTTGTAATAAAAAATGCGCTGTTCTTTAACCTAAAAAGAGGATGGCAGCCAGTATTAGGAAACTATTTGATTATGGACTGCGGAAACGGAGTTTATGCATTCTTTGCTCATTTCAGGAAAGGCTCAATGAATGTTTCAGTTGGAGAAAATGTAAAAAAAGGGCAATTAATAGGGAAAGTAGGACATTCAGGAAATTCAACTGCCCCCCATTTGCATTTTCATCTTATGGATAATAGTGACCTGTTGGAAGCAAATGGAATACCATGTGCTTTTGAAGAATATGAAGTTTTTCAGGAAAACATCTGGGTTCCTCTTACTAATGGAATACCAACGGCAGAAGATAGGATTAGATTTTTTAAGTGAAAAGGATTTTCACCATGGGTAAACTTCCTCGTGGCTTGAGAAGAGCCATACTTAAGCCAGGTTCGCTGTTTATGAAATCCATTACTCAAGTAAGGGGATACAATATAAATAGCAGGGAATCGCTGGCCATTGAGGAGCCCGGTGGTAATGGGGTAGGAACCGCCAGAAGCGTTGCGGAACTATATGGTATTTTGGCAACAGGAGGGAGTGAGTTGGGCATTAGGGCAGAAACCCTTGGGCTGCTCACCGATGCTGCTATTATACCAAAGAATGGCTCAGTCGATCGCGTTATGGGTATTCCATTGTACTACCGGAATGGCTTTATGAAGAATGGCGAGCGGGCTACCCCTTTTAATAACGATAAGTGCTTTGGCTTTGGAGGTGCCAGCGGCTCTATGGCCTTTGCCGACCCCGTCAATCAGATCGGTTATTGCTATGTGCCCAATGCCCAGGGATATGACTTTCCCGACGGAAGGGATTTGGGCATTCAAAAAGTGTTGTATGAAATCATCGGGCAACCAGCAGATGAACTTAAATGATCATTTCTACTCATGAGCTGGTACACTTGGGCGGTTCTGGTTTCTGGTGGCAGGAACTTCCAGCTTGCATAGCAACTGGAAGCTTCCGGGTTTGAAAGAACAGATAATTTTCGGGTTAAAAAAATTATCTTTACAAGTTATCAGTCCACACAATTAAATTTATTTGGCAATGACTTGATCATCGCATCAATAACACCATTCAGATGATAGGTTTACTTGTTATTGGGATGTTTCAGGCAGCACTGCTGGTGCTGCTCCTGCTCACCAAACGGAATAAGAGTGTTTCCGACTATATTCTTGCAGGTTATCTTGTGCTATCCGGACTTTTAATACTCCTTACATACCTGGAGATATGGAACAGGAATAATGATCTGCAACATCTCTGGCTCATCAACCTGCGAACCCCTTTTATCCTTCTTATCGGGCCGGTTTTGTGGCTTTATGTCAAATCGGTTACCGAACAGCATTTCAGGTTTAAGCTCAAATACCTGCTTACGCTGATCCCCTTTATCTTAGTCATGGGCATGTTTACAGCAAGAAATTATTTCCAGCCTGAAGTGGCCATCACCGCTGCACTGGATGAAGAGCCCTCAACTAATCGTTTCAGCTTCTTTTTTATTACAGGATTAATTGCCATTTCAAATGTCGGGTACACCGCATGGGGGCTAGTGCTTATTGGCAGATACAAAAAGGCACTGAAAACCTACTTTTCATCTACAGAAAAGATCAATCTTGACTGGCTCCAGTTTATTCTTCTATCTGCCCTGATCGCTTATTCGGGTATCAGCGGGTTGTATATTGCAAATGCGGTATTTAATCTTATGGGTTACCAGGTGTTACAGCAGGCCGGCTA
>SL_3KL_010_SEDDRAFT_10006642_pt1 | contig 10328 bp, 6 predicted proteins | sample SodLakKL_010_SED_2_FD_10381 | JGI IMG/M metagenome (IMG submission 10381)
CTTCCAATACCGCCGTTGTATTCCTTCTCGTAGGCAGCCCTGCCAAATGAGGAAAGCCCCACAATAACATCACCTGCCGTAATACGATCATTTGTAATCACCTTATCCCTTTTCATCCTGCAGGTTACAGTTGAATCTACTATAACGGACCTTACCAGGTCACCCACATCGGCAGTCTCTCCCCCTGTCGAGTATATCCCTATGCCCAGGTCACGCATTTCATTCAGGAACTCTTCAGTGCCATTGATTATTGCAGAAACAACCTCACCGGGCACAAGATTCCTGTTACGTCCGATGGTTGATGAAAGAATGATATTGCCTGTTGCGCCCACACACAGAAGGTCGTCCAGGTTCATAACTATCGCATCCTGGGCTATCCCCTTCCATACATTCATATTGCCTGTCTCCTTCCAGTAAACCCAGGCCAGTGACGACTTGGTACCGGCACCGTCTGCATGCATGATATTGCAGTAATCTGGGTCACCCCCCAGGATATCGGGAATGACCTTGCAGAACGCATTAGTGAAGAGTCCTTTATCTATTCCGCTGATAGCTTTGTGAACATCTTCTTTCGAGGCAGATACGCCCCTTCTGCCATATCTCGATTTTTCACCCATGCTCCTCTTTTTGGGTTTCGCTAACCCGGTCCGTTGCCTGGCTCTTCCTGTTCCACTGCAACGAATACAGGTCGGTGCGGCGGTCCTTCAGATTCCTTACCGACCCGTTCACATGCAGCTCCTTCAGCAGGTCCAGGTTGACATCAACAATAAGTGTCATCTCAGTATTCGGGGTTGCCTCACTAACTATTGTGTTTGTGGGAAATGCAAAATCAGAGGGGGAGAATACAGCCGATTGCGCATACTGAATATCCATATTGTTAACGCGTGGCAGGTTGCCTACGCTTCCTGCAATGGCAACGTAGCATTCATTCTCGATTGCCCGGGCCTGGGCACAGTGCCTGACCCGGTTATACCCGTTCTGCGTATCAGTCAGGAACGGTACAAAAAGTATCTCCAGTCCCTGCTCTGCCATAATCCGTCCAAGCTCAGGAAATTCAACATCATAACAGATCAGCACGCCTATCCTTCCGGAATCGGTTTCAAACACCTTTATCGAATCTCCACCGGTCAATCCCCAGCTTGTCAGCTCGCTCGGGGTAATATGTATTTTGTACTGCATGTCCCACGAACCGTCCCGGCGGCACAAATAGGCTACGTTATACAATTTCTCATCTTCATACACGGGCAGGCTTCCGCATATAATGTTGACATTGTAACTGATGGCAAACTCAACGAATTTGCTCCTTATAGGTTCGGAATAGTTTGCCAGAGCCCTTATAGCATCCGATTCGGCCAGATGATTATACTTAGCCATCAGAGGGGCATTAAAGAATTCAGGGAACAAAATAAAGTCGCTCTGGTAATCACTTACTGCATCTATGAAGAATTCCATCTGCTCGATAAGTGCATCGACAGAAGCCAGGTGCCTCATCTGCCACTGAACCAGTCCGAGTCTCACAACAGACTTTTTCCTTCCGATGGCCCTCTCCTTCTCCTCATAGTAGATATTGTTCCACTCAATGAGCGTGGCAAATGTTTTTGATTCATTGTCAATAGGGAGATAGTTGCGTAATATCTTCTTGACATGAAAATTGTTTGAGATCTGGAAAGTGAGAATCTGGTCATATATCTCCTTCATCTCCACCTTCTCAATATACTGCTTAGGTGTAAGTTCTCCTGAATAGTCACTGTAGCCGGGAATCCTTCCTCCGGCAATAATGGCACGCAGGTTAAGGTTTTCGCACAGCTCCTTGCGTGCATCGTAAAGGCGCCTTCCAAGTCTCATATTCCTGAACCCTGGATGAACGAAGACATCTATTCCATACAAAACATCACCCTCAGGATCATGGGTTCCAAACCGGTAATTACCTGTTATCTGCTCATAAGTGTGGGAATCGCCGAACTGACTGTAATCTACAATGATCGACAGAGCGCAGGCCACTACTTTCCCGTTTACTTCGACACAGATCTGTCCTTCAGGGAACAGGTTCATCAGTTTCTTCAGTTGGGAGTACTTCCATACTGCGCCTCCGATACCCGAATATGCAACCTTCATCGCCTCGGCTATATCGTCATAATCCTTGAGGGACAAGTTTCTCAGTATTACAGTGGTGTCTTTGCTCATAATTCAGCAAATATACAAAAATGATCAAATTATATCAGGCCGGCAGCAAAAGCGCGCGGCAGAGGTCCAATCCGGCTAAACTATACTCCTGTCAAATATCCGGGTGAGCCGGATTGCTAAATTAACATTCATTTATCTCTTTTACTTTGATATTTATTTGAGCATTCAGTTATTTTGCTTTTATTTGCAGGCCTTTATATTTGCCTAAATTTATCGTGCCATGAAGAATAAGTATGTTGATCTGATAGAGCAGACATTTGAATTTCCGCAAGAGGAGTTCAAAGTAGAGGAAAATGAACTCTACTTTAACGATATTCCGCTGATGGATGTTATCAAACAGTACGGAACACCGCTTAAGATTACATATCTTCCCAGGATCAGCGAAAAGATCCAGCAGGCGAAGAAATGGTTCAATGTTGCCATTGCCAAGGCCGATTATAACGGTGACTACCATTACTGTTACTGCACAAAAAGTTCGCATTTCTCCTTCGTTCTGGAAAAGGTACTCGAAAACGACGTTCACCTGGAAACATCATCGGCATTTGACCTGAACATCATTGAGGAGCTTTATCAGACCGGACTTATAAACAAGGATATATATATCGTATGCAACGGTTTCAAAAGGCCCCAGTACATAGAAAACATAGCCGGATTTATCAACAGTGGTTTCTCCAATACAATTCCTGTACTCGATAATATGTTTGAGCTCGACCAGCTCAACAAACTGACAAACACCAAATACAAAGTAGGAATAAGGATTGCCTCAGAGGAGGAGCCCAAATTTGAGTTCTACACATCAAGGCTGGGTATCAGGTATAATGACATAGTCTCATTCTACCAGGAAAAGATAAAGCCCAACCCCAATCTTGAACTGAAGATGCTGCATTTCTTCATTAACACGGGCATATCAGACAATGCCTATTACTGGAACGAGCTTTCGAAGTGCGTCAATGTTTATTGTGACCTCAAGAAGATCTGCCCTGAATTGGACTCACTGAACATAGGCGGCGGCTTCCCAATTAAAAATTCATTATCGTTTGATTACGATTATGAGTATATGGCCGAAGAGATCATTGCCCAGATCAAGAACATATGTGAACGGAATGAAATACCCGAACCGGACATTTTTACCGAATTCGGGTCATACACGGTAGCCGAAAGCAGCGCAGTTCTATATTCTGTACTCGGACAAAAAAGACAGAATGACCGTGAAATATGGAACATGATAGACTCCTCCTTCATGACCACATTGCCTGATACATGGGCCCTGAACAAGAGGTTTATTCTTCTGGCGGTAAACAACTGGGATGAGGAGTATGAAAGGGTGTTTCTCGGGGGACTTACCTGTGACAGTGAAGATTATTATAATTCGGAAGCCCACGCGAACGCCATCTTCCTGCCAAAGATCAGAAACGGGGAGCCTCAGTATATAGGGCTTTTCCACACCGGTGCATACCAGGAATCGATCGGAGGCTACGGGGGAATCCAGCATTGCCTGATCCCCGCCCCGAAACATATAATTATTGACCTCGATGAAGAGGAAGAGATTACAACAAAACTTTTTGCCAAGGAACAAAGCCATAAATCGATGCTTAAAATTCTTGGCTATTAGTGCTATTTTAAAATTCATCAATTATGACTAATTTCGGGGGGCTCCCTGAGGAGTTTTCAAAAGAGGAGACTTCAGCAATAGTTATCCTGCCAGTCCCGTATGACGGAACAAGCACCTGGATAAAGGGGGCTGACAAAGGTCCGCAGGCTATCAATGAAGCTTCTTCAAACATGGAACTCTACGATATTGAAACCGATAGCGAGGTCTATCTCAGGGGCATCCATACATCTGCACCGGTAACCGAGACCTCAGGGCCGGAGATGATGTCAGCTGCTGTTTACGAAAGAGCGGGACATTACCTTGACAGGGGAAAATACCTGGTTGTAACAGGCGGGGAACATTCTGTATCAATAGGCAGCATGAAGGCCTTTGCTGAAAGATACAATGAACTTACGTTCCTTCAGATCGATGCTCACAGCGATATGAGGAATGAATACGAAGGGTCAGGACATAATCATGCCTGTGTCATGGCCAGAGCCAGCGAGATGGCACCGGTGGTACAGGTAGGTATCAGGGCTGTCGATTCGGCTGAGTTAAGCCTTATCAACACTGAGAAGGTATTTTTCGCCCACCAGATACATGACAACGATAAATGGATGGACAAGGCTGTCAGCATGCTCACTGAAAATGTATACCTTACAATAGATCTCGATGCTCTCGACCCGTCAATAATGCCCTCAACCGGCACTCCCGAGCCGGGCGGTATGGGATGGTATCAGACACTTGAATTCATCAGGAAGGTAATTGCTGCCAGGAACCTTGCAGGGTTCGATGTTGTCGAACTTTGCCCGTCCAAAGATAACAAGGCCCCGGATTTTCTGGCGGCAAAGCTTATCTATATGATATTAAGCATGCAGTTTGCAAAAAAAAGAACATAAATCAAAAGATAATATAAAATGGGAAAAAAAGATTTTCTGAAAGACCCGGTAAAGCACATCGACATCAAGGCATTCGATGCTACAGCCATTATCGATTCAATGCGTGACATGTCTTTCACATCGCGCGACACTGCGTCTGCAGCCGACATATATACCAGGATGCTCAAGGAGGACGGCTGCTCGGTAATTCTGACCCTTGCCGGAAGCACAAGCGCAGGAGGCTGCATGCAGGTATACGTTGATATGGTAAAAAGCAATATGGTAGACGCCATTGTGGCCACAGGTGCGTCAATTGTGGATATGGACTTTTTCGAGGCACTGGGCTTTAAACATTACAAGGGCTCACCGGATGCCGATGACAAAAAGCTCCGGGAATTTTATATTGACAGGATATACGACACCTACATTGATGAGGAGGAGTTGCAGATATGCGACCACACGATAAAGGAGATTGCGGGCCGCATGGAGCCCGGAGCATATTCATCAAGGGAGTTTATCAGGGAGATGGGCAGATACCTTGTTGACAACTCAAAGAAAAAAGATTCTCTTGTACAGGTATGTTTTGAAATGAATGTGCCGATATTCTGCCCGGCTTTTACAGACAGCAGTGCAGGATTTGGCCTGGTGAAGCATCTATGGGACAATCCGGACAGGCACATAGCAATTGATTCTGTCAAAGACTTCCTGGAACTTACAAGAATAAAGATGGCCGCACCCACTACCGGTCTCTTTATGATCGGTGGAGGGGTGCCTAAAAACTTTACACAGGATACCGTGATCTGTGCCGAAATACTCGGCAAGGATGTAGAAATGCACAAATATGCAATCCAGATTACGGTTGCAGATGCAAGAGACGGCGCATGCTCAAGTTCTACACTCAAGGAAGCCTCCTCCTGGGGTAAGGTTGACACTCTATATGAACAGATGGTATATGCCGAAGCAACATCGGTACTTCCATTGATAGCAAGCTACCTTTATCACAAAGGCGACTGGAGGGCACGCACCAGAAAAGAGTGGTCAAAAATGCTCGATAAAATTCCTGCCATGAACAAGGGGTAAAAACACCTGCCGGCCACAAACACACATGACCGCCACAAAAACAGCTGCCCGCCCTTTTAAGAGCGGGCAGTAATAATTTTAATCCAGCCGTATTGATCCGAAAGCGGATTATTGATAATCTGTTGAAAGTACCTCAAACTCCGTGCGCCGGTTTATCTGGTGTGCAGTTTCTCTCATTTCTTCGGATTCGAGCGACTCTATAAATTCTTCGGTAAGTACTGTACCTTCCGGCAGGAATGAGTAGACCTCAGCCAGGCGCTCATCCACGACCCGGGGACGGGATTTGCCGTATCCTGCAGCCACCAGCCTGTCTGCTTCTATCCCGTTTTCGATAAGGTAATCTACTACCGACTGTGCGCGCCTTTGCGAGAGATTTATGTTGAAATCGGCGCCGCCCCTCGAATCGGTATGTGATGCAAGTTCAATAGTAATGTGGGGATTGTCGTTGAGGATTTCGACCAGCCTGTCCAGGGCAACCATCGATTCAGGACGGAGGTCCCACCTGGCAAAATCATAGAAAATATCGGTAAGCTCAATTGGCCTGGCAAACGACTGGATATCAATTGCAACAGAAAAATCCTCGCTGCGATCAAGTCCCCGTGTCGAAACCCCGGCTTTATCAGTGAGATACCCCTCATAAGATGCGAGAAACACATAATCGGCTCCCGGCCGGAGCATAAACCTGAATTCTCCATTATCACCGGTGGTTACACGCAGTATGGAACCGTCACTGCCAACCATCTGAACCCTTGCCCCCGGCATCTCCTCGCCGGATTCAATGTCCCTTACAACACCGGACACATTGAAACTGAGCGGCGGCATATAAAATGAGAAGATATTGTCAACACTGCGCCTGCCCCTGTTTGAACTGAAATATCCTCTCTCAGTATTCCTTTCGAACACTATTCCAAAATCATCAGAAGGAGAGTTAATGGGATACCCCATGTTGTAAACACTCCAGCCTCCTTCTTCATTACTGACTGCCCTGAAAATATCCAGCCCACCCATTCCGGGATGTCCGTTCGACGAGAAATAGAGTGAGCCGTCATGGTGGACATAGGGAAACACTTCATCTCCTTCAGTATTAATATCCGGCCCCAGGTTCAGGGGATCGCCCCAGGGGGCATTTTCACCATCCCGGGTTACTTTCCAGATATCCTTTCCTCCTATTCCTCCGGGCATATCCGAAACAAAATAGAGTGTCAGTCCGTCCGGTGATATGGCCGGATGAGCAGCAACAAGTGTATCGGGGGCCAGGTTCAGCACTTCAGGCCTGACCCAGCCACCGCCACTGCGTCTAGCATGATAGATCTGGCAGCCATTGTTCCTTCTGCGAACAGCCTTGCAACTGGTGAAGTACATCTCCAGGTAATCTCTTGTGAATGAAGGAGTGCCTTCATCAAAATCCGAATTGATACCTTCAACGGGTGACGGGCTGCTCCAGATACCCTGCCGGTCCTTCCTTGATTCATAAATGTTGGCAAAATATTCACCTGTAGCTCCGTGCCTGTGACCGTCCTCGCCCTTTCTTGCCGATGTGAAATATACCAGAGTGTAATCTTCGCTTGCAAATGCAGGAGAATAATCACTCTCCCTGGAATTGAAAAAATTTACCTCATCAATTTCATAGGGAGATGGATTCTCAATCCAGTACATAGCCAGTTCTGACGATTTTATCCCGGCCTCCCCCCTGGGATCACCCGGAACCAGCTCACTGAATATCCTGAACTGTTCAATGGCCTCCTCATACTTCTCATTCATCTTCAGGGCCTCGGCATAGTACCAGTGTACCTCCGGGTTATCGTAATTCCGGTTTATTGCCCTTCTGAACCAGTTTTCTGCCAGCCGGGCCTCTGAAAGTTTCAGGTAGCACCGGGCTATCTTGAATACTATCTCGGTTCGCAAATCCCGGTCATTTATGGCTGAATATGCATTCCTGTACAAATCAACTGCCTCATAATACTCACCCGCTGCATATGCACTTTCAGCCCGGTCCAGGCGCCTTGACTGCCCTGACATATCAAAACAGATCAGAAGACCGGCAAAGACAAGCAGCATGAAACATGATCTCATACCAGGAAGCTTTTTTGTGTTAACATGTAAAAGTAGAAATTTTTCTTTAATCCCAACATGGGGGTTTAATGGAATCAAACTATCTTTCCCGCTTTGTTTCAATACCAGTTTATATAACAAAACCGGGACACAAAATATTGTCCCGGTTTGCACACTTATGAAAATACAACCTACCCTTCACTCTTTACCTGATGAAAAGCAGCTCCCTGTATTTGGGCAGCGGCCATATCTCATCATCAACTATCATTTCCAGGTGATCTATCTGGTAACGTATCTCATCGAGGTACGGTTTAACATTATCGGCATACATCCTTGCTTTCTCCCCGACATCATCGATAACATTTGACTTCCTTCGTTCGTCAATCATATTGTTAACCTTGATATTCACCATAGCGGCACGGCTTGAGATCTCCCGGATTGATGCAAGCTGGGTGCCCGCGAGTTTTTCAAAATCTTTCTCTGCAAAGAGTTCCTTCAAACCTTTTACGTTCTCTATCAGAACATTCTGGTACTTGTAAACAGTTGGAAGAATATGATTGATCGACAGGTCTCCGAGGACTCTTGCCTCTATCTGCAGTTTCTTGGTGTATTTCTCAATGTCAATTTCAAGCCGCGCATCAAGCTCACGGGGAGTTAAAACATTCATTTCTGAAAAAAGTGCCTTTGATTTATCAGCAACCATGGCAGAAAGAGCGTCAAGAACATCATTCACATTGGAAAGGCCCCTCTTCTCAGCCTCTTTTTTCCATTCATCAGAGTAGTTATTCCCGTCAAACCTGACCTTCTTTGATGAAACAATGAACTGCTTGATGACCTGGAAGACAGCCTCATCTTTTTTCACACCCTTTTCAATCAGTTTATCAACCTCATTTTTAAACTCCTTAAGCTGGCTGGCAACTATGGTGTTGAGAGCTATCATCGGGGATGCAACATTTGTTGATGCGCCTACCGCCCTGAACTCAAACCGGTTACCCGTAAATGCAAATGGCGAGGTACGGTTGCGGTCAGTGTTGTCGGGCATTATCTCCGGTATCTTTCCCACATCGAGTTTCAGCTCGGTTTTTTCATCGGGGCTCATCTTCTTTCCGGATACCCTTGCCTCAAGCTCATCCAGTATCTTGTTCATCTCGCTTCCGAGGAAAACAGACATTATTGCCGGTGGTGCCTCGGCTGCCCCAAGTCTGTGCTCATTACCGAGGGAAACTATACTTGACCTGAGCAGATCCTGATATTCGAACACCCCCTTGATTACAGAAATGAAAAATGTGAGAAACAGCATATTGGTCCTGGGAGTCTTACCCGGCGCGAACAGATTTGTGCCGCTGTCGGTAATAATCGACCAGTTACAGTGCTTGCCCGACCCATTGACATCCTTGTAGGGCTTTTCATGGAAAAGCACCTTGAAGTTATGCCGTTTTGCCACACGCTTCATTATTGTCATAAGAAGCTGGTTGTGGTCAACCGCAAGATTTACCTCCTCAAAGACCGGGGCGCATTCGTACTGGTTTGGTGCAACTTCATTATGACGGGTTTTGACAGGTATACCGAGTTTATAAGCCTCAATCTCAAACTCACGCATGAACGCCGACACCCTCATCGGTATGTAACCGAAATAATGGTCAGCGAGCTGCTGGTCCTTTGCAGAAGAGTGTCCCATAAGAGTCCTGTCAGTAAGCTTGAGGTCCGGCCTTGCATTAAAAAGGGCATCATCGACAAGAAAATATTCCTGCTCACAACCAAGGCCGATATAAACCTTTGACACACTTTTGTCAAAATAGTTGCACAGTTCAACAGCGGCCCGGTCAACCGCCTCTATTGATTTAAGCAACGGTGTCTTATAGTCAAGCGAATCCCCTTTGAAAGAAATGTAAACAGAAGGGATGCAAAAGGTACTGCCCATTACAAAAGCGGGCGAGGACGGGTCCCACGCCGTATAACCACGGGCCTCAAAGGTGTTTCTCATTCCGCCGCTTGGAAGGCTGGATGCATCAGGCTCCTGCTGCACAAGGTTACCGCCGTCAAAATTCTCTATCACAGAAACATCTGAAGAAGGCTCAAAAAATGCATCGTGTTTCTCTGCAGTGGCACCAGTCAGGGGATGGAACCAGTGTGTGTAGTGCGTAGCACCGCGGTCAACTGCCCAGGCTTTCATGCCGGAAGCAATCTGGTTTGAGACCTTCCGGTCCACCTTTGTACCCCTGTCAATTGCTTCAATAACACTGGCAAAAGCCTCCTGCGAGAGATATTCCTGCATTTTCCTCTTGCTGAAGACATTAACACCAAAATATTCTGAGGTCTTGCCGGCAGGAAACTTAACTTCCTGCGGATACCGGGAGTTTGCTTTTTCCACGGCACTGAAACGGAGTGTACCCATTAGCGGTTGTTTTTTAAATTATACTAATATTCAAAATTGCTTTTCGGGTCAAATATAATATTTTTTCCTTACCCCCCCTATTATTTTCTCTTTTTTCTTTTTTTATTGCCTTTTTTATGTCCTTCCCCCCTCTTTTCTGCATCCTATT
>SL_3KL_010_SEDDRAFT_10006643_pt1 | contig 10327 bp, 12 predicted proteins | sample SodLakKL_010_SED_2_FD_10381 | JGI IMG/M metagenome (IMG submission 10381)
GGGATCGCCTAAAAAACCTATGATGGCAGGGGATTAGCTCCGCTGATCCCCTGGGTGGAGGGCTTCAGCATCTGAAAAACAACCGGCTGGCGCCGCTTGTTCCTCACAAAAAAGAGGGATCGCCTAAAAAACCTATGATGGCAGGGGATTAGCTCCGCTGATCCCCTGGGTGGAGGGCTTCAGCATCTGAAAAACAACCGGCTGACGCCGCTCTATCTAACAACACAAGGGCCTGCCTTAAAGCAAGCTTTCGGCAGACCCTTGAATTGTTAGAATGGCCCCTNCGGGGCTGTTTTTCAGATGCTGGCGGAGAGAGGGGGATTCGAACCCCCGGTACCCTTTTCGAGTACGGCAGTTTAGCAAACTGCTGGTTTAAGCCACTCACCCACCTCTCCTGTCATTATATGAACTGTCCGACGCCAATGGATGCAACCGGATAAGCCTGTAACAGATCGAAAAAACACGCTGCATTGCCGACGGCATTTTGCGAGTGCAAAGATAATCAAATAGACACTTTCGCCAAATTTTTTTCACAACCATAACCTTCCTGCCTTGCAAAAATTTACTATCATTGCATCAAAGACAATGCCACCCGAAAACATCATCATCTGCCCAGTTTAAAAGGCTCTGATATGACATGCTGACAAAAAATGACACAGAAAAAACAAAACAAACCGTACAAATAAATTTTTGCGATATGCCGGTTTCAAAAAATCTGGAGCTCATCAGATCAGATATCCCCGATACCGTCGAACTGGTCGCCGTGACCAAAACGAAATCTCCGGAGGAGATCCTCGAAGCCTATGATGCAGGCCACAGGGTGTTCGGCGAAAGTAAGGCCCAGGAACTGCTGCCCAAGTACGAGGCTCTTCCCAGGGACATCCAGTGGCATATGGTGGGACACCTCCAGTCGAACAAGGTGAAATACATCGCACCGTTTGTTGCGTTGATCCATTCGGTCGACAGCCCCAAACTCCTTAAGGTGATCAACAAGGAAGGGGAAAAAAACCAGCGTAAGATCCCCTGCCTGCTGCAAATTCATATTGCCGACGAAACCACCAAGTTTGGCATGGGCTACGACGAATGCCGCGAACTATTGGAAAGCGATCTCTTTCACAACATGGAATATGTGGAAATACAGGGACTGATGGGAATGGCCACCTTCACCGACAATACCGAAAAAGTGCGCAGCGAATTCCGACAACTCAAACAGTTCTTCAAAACAATCAAAAACAAGCATTTCCAAAACCGGGTTGAGTTCAGCGAGATCTCCATGGGCATGTCGAACGACTACCTCTTAGCCATCGAAGAGGGAAGCACCATGGTACGTGTCGGATCCGCTATTTTTGGCGACAGGCCCCCCACCACGTAAACGAATGTCCACGCCGGGGCCCTGATCATCTCAAAGATCAGCGACAACGAGGGAACTTCCAGTGTAAGAGCCTGCAATCTGCCGATATCTGCACCGATACACCTGGATAAAAATCCGGAATCGTTCAACGATCCAACGCAATTGGTACAAAAAGTAAACCACTTCTGAGATATTTCGTATCTTTGTGGTACCGGTAGACCCATTCGTTTGGCCTTAACCTCTCTGCTTGCATTTTTACAACACAAACGGTGGTCTGCCGGTTTTTTTATAAACACCCCATCACTCCTTTCCAACATAAAAAAACAGCCATTACTTGTAATTTTTTCTGATTAATAATTGGTTTTGTATAAAAATGTCGTATTTTTGAGTGTTCACCATTTTTTACCACTAAATCTGCATGTTATGGAAACCGGTACCGTTAAATTTTTTAATGAGAAAAAGGGGTATGGATTTATTGTTGACGACAAAACAGAAAAAGATGTCTTTGTGCACCACACAGGTCTCTTAGAGCCAATCAACAATGATGACCGTGTGTCTTATGAGATCTCAGAGGACGAAAGAGGGAAAAAGGCTGTAAACGTAAAAAAAGCATGAATGCCACCTATCTGAACATGCTTATGGAAAGGCTCCGTTGATCAAAACGGGGCTTTTTTTTTGAAAAAAGATGTACTTTTATAAAATTGTAGTTGTGTACAAAATACATCGTCCTGCAAAACCTGCTGCAACCCCGAACACAGGGAAAGCATTTTGGCAGCCACAATATTCATCACCAAACCAGGAAGTTAAACAATAACATGTTCATCATCGGAATCACAGGCACATTGGGCGCAGGCAAAGGTACCATTGTAGAATATCTTGTGTCGGAGCAAGGCTTTACGCATTATTCTGTCAGGGGCTTTCTAAGAGAGGAACTGGAACGCCGGGGCATGCCTGTTAACAGGGACAGCCTTACCGCCATTGCCAATACCCTGAGGGCCAAACATGGCTCCTCATATATTGCAGAACAATTATTTAGAAAAGCCCGGGAAGCAAAAACGCACAGCGTTATCGAAAGCATTCGCACACCCGGTGAAATAGAAGCCCTGAGAAAAAACCAGGACTTCCACCTGCTGGCTGTTGACGCCGATCCGCGGATAAGATATCAGCGCATCCGCAAAAGGAACTCCGAAACAGACCAGATATCCTACCAAACGTTCATCAATAATGAAGAAAGGGAGATGCATTCTGCCGACCCCCTCAAACAAAATCTGTCGGCCTGTATCGAAAAAGCCGACCATGTAATCATGAACAATGGCACCATAGCGGATTTAACACGGGAAACGGAAAAGTTCCTGGACCAAATCGGCCTTTACAGCAACAACAAACAGAAAAACCGGTCCAAATGAGCACATCAAGTTACAAAAGGCCTTCATGGGATGAGTATTTTATGGAGATTGCCCATACGGTGAGCAAGCGTGCCACCTGTAATCGCGGTCGCAGTGGATGTGTCATTGCACGTGAACGGCAGATCCTTGTCACCGGCTACGTGGGATCGCCCATCGGTCTGCCACATTGTGATGATGCGGGCCACCAGATGAAAAAGGTACTGCACGAAGAGGGCCATACTACCATGCATTGTGTGCGTACCGTGCATGCCGAACAGAATGCAATCGCACAGGCAGCCCGACTGGGCATCAGCATCGCAGGAGCGACCATCTATTGCCGCATGACACCCTGCAGGGTATGTGCCATGCTCATCATAAACTGCGGCATCAAAAGGGTGGTGTGCGAGAAGAAATACCACGACGGCGCAGGTTCCGAAAGACTCTTTGCCGACGCGGGCGTAGCCATCGAATATTTTACCGACGAAATACTGAACTATAAAGACCAGCAAGAATAGCCCATGAAAATGCCCGTGAAAACCATGGCCCCACGCACCGTCTGTCTGCTAAATAAACAAGTTGCTTACCGGGTAGACTCCTCGTATTCTTTATTCAGTTGTGCCAACACCTCACTGGTAATGTCATGGGCTTCACTGGCATAAAGAATACCCCCGCCCCTGGCATAACCCAGGATAAAATCATAACCTTTATCCCGGTTGTAACGCTCAAGAAAACCACGAATACTGTCCAGCAACTCATTGTTCATCTCAAACTCTTTTCTTGACAGGCGCTCCCTGTATGTCTCATTGAGCTGCATCAGATCCTGCTGTTTTTGCATAAGCTCCTGCTCCTGAATCTGCGCCTGCTCAACAGAAATGAGACCCTCCTGTATATCCCGCTGAAAACGTTCAATGTCCAGCTGAAAGTTGCGCTGCCGGCGATCCAGGTCATTCTCGAGCCGCCGCTGCTCCGCCTCAAAGTCAGCCTGCAATTGTATGGCCAGCATATAATCCTCCATCAATGACTCACTGTCTATATAAGCAATGGCATGGACAGCATCATCAATTTTCTGCTCCACAAGGGCCTCCTGGTATACCTCATCCATCGGTGCCTCTTCATCCGGCTGCCCAAAAAAATGAATGGCGTACAAGGCGATCAAGCCAATGAACAGCACAATGTTAATGATCATCCCTTTATTGAACCCCCTGGGCTCAACAGGAACTACAGGGATATGGCCCTGTCCGGTCGATTTTTGGTCTTCAGCCATCGTTTTCAGGTTTTGATTCGCATTAGGCGCTATAGGCCATCCCCTGCACCGAAAAAGAATGATCCCCGCAAGAGACCATCCACTGCCTTCAGGATGATCTATTGTTCATTAGTGTTGTCAGCTGGTGCGGTGTCAACATTAGTTCCCCATTTCCGACATAAACCGTATCCTCATCAGCCGGATCTCTTCTTCAGAAAAATCATCCTCTCCAAGCTCTTTCAGGGCATCCTGGTAAGAGTCCGTTTCTGCGGTCTTGAAATAGTCAAAGATCTCCTCCTGCTTGTCAAGATCGACGGTCTCATTGATATAATAGCGGATATCGATCTTGGTCCCTGATGCCACGATACTTTCCAGTTCCTGCAACAATTCTTCAAAATCCAGCCCTTTTGCTTCTGCCAGGTCTTCAAGCGAGACTTTGCGGTCGATGTTCTTGATCAGATACACCTTTAACCCTGACTTGTTGACAACCGACTTAACCACCATATCCATGGGACGTTCAATCTCGTTTTCAACAACATATCTGCTTATCAGCTCGACAAAAGGTCTGCCAAAACGCTCGGCCTTCCCCGATCCCACACCAGTGATCTGTTTGAGTTCATCAAGTTTGATGGGGTATTGTATCGCCATATCCTCCAGGCTGGGATCCTGAAAAATCACAAAAGGGGGCAGGTTGTGCTTTCGAGCGATCTGTTTGCGCAGGTCTTTAAGCAAAGAGAACAATACCTTATCAGTAGCACTGGTCTTCTGGGCTATGCCTGTCATATTGTCTGCTTCATCTGGATTATCATAATCATGGTCCTTACTCATCATCACCGTCCGGGGGTCCTCCAGGAAAGCCTTGCCGGACGCTGTCAGTTTCAGCGTTCCATAATCTTCAATATCCTTCTCCAGCAATCTTTCAATGAGGCTTTGCCGCAAAACAGCAAACCAGAATTTTTGATCCCTGTCTGCACCCTTCCCAAAAACCTCCAGCTGATTGTGCTTGCAGGATTTTACAGTTGCGGTGCTTTTTCCCATAAGTACATTGATTACGTGTTTTGGTTTAAACAGTTCCTTGACCGCCAGAACAGTTTCTAACAACAGGCAAATATATTCTTTTCCTTCAAATTTTTCTTTAGGGTTCAAACAATTATCGCAAGAGCCACAATTCTCTTTATCGTAGATCTCGCCAAAGTAGTTCAGCAATGTCTTTCTCCGGCATATCGAGGATTCGGCGTAAGCTACTGTTTCCATGAGCAATTGCATGCCGATTTCCTGTTCGGCAACAGGCTTCCCTTTCAGGAACTTTTCCATTTTCTGGATGTCCTCATAGGAATAAAAGGCAATACAGTTGCCTTCCCCTTCATCCCGTCCCGACCTGCCGGTTTCCTGATAGTATGCTTCCAGGCTTTTGGGGAAATCGTGATGGATCACGTAGCGCACGTCGGGCTTGTCGATCCCCATGCCAAAAGCAATGGTGGCAACGATCACATCGGCATCTTCCATGAGAAACTGGTCCTGGTTGGAAACACGCACCGCCGATTCGAGCCCGGCATGATAGGGCAAAGCCCTGACGCCGTTCACCTGGAGGGTGGCTGCCAGCTCCTCTACCTTTTTGCGGCTCAGGCAATAAATGATGCCCGACTTACCCTCCTGGGCCTTCACATACCTTATGACGTCGCGTGTGATGTTATTGGTTTTGGGTCGGATCTCATAATACAGGTTCGGCCGGTTAAAAGAGGAGATGAAACGCCCGGCATCCAGTATGCGCAGGTTCTTCCGGATGTCCTGCTGAACCTTCGGCGTGGCAGTGGCTGTCAGTGCTATCACCGGCACCCGCCCATCCAGGGAGTCAATGATTGGCCGTAACCGGCGGTATTCAGGACGGAAATCATGCCCCCACTCAGAGATGCAATGCGCCTCATCAACAGCAAAAAAAGACAGGTCTATTGTCTTCAGAAAGTCTACATTGTCCTGTTTGGTAAGAGATTCAGGGGCTACATACAACAATTTGGTAATGCCGCTGCCCAAGTCACTCTTTACCTGGGCTACCTCGGCCTTTGACAACGAAGAGTTTAGTACATGGGCAATCCCATCATAGGTCGCGAAATTTCGAATCGCATCCACCTGGTTCTTCATCAAGGCAATCAAAGGGGAAACCACGATGGCTGTCCCCTCTCCTATCAATGCCGGTAACTGGTAGCACATCGACTTGCCACCTCCCGTAGGCATGATAACAAAGGTGTCATGCCCGTTTAACAAACTCTGGACAATGGCCTCCTGGTCGCCCTTGAAGGCACCATATCCGAAAATCTGCTTCAACAGATCCCGAAGTGACACACTGCTGTTAACCTCCATGTTAAAAACTATTGACAATTAAACCGATGCCCACCTGCGATATCAAAAAAAACAGGACATTGGCAATACGAAATACAATGGATTTTCCCGTTATTAAGAAAAATCATGTAGGTTTGTACTGTAAATTTAACATTAAAACCTTATTTGAACAACTCTTTTTTCAACATTATTGTATAGTGAACACGGCAAAAGACATTCAACGGATCGCATTGTCGACCATCGATGATGAATACCATGCGATAGGGCGGTTAAAAAATTATATAGATGCTTCCTTTGTTTTAGCTGTCAGGCAGATACTGAACTGTAAAGGGCGTATTGTGATCACCGGGATCGGAAAGAGTGCACTGATTGCCGGCAAAATAGTTGCCACCTTCAATTCAACCGGGACACCCGCTGTTTTTATGCATGCTGCTGATGCCATTCATGGCGACCTGGGCATCGTACAACAACAGGATATTGTGATCTGCATCAGCAACAGCGGCAACTCCCCGGAAGTGAAGGTCCTTACCCCCATGCTAAAAACATTGGGGGCAAGCTTGATCGGCATGGTAGGCAACACCAGCTCTTACCTTGCCAGCCAATCGGATATTGTGATCAATACCACCGTTGAAAAAGAGGCTACCCCTGGCAACCCTGCCCCCACATGCAGCACCACCGCACAACTGGTCATGGGTGATGCCCTGGCAATGTCCATTCTGCACTGCCGGGGTTTTACCGTCAGCGATTTTGCAAGATACCATCCGGGAGGATCGCTTGGCAAACAACTCTATCTGAAGGCGGAAAACCTTTATCCCACTAATGCAAGGCCTGCGGTTACCCCCGACGATGACATCCGCACCCTTATCGTGGAAATATCCGGCAAAAGGCTGGGGGTTACCGCTGTTCTGGATAACAACAACCTGGTTGGGATCATTACCGACGGCGATCTGCGACGAATGCTGGAAAAAGGGCATGATGTGAACCACCTGAAAGCAAAAGACATCATGACAACCAATCCAAAGACCATATCCGGCAAGACCCTCGCAGTGGATGCCCTTCAACTCATGCGACAAAATAATATCACCCAGTTGCTCGTTGTGGATGACAATGAATACAAAGGTGTTGTCCATCTGCATGATATCTTGAACGAAGGGATCATTTAAGGGATCAGGCATGCTTATGCACCATTCAACTCCTGACAATTTAACATATTGTGTTATCCCAAACCATCCCGTATGAGCAAAATGAAATTATATACAAAAGGCCTGGTAAAAAAGTACAGGAACCGCGTGGTGGTGAACAACGTTTCGGTAGATGTGCGCCAGGGGGAGATTGTGGGTTTGCTCGGTCCCAATGGTGCCGGAAAGACAACCACTTTCTATATGATCGTCGGCCTGATCAAGCCGAACAGGGGGACGATACACCTCGACCAAGAGAACATTACCGGTGAGCCCATGTACAAGAGGGCGAAGCGGGGCATTGGCTACCTTGCTCAGGAAGCCAGTGTGTTTCGTAACCTGAGTGTGGAAGACAACATCAGGGCAGTGCTGGAGTTTAGTGGCAGAGGCAAAGAGGAACAGAAAGACAGGCTGGAAAGTTTGTTGGATGAGTTTGGCCTTCAGTACATCAGGAAAAGCAAGGGAAACACCCTGTCGGGGGGCGAAAGGCGCCGTACGGAGATCGCACGCTCACTGGCCGTAAACCCCAGATTCATCCTTCTCGATGAACCCTTTGCCGGTGTGGATCCCATCGCCGTTGAAGACATCCAGACCATCGTGTCGCAACTCAGGGATAAAAATATCGGGGTGCTGATCACTGACCACAACGTGCATGAGACCCTGAGCATCACAGACCGGGCTTACCTTCTTTTCGAAGGCTCCATTTTGAAGGCAGGCACTTCTGAGGACCTGGCCAACGACAAAGAGGTGAGGAAGTTATATTTGGGGGAGAGCTTCCAGCTACGGCGCTGAAGAATGGATCAGTGCCACCGCATAGGCAGCCATCCCCTCTCCCCGGCCAACAAATCCAAGGTGTTCCGTGGTGGTAACCTTAATGGACAACCGGCCGGATGCTGTCTGCATCACCCCGCACAAGAACTTTTGCATCTCAGGGATATAGTGCGAAATCACAGGCCTTTGCAAACAGATGGTGGCATCGATGTTGCCTATGGTGTAGCCAATGTCACGCAGCTTTTCCATGGTCTTGACAAGCAGGTGCTGGCTGTCGATATTCCTGTATTGTATATCCTTATCAGAATAGTGATAACCGATGTCCCTCAATCCGGCAGCCCCAAGAAGGGCATCCACGATGGCGTGGATCAGGACATCAGCGTCAGAGTGCCCGGCAAGGCCTTTCTCAAAAGGGATGGCAATGCCGCCAATGACTAACGGCCGGCCGGTGGCAAAAGCATGCACATCGTAACCAAATCCAATGCGCATCATTGGCCCCGCTGTTCAGCCTGTAAGGCGTCGAAGTCAAATGTGAGGGAAAAGCGCAGCACGTTTTCCAGCGGACTACGCTGAGCAATGGGAACAAGATAAGCAAAGTCCAGGCCAAAGACATTATACTTCAGGCCAACACCCAGGGTGAAATATTTTCTGTTCCCCTTGCTGGCATGCTCATGGAAATAACCGGCACGCAAAGCAAACTGCTGGTCATACCAATACTCGGCACCAGCAGAGATGGTAATCTCATTCACCTCTTCCGAAAAGCCCCCGGGGGCATCCGTGAAAGAGCCCAGCATCCCCGCAACCACGCCACGGTTGGGATTGCTGCCACTCTCAATGACATACTCCCCGTCATCATCGAACATGACATTGCCATTATCATCGCGCGCATAAATGGGTGGTGTGGGCACCAACAGCTTGTTAAAGTCAACCATCATCGAGAACTCGTTATATTCATCAAGCTCAAAGGTCAATGATGGCCCGAGGCGCAGGTTTATCGGGATAAAATCAGCATTGATCTCATCGGTATAGGAGATCTTGTTTCCCATGTTCGATACGTTCACTCCCCACGAAAAAAGTGTGGGCGTATCCCAGTTCAGCTCCCGTTGATAATAGGCAGCAACGTCAGCAGCCAGTGCTATACCGGCCTGGGTTTCCATCCCTCCGGCCATCTGTCCCTGCGTCAGGTCGCTGTAAATAAAACGTGCAGCAATGGCACCGGAAAGGTGTTGACCCAAAATACGGGCATAGGCCACATCGATAGAAAACTCATTGGGCCTTACAGTGCCCATATAATTCCCCACCTCATCGGTAAAGTTAACATCTCCCAGCGTAAAATACTTTAATGAAAAGGCAACGGTCTGCAATTCGTCCAGCTTGCGATAGCCTGTCAGATAAGACAAGTTGATGTCAGGTACCAGTGTACGAAGCCAGGGCGTATAACTGACAGCCACACCCATTTCCTGATCCATAAAGGCATATTTCGCCGGATTCCAGTGCATTGAATTGATATCGGGCGCAGAAGAAACACCGGCATCCCCCAGGGCTCCCGAGCGGGCATCCGGCGCGATCATCAAAAAGGGAACCGCCGTGGTGATGGTGTTCACCCGCCTTTGTCCCAAAACATCACCTATATCCACATCACTCTGGCCAATAGAAAAAGATGGCAAAAAAGCCAGCAACGCAAAGGCAAGACTTACAGAAAACAAATATTTCATTGATCAATTATTTTGATTGTTTTGTTAATGATCTCATTGATAGCTTGTAGTGACTTTGGCCGTATCAATATCGGAAGAATGATAAAAGACCGCAAATATAACGATTTTTATAAAAAGCATATTGCATCAAATCACAGCCTTTTATTCCTACCCAAAAATATCCCTCCAACCTTTAACAGTTTCTTAACCTTCCAAACCTCTCAACCTTAACCTTAACCTCAACCTTAACCCCAACCTTAATCTTAACCTCAACCTCAACCTCAACCTCAATCTCAACCTTAACCTTAACCTCAACCTTAACCCCAACCTTAATCTTAACCTCAACCTCAACCTCAATCTCAACCTTA
>SL_3KL_010_SEDDRAFT_10006644_pt1 | contig 10327 bp, 9 predicted proteins | sample SodLakKL_010_SED_2_FD_10381 | JGI IMG/M metagenome (IMG submission 10381)
CTGCTGTTTTCGTTATCGCTCCCCCTCCAGTGGGTAAAATCCCTGTTGTCGCGGTTTATTTCTCTTATTAATTAATTGTTTCTTTCGGGAGGGGAGAATTGCGGTTCTAAAGTTGCGAAAAGATTGTTTGTTTCAATGTCTGTATTTTGTCGATAATCATAGATCAATCACAAACATACAACTATTTTGTATAAACCCAAGGGGCTCTGTCCATTTTACCCGGAACAACCACATAACACGGTTTTTAATGAAGCATACAATTTTCAGGAAAGCTCACGAAATAATTGCAAATCACCGCGGAATCACCCAACCTTCACTCTCCCAAGTTCTTTCAACTTTCTTACATGAGACCGGAAGGCTGCTGAAAAACTGTCGTAAACGTAGTAGGGCATGTTGAATTCCCGGGTGGTTTGTTCCACGATTTTGGCCAGGGCGGGGTAGTGCACATGGCAGATTTTCGGAAAGAGGTGGTGCTCAACCTGGAAATTCAGGCCGCCCACATACCAGGAAAGCAACCGGTTGTCTTTGGCGAAATCGCTGGTGGTTCTTAACTGATGGACGATCAGTGAATCAGGCATTTTGCCGTTTTCATCGGGGGTGATCTGTTCGGGGCCTTCAACCACGTGGGCCATTTGGAATATAATGCTTAGTATGGTTCCGGTTGTGAGATGCATGACGGCGAACCCCAGCAGCGACTGCCACCATAGAAGCCCTGCGAAGATGATCGGGAAACCCAAAATGATTATGGTGTACAGGGCCTTCGAAACTATCAGCCACACCATGGAGCGGCGGAAAGCCTTTGCCGAAATATTGGTAAGGCCTTTCTTCCGGTTACTGATCCGTTTCGAGACATCCCCGAATATCATGGAAAAGCTCATCAGGGCATAAAAGAACCAGGCATACAGGTGCTGGTATTTATGGTACTTTTTTAGTGGTGCTGCAAACGCGAACCGGAGTATCACACGGTTGTTGATGTCTTCGTCTTTGCCGTAAATATTGGTAAACACGTGATGCAGTTTGTTGTGCTTGATTTTCCAGTTGTAGGAGTCAGCACCGATAAGGTTCATGCTTAATCCCAACAGGCGATTAACCTTTTGATTCTTTGAGTATCCGCCATGGTTGGCATCGTGCATGACCGACATCCCGACGCCTGCTGTACCCACTCCCATCACAAAATAGAGGACCAATACCAGCCAGAAAGGCATACTGATGGTCAGGATGAGCAAAAAGGGGATGATATATATCAGCAGCATGGCTGCCGTTTTGATCAGCATGCCGGGGGTGTGATGCCTTGAAATGCTCTTTTCGGAAAAATATTGATTGACCCGCCTGAACAGGGTCTTTTTGAAGTCTGGGTTTTGATCTTGCGCAAAGGTGACGGGGGTATGCATTTACTTAGTGATATGATTCGCAGACATTGGCTGGGAGAGCCATTTATTGATAATTTCCCGCTGTCCTAAAGATAAGAAAATTTGGCCACATTTGCTAATTGTTTAACCCTGAATTTTCCGGGCTTTTATTAACTGGCTGTCACTTACGGTGGCATACGGGAACACGGTAAAGCCGGCATCTTCAAGCCAGGTTTTATACTGCTCATAGGTCCATGTGCCACCCGAGTCGGTGTTAACCAGCATGTTGACTGCAAAGGTGTCAGGGCCGGGTCCTGTGCCACGGATAAAATCATTAATGACTATTGTTCCTCCATTTTTGAGTTTTCCGGCCACATCCCTGAGGAGTTTCCTGTTTTCCTTTTCACCAATGATATGACAGATATGGCCGAGGTAAGCCAGGTCGAAGGGGCCATCCGGAAGATCAACGGTAAAATTGCCCTTCACCATTTTTATGGGAAGTCCCGGCTCAATTTCCGGCTCCATCATTTCGACGACTTCCGGAAGGTCAAGTATGGTAACCTTTGCTCCCTTCCGGGCAAAAGCCCTGGCATTTGTGAGCGGTCCGCCGCCAATGTCAAGCACTTCAGGGTTGGCAGGGAGGTCTTGCAGGCAGTATGCCGCTATCTCAGTGGCACCTTCACTGGCATAGTGGCTCATGGCCTCAATGAAATATTCTTGTTCGGCCGGATCTCCCATTTTTTGCACCGGTTTGCCGGTTTTCAGAATGTTTGGCAGCTCCAGCCACCTTGGCAAAAGCTTATAGGTGTGCATAAATGCAAAGCCCTGATAGTCCGGGCTTTCCTGGTCGTACAAAACTGAATAACACCCTGGTGTGAGTTTTATCATCCCGTTGTCATGGGCAAGATATCCCAATGAAACCAGGGCCTCGGTTACGATCCGCAACGCCCGCTGGTTTGCCCCTGTGGCCACGGCCAGCTCATTCAGCGTCAGTGCCCGGTCTTTTAATTCCCCGAATATGCCGGTTTCAACAGCAGCGCCAACAATCAGAAAATTTTCAGGTAGCTTGAATGATTTGAAATCAGGCAGCATAATATCTGTTTTTATTATTTACACAAACTTACAGCATTTTTGAGCCAATCCAATGAGTTGGGTGAATGATTGTTTCTCACAGTATTAAAACATTAATATCTTTATACTTTCCGGTTACACCCGGTGGTTTTTTTAACCAGACTTGGAGGCCGTCAATAGGGTGATGCCGGCTGAAAGCGCACATAAACGCTGCATGATATGGCATTTTATTTAAGAAAAGGACTGAACCTGGGGCCGCTGCGGCTGAATTTGTCCAAAAGTGGCGTGGGCGTTTCCGGCGGGATCACGGGTGCCCGGGTAGGAGTGGGGCCCAAGGGCCCGTATGTGCATGGAGGACGTCACGGCCTCTATTACCGGAAATATGCCAGCCAGGGCAGGAAAGGGGTTGGCCGGGCATCATCGCGCGCAGATGGAGAAACGCGCATTTTTGTGGATACGGGTCTTACCTATTGCCCGGAGTCCGGGGCACGGCCTGTATCGATGCCGGATCTGCCTGCAGCCCCGGGCCGTCCACGGACGATCACGCTGCTGTTCGTGGCTGCGGCGCTGCTGGCTTTGGCCGGGATCGGGAACAATGACTGGGCGTTGATCATTCCTGCATTGATCCTGCTTTTGGGCGGGATCTTCCTGAAAGGGCGTCATGAAAAACAGGCATCCCGGGCACGGGAAGTGTTCCGGGGCATTGACCGGGGGCTGGACCAGCGAAACCCGGTACCTGAAATACTGGGGTTGCTTCATGATGAAGGGGTGCAGGGCAACTGGAAGATCTGGCTTCACTATCATGCTTTTGCCCGTTTTCTGGATGCATACTTTGAAGACCCCGACTATATTCAGCCTGCCGAGGTAGAAGCCCTGGAAGGAGAACTCTCATTGCCTGCGCATCATATCAGGCGGATGAAGGCGGGGGCTTTTTCGGACTTTGTGGAGGAGGTGATTGAAGACCACATGATCACTCCGGAAGAGGAGCAGCAGCTCTCGCGGCTGCGGGAGGAGTTGCGCATCCCCGCCGGGGAGGTGGAGTGGGAGCTGGGCATGATTCGGCAACTGTGTGAGTTGAGGGATGCAGTGGAAGCACCCCCTGAACCGGTGGAGGTGGACATCCCGCTCAAAAACAATGAAACCTGTTATTTCAAAACAGAAGGCCGTTTGCTGAAAGAAAAGATCCTGCAGCAATACCAGCGCGACCGTGTCCGGTATAAAGAGCTGGGTTATGTGACGGATATGGAAGGGGATATCTACGTGACCGACAACCGCCTGCTCATTGTCGGGCAGGGCAGCCGGTCTTATCCCCGGAACCGCATCCTGGATACCACACTCTCTCTTGAGGATCATACCCTGCAGCTGACCCTTGACGGGCGGAAAAGCCCGCTGATACTAAGTGCGCCCGATCTGGCAAGGTTGGCAGGAACGATCGGCTGATCCATCAATAACACGGCTGATCCATCAATCATATTGCAACCCGATCTTGCCTCTTACTTTATCCAGCAGACCTGTAAGCTGCAGGCTGGTGTCGAAAGTCATCACGGGGCTTTCGGTCTTGCCTTCCCGCAGCAGATCACAGAAATGCGCTATTTCATGTACGAACCCTTCTCCGCGGTTGGTAAAGGTGTATTGCTTCGTTTTACCCTCCTTTTCAATTTTGTTGCATGGCAGCCTGAAAGTGGGGCAAAAATGCGGTCCACATGGCTTCCATGAGCAACACATGATGGGCTTTGGAGGCAGCGATCATTTCTTGTGCCTGTGTGGTGTCCAGGGCCAGCGGCTTCTCGCACAAAACGGCTTTTTTCCGGCTGAGGCACAGCAGGCTGTATTCCTTGCCGAAGGCTTCTGCCCTGTCATAATTCCTTGATGCCACGGCATATAGCTTGGCATGCGGAACTTTTTGCAGGTCGCGGGCAAACTTGCGGGCGATTTTGCCGGGGCCCATGATGCCCCAACTGATTGTTTTTTCAGTGGGTTTATTCATTGCTCAGTGTCTTTTTTTTTCGTGATAAATCATTCCCTGAACAACCCCGGTTTCAGAATGCCGTAGTCATCAAAAGCCCTGCGTGAAGAGAAGTAGATGGAAAGGCTGACGCTGATGGTGAGGGCCGCAAAGATGGCCAGGACGATGGCGATCTGGTATTTGATGGCGGTCTGGGGGGCGGCGCCGCCCAGGATCTGACCGGTCATCATGCCGGGCAGTGACACAATGCCCATGGTGGCCATGTTGGCCAGGAACGGGCGCATGGCTGCCAGCATGGCATCACGAAAGTACGGCAAAAGTGCTTCCTGCTGGTTGGCACCCAGCGACAGCAGCACGAAACCGGTCCCTGCAAAATAGGACAGGAAAACCGGACCAAAAAAGTGCCGGAAGGAGATCTTGCTGTTGACCATGGCCGCAAAACAGGCAAAGAACATCATGACAATCACCCAGGCAATATTTAGCCAGGAGTTGTCCCACCGGAAGAGGTATACCAGCAGGATGCCCATCAGGAATAGCTGCCCGGTCATCCAGCAGGCTGAGAACCTTATCCTTTTCATAGTCAATGTGTCTGTTGTTCTTAAACCGGAGCACTTCTTTGATGAAGCTTTCGACCCGCCCCTGGCCGATCTGCATCTCCTGGCTCACGTAAGCCATTTTCTGCCGCAGCTGCCACACATTGTCAAGCCGGAGTTCCTGCCCGTCAATCAACACCCTTCCCTGGTCGGGCAATACAAATCCCAGCAACATCCTGAGCAGGGTGGTCTTGCCGCTGCCCGATTCGCCGCTGATGAGCAGGCGTCCGCCGGCAGGTATTTCTGTCGACAGTTTGTCAAACAACTGCTTCCCGTCAAGGGAAAGGGAAATATTTTCGAGCTTTATCATTAAATGGATAAGTGCATTCCGGATAGCTGCGGGCCCGGTTGTGAAAAAACAAATGAAAAAAAAACCGTCTATGCGTATTGTTCCAATTATTTGTAGCTTTATTCTTTGATGCATGAGAGGTACAAACCCGGGGTATAGCCCCGGATAAAATGTCATAGTTTGTATGGATCAGTCATACCTGAGAAAAGACACCCCCACCGGGGGCGTGGTGAATATCGGCGATGAGTTGCCGCTGTGGTCGGCGCCGTTCGGGGTGAAGTTGCTGGAAGCGGTGGAGTACAAACCCGGGCTGACAGCCCTGGACATTGGCTTTGGGAGCGGCTTTCCTCTGATTGAGCTGGCTATGCGGCTGGGCGAAAGTTCGGTGGTATACGGGATTGACCCCTGGGAGGAGGCCTGTGCCCGGGCCCGCGAAAAGGCGGATCTTTACGGGGTTGGCAATGTGCGCATCATGGAGGGGGTGGCCGAATCCATTCCCCTGGATGATCGCAGCATTGATCTGGTTATCAGTAACAACGGCATCAATAATGTGGATGACAGGAAAAAGGTGCTGGCTGAATGTGCCCGGGTGAGCAGGGCAGGGGGACAGCTGCTGCTGAGCCTGAACCTGGACAAGAGCATGTTTGAGTTTTACAATTGTTTCGAACAGGTGCTGATTGAGCTTGGTCTGGATGAGGAGGTGGAGCGGATGCACCGGCATATCGCCGCCAAAAGACCACCCCTGGATCATGTCCTGGAAGAATTGCGTCAGCTCGGCTTCGTGGTGAAGGACCTGGCGTATGACCAGTTCAACTATCACTTTACCAATGGAACGGCCATGCTCAATCATTATCAGATCCGGTCTGGCTTCCTGAATGCCTGGGTTGACATCCTGCCGCCGGAGCGGGCAGGGGAGGTGTTTGCCCGGGTGGAAGATGCGCTGAACCGGCAATCGGAAATTGACGGGGGGATGAAACTGAGCATTCCTTTTGTGGTGGTGAATGCATTTTTTTCCCCTTCGCTTTAATATATCTGTACCCGAACGGGTATAATTCAAAGTCGGAATTGTCAAAAAATACCCGAAAGGGTGCAATTTGCAAAAAATACCGGCTGAAGCTATTTGCCTGAAACCAACCTGCCTACCGGGTAAAGATGCCAGCTTCGTTCTACTTCCTGCTCCCTGACCTGGCTGAGGATGAATTCAAGCTGGGCGCGGGGGTCGTTGCGGAAAGCCTCGTTTTCAGCTTTGCGGGCCTCGAATGCTTTTCTCAGTGCCTCATCTTCCTGCAACCGTTCCCAGGCGTAATCCTCGAATCCGTAGATCCACCATCCTTCCCCGTCTTCCAGGGCGGAAGTGAAGAATCCCCATCTGAGGAAGGAAGCCGGGGCCTCCGGCTCAAGGGCATGCACAATGTAGTTGTTGGCCGGCTGGTTGGTATGGATGATGGCGTCGCCCTTGTAGAATTGTCTGTTGGTCAGCTCGGTGCGGGTTTCCAGCTGGCTGATGGTATGGCGTCCCTGGTTGGAAGTCCCTGAAACCTCGAAGTCTTCCACGTAGGTTGTTTCTGCTTCCACGATGGTGTCCTTTTCCAGGCGGTCGATCCTGACCCCGTTTTGTGCCATCCGGTCGATCACTTCTTCCCAGGCTTGCGGAATGATATAGGCTTCCGGTGCCCGGACGGTTACGAGCGGTGTAAAGTAATCATAAAATGCAATGGTGTCTGACCACGACCGGTCATAATGATAGTTGGTTACCGTGCGGTTGGTCAGGGGGGTGGTGGACTGGCTGGTTTCATAGCCTTTGAAAACGATCGGGTCATATTGCGCCATGTCCGGAGCCCAGTCGAGCACGAAAGATTCCCGGGTCTTTGTTTGTGCGGATGCCTCTTTTCTCATCTGCCGGATGCGGTCGGTGTGCCTGGCGGTGTATTCTACGGTGAAACGGATAAAATCCAGGGTGGCCAGTACCCGTTCGGGGTAGGGCCTGGCAAACTGGGTCTCTGTGATGAATGCCAGGGTGTTGAACAGGGCTGCGTAACCGGATGAATAATGGGGGTGATCATTGAATCCGGCAATACCCCTGCGGATGTGGCTGCGGTCGATCAGCTGCAGGTAAGGAATCATGCCATGGTCGGTTTCTTCATTCATTCGCCGGTAAAGCTCCGGCTGCATCTCTTCTTTGAAAAATTCAGCCATCGGCCCGGGAAGCTTCTGGTGCATGGAGGCAATCAGGGTCATTACGGCCTGGTGCTCCATGCCATTGGTGGTATGGGTATCAATAAACACATCGGGATCCAGGGAGTGAAAAATCTCTGCAAAGGAGCGGGCATTTTTGGAGTCCTGCTTCATGAAATCCCTGTTGAGGTCCAGGTTGCGGGCATTTCGGCGGGCTCCTTTGTATTCGGGCCCGTCCTGGTTCATCCTGTAATACCGGCTCTGATCCAGGTACCCGCCGATGCTGTAAACCGGGATGATGGCAATCACGGTGTTTTCAAGCACCCCGGCCATCCCGTCTTTATTTTCCAGAAGATTTACGGCGTATTCTATGCTGCCGTCGATCCCCGCAGGCTCTCCTGCATGGATCCCGTTATTGATCAGCACAATGCTTCTTCCTTTTTCTTTGAGTGATACGGGATCGAAATCCCCGTCGCCGGAGAGCAGGAAGAGGTGGAGCGGCCGGCCTGTGTCTGTGGGGCCCATTTCCGTGAGTTTGGCCTTATCATAGTAGGACGCAAGCTGCCGGTAGGCGTCGATCACCTCGTGGTATTCGAGGCTTTGGTTTTCATCATATCGGAGAGTGATCTCAGGGGCTGGTTGCCTGGTGCAGGAAGCAAAAAACAATGCGCAAAAAACGATCAGCGCAGTAAGAACAGAATGATTCATGAAACAAAGGATTAACAGTTGCAAATTCCGGGGCGGAAATTACAAAAAATCCCTGACGCAGCAGCAGATATTACGCAGCAGCAGCTATTGCATGATTGCAGCAGCGGGTTTGCTGGTTTGACACATATCGGGATGAACTTACTCCATAAGCCTGTCTATCTCCGCCGCCATTTTCCGATCCTTATCTGTGACCTTGTGGCCCGCGTCGTGGCTGGTCAGGCTGATCTCCACTTTATTGTACGAGTTGCTCCAGTCAGGATGATGACCGTGGATTTCTGCCAGTAAGGCCACGCGGGCCATAAACGCAAACGCTTCAGAAAAGTTTTCGAATACGAAAGTACGTGTCAGTTGATTGTTTTTTTCTTTCCACATAGGTTTAATGCATTTAGGGGTTTTATGCGTAATGCGGATCACCGCTGAATTGTTCATCTGAACAAAAAAACGGTTGCCGAAAACAAACTGAATAGCTTGCCGGGAGAACCTGCCCGGGAGAACCTACCCGGGAGAATTTACCCGGGAGAACCTGCCGGGGAATATCTATTCCATGGTGAGCACCACTTTCCCCCGGGTTCTTTCGGTTTCCAGCAGCTGATGCGCTTTTTGTCCTTCCTTCAGGGGGAAGGTTGTTTCTATCTGTGGTTTAACCTGCCCGGTGGCAATCATGTCGGCAATTACATGCAGGTCTTCGCCCGAGGGTTTCACCATGATGTAAGTGGCTTTCTTTTTTCTCAGGAAATTGCACATCATGCTACAGAACAAATTACCGTCCGGGACTGTAGTGACATAGTTGCCCCCTTTCCTGAGGATGCGCTTACATTGTTTGAATGAGCTTTTTGCGACGGCATCAAATACTTTGTGGTACCGTTGCGACTGTTTGGTGAAATCCTCCGTGGTGTAATCAATCACCTCGTCGGCCCCGAGCTCTTTCAAAAAGTCCAGGTTTTTGCTGCTGGCCACCGCAGTAACATGGGCCCCCAGGGCTTTGGCGATCTGCACGGCAAAACTTCCCACGCCTCCGGAAGCACCATTAATCAACACTTTATGACCTTCGTGGAGGTATTCTTTCTTACGGAATGCCTGAAGGGCGGTGAGCGCAGCCAGTGGGGTGGCTGCTGCTTCTATCATTCCCATGTCGCCGGGGATGGGGCAAAGGAATTCACATTTTACGCAAACAAACTCCGCGTAGCCACCTCCTTTAAACGGGAGCATGGCAAAAACCCTGTCTCCCGGTTTGAAAGGTGATGACCTATCTGTCTTTTCCACCACACCCGCGATGTCGAAACCCAGGGTGCGGGGGAATTTTTTTCCGGCAAATAACTTCAGGGAGCCGTTCCGCAGCTTAAAGTCCACCGGGTTGACGCCGGCGGCATGTACACGCACCAGTATCTCCCCGGGTTTGGGCAGGGGCATGGAAACCTCCTCTTCCAGAAGCTGTTCCGGGCCGCCGAACTTGTGTATGCGCAATGCTTTCATATGTTTAAATTAAAATAGGTAAAACCTTAAGTTTCGTTTGTAGTTGTACCTTATGTTCGTATAAATTCATTTTATTATACTATTAACAACAAAGATAGGTAATTAAAGTTTGATTGGAGCTGGAAAGAACTCTGTTGTGAAATAATTTAGCTTTATCTAAACCTGACAATAACATTTTCTGTTACATTTATGTATTACTTGTTAGTTAAAAGAAAATATGGGTCGGGCATTGCACAAGATGAAGCTCATGTGTATTTCTGACATTGCTGTTGTATGCGCCTTTTTATCGCTGGCATGGCTTATATGGTAGATCAGATGAAGTTTCAGCTAATATTACTCAAGATTTTGGCTTTTTTACTGCCTTTTTCGGTTGAAATCGGTGTTGCTCCCGGCTCAATGCTTCGCGTTCCCACTGAACCCCTGATAGCCCTTGCCGGATGCTTGCTGCTAATGGATGTAATAAGATATCCAGCCAAGTGGAAAACATTTGTCTTTAAGGAGGCGGTATGGGTCTTTCCCCTACTTCTTGTGTATGTGGTCACGACGGTTTTTTCTGAAATAATCACTGTTTCTGTAAAATTCTCCCTTCTCAATCTGCTGTATATCCTCGTTTTCTACGTGTATATGATCCGGGTTTTCCGGCAGTATCCCCGGTTGTTTCCCCAAATGCTTTTGTTTTACGGCCTTGGAGTAATGGTCGTTG
>SL_3KL_010_SEDDRAFT_10006645_pt1 | contig 10326 bp, 9 predicted proteins | sample SodLakKL_010_SED_2_FD_10381 | JGI IMG/M metagenome (IMG submission 10381)
GAGCCACACGATCCAGGTCCACAGGTCGCGGGGGGCTACCTGGGTGGGCGGCAGGATGAACGGCAGGTCGCCGACCACCGTTCCCGTGAGGGGCAGCACCACGCTCGCGTTGGCCTCTTCCCAGGGGAAGGTGTGATCGCGAACGAGCAGGTGGTAGCGCCCCGCGGCCGGCAGCGTGACCTCGCCGTGGTAGCTGGCCGGTGCGCCCTCGATCAGGCGCACGTCCTGCAGGGGTGGCGGCAGTTCGGGCGCCTCGGTCGAGGGCGGTGGCAACGGGGCGCCCTCGGCCGGCATGGGGCGCAACTCGACGAACACGACGGCGTCCTCGACCGGCGCCAGACTGGGGTCCTCCAGCGTGAGGGTGAGGGCGATCGGTCGTCCAGGTTCCGGCGGATCGGGGGCGACGCGCACGATCCCGAAGACCAGGGTGGCGTGGCCGGCCGCGCTGGAGGCGAGGAACAGCGCGAGGACGAGCACCAGCGTGCGCGCGAGGCGCGGGGGCCAGGCGGGGCCGCACGCGGCCTCGGACGGGGTCCGTCCGCTGCGGCCCGCGGTCACGGGGAGATGGCCTCCGGTGGGTGGTGGAGGTACAGCCACGCCCGGTAGGCTAACCCGCTCTCGGCCACCTGCGCCGCGATCTGGCGGCCGACCCACCGCAGGTGCCACGGCTCGTAGTCGTAGCAGCTGGTGTCGCGGGCGTTCCTCGGGTAGCTCACGACGAAGCCGAACGCCGCGGCGTGCTCCGCGACCCAAGCGCCCTCGGGCGTGGTCGCCCAGTCGTCGAGCTCCCAGGCGGGCGGACCGTCGGCCGCCCGCAGGTCGATGGCGGTGCCGAGTTGGTGCTCCGAGTGGCCGGGGCGGGCGCTGACCTCCGCGGCCCGCTCCGCCCCCAGGAGATCGACCCAAGACGCGTGGACCTGCGCCTGGTACGCCTCGCTGCGGTAGGCGGACTGCACCGCCAGGCGCACGCCGGCGGCCTCGGCCGCGAGGCGCAGCGCACGCAGGTCGTCGATGATCCGCGCGCGCACCAGCGCCTCGGAGGCGAAGCCGGCGCGGGCGACGGGCACCAGGTCGCTCGGTGCGTACCCGGGGGGCAGCCGCCAGGCCGGGTCGACGAGGACCAGCTCGGGGTCGCGGTCGGGGTCGAGCGCCACGACCCGGGCGTCGACCGTGCAGGGGGGCGGGCCCGCCAGCGCCGCGCCGGACCACGTTAGGAGCGCGGCGACCGCGCAGGCGAGCGCCGTGACCGCGCGTGGCCTCACGGTGCCCCCGGCAGGGGGCCGAGCAGCGTCCCGCGCATCTCCATCGGCAGGCCGAGCAGGAGCACCTGCAGCACCGCCACGGCGACCACGAACAGGCCCATGACCCACATGGCGGCCAGGCCGCGCGTGCCGAAGTCGCGCAGGGCGATGCGGACGGTCGTGATCAGGGCCAAGGCGGCGGCGAGCGACACCGCGCCGGCACCGATCGGGAACAACCAGCGGGTCGGGACCAGCTGGGCCAGGCGCCATGCCGGGTCGATCGGCCAGCCGCGGTAGGCGAAGAAGTGCTGGAACACCGGCACGATCGCCAAGGCGCCGGTGAGGAAGTGGAACAGGTAGTGCGCCACCCAGAAACCCACCCCGAGCACCACCACGACGTAACCCCAGCGGTCGAAGGCGGTCCAGACGTCCGCTCGGCGTCCGTGTCCGGCCGCGTCCGCCAGCCACGCCGCGCCCAGCGTCAGGGCCAGGCCCGCTGCGGTCGCGGCCGCGAACAACACCGCCAGGATCAGCCACTCGGCACGCGTTCCCAGGCCGGTCGCCACCAGCTCGGCGGCCGCGAAGAAGGGGGGGACCATGGCGAACGCGTTGAGCAGACCCCACCAGGCCACCAGGACGCCCAGCAGCAGGGCCCAGCGACGCCCGCGGTGGCGCCAGCCGTCGCGCACCACCTCGCGCCAGGGGGCGCGCCAGCGCAGCGCGACGTTGTCGTAGGGGCAGGCGCGCACGCAGTTGAGGCACAGCGTGCAGTCCATGTTGGAGGCGATCTGCGGCACGAACAGCCCGGTCTCGCAGCCCGGGAACCGGCCGCGACCGTTGGGCGCGACGACCTCGGCGAGGGGGACGAACGCCGCCCGGCGAGGGCCGTCCTGCGCGCCGATGAGCGCGCCCGAGGCGTCCCGCCAGCGGGACTCGTGCTCGGCGGCGTCGGTGACGCGACCGTGCAGGCAGGGCTTGTGGGCGCAGCGATCGCACACGGCCGGTTCCACCGTGGCGATCTGGGTCGGCGCGACCGACGCGAGGACGAAGTTGAAGTTGCCCAGCGGACACACGTAGCGGCAGAAGGTGCCCGCGGGGAAGAGCGCGTCGATCACCCAGGCGGACCCGAAGTACCCCACCACCAGCCACGCCGTCAGCCAGGGGCTGCTCCACAGCGCGAGGGCCTCGTAGGCGTAGAAGAACGCGACCGTGAGCGCCAGGACGAGCACCTTGGAGCGCAGGGGCGCCGGCCAGCGCCAGGTCGTGCCACGCCAGCGCTGGACCCAGCGAGCGGGTCCCCGGGTGAGCATGAGGGGGCAGGCGGCACAGAAGAGGTTGCCGACCACCAGCAGCGCGAGCACCACCAACCCGCGGTAGTGCAGCCACACCGCGGTGGTGGCGACGTTGCGCGGCGCGAGCGGCCGGCCGGTGAGGCCGTCGATCACTACGAAGACGGCCAACGCCAGCAGCGGCAGCTGCAGCGCCAGGCGCGCATGGCGCCAACGCGCGAAGCGTCGCAGGCCCAGGCGCGACAGCAGGTCGGGTCCTCGCGGCGGGTCCTGGGCGACGTCGAGCAGGGGAAGGCCGACCATCCCGGGGATGCTACCAGGGGCGCGGACGGCGGACGTCCTCGGTCCACGCCGGCGGCCCGTGAGGGACGGCGGCCGCCTCAGCCTGACGGCGGCCGCCGCTGCGGAGCGGCCATGGCCCGCAGGTCAGACGCGCGCGCCCGTCAACCAGAAGATGACGTGTTCGTTCACGTTCTCGAGGTGGTCGCCACAGCGCTCGAGGTAGCGCGCCACCGCCAGCAGCGTCGTGGCGCGGTCGATCACCTGTGGGTCGGCCATCATGTAGGTCAGCAGCTCGCGCTGGATCTGGTCGTACAGCTCGTCGATCTCCTCGTCCATGGCCAGCGCCCGCCGCGCGGCCTGCACGTCGCGATCGGCGATCGCCCGCATCGTCGTCTCCAGCATCTCGTCGAGGATGCCGAGGATGCGGTTCATGTCCAGGTACTTCTTGACCCGGGGGCGCCGAGCGAGCTCCGCCCCGGCCCGCGCGACGTGGACCGCGTAGTCGCCGGCCCGCTCGATGTCCGCCAGCGAGAGCATCGTCGCCCCCAGGAAGCGCAGGTCGCTGGCCGCCGGCTGCCGACGCGCGATGATCGTCAGGCAGCGGGCCTCCAGTTCGTGCTGGGTCGCGTCGACCTGGCGGTCGTTGGCGGCACAGCGCTCCGCGGCCTCCGGGTCGCCGTCGATCAGCGCCTGGCGTGCCAGTTGAACGCCCTCGCGCACCAGGCTCATCATGCGGACGGTGGCCGCGTTGACCTCCTGCAGCTCACGCTCCAACACGCTCATGTCGCCGTCTACCATACCGCCCAGCATGCGGATGCCGCGTCAGGGCTGCGTCAGCCGCCGCGCGCGTCGCCTCGGGCAGGGACCTGACGCGGCGCTGACGTTCCCGCGGCTACCATGCGGCGATGAGGTGCCCCGGTCGTGGCTAAGGCGAAGGTCTTGGTGATCGAGGACGACGACGCGATCCGTGAGCTCGTGGCCTTCCACCTGGCGCGCGCCGGGCTGGAGGTGGCGGAGGCGGCCGACGCCGCCGGGGGCACGCGTGCGCTCGCGGGGGTGGACGTCGTGGTGCTGGACTGGATGCTCCCGGACGCGTCCGGCATCGCCTGGCTGCGGCGCCTGCGCGAAGGCGAGCGGTCGGTCACCCCGGTGCTGATGCTGACGGCGCGGGCCTCCGAGGTCGACCGGGTTCAGGGCCTCGATGCCGGCGCCGACGACTACCTGGTCAAGCCCTTCAGCGCGGCGGAGCTGGTGGCCCGCGTGCGGGCCCTGCTGCGCCGCGTGCGGCCGCAGCGCCGCTTCTCGATCGGCGACCTGGTCGTCGACGTGGACACCGCCCGGGTGACGTTGCGCGAGCGAGAGGTGGCGTTGACGCGGCGCGAGTTCGCGCTGTTGGCCTTCCTCGCGGGTCATCCTGGGCGGGTGTTCAACCGCACCGAACTGCTCGACCGCGTGTGGGGCGAGGACTTCGTCGGGACCGATCGCACCGTCGACCAGCACGTGGCGCAGCTGCGCGCCCGCATCGGGGCGGCGCGCATCGAGACGGTGCGGGGCCGTGGCTACCGGCTCGTCGAGGCCTGACGCCCCCGCGTGGGCCGATGCCCTCGCCGAGGGCGTCGTCTGGGTGTGCGACGGTCGCGTGACGGGACTGAACCGGGCCGCCGCCGCGCTGCTGCAGGTCGAGCCGGTCCGCGTCCACGACCAGCCGCTCATCGCCGTGGTGCGCGACCACCGCATCGAGCAGGCGTTCGAGCGCGGGGAACCGATCGAGCTCGCCACCCGTGGCCGACGCGTCGTGGTGGTGCCGTTCAAGGGGGGTTTGCTGCTGCGGGACGTCACCGAGGCGCGACGCGCCGTCGAGGACGCGCGCGAGCTGCTGGCCGTGCTCTCACACGAGCTGCGAACGCCGGTGACCACCATCCGTTCGTCGCTCGAGGCACTGCGCTTCGAGCTGCCGGAGGCGCAGCGCGCGCGCCTCCTCACCCGCGCCGAGGAGGAGGCGGGGCGGTTGGTGCGCCTCCTCGAGGACCTGACGGTGGACGTGGCCCCGCCGAAGGCGCGCAGCGTCGCGCTGCGCGAGGTGGCCGACAGGGTCGCCGCGCTGTTGGCACGACCGCTCGCCGATCGCGGTGTGACGCTGCGCAGCGAGCTGCCGGCGGCCACCGCTTGGGCCGACCACGACAAGCTCTTGCAGGTGCTCCTCAATCTGGTCGAGAACGCCGTGTTGCACGGTCCTCGGGACGCCGAGGTGCGCATGAGGGCGGTACCGGACGAGCAGCGCGACGGGTGGTGGGCCGTCGAGGTCCTCGACCGGGGTCCGGCCGTCGAGCCCGACGTCATGGAGCGTTGGTTCGCGCCGCACGCTCAGGGGCCGACGGGCACCACGCGTGGGACCGGCCTCGGGCTCTACATCGTGCGCTCCATCGCCACCCGCTGGGGCGGACGCGCGTGGGGTCGCAACTGGGAGGGCGGCAACGCCTTCGGGTTCAGCGTCCCCCGCGTGCGTGACCAGACCGCCTGACGCCGTGACGAGCGGCCGATGGCGGCAGCGAACATGCTCCTAACGGGTACCGATCTCGTCCGGGGAGGGGACCGGGTTCGGGTCGTCGAGCGTCGTGCCGAAGGGGCTGTCGTCGAACGTCCCCGCAGTCAACCGGCGCCGGACCTCGCGCCACGTGGCGCGTGCCGCGTGGTCTCGGGCCCATGCGCCCGCCGCGACCGCTACGACGCCCAGGCCCTGGCGGTGCGCCCAGCGCAGCCACGGGGGCGCGTGCCGTCGCGTGAGTTGCAGGCCGCCGCGGAGCCCCTCGACCAGGAAGCGGACGTCGGACGGTGTCGCGTCGCCACCGAGGTGCACGACCTCGGACGCGACCAGCGCGCAGCGCATGCCGGCGGCGCGAACGCGGTGGCCCCACTCCAGGTCCTCGTTGTAGAAGCGGAAGCGAGGGTCCATGCCGCCGACCCGCTGCACGGCGGACCGCCTCACCACGAGCAGGCAGCCTGACAGCCACGGCACCGGCACCCATGCCGGGGGCGCGTCCTGGAGCGCGGCACGGGCGGCCGCCCGCCGTCGCAGCCGAAGGTGATGGCGTCTGTAGGGCAGCCCCTGGTCCTGGAGCCTGCCGGCAGGCGTGCGCGCGAGCGGACCCGCCGCCGCCACGGAGGGGTCGAAGAACGCGGCCGCCAGGTCGCCGAACGTGCGGGGGCCGATCAGCACGTCGGCGTTCATGGTCGCCACCAGCGGCGCGCCGGTCGCCTTGAGACCGGCGTTGACGGCGAAGGCGTAGGAGTGGTTGGGGACGGCGAGCCAGCACAGCCGCGGATGCGCGTCCGCCAGGCACTGCCAGGTGCCGGCGTCCGGCGCGGTGTCGACCACCGTCACGGGTGACGCCGGCGCGTGCTGGGCAAGCCGCAGCAGGGTTTCGCGCAGGCGCTCGGGCGTGCGGTGGTGGACGACGACGACCTCGAGCCCGTCGGCCATGCCTGGAGCATGCCACGCCCGGCGCGTCGCCGTTCTCATCGGATGCCCATCCGCCGCCCACGGCGAGGCCGTACATTCTCGCGTGCCCCCCGACCGCGAGCGCGTCGCGCCCATCCTCGATCCCGGACCCAGGATCGGCGTCGCCCTCGGCGGCGGCAGCGCGCGTGGCTACGCACACATCGGGGTCCTGGCCGTGCTCGAGCGCCGCGGCCTGGCCCCAGACGTGCTGGTCGGCACCTCGTTCGGCGCCGTCGTGGCGGCGCTGTACGCGCTCGGTCGCTCGCCCGCGGAGATGCGGCGCGCCGCGGAGGACCTTCGGCGGCGCGACGTGCTGCCGCGCATCGTCGACTTCGGTTGGGGCGAGGGCGCGCTGTTCGCCGGACGCCGGCTCGAGGCCTACTTCCATGGTCTGGTGGGCGATGTCCGCATCGAGGCGCTGCCGCGCACGCTGGCGGTGGTGACGACCGACGTCGACAGCGGCGAGCGGGTGGTGTTGCGCTCGGGTCCGCTGGCCACCGCCCTGCGGGCCTCCGCGTCACTTCCGGGGGTGTTCGCACCGGTGCGCTGGGAGGGGCGGCGGCTGGTCGACGGTGGCATCGGCGCGCCCGTTCCGTTGGCGACGCTGGAGGGGTTCGGGGTCGACCTGGCGCTCGGTGTCGGCGCCGGCATCGAGGCGCGCGACTCGCGCGGCCTGCGGTGGGCACGGCGCGCATCTCGCAGCCCGATCGGACGCCGCCTGCAGCGGACCCTGGCGGGCCGGGCCCCGGCCCGCCGCATGGGCGCCGCCGCCACCTTCGCGCGGGCGCTCGCGTTGACGCTGGAAGCCTGGGGTGAGGCGGCCGATGCCTTGCCGGCGGGCGAGGGCGGCGCCGTGCACGTGCAGACGCGGCCACCGATCCACTGGCTGCGCTTCGATCGCGCCGCCGCCGCGATCGCCGCGGGCGACGCCGCGATGGAGTCCGCCTGGCCGGGCGTCGGCTCGCGCCTGGCTGCGCTGCTGCCGACCGGCTGAACCGGCTACAGGATCGTCCGGCCGAAGAGGCTGGCGGCCAACTCCACCAACACGTTCGCGGTCTGGTTGCCCTGGTCTAGGATGGGGTTCACCTCGACGAGGTCGAGCGATACGACGGCCGTGCTGGCGGAGAGCAGTTCCATCAAGAGGTGCGCCTCGCGGTACCCCAGGCCGCCGGCCACCGGCGTGCCCACCCCCGGCGCGATGGCCGGGTCGAGCACGTCCGCGTCGAACGACACGTGCAGCGCGTCGACGTGGGCCAGGGCGGTCAGCGCCGTCGCGGTGACCTCGGCGATGCCGGCGCGGTCGATGTCGCTCATCGTGAGGGCCCGGAGGCCGTGTTCGCGGATGAACGCGCGCTCGCCGGGGTCGACCGCCCGCAGTCCGAGCAGGACGACGTCCTCCGGGCGCAGCACGCCAGCCTCGTCACCGGCCGCGGCGCGCAACCGCGCTTCGCCATGCCCCAGAAGATGCGCCAGGGGCATGCCGTGGACGTTGCCGGAGGGACTGGTCGCCGGGGTGTTGAGGTCGGCGTGGGCGTCGATCCACAGCAGGCCGAGGCGACCGGCGCCCGTGGGTCGGGCGGTGACCCGGCGGGTCGAGCCCGCGACCGAGCCGAGCGAGATGGCGTGATCGCCGCCCAAGACGACGGGAACCGTGTCGTGTGGCAGGCCCGCGACGGCGTCGGCGACGGCGGCGCAGACGTCCGCGATGGCGTCGAGGTAGCGCACCGAGCCGACGCCGTGGTCGACGCTCTCGGCGACCGGCACCTCGACGTTGCCGAGGTCGCGCACCCGGTGGCCGAGCTGCTCGAGCGTGTCGCCCAGACGCGCCAGCCGCAGGGCCGACGGGCCCATGTCGACCCCGCGGCGCCCCGCCCCCAGGTCCATGGGCACGCCCAGCAGCGCCAGCTCGGCCATCGTCACTGCCCTCCCGGCCGGTACCAGCGCCGGCCGTCGCGCTCGATCAGCGTCGCGGCCTCGATGGGGCCCATCGAGCCCGCCGGGTAGGGCACCGGCGGACGCTCGCGCGTCGCCTCCAGCAGCGATGCGACCACGCGCCACTGAACCTCGACCTCGTCGGCCCGCATGAACAGCGTGGCATCCCCCTCGAGGACGTCCTGGATGAGCGTCTCGTAGGCGTCGGGGTTGGGGCGCTGGTAGCGTCCCTGGTAGGCGAAGTCGAGCGCCACGCGGTCGAGCTCGATGCCCTGCCCGGGCTGCTTGGCGTTGAACCGCAGGCTGATCCCCTCGTCCGGCACCAGGCGCAGCACGAGCCGATCGGCCTGCAGCGGGCCACCCAACTCGAAGGGCACGTGGGGCGGCAGGCAGAAGGTGATCACGATGTCCGATGCCTTGGTCTCGAGGCGCTTGCCGGCCCGCACGTAGAAGGGCACGCCCGCCCAGCGCCAGTTGTTCACCGCGAAGCGCGCCGCGGCGAAGGTGGGGGTCCGGGAGTCCGGCGCCACGCCCTCCTCGTCGCGGTAACCGGGCGCGTCGCGGCCCGCGGTGTACTGGCCCAGCACCGCGCGCCGGGGTTCGGCGCAGGAGAGGGCCCGCAGCAGCTTGACCTTCTCGTCGCGCACGGCGTCCGCGTCGTAGCGGGCGGGAGGCTCCATGGCCACCAGCGCCAGGAGCTGCAGCAGGTGGTTCTGGAACACGTCGCGGACGACGCCGGCGTCGTCGTAGAAGGAACCGCGGCCCTCCATCCCCATGGGCTCGGCCATGGTGATCTGCACGTGGTCGATGGCGCGGTTCGACCAGATCGGCTCGAAGATCGTGTTGGCGAAGCGCAGGACGGCCAGGTTCTGGGCCGTCTCCTTCGCCAGGTAGTGGTCGATGCGGTACACCTGCGTCTCACGGAAGCGCTCCAGCACGAACGCGTTGAGCTCGCGGGCGCTGGCCTCGTCCTCGCCGAAGGGCTTCTCGATGACGAGCCGGCGGAAGCCGTCGGCCTCGTGCGCCAGACCGGTGTCCGCGAGGCCCGCGACGATGGCGTCGTACGCCTGCGGCGGGGTGGCGGTGTAGTACACGTGATCGGGGCGGCCGAGCGACCGTAGCCGCTCCGCCAGCCGGCCGTACGCCTCGGGCTCGTCGTAGCCGCCGCGCAGGTAGGTGATGCGGGGGGCGAGGTGGTCCCAGGCGTCGCCGGGCGGCTCGCCCAGCTGCTCGGCGAGCGCGTCGCCCAGGCGCTCGCGCAACCCGTCGTCGCTGAGGTCGGAGCGGCCGAACCCCACCACCAGGGTGTCCGGGTGCAGCCGACCGTTCACGTGCAGGGCGTGCAGCGCCGGGATCAGCTTGCGGGCGGCGAGGTCGCCGGTGGCGCCGAAGATCACGATGCTGCTGGGGGTGGTCACGGGTTCTTCGGCCATCGCTTGACGCTAGCATCCGCGGCGGCGTTGCGCGGCAGGACGCGTGGTAGGCTCCGCGAGCCACGGAGGTCGCCTTGTCCGATCCCCCCGCCAACCCCTCAGCCGAACCTTCACGCGCGGCCACCGGCCCCCTCGCCGAGGCCCTCGCCCGCCTGTCGCGCGGGGCCGAGCACGTGGTGCCCGACGGCGGCCTGGCCGCCAAGCTGACGCTCGCCGACGCCGAGCGGCGCCCGCTGCGGGTGAAGCTCGGCGTCGATCCCTCCTCGTCGGACCTGCACGTGGGTCACGCGGTCGTGCTGCGCAAGCTGCGTCAGTTCCAGGACCTCGGGCACCGGGTGGTGCTCATCATCGGGGACTTCACCGCCACCATCGGCGATCCATCCGGGCGTTCGAAGACCCGCCCGCAGCTCACGCTGGAGGAGACCCGCCAGCACGGCGAGACCTACCTCGCGCAGGCCACCACCGTCCTGGATGCGGATCCGGCGCGGCTGGAGATCCGGCACAACTCGGAGTGGCTGGCGCCGTTGGGCTTCGGCGAGCTGGTGCGCCTCGCGGCCAGCTACACGGTGGCGCGGATGCTGGAGCGCGACGACTTCACCAAGCGCTACCGCGACGGCGTGCCGATCAGCGTCCACGAGTTCCTCTACCCG
>SL_3KL_010_SEDDRAFT_10006646_pt1 | contig 10325 bp, 8 predicted proteins | sample SodLakKL_010_SED_2_FD_10381 | JGI IMG/M metagenome (IMG submission 10381)
TAACACCTAACACCTAACACCTAACACCTAACACCTAACCCTTCACACTTCACACTTCACACTTCACACTCCACACTTCACACTTCACACTTAACACTTAACACTCCAGCCCTAATTGACCGGCCGGCCAGTTAGTAATATCATGAGCCCATGAACGAATCCACCACCCGCGATGCCGACCTGACCCGCGCCCGCATTCTCGAGGCCGCGTTCGATCTGTTTGTCGATCGCGGTTTCGCGGCGGTGACCATGCGCGAGCTGGCCGAGGCTTCCGGCGTGACCAAGAGCCTGATTCATCATCACTTCGGCAACAAGGAAGGACTTTGGGACGCGGTCAAGGAAATGGCCTTCGCGCGATATTACGAGGGTCAGAAAGCAGACCTGGAGCGCTCCGGTGATCCCGACGCCAACCTCCTGAGCAACAGCGTGGTCCGCTACTTCCGCTTCCTCGCCGAGAATCCCCGGGTGGTCAGGCTGTTCAGCTGGGCGCACCTGGAAGGCGATTCGAGCTGCAGTCACATGGATGCCGAACTCGTCGAACTCGGCGCCGGGCGCGTGCGCCAGGCCCAGGAGGCCGGCCAGTTGCGCGACGACGTCAACCCCACTCACGTGGTCACGACCTTCGTCAATGCCTGCACGCAATGGTTCGCCACCTGCGAGCACCACGCCGACTGGCCCGGCATGGGCAGTGACGAGGAGTACCTCGCCGATTTCCTGAAGATCTTCATGCGCGGACTACAACCGGACTGAGCGCCGGCCGGAGCCTATTGACCATGACCCCCAGATACCCGCAATTGCCTTCGAACGCCTCCATAACTGACCGGTCGGCCAGTTTACGGATTCCGGCACTGATCGTCGCCGCCCTTCTGGCATTGACCCTTGCCGCCTGCCAGCGCAATGACCAGCCAGGACCGGAACCCGGGGATTGGGAGGTTCAGCCCGTACGCGTTGCACCGGTCGCGTCCGGCACGGACGACTCTGCAATCCGCCTGCCCGGTGTGACCCGGGCGGTGGAGCGGGCCGAACTCGCCTTCCTGCATGGCGGTCACCTGGCCGAACGCCTGGTCAAGCGCGGCGAACACGTCAACACCGGACAGGCGCTGGCCATCCTGCACAATCCGGCGCTGATGCCGGGCGTCAGCTCGGCCGAAGCGAGGGTGCGCGAAATCGACCGCCAGCTCGATCAACTCGACCGCGAGACACAACGCCTGGAAAACCTCCATGAGCGCGGCCTGGTGGCCACCGACGATCTCGACCGCACCCGTTCTCGTCGCGATGCGCTGATCGAGTCTCGTCGGGCGGCCGAGGCCGCACTGGGTGAGGCACGCGGGCAACTCGACGAAGGCACGCTGCGTGCACCGTTTGCCGGACAGGTCGTTGAGTTGATGGCCGAACCCGGCCAGTACGTGGCCCCGGGCCAGCCCATTCTTTCGATGGCGGCCCCTGACCGCCTGGAGGTGGCGGTGGATGTGCCGACGCGCCAGGCGAGACAACTGGCGACCGGACAGGATGTCGTCGTGCGCCAGGTCGAGGGTGCCGGAATCGTGACCGCCGAGATTACGGAGCTCGGGCCGGCCGGTCCCGGTCACCCATCGCGGCTGATCGTATCGCTGGCAGACGATACCGATCCCGAAGTGTGGCAACCCGGCCTTGCCGTGCACGTCGAAATGAAGCTGGGTGGCGAACCCACCCTGGCGGTACCGATCGCTGCGGTCATCCGCACCGGCTCCGGAACACCACGACTGTTTCGCGTGCGTGACGGAATGGTCGAGCGCATCGACGTCATACCGGGCCGACTGCGCGACGGAATGGTCACGGTCAACGGCGAACTGACCGCCGGCGACGAAATCGTCATCGCCGGTCACGGCCGTCTGCTCGACGGTGACCGGGTACGGGTACTGCGATGAACCTGATTGCTGCCGCCCTGGATCGCAAGCGGCTGGTACTGGCCGCCGTTGCCCTGCTCTCGCTGATCGGCCTGGCGGCCTGGATCGGCATGGACCGCCAGGAAGACCCGTTCTTCCCGTACCGCTACGGCCATGTGCTGGTGAGTTGGCCCGGTGCCGAGCCCGAACGCATGGAACGGCTGGTTCTCAACATTCTCGAAGAAGAGATCGCCTCGGTCGACGAGGTCAACGAGATCAATGGCACCGCACGCCTGGGCTTTGCTCACGTCATCGTCGGCATGGGTCAGCATATCTACGACACCGACGCGGTATGGGACCGCATCCGCGTGGCCGTGGACGATGCCGCCCGCCGTTTTCCCGACGGCGTGACCGGCATCGAGATCCGCGACCGCTCAATGGATACCCACGGCGTGGTGCTGTCGATCACCGGCAGCGACGATCTGCTCGAATTGCTTGATGCCGCACGCCAGCTACGCCGCGACCTGTTCCGCGTGCCCGACATCGGCCGCATCGACCTGCTCGGCGATCCCGGCGAGCAATTGCTGATCACGCTCGACGACGCGCGCGCGGCCGAACTCGGCATCGGCCACGACCAACTGGCCGCCCAGCTTGCCGAGCGCAACCTCGTCGTTCCCGGCGGCACGCTGGCCGCGGGCGACCGTTACCTCGTGCTGAAACCGCTGACCGATTTCGACGCCGTCGAACAACTGGCCGACACGCCGATCACCACCGCCGGCGGCCACCAGGTCACGCTTTCGGCCGTTGCCGACATTCGTCTCGGCCCGACCGAGCCGTCCGGCAGTCGCATCTGGCACGATGGCCGCCCCGCCGTTGCCCTGGGCATCGTCATCCCCGAAAACCGCCTCAACGCGGTGCGCTTCGGCGAGCAGCTTCGCGACCGTGTCGACCAGGTCCGTCCACGCTACGAGCCACTGGTCATCGAGGAAATGTTCTACCAGCCGCTTTGGGTGGAAAAGCGCCTGCGCGAACTGGGCCGCTCGCTGCTCATCGGCGTATTCATCGTGGCCACCCTGCTGCTCACGGTGATGGGACTGAGACTCGGGCTCGTGGTGGCCGGCGTACTGCCGCTGGTCACCCTGAGCGCCCTGGCGATCTACGCCATCGGCGGCGGCGTGTTGCACCAGATGGCCATTGCCGGCATGGTCATCGCGCTGGGAATGCTGGTCGACAATGCCATCGTCATGGCCGAGAACCTGCAGTGGCACCTCGACCGCGGCAAGCATCGCGCCCAGGCCGCACAGGCGGCGGTGCGCGAACTGGCCGGTCCGCTGGCCGCGGCCACCGGCACCACGCTGGCCGCCTTCACGCCGCTGCTGCTGGCCTCCGGCGATACCGCCGATTTCACCCGGGCCATTCCCATCATGGTGATGCTGACACTGGCCACGAGCTATCTCTACGCGATCTTCGTCACCCCGACGCTGGCCGGCGCCCTGCTCAAGCCCGGTGCCGGCGAACACTCGGCACGCATCGAGGGACTTGGAAGACAACTGGGGGCACTGGCGGTGGCCCGTCCGGTCCACGTCCTGATCGGCGCCGCGGTCATCGTGGCTGCCGCGCTCGCGCTGAGCGGCCTGATGCAACGCGACTTCTTCCCCAGCACGGACCGTAACGAATTCATCATCGACCTGCGCTTTGCCGAAGGCACCCGGGTCGAAACCAGTGCATTGAAGGGCGGCGAGCTGGCTTCGCTGATCCGCGAGCTCGAAGGCGTCGAGGCCGTACACCTGTTTGCCGGCTTCGGCGGCCCGCGCTTTTACTACAACCTGATCGACATTCCCAACTCCCCGCACCTGGCACGCCTTGCCGTGATCGCCGAGGCCGAATCGCACATCGCGCCACTGCTGCACTGGACCCGCCGCCACGCGCGCGAACTGGCGCCGGAGGCACAGGTCGTGGCCCGCCGTCTCGGCCAGGGGCCGCCACTGGACGCGCCGGTGGAGATTCGCATCTTCGGCGAGGAGCTGGGTTCGCTGGCCACGGCCAGCGAGCAGGTCATGACCGCCCTGCGCGACATCCCCGGCGCCACGGATATCCGCCACAAGCTCGGTGAAGGCATGCCCACGCTCACCTTCGAAATCGACGATGCCGAGGCCGCGCGTCACGGCATCAGCCGCCGCGAGGTCGCCGAGACACTCGCCGGTGCCTCGCTGGGCCGCGAATTTTCCACCTGGCGGGCCGGGCGCGAACCGCTGCCCATGCGCCTGCGAAGTCCCGAGGGCGAGAACATGCCGGTGCACGCGCTCGACGGCCTGCAGGTCAGCGGCGCCAACGGCAGCGTGCCGCTGGCACAACTGGTCCGCACCCGCCTGAGCCTGGAACCGGCCGTGATCGAACACCGCGATCTCGAACGCATGACCGCGGTACTCGCTGAAACCGCCGAGGGCGTGACCTATGGCCAGGTCATCGACCGGCTCATGCCGAAACTCGACGCGCTGGCTCTGCCCGATGGCGTGCGTATCGAGCTCGGCGGCGCGGCGGCCGAGGCCGATACCGCCAACACGGCGCTGTTCACCACCCTGCCGATCGGCATCCTGCTGCTGTTGATGTTCCTGCTGTGGCAGTTCAATTCCTTCCGGCTGGTCGCGTTGGTGCTGGTGACCGTGCCGCTGGCCGCCGCCGGCGTCATCCCGGGGCTGATCCTGGCCGGTCAGCCGTTCAGCTTCACCGCCACGCTGGGCGTGGTCGCGCTGATCGGCATCGTGGTCAACAACGCCATCGTGCTGCTGGATGTCATCGGGATCCACCGCGCCCAGGGGCTGACCATGGAACAGGCCGTCAGCCAGGCCGTGGGCCGACGCATCCGCCCGATCCTCCTGACCACCGCCACGACCATCGCCGGCCTGCTGCCGCTGACCTTCACCCAGTCCACGCTGTGGCCGCCCCTGGCCTGGGCGATCATCTCGGGATTGCTGGCTGCCACGGTGCTGACCCTGATGGTGATTCCGGCCGCCTACCGCCTGGTCATGAGAGAGCGGACCGCGATGCAGGCGGCAGGCTGAGTCAGCGTGTCAATTCGGAAATGAAACGGTCCAGTCCATCGCGATAGAGTGGCCCGGAAGCGAGAAAACCGGTGTTGTGATCGCCCTGGATTTCCAGCAGCGTGCCGCGCTCGCCGGCCGCTTGGTACAAGCACTGGCCATGGCGGAAGGGAATGATCTCGTCTTCCGGGCTGTGAACGACCAGCACCGGCAGTTCGGCGGCAGCGATGTGCTCGGCGGCATTGAACTGCAGTCGTGCCAGCCAGCGCACCGGCAACCACCAGTACAACTCCGCGCCGATGTCGGGCACCGAGGTAAAAGTGGATTCGACGATCAGACCGGCCGCGTCGACCCGCTCGGCCAGGTGCGCGGCCACCGCCCCGCCCATGGAGCGCCCGAACAGCACGACTTGCCCCGGATCGGCGTCCTGCTCGTCGAGCAGCCAACGCCAGGCCGAGTGCGCATCCTCGTACACCCCCTCCTCCGAAGGGCTGCCGCTGGACTGACCGTAGCCGCGGTAGTCGAAGATCAACACCTCCAGCCCGAGATCGTGAAAGATCTGCAGGCTGTCGAGGCGATGGGAAACATTGCCGGCGTTACCGTGATGAAACAGCAAGGTGGCGCGCGGGTTGGCGTGCGGCAGCCACCAGCCATGCAGGGTCTCGCCGTCTGCGGTTTCGACCTGCACATCCCGGTATTCAAGGCCGATGTGCTCGGGCGTTGCCACCAGGTCACGTCCCGGCACGCCGGGAAGAAACAGCAGCCTGGGCTGGAACAGGTAAAGCACCAGCAAAAGCGCACCATAGGCCAGCGCCAGCATCAGCAGCAATCTCAACATGGCCGGACTCCCTCGGATGGTTACCGGTTACCGCCCCATCCTGCCAGCCAACCTACCCTTTATTCATCGAGAATAACATGCTGCTCGGCGATCCATGCCTCCATGCGTTGCTCCAGCGCGCTCAGCGGCATGGCGCCCTGGCTGAGGATATGGTCGTGGAAGGCGCGCAGGTCGAAGTCCTCGCCCAGCGCTTCCTCGGCTTTCGAACGCAGCTCGCGAATCAACAACTCGCCGGTCTTGTAGGCCAGTGCCTGGCCCGGCCAGGAGATGTAGCGCTCGACCTCGGTGCGCACGTTGTGCGTCGACAGCGCCGAGTTCTCCAGCAGGCAGGCCTCGGCCTCTTCCTGGCTCCAGCCGAAGTAATGCAGGCCGGTATCGACCACCAGGCGGCAGGCCCGCCACATCTCGTAGGTCAGCCGGCCGAAGTCTTCGTACGGTGTTTCATAGATATCCATCTCGATGGCCAGGTGCTCGGTATACAGCGCCCAGCCCTCGGCGAACGCGGTGATGTTGGTATTGCGACGGAAATCGGGCACATCTTCGAGTTCCTGGGCCAGCGCGATCTGGTGATGGTGACCGGGCACGCCTTCATGCACGGTCAGGGCCGGCAGCTCGTAGAGCGGGCGCTGGTCGAGTCGATAGGTGTTGACCAGGTAGCCACCGGCCACGCCGGCTTCGAGATTACCGGCCCAGTAACGCCCGGTGGTGTAGTTGGGAGCGAGGCTGTCGGGCACCGGCCGCACGCCATAGGGCAGGCGCGGCAGCTTGCGAAAGAAACGCGGCATCTGGTCATCGGCGCGCTTGGCGATCCAGGCCGCGTGCATCAACAACTCACGTTCGCTGTCGGCATAGAAGCGCGTATCGGTGCGCAGGTAGTGCAGGAACTCCTCGAAACTGCCCTCGAAGCCGGCCCGTTCGATCACCTCGTCCATCTCGGCACGAATGCGCTCGACCTCGGCCTTGCCGCGCTGGTGAATCTCCTCGGGCGTGGTGTCCATGGTGGTGTGATAGCGAACCAGCGCACGGTAATACTCGCGCCCGCCCGGCACATCGGAAATCCCGACCGTCTCGCGCGGCTCGGCCAGGTAGTCCTCGCGGAAGAACCTCAGCAGTTCCCGGTAGGCCGGAACGATCTCATTCTTGATGGTCTCGCGCATGGCCCTCTCCAGCCGCACGCGTTCATCGGCATCGACCCGCCGCGGCAAGGCCTCGAGCGGTGCCAGCAGCGGATGATCGTCAAGCTCTTCGGCGACCAGAGACTCCAGTTGCTCGACCACGCGTTCGGCCACCAGGCCGGGCTGCACGAAACCGCTCTCCAGGCCGCGCTCGAGCCAGGCCGTCTGCACGGCCAGGAACTCCGGCAACGCCTCGAGCCGGCGCAACCAGGCCTCGGCCTCGGCAATCGACGACGGGCGCGTACGCCGCGCCAGACCGAATGGCTGACTGAAGAACCCGGAATCATTGGTGAACGACACCCGCCGCGGCTCGAACCCGGCCAGCGCCAGGCGCGAACGCAGCAGATGCGCCATCATGGCATGGGTCACGCCCTCGCTTTCATCCAGCCCGTCAACGCCGATGGCCTCCAGCCGCTCGAGGAACTCTTCCTCGCGCTCGAGTTTCTCGGCCAGCGTTTCGGGCGAGTGGTCCGGCCAGCGACCGGCGGCATCCAGGTCACCCTGCTCACCGGCCCGGATCGGGTTGTGAGCCAGTTCGTGGGCCTCGAAATCGGCGACCAGGCGCTTGAAATCGGTCTCGTCGGCCAGCGCCGGGGCCAGACACATCATCATCAGCAAGATGCCGGTCAGCAAACGCATGCAACAACTCCAGTCAGTATCAATTCAGTATTAATCAGCCGCCAAAGCATACGCGATTCGCCCCCGCTGCCAAAGCCAGACCCACCCGGCTGCTGACCGCCCCCTTCCGGACCGGCGAAATCACCGCAATCGTTTGCCAGACCGCGCTTTTGGCACTATCATATTGCGGCTCGGGATCATCCCGATCCACAGCAGTGGGCGATTAGCTCAGCGGGAGAGCACTGTCTTCACACGGCAGGGGTCGCTGGTTCGAACCCAGCATCGCCCACCATCAAATCCTGGCCGACGGGCCGCAAAAAGCCCATGATCTTCATGGGCTTTTTTGTTATCTGCAGAGCACTCGCGGTTGTTTCGCTCCATGCTGGTATGCTGAGCGCCCCAATGGGCGAGTTGCCAGGAGAGATTTCATGAGCAGCGCCAATGAACTGTATATCGTCATGCTGCGCTACCTGCAGTCGGCGGGCAGCTCGCTGCGTGAGCTGGCCGGGGAAGCCGGCATTCCGGCCGAGCGGCTCAGCGGCAAGCAGCCGGAGCTGTCGGCTTCACAGGTCGCCCGGCTGTGGCAGATCGCCCAGGCGCGCATGCGCCCGTCGGTGGCTTTCAGCCAGCAGGTCGGCGAACTGATCGCCCGGCAACTCGAATCGGGCCGGGCGCGGGCGGCGGTCATCGCCGCACAGCTCAACATGAGTCGGCAGACCCTGTACAAGCGCCTCAAGCAGGAAAACCAGAGCTTTGCCGCCCTGCTCGACCAGGTTCGGCGCGAGCAGGCGCTGATCTACCTGCACGATCCGCGGCACACACTCACGGATGTCGCGCAACGACTGGGCTTTTCGGAACTCAGCGCCTTCAGTCGCGCCTTCAAGCGCTGGATGGGCAAGTCACCGGCACAGTACCGCGCGGCAACGCTCAAGCCCGCCTGAATACAAGCGACGCGTTAGTGCCGCCAAAGCCGAAGCTGTTGCTCATCACCAGCCCCAGGTCGGCATCGCGCACCGCTTCGCGCACGATCGGGTAGCCCTCGGCAGCGGGATCCAGGTTTTCGATGTTGGCCGAGGGCGTGATGTACCCGCCGCGTTGCATGAGCAGGCAGTAAATGGCCTCGTGCACGCCGGCCGCACCCAGGGAATGACCGGTCAGGGGCTTGGTCGAGCCCAGCGGCGGCATGCGGTCGCCGAAGGTCTCGCCGATGGCTTTGAGCTCGACGATATCGCCGGCCGGCGTGCTGGTGCCATGGGTATTGATATAGGCGAGCGGCTCGTCCACGCCGTCCAGGGCCATCTTCATGCAGCGCACGGCACCCTCGCCGCTGGGCTGCACCATGTCGGCCCCGTCGGAGGTCGCACCGAACCCGACCAGTTCAGCCAGAATCGGCGCCCCGCGACGCTCGGCATGTTCGAGCGATTCGAGTACCAGCATGCCGCCACCGCCGGAGATCACGAAACCGTCGCGGTCGGCATCGTAAGTGCGCGAGGCCTGTTCAGGGCTGTCGTTGTAGCGCGTCGAGAGGGCGCCCATGGCATCGAACAGCATGCTCAGGCTCCAGTGCAGGTCTTCGCCGCCGCCGGCGAACATCACGTCCTGCCGGTCCAGCGCGATCATGTCGGCGGCATGGCCGATGGCATGCGCGCTGGTGGCACACGCCGAGGTAATGCCGTAGTTGATCCCGCGAATGCCGAAGGCGGTGCTCAGCGAGGCATTGATGGCGCTGCTCATGGTACGCGGCACGCGAAACGGGCCGACCTTGCGAATGCCGCGCGCGCGATGGGTATCGACCGCATCGACCAATTCGACGCTTGAGGTGCCGCCCGAGCCGGCCACCAGACCGGTCCGGTCGCTGTGGATCATGGGATCGTCGAGTCCGGCCTGTTCGATGGCTTCACGCATGGCCAGCCAGGCATAGCCCGAGGCCGGACACATGAAGCGCCTCAGCTTGCGCTCGATCTGTGATTCCAGGTCCACATCGATGCCGCCCCAGACATGGCTGCGCAGGCCGGCATCCACCGCTTCGTCACTGAAACCCAGACCCGAGCGAACTTCACGCAGGGACTGATCGACGGCCTCGATGCCGTTGCCCAGGCTCGAAACGATGCCCATGCCGGTCACGACCACCCGCCTCATGATCCGGCTCCTTCGAAAGCGTCGGTAGACTTGAACAGGCAGACCTTGAGGTTGCGGGCGCTGTAGATCTCGCGATCGTCGACCTCCACCCGGCCGTCGGCCACGGCCATGTCCAGGCCGCGTCGTATCATGCGCCGGATATCGAGCCGGTAGCGCACCAGCCGGTTCTCGGGCAATACCTGGCCGAAGAACTTCACCTCACCCACGCCCAGAGCACGTCCGCGACCCTGGCCGCCGTTCCAGGCCAGGTAAAAGCCGACCAGTTGCCACAGGGCGTCGAGGCCCAGGCAACCGGGCATGACCGGGTCTTCGCGGAAATGACAGTCGAAGAACCAGAGGTCCGGGCTGATATCCAGTTCCGCCACGACCTCTCCCTTGCCGTACGCACCGCCCTCGTCACTGATGTGGGTGATGCGGTCGAACATCAGCATCTGGTCGACGGGCAGACGCATGTCGCCGTCGAACAGGCGGCCATGGCCACATTCGATCAGGGCGTTCTTGTCATAGTGAGTGGGACGATTCATCGGGGCTCTGTCGGGTTGCAAATGACTGGTCGGGACTATAGCGCCACAACGCTTTAGCCGCTTGACCATAGGTTGCCACGACTTGACCCTTGGTGACGTACGCTGGCGCATGGTGTGACCTTCAC
>SL_3KL_010_SEDDRAFT_10006647_pt1 | contig 10324 bp, 9 predicted proteins | sample SodLakKL_010_SED_2_FD_10381 | JGI IMG/M metagenome (IMG submission 10381)
GCCACCACATCATCCCAGTCTTCTCCTGCTGCGACTTCAAGCAAAATTTTCCCGGGTTTTGTGCCGATAACCTTTTTCCCCTTGATAGCGATCCGGATCACCATGCCGTCAAAATCACCCAGAAAGAGCATATTGCTGCCTCCGCCAAGTACCAAATGCTTTCCTTGATAAGTTGAAAGAAGTGCCGGCAGGGCCTCTCTGGAAGACACTTCAACGTATTCTTTTGCGTATGCGTCCGTTCCGAAGGTGTGTAAGTCTTTCAGAGGATAATTTACGTGTTTCAACATACAACACGGGTATTGCGAAAATAGTTTTCAGGATGATTTACCGTCCAAAGTTAATGATAATGTCCTATTTTGCCACCGGAATAATGGAAATTAACGGAAAGCAGGACATAATACCACTTTCTTAATGTGTAAAATATGTTTAATCTGATTAGCGGGTCAGGATGATGTTTTTTTCCTGAATCAGTTTGCGTAAGTTGATCAAAGCATAACGCATCCTGCCCAAAGCCGTGTTGATGCTAACATCTGTAACTTGCGCAATCTCCTTGAAACTCATATCCTCATAATGACGCATTTTGAGCACTTCCTTCTGCTCATCAGGCAAGTGTTCAATCAGCTTTTTGACATCATCGTGAATTTGTGCAATGATCAGTTTGTCTTCAATGGTTTCATCATAAACCATAAGGGTCTCAAAAAGATCATATTCCTCACTGTTCTCCCGGAAAGGCATCCGTTTCGACTTCCTGAAAAAGTCAATAATGAGATTGTGGGCAATACGCATAGCCCAGGGGAGAAATTTCCCTTCCTCATTATAGGATCCTGCTCTGAGTGTATTGATGATCTTGATGAATGTATCCTGAAATACATCCTCAGCAAGATGCTTGTCTTTCACTATAAGAAGGATATATGAGAAAAGCTTTCTTTGATGCCTGTTAATCAGTGCTTCAAGGGCATTGTGTTCACCAGAAATAAATAGACGGATCAACTCTTGATCGCTAGTCGCTACGCGGTCATTCATAAGATTGGCCTCCATGTGTTGTTAAACTAGCGTATACGTCTAATCGATAAGTTGTCCTCCTGTTATTTGATGAATACTTTGGCGAAGGGGTGTTTTTCGCACTTTCACTGCTACAAATATAATTTTTTTTTTAAGCGTGACAAAACTTTTTTTGAAAAACACCTATTTATCCATCGTATAGAGAAAGCGTTTGATGCTTTTCTTTGGTGTTTTTTCAAATTCCTCCGGTACGATATCAATATCTGCGATGTTCATGTATGCCGGAAGTTTTTCGTTAATTTCCTTTTTATAATTCTTCAGGGTTTGTTGAAACATCTGCTCGCTGATGCTTGATTTGTCAATGGTTTCATAATCAGGATAAATGAGTGCCTGTAACACTCCTTTCCGTTCCCTGACCAGTGTTTCCTGAATGTAAAGCTTATTGTTAAGCATTGCTTCGATCTCTTCCGGATAGATATTTTGCCCGGAAGGACCAAGTATCATACTTTTGCTACGGCCTTTGATAAAGACATAATCGTCGTTGTCAAGAAGTCCGAGATCACCTGTATGCAGCCATCCATCGCTGTTAAGGGCNTCTTTTGTGGCTTCTTCATTTTTGAAATAACCGGTCATTACGTTTTCACCCTTAACCAGGATCTCACCTGCAATTCTTTCCGGGTCAGGACTGTCAATTTTCATTTCCAGGAAGTCTACAACTTTTCCTGCCGACTCCAGTTTGGTGTTTTTCCAGTTTGCGTAACTGATCAGCGGTCCGCATTCCGTCATTCCATAGCCGATGGAGTAGGGGAAACCGATCTTCTTCAAAAACAGTTCAACCTCCTTGTTCAGCGGCGCGCCTCCAATAACGATCTCATGAAAGTTTCCGCCAAAGACATCTACCAGTTTTTTTCGAATTTTATTATGAACAATCTTTTTCAATCCCGGTGTTTTCAGCAAAATCTTCATTGCCGGCTTGTCAAGGGCAGGAATGATCTGTTTTTTATAGATTTTTTCAATGATTAGTGGCACGGCCAGTACCAACCGTGGTTTTACCTCCTTGAATGCCTGGATGATGATCTGCGGGGAAGGTGTTTTGGTCAGGAAAGTGACGTGGCAACCCAGTGTGAATGGCCACAGGAACTCAAAAGCACATCCGTATGCATGTGCCAGGGGCAAAAATGATACAATTTTGTCGCCGGGATTGAGCGGCATGTTTTCGTTCGCATAAACAATATTTGCAGCCAGGCTGTTGTGTGGAAGCATAACCCCTTTTGTAAACCCTGTGGTTCCTGAAGTGTAACTGATCACACCCAGTGTGTCGTTAGAAAGTTCAGGAAACATTAAACTGTCTGGCTGAATGCCCAGCGGATATTTCTTTTGATAAAGGTCTTCAATTTTTTCAGCTTGCTTCTCGAGGATCCGTCCTGGGCCGTCGTGCAAAACGGAAAAATCGTTCAGGGAGAGTGTACCCAGCAGTCGATTGATTTTCTCTGGATCCAGGTTGTCGAACAGGTTGTCGGCAGCCAGCAGCAGGCGCGCCTCGGAGTGGTTGATGATGTGGTGGACATCATTGGCCTTGAAATCAGGTAAAATGGGTACAACCGTTCCGCCATAGGTGATCACGGCAAGATAAGCGATGCCCCAATGGGCAGAATTCTTTCCCAGCAAAGCAATTTTATCTCCTTTCTTGATTCCGCAAGCCTCAAAACGGGTGTGTAGATGGGCAATGTAACCTGCAACATCTCCATATGTAAATGATTTGCCCTTGTAATCTGCCAGTGCGGTAATATTCCAATTGTTTCGGATTGCTTTAAGAATGAAGACGCTCAACTTTTCCTTGATCATAATTCCGGAATTTTTATTTTTAAACAGATTTTTTGCAATTTCAGCGCAAGTTACAAATAATGAGACAATCTTTCAAAACATCTTTTTTTGACCTGATATAAAGGAAACCGGTGCGAAAAATAATCGTAATTTTGCAAATTATACTTTTCTGATTCAATGATGGGGATAGAATTGCTGGACAGCCGGAATTACGTGTTGATCAAGGGTGCGCGTGTACACAACCTGAAATCTGTGGACGTTGCCATTGAACGCAACCGTTTTGTGGTGATCACCGGATTGTCCGGGTCAGGGAAATCTTCTCTTGCTTTTGATACGCTTTATGCTGAAGGTCAGCGGCGCTATGTTGAAAGCCTTAGTGCATACGCCCGTCAATTCCTCGGCAGGATGCATAAACCGGAAGTGGATTACATCAAAGGAATTTCACCTGCCATCGCCATTGAGCAACGGGTTAATAGCAGGAATCCAAGATCTACCGTGGGAACTACAACAGAAGTGTATGACTACCTGAAACTGCTTTTTGCCCGGATTGGAAAAACATACTCACCTGTTTCCGGTAAAGAAGTAAAAAGAGATACGGTAACTGATGTTGTGGATTTTTGCCTGGCCCTGCCAGGTGGCACAATGTTGATGCTGATCGCTCCTCTCATTCTTACCCACGGCCGAAGTGTTGATGAACAGCTTTCTGTTTTACTGCAACAAGGTTTTACAAGAGTCATTATCAAGGATAAAGTTGGACGAATAGAGGAAATTCTTGCTTCGGGTGACCTGCCAAAGGCCACCGATATCGGTGTGGTGATCGACCGCTTTGCCGTTGATCCTGAAGATACACAGTTTATAGCCCGTATCGCTGATTCCGTGCAGACTGCTTTTTATGAAGGGAAGGATGCCTGCATCCTGGATTATGCCATAGAAGGCGAACAAAGAAAAGTTACTTTTTCCAATCGTTTTGAACGCGATGGTATGGTGTTTGAAAAGCCATCCGTAAACCTGTTTACCTTTAACAATCCTTACGGTGCCTGCCGCTCGTGTGAAGGCTTTGGCAGTGTGATCGGCATTGATCCTGACCTTGTGGTTCCCAACAAACGCCTGTCGGTTTTTGAAGGTGCTATAGCACCCTGGAAGGGTGAAAAAATGGGAGAGTGGAAGAATCAACTGGTTTCTAACGCCTATAAGTTTGATTTTCCAATTCATAAACCTTATAAAAACCTTTCTGAAAAGCAAAAAGAACTGCTATGGACAGGAAATGAATATTTTCACGGTCTCAGCGATTTCTTTAAGATGGTTGAGGAGAATACCTATAAGATCCAATATCGTGTAATGCTCTCCCGGTATCGGGGAAAAAAAACCTGTCCGGAATGTAAAGGTACCCGGCTTCGTAAGGATGCAAACTATGTAAAAGTGGGCGGACATTCCATCACTGAGATGGTGCTGAAGCCGTTGCACAACCTGAAGCAGCTGTTTGACGAACTCCGTTTTTCAAAAGAGGAACTTGCTGTTTCAAAAAGGTTGCTTATTGAGATCAGGAACCGGCTGGAATATCTGAATGATGTCGGACTTGGATATCTTACCCTTAACAGGCTTTCCAACACGCTGTCGGGAGGAGAATCGCAACGGATCAATCTGGCTACCTCTCTTGGAAGCAGTCTTGTCGGTTCACTTTATATTCTCGATGAACCCAGTATAGGTTTGCATCAGCGCGACACACACCGGCTCATCGGTATCCTGAAAAAACTTCGTGATACCGGAAATACCGTGATTGTTGTGGAGCATGACGAGGATATCATACGCGCTGCCGATCAGGTGATCGACATTGGTCCGCTGGCCGGCACTCAGGGTGGAGAAATCGTTTTTCAGGGTAGCTTTGATAAGCTTATCCTGAGGAATGACAGTCTGACAGCAGCCTATCTGAACAAGGAGAAGGAAATCCCTTTGCCGGATTCCAGAAGGAAATGGAAGGAATACATCACTCTGGGTGGCGTGCGGCAGCACAATCTTAAAGGGTTTGATGTAAAAATCCCACTGCAGGTGATGACAGTCATCAGCGGCGTAAGTGGATCCGGTAAAAGCACCCTGGTAAGAAATATCCTGTTTCCTGCGCTGAAAAAGGAGTATGGTGGCTATGGCGAACGCACGGGCAGCTTTGATGGACTTGAAGGCGATATCAAAAGCCTGAAAGACGTCGAATATATTGACCAAAACCCGATTGGGAAATCTTCCCGGTCAAATCCGGTAACCTATCTGAAAGCCTATGATGACATCCGCCAACTTTTTGCAGCTCAGCCGCTGGCAAAAACCAGGGCCTACAAACCCGGCTTCTTTTCTTTTAATATTGATGGCGGAAGATGTCCGGAATGTGAAGGGGAGGGGACCGTCCGCATTGAGATGCAGTTTATGGCAGATATCATACTCGAATGCGAAAGTTGTAAAGGAAAGCGTTTCAAAGAAGAGATTCTTGATATAAATTTCAATGGCAAAACCATCACGGATGTGCTCGATATGACCGTTGATGATTCCATCGATTTCTTTAAAAATGCAGAATCGGGATGGGCGATCTGCAAAAGGATTGCAACCCGCTTGCAGCCACTAACTGATGTGGGATTGGGATATGTTCGTCTTGGACAACCAAGCAGCACACTGAGTGGCGGCGAAGCACAGCGGATTAAGCTGGCTTCTTTTCTAACCAAGGGGATCACCCCGGAAAAAACCATGTTTATCTTTGATGAACCCACAACAGGCCTGCATTTTCACGACATCAACAAGCTATTGATCGCGTTTAATGCATTGATAGACAATGGACATACCCTTGTTGTTATTGAACACAACCCCGACGTGATCAAATGTGCCGACTGGATCATCGACCTGGGTCCCGATGGTGGCGAAAATGGTGGCGAACTGATCTTTGAAGGCACACCGGAGGAGCTTGTCCAATGCAAGGCATCCATTACCGGTGAATTCCTTAGGGGAAAGGTTAACGGTAAACGGTAAACGGTAAACGGTAAACGGTAAACAGCCTTAATCTTAACCTTAACCTTAACCTTAACCTTAATCTTAACCTTAACCTTAATCTTAACCTTAACCTTTCCTTCCCGGATAGACTTTAAGTGCTTCCTCGAGGCATTTCATGGCTTTTTTAAGGTCTTCGACGTTCAGTACGTAAGAGATGCGTACTTCGCTTTTTCCTTTGCCGGGGGTAGCATAGAATCCGGTAGCCGGGGCCATCATCACAGTTTGATTTTCATAATTGAAGTCTTCCAGAAGCCATTGGCAGAATTTGTCGCTATCATCGATAGGAAGATGTGGGTTTACGTAAAAGGCACCTTTGGGTGTTGGACAAATAACGCCTTCCATTTTGGTTAAAGCGTCAACTACAGTGTTGCGGCGGGCCAGGTATTCGCCAATAATCTCGTCAAAATAGCTGTCGGGGGTGTCTACGGCTGCTTCGGCAGCAAATTGTCCCAGCGAGGGTGGACTCAGGCGGGCTTGTGCAAATTTCATCGCGGTAGCCATCACCTCTTTGTTTCTGGAAATCATCACACCGATACGGATGCCGCATGCACTGTAACGCTTGCTCACGGAGTCAAATAAAACCACGTTGTCTTCAATACCTTCCAGGTTCATTACAGAGTGGTGCTTTAACCCATCATAGCAGAATTCCCTGTAAACCTCATCTGCAAACAAGAACAGATCGTGCTTTTTAACGATCTGACGCAGCACTTCAAGCTCCTCTTTTGAATACAGGTAGCCCGTGGGGTTGTTGGGGTTGCACACCATAATGGCTTTTGTTTTTGGTGTGATCGCTTTTTCGAACTCTTCAATGGGAGGGAGGGCAAAACCTGTATCAATTGTCGAAATGATGGGTTTTACCTTCACACCGGCACTGATGGTGAAACCATTGTAGTTGGCATAGAAGGGCTCAGGGATGATGATCTCATCACCGGGATTCAGACAAGTTTGTACGGCAAAAAGAATAGCTTCTGAGGCTCCTGCTCCCACAATCATTTCATCGGGGGTCACATGGATGTCATGTTTTGCGTAATATTCGCAAAGCTTTTCGCGGTAGGAGAGAATGCCGGCAGAGTGACTGTATTCGATCACCTTGACGTCCAGGTTGTGCATGGCATCGATCATCGACTGTGGTGTCGGGATGTCGGGCTGGCCGATGTTGAGGTGGTAAACCTTGGTGCCTCTTTTTTTAGCCTTTTCTGCATAGGGAACCAACTTGCGTATGGGAGACGCCGGCATCTGGCGTCCTTTTTCTGATATTTGTGGCATGATTTCTTGAAATTATGTGTTAGTAATCGGATTGATCTGCGCCGGCTGCAAAGATGCCAATATTTTTCATCATTAACAATAATGATATTAATGATTTCTTTTCGATTTCTGATTGTTGATGATCATCTTCGTGCCCTTTTTGACTCTGTGGTGAAAAAAGAAAATCTACCACAAAGACACAAAGTCCACAAAGATGTTTTTGCCTGAACCCTCAACGCTTAACCCTCAATCCCGAATCGCTTCGCTTTCGGGACTTCGCTTACGCTCAGCCTTAAACTTAAGGAATTACTATTCCGTAAACGGAAACCACCAGCGTTTTTTTGTACCCGTTTGTGTGGATGATGATATTTCGTGTAAATGGCCCAATGCGACTTGTGTTGTATCGAAAACGGATGGTGGTTTCTTCACCTTGCCGGATGGGATCTGTAGGCCAGTTCGGGATCATCAGTCCGCAGGAGCTTCTGACTTTGGCAATGATCAGATCAGTTTTGCCTTCATTGGCAATGGTGATCTGACCGGTAAAACGCTCTCCTGAATGAACTGTGCCCATGTCAATCGTATCTGCCGATAGAACCGCATAAGGATAATTCTCCTTAATGGCTGAATCATCCGCCATCAAAATCAAAAGAAAAGAAAAAAACAAAACCGTTAGACCACCCCGCACTTTAATCATACCATAATCAACAATTAAATGAAAAATGAAAAATGAAAAATAATCGACAATCGGCAATCGGCAATCGGTAATCGTTACCGCATGGCTTCCTCAATTTCGGCAACGGTTCTCGGAAGGCTTCCGGACAGGTTTATATGGCCATCTTCAGTGATGAGGATATCGTCTTCTATGCGCACGCCGATGCCTTCATATTGTTTGTAGATGGGCCTGACCTCATCAACGAAAGCGTTGAGTTCTGCTTCGCTGGCAACGTGTCCGAACAGATCATGGATTCCGTTGAGCAAACCTTCCATAAAATAGAGACCCGGCTCAAGGGTCATGACCATACCCGGTTCCAGTTTACGACCTGTTAATTCTTTGTTCAGGATGTAGTCGTCTCTGACGCTGTGGTCATAACCATAATCACCCACATCGTTTGTTTGCAGGCCGATGTAATGATTCACCCGGTGTTGCATGTAAAAACGTTTCTGCCACCACGATGTGGTATCCGGAAGCAGTCCCATTTGGTGTAAGCCCCTTACCATGACCTCCATCGATTTGTGGTGGCAATCGAGCATGTTATAGCCTGGCTTCATCAGTGCCAGAGATTCATCAAATGCTTTCAGAACCAGTTCGTATATCTCTATTTGTCTGGGCGTGAATTTTCCGTTGGCCGGATAGGTGCGTGTAACATCCGCTGAATAACCGCCAAGACTTGCGGCACCAATGTCAATCAGTACAAGGTCGCCATCCTCTATCACCCTATCGGAAGGCCGATGGTGCAACAGGCAGGTGTTTGGACCGCTTCCGACAATGGAAGAAAAACCTGTGCCCAGACCGTTTCGGCGAAATACATATTCGATACCTGCCTGCACTTCATGTTCTGTAAGCCCCGGTCTTATGGTTTCCATCACGTAATGATGTGATTTATTGGTAACCTCTATTGCTTGCTTCAGTTGCGCTATCTCCCACTTATCTTTGAATACACGATTTTCGTGCAGAATGGGAGCGATGTTGCTGATGTTGATCCTTCTGCCGCTTCCTGCAACAGCAAGTCTGATTAAGTCTTTTGTGTATGCATCGTCATCGTGTATGTAAATTCGGCTTTTATTGCCGATTAAACCTGGTAACATCTCTTCAAACTTTTCGATCGGGTAAGCAGTATCCGCACCGAACTTTTCAATGGCTCCTTCCGTGCCATACACCTCACCCGTCCACATAACTGTGTATATCTCTCTGGGTGTAACAAAAAGAGTAAAAGATTCTTCTTGCTTGGGCCTGAAAACGGCAATGCCCCTTGATTCGTTAAGTCCGGTCAAATACCTGAAGTCCGGACGTGTTGCGGCAGAAACAATGATGAAGTCTGCGTTGATTGATTTAAATATCCGCGCCCTCCGTTGTTCAAACACCTCTTTGTTAAAATCACTAACCTGATGATCATGTTTGAATCTGTCGGGTAGTTCCCCCGGTTGATAACAGTCTTTGTTCATATTATTGAAGATAAGTGCTACGACACCAAGAACGATCAATATTACAATGATTCTTGAGATGATCACATATTTTTTTAAATCCCTGACTTTGGCCATGGTTCATATTTTTGTGAATTACAATTGGTAAAATTAGTAAAGATTTTTTGTTTTCATCTTCAGCTCCAGCTCCCAGATCTTAATTCCCATCTTTTAAAACCATTTTTTATCTTTGCATCATGCGTGGTGATCCGAAATTATACAAATTGCTTGATGAATTGTGCATAGCCTTTGATTATTATCCGCACCCGGCGGCACCAACTGTTGAAGAGGCTGCGAAATACTGGAAAGACCTTGATGCACAGCATTGCAAAAACTTGTTTTTCAGGAATCACAAGGGCAATCGTCACTACCTGGTGGTGCTGGATTACCTGCAAGACCTTAATATCCGAGACCTCGAACAACGACTCAGGCAGGGCAAGCTTACTTTTGCATCACCCAAAAGATTAATGAAGTACCTTGGCATTACAGCCGGATCGGTATCTCCGCTGGCATTAATCAACGACAAGGAAAAGCACGTGCACCTGTTTCTGGATGAGAAACTGCAGCAAGCGGATTTCATAAGTTTTCATCCCTGTATCAACACTGCCTCACTTGTTATCAAATACAGCGATTTTTTGCGTTTTTTGGAGCATTGCGGAAATACGTGGGAGTACTTTTAAAATAGCAAATTAGCAGATGAGCAGTGGTGCAAAAAGAAAATTTACCACAGAGACACAAAGAACACAAAGAATATTTACCGCAAAGGCGCAAAAATCGCAAAGAAAGAAAGAAAACAAAGAACAAAAAACAACGAACAAAGAATCGCCCCTGCTACGCCAGGAAGGCGATGAGCACGCCTGCGGCGACAGCTGAGCCGATAACCCCCGAGATGTTGCTGGCCATGCAATACTGCAGGATGTGGTTGCCTGAGTCGTGCTTTATGGCAATCTCGTTGGCTACCCTTGACGCCATGGGTACGGCACTGAGTCCTGTGGCGCCAATCAGGGGGTTGATCTTTTTCCATGCAAACAGGTTATAGACCTTT
>SL_3KL_010_SEDDRAFT_10006648_pt1 | contig 10323 bp, 13 predicted proteins | sample SodLakKL_010_SED_2_FD_10381 | JGI IMG/M metagenome (IMG submission 10381)
ACACTTAACCCTGCATTAATAGCAGGACGAACGCCAGTATAAAATAAATCACTTTGCAAAAAGATTTGTCCGTCGGTAATACTAATAACATTGGTAGGAATATATGCCGAAATATCACCAGCTTGTGTTTCGATAATAGGCAGCGCCGTAATCGAACCACCACCAAGGTCATCATTCAGTTTAGCGGCGCGCTCTAGCAATCTAGAATGCAAGTAAAAAACATCACCGGGATACGCTTCACGCCCTGGTGGTCTTCTTAAGAGTAAGCTGAGTTCACGGTAAGCAGTGGCATGCTTGGTTAAATCGTCATAAATGATTAACACACTTTTGCCTTGAAACATAAAATACTCACCAATAGATACACCTGCATACGGTGCTAAGTAAAGAAGCGGTGAAGGTTCACTCGCACTCGCACTCACCACAATAGAATAGTCCATTGCGCCATGTTTTTTTAATGTGTTAATAACACCCGCTACTGTAGATTCCTTTTGACCGATGGCGACGTAAATACAAATAACATCTTCCTCTTTTTGGTTAATGATGGTATCGAGTGCAATAGAGGTTTTTCCTGTTTGACGGTCGCCAATAATGAGCTCGCGTTGCCCACGTCCAATCGGCACGAGTGCATCGAGTACTTTTATACCCGTTTGCAGTGGTTCATCAACGGATTTTCGACTCATTACACCGGTAGCTTTTCTTTCTAAAGGACGGGTTTGATCGGTTTCAATCGACCCTAATCCATCAATCGCTTGACCAAGCGGGTTAATCGCTCTTCCAAGCATCTTTTCTCCTACCGGCACTTCAAGAATGCGTCCCGTTGTCTTAACGGTGTCGCCCTCCTTGATGGCCGTTGATTCATCAAGGATGATGACACCGACATTATCTTTTTCTAAATTGAGTGCCATGCCGTATACATTGTCTTTAAATGCAAGCAACTCTCCCGACATCGCTTCTTCAAGTCCGTGTACAAGCGCAATCCCATCACCAACACTAATGACAGTCCCAACGTTTTCCGTTTTGACTTCCTTGCTGTATTTTTTTATTTGCTCTTTAATGAGCGCGCTAATTTCCACGGGGTTTATTTTTGATTTCATCTAATCACCTGCCTATTTCTTCAAAGCTGTTTTCAATCGATTTAGCGCGGCGTTTACGGTATCATCAAGCACAAGTCCATTGTACTCAACACGGATCCCACCTAAAACCGATGCATCGATTTTGTTTTCGATAATAATCGTGCGGCGATATTTCTTTTCATACGATTGTTTTAGTTGCTCTATGCGTTCATCATTAAGCGCTTGACCGCTAAAGACATGTAAACGCATGATTCCTTCGCGCTTTTCTGATATTTTTTGATAATCCGCAAAAATAGCATCAACCAAATTAAATCGGTTGTAATCAATTAAAACACAAAGAAAATCGAAAAAAAGCGGTGGCAACTCTGAAGCCTTCAACACGGTCTTTTTTTCTTCTTTGCGAATGCGCGGATGATCGAAAAAAGCTTTTACTTCATCATCTAGTGCTTGCGATAACGTGTCAAACGCTTCGTCAATCTTTGATTCAAGATTGTTTTCTATGGCAAGTTCAAAAAGCGCGATTGCGTATTGTTCACTCACAACACTCATCGACGCTCAACACTTTCGATTGCTTCATCGATTAATTTGTAATACGTTGCTTCATCGAGTTCTTTGGCAATCACTTTTTCTGATAATTTCACCGCTACCGAAACGATTTCATCCCGCATCTTCGAACGCGCTACTTCGATTTCCTGTGCGAGATCTCTTTGTGCAGATTTCTTTATGTTTGCCGCTTCGTCTTTGGCTTCTTGCAATAGTTTCCGCTTTGTATCGTCGCTTTGACTCTTTGCCTCTTCAAGAATTTGTCTCGCTTCATCTTTAATGCGTTCATACGCTTTTTCAGCATCAGCGCGAAGTGCTTCTGCCGCTTCATTTTTAGAAACAGCATCCGTTAATGCTTGGTCCATAACGTCTTGACGTGCTTCAATAAACGCTGTCACTTTATCCCAAAACATGAACTTAACCACAATAATTAAAAGCACCGTGGCAACGATTTGAACGATCATTTCAAGTGGGTCGATGCCAAGTCCCATTTCTACGAGACGTTGAATGGCTTGTGCAACACGTTCCATTATGTTGCCTCCAATCCTAACTTACTTAGTTTCCAAATCCAATTAAAACAAACGCAATGATTAATGCATAAAGTCCAGTCGTTTCTGCCATGGCTTGACCCACAAGCATTGTCGTTGTGATCTTACCGATTGCTTCTGGTTGTCTACCAACCGCTTCAACGGCTTTTCCAGCCGCAAATCCTTGCCCAATTCCAGGCCCAATACCTGCAACCATTGCAATCCCTGCGCCGAGCAATGCAAGGGCAGATACAAACGCATCATTAAACTGTAATCCTTCTAATATGAGGGGTGTAAACATAAATTGACTCATGAGGTGCCTCCTTGTTAATTAAAGTTTTTTATTATTTATGATGACTTCTCACTGTCGATATTGACGTCTTCAATAGCCATCGACACGAAGATTGTGAGCAACATGAAGTAAACCATTGCTTGAACAACCCCAAACCCTACATTAAATATAGGATGAACAATCGTTGCGGTGAAAAATGTGGCTGCGAACGAAGGTAAAAGGTTATAGACAAACACAAAAATTACACTTCCCGTCAATAAGTTTCCAAATAGACGGAGCCCCATGGCAACAGGGGTAGATATTTCACTAACAATATTTAATGGTAATAAAAGTGGTGTTGGCGAACTCAGATCTTTTAGTCGGTTTAATGGCCCACGGACTAATAACCCAGACCCTTGAATGGTTAAAAACGCAATCAAGCTCATCGATAACGCAACAGACATGTTTGCAAGCGGTGTCGCTAAACCGAACAACCCTGCTGTATTCGCAAAAATAAGATACAAGAAAATGGCGGTTAACATGGGGGCGAACCGGCGCCACTCTTTCCCGTAAAATTGTTTAATAAAATCATTAATGGTATCGACAAAAATAACCGCTATAAAAGCAACACCGCGCGGCTTATCGCGTGGTGATAAATTGCCGACTTTCTTGCCAACAATACTAAGAAGAATCATCAACGCAATTATGACGATGACCGACGCTTTAATATTTTGTGATAATCCATCAAGCCATTCCATCATGGTGCGGACCTCCTTTTCGTCCATCCTTCCGTGCGTGTACAAAGAAAACACCGATCATAACCATTTTAAAGGCCGTAAATCCAAAAAACACTGGCACTACCGCATAAGGTGAATCTGAACGCAAATACACTATCAGTAATATGAGTGCATAAAACGCATAACGGAATGCGTAGTTTTGCATGGTTCTACGCCTTAAGGTTTGCGGATTTGTGTATGCGGTTTTCATGGTTGTGCGGTAGTTGTGGCTCATCAGCATAACACTCACCGCACCACCCAAAAAGTAATTAATGGCAATGGTTCTACCGAAAATAGTTCCTAATGTGATTGTCACAACGAGTATAAACGGCCAAACATATACAAAGGTTTTTAACAACGATTTTTCAGTCATCTTTGCGTGCTCCTAACCGATACACCCGTACCATTAAATTTCTAATTGCCGCAAGCGCGCCAATAAACATAAAAATAATAATAAAAACATTCTCATAATCAAGCGCATTATCAAGCAATCGTCCGAGTAAAAACCCGATGCCAATTGCCGCAACCGCTTCATAAATAAAGCTTGTCGCAATCGCAAACAACCGAAATAAAAATTTGCGATCTTCCATTATTTCGTTCCAAACAACCGATCCCCGCAATCGCCAAGGCCGGGAACGATAAATCCTTGTGCATTGAGTTTTTCATCAAGCGCAGCCAAATAAATATCAACATCATCATGCGCTGCTTGTAAGGCGTTAACCCCTTCAGGGCACCCAACGATACCAACGAACCGAATATCCTTTGCGCCACGTTCTTTTAATGCATGAACCGCCGCAATCGTGCTTCCACCTGTTGCGAGCATGGGGTCAACCAACAATACCGCGGCTTCTTTAATTTCATCGGGGAACTTTACATAATAAGAATGCGGCTGCATCGTTATTTCATCGCGATACAAACCAATATGACCTATTTTAGCCGTAGGAATCAAACTATGAATGCCTTCAACCATCCCTAATCCGGCACGCAAAATCGGAACAATGACAATTTTCTTGCTCAACATTTTACATGTCGTTTTGGCAAGTGGGGTTTCGACATCACATGATTCTGTAGAAAAATCACGGGTGATTTCATACGCCATTAATCCGCTAATTTCACCGACGGTTTCACGAAAAGTTTTGGTGTCGGTGTCTTTATCGCGGATTTTGTGCATTTTATGTTCAATAAGTGGGTGATTCAAAATAACAACTTTTCCCATTGTTAACACTTCCATTTCATTGCACGCTTTACTTACAGGAAAATCCCGCCGTTGGTTAACCCAACGTCGCAGGCGTCGGCGTGCAAAATAGCGTCTTGACGTTATTTTTAACGCTACGCTACTTCCGGCGCTTTTTTTCATTACAATTATATCAAAAGGCTATGATAATACAACCAAAACCCATGGGTTTTTATAGGAAGTTTAGCATCGCAGCCAAAACGTTTTCACAAAAACACAAGCACAGCCTCTTTTAATAGCCTTGAGGCTGTGTAAATAACCCCGTTTCATAAGACCAGTCCATAAACCTGAATCATGGCATCTTTGACAGGTTTAAAAGACTTGCGGTGGACTGAACAGGGTCCAAACATTTTTAACGCGTCAAGATGGGCTTTTGTTGGATACCCTTTATGGCGTTCAAATCCATACTTAGGATACGTTTTCGCCAAAAGGTGCATCCGTGCATCCCGTGTTACTTTTGCAAGAATACTCGCTGCCGCAATCGAAGCACTCAATTGATCCCCTTTTATAATCGATGTATAGGGCATCGTATCATTAAGCGGCATAGCATCTGTCAGGACGTGATCAACATGAATACCCAAATCTTTAATCGCTTGAATCATGCCTTGTCGGCTTGCTTGATACACATTAAGACGATCAACCGCTTCATGACTAAGTTCTACAATGGCATACGCTTTCGCTTTTTCAATAATTTCATCAAATAACGCTTCGCGCTTTAACGCTGTCAACTTTTTTGAGTCATCCAACCCTGAGATTGGATTTTCTGGGTCTAAAACAACCGCAGCGCAAACAAGTGGTCCTGCAAGCGGTCCTCTGCCTGCTTCATCACAGCCTGCGACGTGTTTTCCTTGCATAGCCCCTAGGGCTTTTTCATACGTGAACAGCTTCATGGTATCACATCAAGCATAATCGGCCCAAATTTATGATGCCTAAAATCATGGATAAATCGCTCAATAACACGGTCATAATCAATTGCGCCACCGGCGACTAAAAAGCCACGACGCTTTCCAATCGCATCGAACACATCCATGATAGAAGCACTCGGTACAACACTGATATCATAATGAGCATTCAACGCGTCATGTTTATGTTCTAACAACCACGCAATGCCATACACTGCAATATCATCAAGCGCTAAGATTGGATCGCGAATTGCGCCTAGTAAGGCAAGCTTCTTTCCAACTTCGGGGTCTTCAAACTTTGGCCATAAAACACCCGGTGTATCAAGCAGTGAAAGTTCTTCATGAATGCGAACCGTTTGAAGATGCTTCGTAACCCCTGGCACATCCCCTACTTTCGTCGCTTTTCGCTTCACAAGTCGGTTGATTAACGTGCTTTTACCAACATTAGGAATTCCAAGAATCATTGCGCGAATAGGACGATTTTTTAGTCCCCTAGCTTGGGCACGTTCACGTTTAGCGCGCATTAACTCAGTTGCTTTTTCAACGATGTTTTCAATGCCGCGCCCCCCTTTGGCATCAACCGTGATGGCACGCGTAAATTCATTATGAAAGTACGTAACCCATTGAGTAAGCACCTTATGCGGTGCAAGATCTGCTTTCATCAATATAATTAGTCTAGGTTTTCCTTTTGTAATCTCATGCATCATTGGGTTGCGTGAGGCTAGTGGCGCACGGGCATCTAATAATTCAAATACAACATCGACATTTTTTAAATGCGCCTTTATTTCACGGCTGGTCTTTGCCATATGGCCAGGGTACCATTGAATGGTTTTCATTCGTCATTCACACTCCCAAACGCATGCAAAGGCCAATAGCGCAGCACAACCCTGCCATAAATAGCATCAGATTCAACCATGCCTACTGAAGGGGTTCTAGAGTCAGTAGAATTGTTCAAATTATCCCCAAGCACGAACACATGATCATCGGGCACGGTATACTGACCGAGTCCTATCTTTAACGGCAAATCATTAATTAAGTAATAATTATCGAGTTTTTCACTATTTAAATAAACCCCATCTTCAGCAATCAACACTGTATCACCCGGTAACCCTATCACACGCTTTACCAAATAACCATACGACTGTGTATCTACAACCACAATATCAAAGTAATCATACGTTAACCGGTAATGACGAATAATTACTGTTTCACCGTTAGACATGCTTGGTTCCATACTTTCACCGCGCACATCCGCAATGGAAAACATGAACGCATTCACAAAACTTACACTTAAGAGCACAAGTGCAACAAAACGGGATAGTGCAGCGCGTTCTTGGTATTTTTTAAGCGTCTCCTGGACCGTAAAATATGTTAATGAATCACGCAAGCGAACCAAGCGTGTATACAAAAACAATGTGTAAGTAACTAAGATCAATGAAAGCAACGGAAAGAAATAAATTTGAAAAGGCACACCATCAAATATCAAAACAAGCGGATTAAAAAATAGTCCGAAATCACGCGCTTGCGGTGAAACCATGTTTAAAAAGACCGTGAGTGCAATCGCTATGATAACGAGTACAATATTTCTACGCGTAATCTTGTAGCGTTTTGTTGCACGGTCTTTTACTTCAATTTGCCTTTGAAGTGCGGCATCGAAATATGCCGATAATGGTTTCTCTTCTTGATGCATATTATCACCTGATTTTTTTGAGTAACGCGTCTAAATCTTCTTTTTCAATCAGTACATCACGTGGTTTTGACCCTAAGTTTTCAGACACAATATTAGCATCTTCTAGCGATTGCACAATACTTTGCGCACGGTTAAAACCAATATTAAAGTTTTTACTAATTTTATTAATGCTTGCCTCTTGCGCTTCAACAACAAAGCGCGCAACGGTTTCAAATAATTCATCACGCTCAAGCGTTTTGGCAATGCTTTTGACAAGCATATCTTGTGTAAAGCGGTATGTCGGTGGCATTTGGTCGCGAATGAATGCGGTAATCGTCTCGATGTCCTTATCAGGTACAAACGCCCCTTGCACACGGATTTTCCCTTGTCCATTGCTTGCATAAAGCATATCACCACGACCAAGCAGTTTTTCTGCACCACTTGAATCGATAATCGTTTGACTGTCTACATAACTTGATACACTAAACGCAATCCGCGTTGGAATATTAGATTTAATGGTCCCTTTGACAACATCGGTTGAAGGGCGTTGCGTGGCAATAATCAAATGAATACCGCAAGCCCGTGCTTTTTGTGTAATCCGTTTAATCGCATCTTCAACGTGTTGCGATGACACCATAATCAAATCCGCTAACTCATCAACTACGATGACAATGTAGGGCATGTATACATTGTCTGATGCTTTTTTTTCATTATACGAATCAATATCACGAACGTGTTCATCAGAAAAGATATTAAAACGCCGATCCATTTCATCCACAACCCAACGCAATGCGCCGGTCGCTGCTTTTGCGTCTGTGATGACAGGGGTTATAAGATGGGGTAAATCATTGTAATGAGACAACTCAACCATCTTTGGATCTATCAAAATCAACTTAAGTTCACTCGGTGTATACTTAACGAGCAAACTCATTAAAATGGTATTGATACATACACTTTTTCCACTACCCGTTGCCCCAGCAACGAGTCCGTGGGGCATCGATTTTATTGAAGAAAATACGGCTTTACCATCAATGTCGAGTCCGAGTGCGACTGTGAGCGGCTGCGCAGCATTCACAAACTTTGAACTTTCAATAATATCGATAAAGTGTACCGTCTGCATGGTCGCGTTTGGCACTTCAATGCCAACCGTACTTTTTCCTGGAATGGGGGCTTCAATACGAATTTCACGGGCTTCAAGACTCATCTTTAAGTTATCCGCAATACCGGTAATTTTTCTTACATTAACCCCGCTATCGAGGGCAATTTCATACCGCGTTACCGTGGGTCCTTGTGTGTGTTTATGTACCTTAGCACCAATCGAAAATTCTTCAAACGTTTTATTGAGTGTGTTGATATTTTTTTCAATTGACTCCGTTAAATCAGGTTTCGCTTCTTGCGGTGTTGTGAAAAGGTCAAAGGGTGGCAACTGGTAATCTTTTGTCGCCTCTAAATCACTACGAACAAAGCCTTCATCAACTTCAATCGGTTCATCATTGAAGATTTCTTCTTGGGGTTCAACCGTTTCAGTAGGTTCTTGGTCAACTTTGGGGTCTTGAGGTTTGGTTACTTCCTCTTTAGGTTTATGATGAATTGTTTCCTCTAAAGGCTCATCATGGGGCATTTTTTTATCAGTCTCGTCTTCATGAATGGTTTCATCGGGTGTGCGATGGATAATGCGTGCACTCCGTCGTTTTTCTTGTGAAGCCATCGCTTCATTTAAATTTTTACCGCGAATCAAATCGAACTCAGGATACGCAGTGCCATATTTCGCGATTAATTCTTCTTTTGTTAAACGTGGGGTTTTTCGAAAGGAATCGAGTTTATCTAAATCACGCTTGTTTGTGCTCATAATTGGTATCACAACGTCATCTTTTACATGCTTGCCAAAAATCGGCGACACAAAACGGTCGCGTTCTAAAGGTTTCGCCTCAGTGCCATCCGCAATCTGATAAAGTCGAAACGGTGTTTCATCCTCACTACGGCGTCTTGGCGGTACAATGCGTTTAGGTTTTTTAAACAGCATGGTGATCATCCTTATCAATTATTCTTGTTTAACGTCTTATCAAAAAACGCCTTAACCTCAAGCACAGTTTTTCGGTAACGATTGGTGTAGAGTCCGTAACGCTTCCCATTTTTGTAGATCGCAAACGATGGCACACCATCAATCGGTTCTTCTTTAAACGCGACCAACAGATCGCCTCGCTTTACACGGTAAAAATGCACCGTTGGATAAAGCGCTTCAAGTGCAGGCATAAACCGCTCTGCATAAGCACAATCTAAACATGTATCGGTGGTGTACATGAATACTGAGTAAGCATCTTCATTGAGACATTGCCTGTATTCATCATAACTAGTAATCGTCTTCATCATCAATGTTTCCACTTTCGAGTGCGCGAATGGTCTCATCTACCACATCAAGGGATAAATCTTCATCAAACAGCTTCTTCGAATACACTTTTGAGGTTTCTTCACCGACAATCCCAATAATCGTTAAGCTAATCTTTTTCGTAATGAAATCTACCCCAGTGTTAATGACGAGCTTTCTAAACCAATATGCTGGATTAAACAAATTGATAGCGCCAATGGTTGTTTTAACAGCCCGTTTAACATTTTTCTTTTTGGCAAATTTAATCAGTTTCTTTTCATCCATATTACGCTTTAATTCATACGCGCGCACGATTTTTGTGACACGGACACCGCGGGTACTTTTTAAGACGGGTGTATTCAAAATGCCATCAAGTCGTTCAATGACATAACGATTAAGTTCTAGCATTTCATCAACACTTAACTCTAGCATCGGATACTTCGAGTTAGGAAAGTAATAACTAGAAATTGATTCAATTAATTCATAAGAGAGTTCATACGTTATTTTTGCGGTTGAACGATCCGATTTTTTATATAAACGCCTAAATTCATCTTGTTTATCGATAATTAGCGCTTTTAAGTCTTCTTCTTCAACGGCTTCGGCTGGTCTATGCAAAATATGTGACCCAATGTTTTTACCACGAATGGCAAAATAAACATAGATCATCGTAAATAAAACAAACCCGAAGGCGATTCCTAAAAAGAAGCTCAATACGTCGGTTATTGAAAAAGACACAGCTTCTCACCACCTTTACTCTCCCCATTATATCATAAGCACATGATTTCAACGACAAGCAAAAAATGTGAATTTCATTGAATGCGACGCCATTGTATGCGATAATCATACGAGGTGGTATGTATGAAAGACTATTTAATTGCACTCGATTTGGATGGAACGTTACTTTATGATTGGAGCACAATTCATAAAAAGACGGTTGCTTACTTAAAAAGCCTTAAAGCAATG
>SL_3KL_010_SEDDRAFT_10006649_pt1 | contig 10320 bp, 6 predicted proteins | sample SodLakKL_010_SED_2_FD_10381 | JGI IMG/M metagenome (IMG submission 10381)
TGCTTTTCGTTAGAAAAATACCAGTTGGCAGGGGGGGGTATAGGATATGGCTTGCAGTTCACCCATCCTGTAAAACCAACATACATACAAATGGAGCCTGCACCAGAGCGATATTCAAAAGATGATAAAACAATCAGATGGATTTAGAATGTATCAACCAACAATCATATTGAATAAAAATGATTATTTGCCAACTAGCTAATCTGTGATAGTATACAGGTATTCGTCCAGAGAACTAATTAAACCCATTCCTGATGAGAATTTATTTTTTATTCCTTTTCCCTTTGTTTTTTTACCTGTTTCCTGCAGACCTGTCAGCTCAGCCCCGTCGATTGGAGAGGGCAGACAGGGCTTTTGAACTCAAACAATACAGTGAAGCCCTTGAAGATTACCGGCGCGTGTATAATCGGGTACGTCGAGATGATAGGGATGAAGGGGTTCGAATTTTGTTTAAAACGGGCATGTGTTACAAATATCTGAATGAGCCCAGGCGAGCTGAATCATTTTTCAGAAGAGCCATTAGAGGAAACTATCCCGATCCTATAGCCTTTTTTTATTATGCTGAGGCTTTGATGCAAAATGAGAAATATGATCTGGCTTTGGAAAACTTTGAACAGTATAAGGAAAAAGTTCCTGATGACTGGCGCGGACAATGGGGGGTTGAAAGTGTTGAGCTGGCATTATACCTGGAAGAAAACCCGGGTTTATACGAAGTTGAACTGGAAAGAACATTTGGTTCTCGCAGTGATGATTTTACCCCTGCTTTTGGCGATCACCTTAATAGTATTCTCATATTTGCCTCCAATCGTGATGATGCTTTGGGGAGTAAAACAGACCCCTGGACAGGTGAAAGCTACTCATCGTTGTTTGTATCTTACCAGGATAGGGCAGGAGACTGGAGCAATCCTACTCTTTTGGATGAAGGCCCCATTAACACGGAATTTAATGAGGGCGCGCCCTCTGTGGGGCCGGGAGCCAGAGAAATGTTTTTTACACGTTGTGAGCCTGAACCCGATGCAGATGTTGGGTGTCGCATATACCGGTCAGAGCGTCAGGGAAGAAACTGGGGTGAACCCCGTGAAGTGCAGCTGGTTTCCGATAGCTCCATATCTGTGGGGCAACCGGCCATTAGCCATGACGAAATGCGTTTGTTTTTTGTTTCCGATATGGCTGGAGGTAAGGGGGGACACGATATTTGGGTTGCGGAGCGCACTGAAGCAGGTGGAGACTTTGAGAATCCCAGGAACCTGGGTAGCGTTATCAATACGCCAGGCAATGAAATGTTTCCATACGTGAGAGAGGATGGTACTTTGTATTTTGCATCTAACGGTCATCCTGGTATGGGTGGTTTAGATATTTTCTTCACTCGCCAGGAAGGAGATTCCTGGACAGAGCCTGAAAATATGGGGCCACCCGTCAACAGCCCGGGTGATGACTTCGGCATTGTATTTCGTACCGGTGAAGATTCCGGCTTTTTTACATCAAGCCGCAATATGAGAGGAGCCCGGGGTGATGCAATTTATTCCATGTACCTGGCTCCTGTGGAGTTTACTTTACAGGGAACCATCAGGGATGACAGTACCAAAACTGTTTTGCACGGAGTTCAGGTACAGCTTATTGGCTCGGATGGATCTTTTGCTCAAACAGAGACATCTGATGAAGGGGAGTACTTTTTTGATAAAGATAAGATGAATGAAAATACGAGCTATGAAATCCTGGTTAGTACCGAAAACTACTTTAATGAACGAGGTCAGGAGACCACAGTAGGTATTGAAAGAAGCCGTGATTTTGTCTATGATTTTTACCTGGAGCCTATTCCTGATGAGCCCATTGAACTTCCTGAAATCTTATATGAGTTTGCTCGTTGGGAGCTACAGCCCCAATATAAGGATTCACTCAATGGTTTAATCAACACCATGGAAGACAATCCCGGCCTGGTCATTGAGCTTGCATCACATACCGACAGCCGTGGTACCCATGAAGTAAATGATACCTTGTCGCAACGCAGGGCACAAACAGTGGTTGATTACCTGGTAGAGAAAGGAATTGATGCCCGCAGAATGGTTGCCACCGGATACGGGAAAAGGGTACCCCGTGTGATTGAAAATACCATTACCCGTGAAGGCTTTACCTTTGAAGCCGATACTGAGCTCACCGAAGAGTATATCAACAACTTACCTGACGAAGAACACCGCGATGTTGCCCATCAATTGAACCGGAGAACAGAGTTCAGAGTGCTTCGTGAGGATTTTGAATCCGATGATGAGCCCGCCGATACACCCCCGGCGGAAATAAATATTCAACGGGATTGATGCCCAATGGTTTAATACATGAATTTTTTAAACTTACTACATGCAGGATACTTCCAGATACAGCAGGAGAGGTGTTTCAGCCTCTAAAGAAGATGTGCATAATGCCATCAAAAACCTGGACAAAGGTTTATTTTCCAATGCATTTTGCAAGGTTGTTCCCGATATTTTGGGAGGTCAACCCGATTTTTGCAACATTATGCATGCCGATGGAGCAGGGACAAAGTCTTCCCTGGCATATATTTACTGGAAAGAGACCGGAGATATTTCGGTTTGGCGGGGAATTGCCCAGGATGCGGTGGTGATGAATCTGGATGATCTCCTTTGTGTGGGCGTAACCGACCAGATTCTCCTTTCTTCCACCATTGGTAGAAACAAAAGGCGCATTCCTGGTGAAGTAATTGCTGAAATTATCAATGGTACCGAGGCTTTTTTGCAAAATATGCGCGAAAATGGAATTGAAATCTATCCCACAGGTGGTGAAACCGCAGATGTAGGGGATTTGGTAAAAACGGTTATCGTGGACTCTACGGTAACAGCCAGGGCTGCCCGCAAAGATATCATTACCAATGAAAAGATACAACATGGTGATGTGATTGTAGGATTGGCTTCGTATGGTAAAGCTGTATATGAAGATACTTATAATGGTGGCATGGGAAGCAATGGTCTTACCTCTGCCAGACACGATGTATTTGCTCACCAATACGCTGGTAAATATCCCGAAAGCTACGATAACTCGCTGGCATCGGATGTGGTCTATACGGGCTCCAAATTACTCACTGACCCGGTTGATGGATTGGAAAATGAAAACCTGGATGCCGGTAAGCTGGTTTTATCACCCACTCGAACCTACGCACCACTTATCAAAGAAGTTTTTGGGCAAATGCGAGAGCATATTCATGGGATTATTCACAATAGTGGCGGAGCCCAAACCAAAGTACTGAACTTTATCAACGATATGACCATTGTGAAAAACAACTTGTTTCCCGTTCCACCCCTGTTTGCGATGATACAAAAGGAGTCATCCACAACCTGGCGCGAAATGTATCAGGTTTTCAATATGGGGCACAGGATGGAAATTTACCTGGATGAAAAGCATGCTGATCAGCTTATTCAACTAAGTAAGTCATTCGGAATAGATGCACGCATTATTGGATACTGCCAAAAAGATACCGGCAAAAAGCTATTGATTGATGCACCCGAAGGCAGGTTTGACTATACCTTGTAATCCCGTGGTTTTTTCGTAATTTTGCACTTGAATTTTGCATGGATAAGTATCTTCCATTTTGTTGAGAATTCATTGTATTTCAGGCTTGTAGAAAGGGTTTCATAATTCTTTAGGCTATCCTATTTATAATTTTTCTTTATAAAATGCAGTTTAGCAATCAAAGAACTGTTCTTGCGTTAAGCCTTAATTAATAAAATATGCTAATAGAAAAACTAGAAGCCATAAACAACCGGTTTAAAGAGGTTTCACAGTTAATTACTGATCCCGAAGTTATCGCTGACATGAAGCGGTATATACAGCTCAGTAAAGAATACAAAGAGTTGGAAGAAATTGTGAGTGCCTATGAGGAATACCGCAATGTTCTTGATAATATATCTTCTTCCAAAGATATTTTGTCTACTGAGAAAGATGAAGAATTTAGGGAAATGGCCAAAGCAGAGTTGGAAGAGTTGCAAGAGAGAAAGGGTGAGCTGGAAGAGCACATCAAAATTTTACTTGTGCCATCTGATCCCCAGGATAGTAAAAATGCCATTGTGGAAATTCGTGCCGGAACGGGTGGAGATGAGGCCGCCATTTTTGCAGGTGATTTGTTTCGTATGTACTCCAAGTATTGTGAAAAGAAAGGATGGAAGACAGAAATTGTAGATGTGAACGAAGGCACATCCGGAGGCTATAAAGAAATTGTTTTTAACGTATCGGGTAAAAAAGTTTATGGTACATTAAAGTATGAATCAGGAGTTCATCGTGTTCAGCGTGTACCACAAACCGAAACCCAGGGACGCGTCCATACTTCAGCAGCAACTGTGGCAGTATTACCTGAAGCAGACGAGTTTGATGTGGAGCTCAAAATGAGCGATATTCGAAAGGATACTTACTGTTCTTCAGGCCCTGGCGGACAATCCGTTAATACAACCTATTCTGCTGTTCGTCTAACCCATGAGCCTTCAGGCCTAGTGGTAACCTGCCAGGATCAGAAGTCACAGATTAAAAACCTGGAAAAAGCCATGAAGGTGCTGCGGACACGCTTGTTTGATATGGAGTATAAAAAGTACCTGGATGATATTGCATCGCAGCGAAAAACCATGGTATCAACCGGGGATCGTTCAGCCAAAATACGCACCTATAATTATCCCCAGGGGAGAGTTACAGACCATCGTATTAATCTTACCCTGTATAACCTGACATCTATTGTAGATGGCGAAATTGAAGATATTATTGATGCCTTGCAGGTTGCAGAAAATGCTGAAAAACTAAAGGAAGGTGTTGCTTAATTAGCCCTGTTATGAATCGCGAAGAGTTAACTGCGTTAATCAAAAAAAAACAATCCTTCCTGTGTGTTGGCCTTGACAGCGACCCGGAGAAGATTCCTCATCATCTTCAAAAATATGATGATCCGGTATTTGAGTTCAATAAAAACATCATTGATGCCACACTGTCATCTGCTGTGGCGTATAAACCCAACCTGGCTTTTTATGAGGCACAGGGTTCAAAAGGATTGCAAAGCCTTGAGAAAACCATGACCTACATAAACAGTTTGGACCAACCCCTTTTTACAATTGCCGATGCCAAAAGGGGCGATATAGGAAATTCGGCCGCCTATTACGCCAGGGCCTTTTTTGAAACCATGAATTTTGATGCGGTTACGGTAAGTCCTTACATGGGTTACGACTCCATAGAACCTTTTTTTAAGTATCCCAATAAATGGACGATTATACTGGCAATTACCTCCAACCCGGGTGCAAAAGACTTTCAGCTAGCTGAGATAAATTTGACCCATGAACATCCTGAAAGGCCTTCCAGTAAATGCATAACACAAAAACTGTATGAGAGGGTAATTGAGAAAACCTTACAACAGGCCAGCCCTGAACAGGTAATGTTTGTGGCTGGTGCTACCCAACCGGAAATAATTCATAATATAAGGGAAATTGCCCCTGATTCTTTTTTATTGGTGCCAGGTGTGGGAGCCCAGGGAGGTAGCCTTGAGGCTGTTGCAGGTAGTGGGATGGTAAATGATTGCGGCCTGCTGGTAAATGCTTCCAGGAGTGTTATTTTTGCCTCTGGAGGTGAAGATTATGCCCAAGCAGCTGCTCGAGAGGCCAAAAATCTTCAAAAGCAAATGCAAGATATACTTCTCCGTAAAGGTGTTATCGAAGAGTAGCATTGGTTTTTATCTCATACCAACTCTTTCAATCCAAACCCTATAAAAAAGGCTGGTTTTACAGAAAACCAGCCTTTTTTAAGCTCATGGGCAGTAAAGATTAGTCAAGCACTGTTACCCAGTTATAGGGATCTTTTTCTTCGCCATATTGGATGTCCTGGAGCTTCCTGTAGAGTTTTTCAGAAACAGGACCTGCTTTACCATCTTTGCAAAACTCATAGGTTTTGCCACTTTCGCGGTCAACAATTTTTTTTATGGGCGAAATTATTGCAGCGGTACCGCAAGCACCTACTTCGTCAAAAGTTTCCAGTTCTTCCACAGCCACTGGCCTTCTTTCCACTTCAAGGCCCATGTCTTTAGCAAGCTGCATCAGGCTTCTATTGGTAATGGAAGGCAAGATAGAGTCGGATTTTGGGGTAATATACTTGTTGCCTTTAATGGCAAAAAAGTTAGCAGGACCCGCTTCATCAATGTATCTCTTCTCTTTGGCTTCCAGGAAAAGGACTGCTGCATATCCTTCAGCTTTGGCTCTTTCTGTAGCTCTCAGGCTACCGGCATAGTTGCCGCCTACTTTAATATGTCCTGTGCCCTGTGGTGCAGCACGGTCAATATCTTTTACGATTTGCATGGTAACCGGGTTGAATCCTTCTTTAAAATAAGGACCCACCGGACCTACAAATACCATAAACAAATATTCTTTGGCAGGGTTAACTCCCACCTGTACACCTGTACCAATAAGCAGGGGTCTGATATAAAGGGCTGCACCGTGACCGTAAGGTGGTACATATTTTTCATTAAGTTTTACAGCATTTACCACCATTTTGTAAAACAAGTCATCGGGTACTTCTGCCATCAGGATTCCTTTGGAAGAATCTCTCATGCGCGAAGCATTGTCATTCCATCGGAATAGACGGATTTTATTATCCTTTCCCCGGTAGGCTTTCATGCCCTCAAAGGCTTCCTGCCCATAGTGAAGGCTTGTAGCTGCCATGTGAATGTTAATATACTCAGAGGAGGACACTTCCATCTCTCCCCACTTGCCATCTCTGTAATAGCAACGTACATTATAATCTGTCTTAAAATACCCAAAAGGTAATTTTTCCCAATTAATATTTTGCATAACTATATGTTTTATTTATATGTTATAAATTGTTTACCTAAACTGCTAAATTATAATAAACTTTTAAATTAAAAAGAAAATTATCCTTTAATCTGATACTTTTTCACAGGTTTTAATGAAAACATGATAATGGGTATTGTATTGGAGAAATACGATAACAACAATTCTAAAAACAGGGTTGAAGCTTGCTACTGGTATTAGGAATGCTGGCTTTTAGTTTTGGGAGGGGGCAGAGTAAGGTTAAGGTTTTTTATACCAGAAAATTAAGCCGGGCTTAAATTGAATGCAGGGGAGGGCCCATTTGGAATTTCGTGGTACAAGGATAATTAATTGGACTGCGATTCTATCATATTCGTGATAATTTCGATGAGTTTGCTTTCATCAACTGGCTTAGACACATAATCATCCATGCCAGCTTCAATAAAGCGTTCCCTGTCGCCGGGGATGGCATAACCGGTTATTGCTACAATGGGTATACGGTTATTGTCGTTTTGGCTGGCCTCTATTTCCCGGATTTTCTTTGTAGTCTCAAATCCGTCCATTTTAGGCATTTGCCCATCCATGAGTATGAGATCAAAATGGGCATTTTTGTACTTTTCTAGGGCAATGAGCCCATTTGAGGCGGTCTCTACTTCCCAGCCCTGCGATTTTAAAAATCCGGCCAGGTAAAGTTGGTTAATTGCGTCGTCCTCAGCTATGAGAATATTTATTTTCTGGTTCGACACTTCTATGTTATTTCGTTTTTTTTCTACTTCTTTAATTGAATCTGTTGGGCTGCTTTGGCCTGGTTTAGAGATAATTAATGGTAGCTGAAATGAAACACAACTACCTTTATTGAGTTGACTCTCAAAGGTTATCTTACCACTCATCATTTCGGTGAGACTTTTAACAATACTCAAGCCCAAACCTGTACCCTGGTATTCCTTTTTGGTTGAAATATCAAGTTGCTTGAAAGACTCAAACAACCTGGGTATATCAGCCTGCTTTACACCTATTCCGGTGTCAATTACCTGGAAATTGATGGTTGCGGTGTCTTGTTTGCGCTCAAGACACTCTGCTTTTATCTCCACTTTTCCTTCGTTAGTAAATTTAATGGCATTACTGATTAAATTATTCAGTATTTGAATTATTTTTTTCTCATCACCATATAAGTTTTCCGGCACGTCTTCCTGTATGGTGTATTCAAGTTTCAGATTTTTGCTGTTGGCCTGTGGTTGAAACATCTCCAGTGTTTGGGTTATTGCCTCAGTCAGGTTAAAGCTGGCAAAGGTCATATCAACCTTATTTGCTTCAATTTTGGAGAAGTCCAGTATATCATTGAGTATGTTCAAAAGGTTTCTGGAGGATATGGAAATAGACTCAAGGTATTGTTTCTGATCTTTGTTTAAGGGGGTTTTGGCCATGGTATTGGACATGCCGATAATTGCACTGAGGGGGTTGCGAATCTCATGACTCATGTTGGCGAGGAATTCAGATTTCACTTTGTTTGACCTTTCGGCTACTTCTTTGGCTTTAAGAAGCTCTTCCTTTTCCTTTCTGCCTGTTATGTCACGACTTACACATACAATTTCCTGCACAAGGTTAGTATGATGATTATAAATCACCTGGTTGTTGGTTTCAAACCAAACATAACTTCCATCTTTTCTTCTGATCCTGTAGCTTTCGGTAAAGGAGCTATTTCTGTTTTCCAATAGTAGGATGTGGTTTTTCCGGATACTCTCCACATCATCAGGATGTATATGATGATAGGCTGACTTTCCAGTAAGTTCTTCCGGTTTATAACCCAGCAGTTTGAAAGAAGCCGGAGATACGTAAAGGTAAGTCCTGTCCCAATTGTGCTTTGAAATCATATCAATGGAGTTCTCAGCCAGAATTCTATACCTCTCTTCACTATGCCTGATAACCTCTTCGGCTTGTTTTCTTTCTGTAATATTACGGATGGTGCCAATGATTTTGCGTGGGCGTGAGTCATTGTCATAGATGTATTTACAGGTGAAAGAAACGGGGATTTTCTGTCCGTTTTCTTTGCGCAGGAAAGTTTCAAAATCTGATATGACACCCTGCTCCCTGATGCTATCCAGAAACCTGGCCTCTTCAATTTTATCTGTAAACAATGACTCGTGTAATATATCTTCTTTTGTAATGGAGAGCATGTTCTCTACCGATGGCGATACTTCAAGGATTTCTCCACTGAGGGAAAGTTCAAAATAAACATCCTGGATATTTTCAAAAATGCTTCTGTACTTTTCTTCACTTTTTCTGAGGGCCATTTGGGATTCGGCAAGCTTTTTTTCTATATCAATGTGATTAATAACCTGTTGGATAATGGTGGGTAAAAGGTCTATGAAGTTGGAGTCTTTTACCATATAGTCCAGTGCACCTAGCTTCATCATCTCCACAGCTGTTTTCTCATCACCATGGCCGGTAATAATTACAAAGGGGATATCAATATTATCTTTTCTTAAAATTTTTACAACTTGCTCACCACTCATTTCAAAGAGCTGGTAGTCGAGCAGCATCAACAGGTTGTGTGTATGATTTTCTTTTAGCCATTCAATGGCTTCATTGCCGGTATAAAATCCTTTGGTTTGAAAGTTACTTTTTTGCAGGGTTTTTTGTATCAGTGTATTTAAAGCCACATCGTCTTCAACAACTAATATGGTATAGCTTTCTGGATTTTCTGTTTTGGAATGGCGGTGCATTATTTTTGTATGTTTTAAAAGTCCTGATGATATAATAGGTTCTTGCAGGGGTGCCTGCAAAGCTCTTTTATTCGTAGAAGTATATCGTTTAGTTCAAAATTGTATTGGTATTTATTCTGCAAATGAGCATTATTTGTTGCCCGAACAGTTGTTTTTGGGTAAACAAATTTAACACAAAGTGTTGGTTTTACAAAGAGTAAAGTTACAACACGATGTAGCCATATAATTAGTAGTACCTGATGCTTTGCTTGATGTTCAATTCTTTCATCAGCTGATGGTTAGGAACAACTCCCCATTTGTCGGCAGAAAACTCCTCTTTCAACCTGTCAACAAAATACATTTTGATGGGGTAATTTCTTTTGGTAAGCACCTCACCTCTTTTGGTAAAAACAAAAAAGTCTTTTACCATTCTATAGGTTTTTTCAGAGATGTTTACTTTATCTTTTTCTCCTGCTTCCACAATTCTGCTGGCTATATTTACGGCATCACCCCAGATGTCGTATGCAAATTTGTTTTTTCCAACTACGCCTGCCACCACCGAACCAGTATGTATGCCCAATCGCAGCCTGAATTCGGGCAGGTTTGAGTTGAATTCACTTTTAAGTTTTTTTATGGTACTTTGCATTTTCAGGCCAACCAAAACCGAAATAACCGGGTTGCTTATGTTTTCTTCGGGGATACCACCTGCGCACATGTAGCAGTCTCCTATAGTTTTTATTTTTTCCAGTCCGTACTGTTCAATAATTTCATCGAACACGTAGAAGTAGTTGTCAAGCCTTGTGACTAACTCTATAGGGTGGCTG
>SL_3KL_010_SEDDRAFT_10006650_pt1 | contig 10320 bp, 6 predicted proteins | sample SodLakKL_010_SED_2_FD_10381 | JGI IMG/M metagenome (IMG submission 10381)
GCGAGGAGGGACCCAGGGTTCGGACATGGTTACTCGACGGGGCTCGGGAGATCAGGCAGTTGGACTGTCCCAAGATGCCCCGGTCGGATCGACCATCGGACCACGGATGTGTAACGGTCATGGCACAGGGGCTCACCCAGCAGGCCCCAATCTTGGGATCGGGGTGACCCGTATCTGATCACGTCCGTCTTGAGCTACCCATGACGCCCTCATAGCCCAACCGGGGCCGCGGCCCACGAGCCGGGCCCCTCGCCCCTTCCTTCCAAGCCGGAGACTCCCCCTCCAAATGCTCGTCCTCCGGCTCCCCTCCCTGCCAGCCGAGCCCGGACGAGGCGCGCCCGACCCCGTCACATTAAGCCATTCCCACCCATGATCCGATCTCCTTCAGCGTATGTTTGCGCCGCCAGACTCTCCGTGATATCCTTACGGCGTTCGTGAGGGGCTGACGTCAGGTTCGACCAGTCCGACCGCTGAAGTCCTTCTTGATTTGGCCTTCTGTTCAACCGGATTCCCGGAGGGGTTCCATGGCGCTCGACGCAGCGACAACCGCATTTGTGACCGAGATGGCGAAAGCAGGTGGGAAGGGTATCCATGAGATGACTCCCGAGGAGGCACGTGGCCTATCTGCAGAGTTGAGTTCCATGTATGGACCCGCTCCTGAGGTGGCGCAGGTGGTAGACCATACGATGGAGACGGCCGACGGTGGGCAGATCCCGATCCGAATGCTCGTACCGGAGGGGACGCCCAGGGGAATGCTGATCTACTACCACGGAGGTGGGTGGGTCATCGGAGCCATTGGCGAGTTTGAGAATCTGGGAGCTCGTCTGGCCACCCAGACCGGGTGCGTCGTTGCGCTGGTCGATTACCGTCTCGCGCCGGAGCACCGCTTCCCCACGGCGGTGGATGACTGCTACCAGGCCCTGCAGTGGATCCACGGGCATCTCGAGGAGCAGGGAATGCCGCTTCCCATCATCGTGTCCGGTGACAGCGCCGGCGGGAACCTGGCGGCGGTGGTTGCCCGGCGTGCGCGAGACCAGGGAGGACCACCCATCGCCTTGCAGGCCCTGATCTACCCCGTGGCCGACGCCGATTTCTCACGGCCATCCTATGCGGAACCGGAGAACCAGCTCCTGCTCACTCGGGAGGGGATGATCTGGTTCTGGGATCACTACCTCCCCGAAGCCGACCGGCGCAGTGATCCGGACGTTTCGCCTCTTCAAGCGGAAGACCTGAGCGGGCTTCCTCCCGCCCTTGTGATCACGGCAGAGCACGACGTCCTGCGAGATGAGGGTGAAGCCTACGCCGAGAAGCTCAAGGCTGCCGGTGTACCCGTTGAGTTCACCCGCTATGAAGGCCAGATGCACGGCTTCTTCACACTCCTCTTCCTGCCGGCGGGGGCGGAGGCCATCGCCCAACTCAACCGCTCCATCGATAGGCACCTTTCCGCTGCCGTAGCCTGAATGAGGCCATCGAAGCCCGCCACCCCTTGAAGGAGGAAGGAACACCATGAGTGAAAGCAAGCACGTGGACGCGGTCATCGTCGGCGCCGGGTTCTCCGGCATGTACATGCTCTACCGGCTCAGGAACCTGGGCATGACCAGCATCGTCTACGAGGCCGGCAGTGAGGTGGGGGGGACGTGGTACTGGAACCGCTACCCCGGTGCGCGCTGCGATGTGGAAAGCATGGAATACTCCTATTCCTTCTCTCCCGAGTTGGAGCAGGAGTGGGAGTGGACCGAGCGGTATCCCAGCCAGCCCGAGATCCTCCGTTACGCCAACCACGTGGCCGATCGCTTCGACCTTCGGCGCGACATCCGGTTCAACACACGCGTAACCTCGGCCAGGTTCGACGAAGAGGCCCGCAGATGGAGGGTGCAAACTGATCAGGGCGAGGAGGTCACCGCCCGATTCTGCGTCATGGCCACCGGATGCCTCTCTGCCCCGAACCAGCCCAAGTTCGAGGGGCTCGATGAATACGAGGGCGACTCGTATCATACGGCCATCTGGCCCCATGAGGAGGTGGACTTCACCGGGAAGCGGGTCGGGATCATCGGGACCGGCTCTAGCGCCATCCAGTCCATCCCACAGATCGCCAAGCAGGCCGACCATCTGTATGTCTTCCAGCGGACGCCGAACTTCAGCATGCCTGCGCACAATCACGATCTGAGCGACGAGTTCCAGCGCTCCATGAAGGAGCGGTATCGGGAGCATCGCCAGCAGGCTCGGGAGTCAGCCTTCGGGATTCCCTTCGAGGTAACGGAGATCAGCCAGCAGCCTGCCCTGGAAGTGACCCCGGAAGAGCGGCGGGAAGAGTTGAAGCGGCGGTGGGCCACGGGTGGTGCCACCATCATCGCCTCTTTCGCCGACGTCCTCACGGATAAGGAAGCGAACGATCTGGTGGCAGAGTTCGTCCGGGAACGGATTCGTGAGGTGGTGGATGATCCGGAGACCGCTGAGCTCCTCTGCCCGGACGACCACCCCATCGGGACCAAGCGTCCCTGCGTAGACATCGAATACTTCGAGACCTACAATCGCGACAACGTCAGCCTCATCGATGTGCGCAGCGACCCCATCGAACGAATCACGCCAAAGGGGGTCCGCACCGGCCAAGCCGAGTTCGAACTGGACGCCATCGTCTTCGCCATCGGATTCGATGCCATGACGGGGGCGCTGCTCCGGATGGACATCCAGGGTCGCGGTGGGCTGACCTTGAAGGAGAAGTGGCAAGATGTTCCCCACACCTACCTGGGCCTGACAGTCTCCGGATTCCCCAACATGTTCGTGATCACAGGTCCCGGATCCCCCTCGGTGCTGAGCAACATGATGGTCTCCATCGAGCAGCATGTGGAGTGGGTGTCCGACTGCATTGCCCACATGAATGAGCATGGCTTCGAGATCATCGAGGCCTCGGCAGATGCAGAGGACGAGTGGGTACAGCACGTAGACGCCGTTGGCAAGAGCACCCTGTACCCCCTGGCCAATTCCTGGTACATGGGGGCGAACATCCCCGGAAAGCCCCGCGTCTTCACACCCTATATCGGTGGGGTGGGGAATTACAGGAAGACGTGCGATGAGGTGGCCCGAGAGGGGTACCGAGGCTTTGAGCTTGAGCCTGAGCGGGTCGCCGTGTCATAGGCCGACGCCGAAACCGTTCCGGAGGCCGGGGGAAATGTTCTGTCCCCCGGTCTTCGGAGCTGCTCTATCGACCGGAGCGAAGATTCCGGAGAGTACCTCCTTCAGTTGTCCCGTATCGATGGGCTTGGTGAGCACCCGGTCCATCCCTGCCTCGAGGCAGCGCTCCCGTTCTTCCGCCAGGGTGCCGGCGGTGAGGGCCAGGATGGGGGTTCGGGTGCCCGCCTCCGCTTCGAGAATCCGGATCTGCTCGGTGGCCTCGATCCCGCTTACCTCGGGCATCTGCACATCCATGAGGATCAGGTCCGGTGATTCGCTGCGGAAGAGTTCGACTGCCTCCTCGCCGTTCTCGGCCTTGAGCAGCTTGGCTCCCGGGAGCATCCTCTCCAGGATGGAGGTGATGAGAAGCATATTCAGGGCCACGTCCTCGGCGACCAGGATGGTGGGAGGAGTGGCGGTGTCGATATCGCCCGTCCCAGCCTCCCCACGGTGCAGTCCCTCTTCTTCCACAGCCGGCAGTTCCACCTCCAGCTCGAAGAAGAAGCGACTCCCCCGCCCCGGTTCACTCTCGATCTGGATCCGGCTTCCCATGCGGTCGGCCAGGCGCTGGGAGATGGCCAACCCGAGCCCCGTTCCCCCGTAGCGGCGGCTCGTGGAGCTGTCGGCCTGGGAGAAGGCGATGAAGAGCTTCCGCTTCTGATCCTCGCTGATGCCGATCCCGGTGTCCCGCACCGAGAATAGCAGTCGGACGGTCTCCCGGCCGACCTCGCTCGATCGGGCTTCGGAGCCCCCGCCCAGGCATTCGACTCGGAGCCCGACCTCGCCGGATTCCGTGAACTTGACTGCGTTCCCCAGTAGGTTGCACAGGATCTGGGTGAGACGGACCGGGTCCACCACGGCATGCCGGGGTGCAGCGGGATCGATGTGAAGGCGCAGCTCCAGCTCCTTCCGGGACACCTCCGGTCGGACCAGATCGACGCTGTTCTCGATGAGTTCGAAGAGGTCTGTGGGTTCCGGGTCCAGCTCCAGGATCCCCGCTTCAATACGGGAGAAGTCCAGGATGTCGTCGACGATACGGAGAAGATTCCGCCCGGACACATTGGCGTTGTGGACGAACTGGTGCTGGGCCGGGGTCAAATTCGTCTTGGCCAGGATCTCGGTGAAGCCGATCACTCCGTTAAGGGGGGTTCGGAGCTCGTGGTTCATGACAGCCATGAACTCACTCTTGGCCCGACTCGCGGCTTCCGCTCCCTTGAGGGCGGTGCGGAGCTCGGCCGTGCGCTCTTCCACCCTCCGCTCCAGTTCTTGCCCGTGGGCCCGGAGTTCACCGAGGAGGGTGTCAAAGGCGAGGCTCAGATCCCGGACCTCGTGTCGACCCCGCACCTGTACGTTCAGAGGCAACGCTCCGTCTTCACGGATGGCGACCTCAGCGGTGAGGAGTTCTAGGGGTCGGGTGACTCGTCGATGGGCCACCCCCCCCAGCCCGCCCGCCAGAATCAGGGCGAGGAGAGCCACGAGGGATGACGCCCGGAAGAAGGCATCCACCGGCTCGTACATCTCCGCCGTGTCCACCTTCAGGACCAGCGCCCAGTTGAGCGAAGGGATGTAGCGCCACTGGGCCATGACCTCACTGCCTAGTCCGTCGACCAGGAAACCACCCGACTGATCTCCCGAGAGAGCCCGATCAACCAGAGCCATCATGGCCCAGTGCGCCTCTTCCTCCTGCCTGAGCATGGGCGAGAAGCGGGCCGGAGTGGTGAACACCAGTCGGTCCCGATCCCTGGCGAGGGTCAGGATCTCCCCGGTCCGACCGAGAAAGGCGTGGTTCGCGGACAGTGCATCGAGGAGCCCTTCCTGGACCTTCAAGACCACATTTCCAACGATGAGGCCGTCTTCGATGACCGGTGAAGTGATGAAGGCGCTGCGGGTGCCCGCGGGGGGGTACCACGAGAAGTTCGAGATCTCGGTCTGAAGGAGTGTGTTGGCGGCGTCCACGCTGAGGCCGATCTCTCGTCCCAGTCGCTCCTCGTCGGAGATGTGGAGGCCAACGAGCTCCGGGTAAGTCGACGAAAGCCGGACACGTCCGTCCACATCGATGAGAAGGAGGTCGTCGTAGCCCTTGTCGCTAAGATACTGATCGATGAAGCGGAGGAAGCTAGGCTCGGCCCATCCCCAGAGGTCGGGCCGCATGAGCATGGCCCGCCACGCCGGCATGAGGGCCAGGCTGCTGGCGTCGCTGATGCGTGTGGTGACGAGCCCTTCGATCTGATCGCGGGTGCTGTTGGCCAGCGCCACGAGGTCCCGCTCCTCCTCGTATGTAATTGACTCACGGAAGATGTGATTGGCCAGGAAGAAGACCACGATAGTAGGCACGAGCGCAACAACAACCAGGAACAGTCCCAATTCTGTGCTGGTGGACCGGAGGCGCTTCATCGATCCCAACCTTCCTGGATATGCACCGGCGCGTCGCCCTGGTTAGCCCAGTTTCCGCCCCAACCCCGATAGAGACCATCGAGGAAATCGTGCCACTCCGGGGAGCTTCGGTAGGATGGATAAGGAAGTGGGCGAACCGGCTTCGACGAATCCCAGACGATGTGGAACTGCCCGTCACCTCGGATGCGCCCGATGCGGATCGTCTTCCAGAGGTGCTGGGTCTGGCCGTCGATGCTCACCGGCCCGTGGGGCGCCGCGAACGAGAGGCCGCCCAGCACCGAGCGTACCTTGGAGGGAGAAGTTCCCCCGGCCGCTTCCGCGGCTAGCGCCCAGAGGTGGACCCCGGTGTAGGCCGCCTCCATGGGGTCGTTGATGACGGCGTCGGCCCCGTGGGCCTCCCGGTAGGCGGCGACGAAGGCCTCGTTCCTCTCCCCGGGTACGCTCTGGAAGTAGTTCCATGCGGCGTAGTCCCCGTCGAAGGGTGCGCTCCCCATGAGCTGGAGCTCGGTCTCTGCGATGCTGAACGAGATGGTGGGGATCCGGTTCGGGGTGACGCCCCGGGCCCTCAATGCCTCGAAGAAGGCGATGTTCGAATCGCCGTTCAGCGTGTTCAGGATCACGTCGGGCTCGAGGCGGACGATCTCGTCGGCCACGGCCTCAACCTCGGTGCTTCCCAGGAGGACATACGCCTCGCCCAGGAGTTCGCCCTGGAGGGAGCGCACCTGATCCCGAATGATGGCGTTGGCGGCGTGGGGAAAGACGTAGTCCGAGCCCACCAGGTAGAACCGGTCGCCCAGGTTGTCCAGCGCCCACTTCACCGCCGGGATGATCTGCTGGTTCGGGGCGGCGCCGGTGTAGACGATGTTGGGCGAAAGCTCCATCCCCTCGTACTGAACCGGGTAGAAGAGGAGATGATCATGGGCCTCGAACACCGGTCGGACCGTGCGGCGGGAGTCGGAGGTCCAACACCCGAAGACCACCTCTACCCGGTCTTCCGTGATGAGGCGCCGGGCCTCCCGGGCGAAGACGCGTCCGTCCGACTCGCCGTCCCGTACAATGGGCTCGATGAGGCGGCCGTTCACCCCCCCGCGGGCATTGATCTCGTCGATGGCCAGGAGGGTCGCGTTCACCACACTCAGCTCGCTGATGGCCATGGTGCCGGTGAGCGAGTGCAGGACGCCGACCCGGATGGGCTGATTTGAGTCCGCTCGCCGCTGACCGTCCGCACCCCCTCCGACTATGCCGCAGGCGGTGCTCACAACCAGGATGGTCGCAGCGACGAGGAGGATCCGAAGGAGGCTCGATTGCATGCCGGTTACTGCCTTGACGGAAACGGGACCTCCCCGTCGGCGTGGGCTCGGGGCGTCGGTACGGGACGCCGATGGCACGCGGTCGGGAGTGGAGCGGGGATGGCTCCATCCCCGTCTTCCTTCTATCGGCAGCGGGGGACTGAAGAGATAGTCGGGGAGGGGCACGGCAGCGGGACCCGTTGGCCCCAATTCCCAGGTCAGGGGTCTTTACGCTTATCTGATGATGGCTGCCCCTACTTGATGACGCCTGCCCGGAGCTGCCGATGAACCATCCACAGCCTCGCGGGGGCGCTGGCCGCGAGAACAGCGGCCCCCGAGCCGGACCCCTCGCCCCCCGACTCGCTCTGGTCTACGGTCCCCGCGCCCTCGTAGCCCTCGCCGTCGTAGCCGGGTGCTCCTCCGCCACTGAGCCTGACTCCCCGCCAACATCGGAGGCCGACCCGGAGATCCACCGGATCATCTCCACCGGGGATTTCTTCCCGGGTTCGAACTGGAACGACCCCCACGTCCTTCACGACGGGTCCCAGTTCATCATGTTTGCTTCGGCGGCGCAGAGCTTCGACCAGAATGTCCGGATCTACCGACTGGTCAGCGACGACGGGATCCAGTGGGAGCTCGAACCCAGAGACCCTGTGCTGGAGCGGGGAGAGGAAGGGGAGTGGGACGCTGGGAGCGTGGAGACGCCCGCCGTGGTCTGGTTCGCCGGCCGCTATCATCTCTTCTACACGGGATATCCGTCTGACCACCTCGAGGTGACGAGCTACCGGATCGGGCACGCCGAATCCCCCGACGGAATCCGGTGGACCAAGACCGGATCCATCCTGGCCCCTTCAGACCCTGAGGGACCGCCGAATCTGGATTTTCGTCAGTTCGTGGTGGGAGAGCCCGGGCCGGTGGTGCGGGGAGACACCCTCCACCTCTACTTCACCGCGGTGGGCGCGAATCCCGGAGTGGGCACGATCCTGCAGGTCATCGGCAGGATGAGCGCCGTGGACGATGGGGGCCGGCTTCGGTGGAATGACCCCATGTCCGTTCTGGAGCCGGATCAGACGCTCTACCCCCGGCAGCGGTATGTAGGGTATTCCACGCCCAACGCCATACTTCGGGACGGGGAGATCCACCTCTACGTTGACGTGGTCGAGGATGACCCCTGGCGGCAGGTGGCGCTGCACCGGGTCATCTCCCCCGACGGAATGACGGCATGGGTCCACGATGACGCTCCCCTCTTCCGCCGAGAAGACTTCTCCTGGACCCGGGAAGAGATCCGCTCCCCCGCCGTGCTCGATCACGATGGGCGTCGCTACCTGTTTTTCGCGGGCCACACCGGACTCGACCTGTCCATCGGGGTGGCCATTTTCCCGCCGGGCGAGGGGGCGGGTCAGCGGTGACTGTGGACCTCGCACGGCCTTCCTTCCTCCTGCCCCCGCCTCTCCCGTCCCCCATTGAGCCAGGGCCCCTGCCCTCCCCTTTGAGGCCCTTCCCCCGGAGACCCGTTCGGGTCGATTTAGTCTGAAGGGTTCAGTACCAGATGCGGCTCCGTTGCCCTCATTCGGCGCGGGGCCCATTGTCTTCATGGTACAGTCGGGCTCTCGGGCAAGGGGGCCCTTCCGAACCGGTCCTACGTGCGTGAGGATCGAGGGGGAGCTGAGTGGCGCAATCAGGTGAGGCAGGCGATGACGAAGCAACAGAGCAGCACCGCAGGCTGGAGGAAGGCATGGGCTGCAGCCAGGGGCGGCCTCTGGATGGCCGTGTGCGCGGGGATCCTCGTCGGGTGCTCGGACGGTGTCACGGAGTCACCCGGGCCTGAGCCGCCCCCGGCAGAGCCGCCCCCCCAGGAGCCGCTAACGCTCACCGTCGGGGTGCAGGTACGGGCGCCGGCGGAGGTGGTGCCGGGGGTGCGGCCGGAGGCCGTGATCCGGCCGTTTGTTCAGTCCAACGGCGAGGGCAGGGTGGACAGCCTCCGGATCGAGCGGAGTCTGGAGGGAGAGGTCCGCTCCACCGTGGTGATCGCCCAGCCGGGGCAGGAGACGGTGGACACCTCAGAGCACGTGCTGGAGCCTGGCGCAACACACCGGGTCGAGGTCACCGCATACGCGTCGACGCGCCGGGACGACGAGCGACAAGAGGGCACGGCGACCGGATCCGCCACGACCGTGGCCTACGAGGTGGTGGCCCTGGAGATCGAGACCCGGCACTTCTTCAGCTCCACACGCCATAGTGCGCTGGAGGTGGAGATCTGGAACTCCACCACGGACGAGACCTCTGTTCACGCGGCGGAGGACGGGCGCATCGCGCTCTCCGTCGTATCGGCCGACGAGCTGACCCTCACGCCCCGTGCGGTGGAGGGCCCGGATGGGGACGCCCTCCGCCACCTGCTTGGCGGGCAGACGGAGGAGCTCCATCTGTTCGTGGGTGCGGGCCAGTGCGTGCCCACCTCCCTGGAGCGCCCCACCTGGCGCGTCCCCGCCCGCGACGATCTCTCGGCCCGCATCTATAGTGTTGATGATCGTACTGATGTGTATGCTGTTCTTGATCGTCATGGTGATCCGNNTAATNGTCGTATTGGTGGTGAGTCTTATGCTACTCGTGGTCAGATTCCTCTTCTTGATCCTCGTATTTCGCATACGAGTGTGCGTATTTTAGGTGGTTTTTCTGATCCTTTCCTTTCTTTTTCTTGGGAGCCTGATAGGTTTAGTTCTGATCCTGATGGGATGTATCAGCGTTTTAAGAGTGCTTTTTTGGCGTTGCAGTCTCATCCTGCGATTCCTGCTAGTTGTCGTGTTCCTCAGGTTGATTTTGTTGATGCTGATCGTGAGACGTTTATGGAGGAGCACTGGGACGGAAGTGTGAGTGACGCAGGTTATACTGCTCGTGGTCTTCCTGGTAGGCACACGATAAATCGTCGTCTTGAATCTCGTGTAAGCAGACATTATGTTGCTGATGAGCAGGGGAATGTGTTTTTGAGTAGCAGTAACATGTCTGGAATTGCTAATCATCTTGCGATTATTCCGAGTGAGCATGCGTTGATGGGTGTGAGTGAGCCGCAGTTGACTAATCCGTTTCGCTGTATTTATGGAAATAAAGTGCCTTTTGAATTGCTTGAGGCGTATACTGCTGCGTGTTATAATCGGAGTGATAACAATGCTCCTTTGGCGGAGGTTGCTGATCGGCACGCTCCTGATTTTAGTGAGGATTTGACTCGTACGTGGTTGCTTGCGAAGATTGGTTCACAAGGATATTATGATTTGCACGGTCGTTCGTGGTATCCGTATGGGAATGATCATCCTGTGTGGGAACGTATAGTGTCGCGTCAGCCTCAAGGTGCGATCGATCACGACACTGCCCCCGCCTCTCCCGTCCCCCATTGAGCCAGGGCCCCTACCCTCCCCTTTGAGGCCCTTCCCCCGGAGACCCGTTCGGGTCGATTTAGTCTGAAGGGTTCAGT
>SL_3KL_010_SEDDRAFT_10006651_pt1 | contig 10320 bp, 9 predicted proteins | sample SodLakKL_010_SED_2_FD_10381 | JGI IMG/M metagenome (IMG submission 10381)
ATGATTGGTCCGGATATCGCGCCTTGAGCCCCCTTCGCATGGTCCTGTTCGCGCTCGTCGGCCTGTTGCTGTCGCCGCTTTCGGCGTCGCAGGAGCCGATGGCGGAACCGATCTACGTCTACCAGCGCATCAACGTGCTGGTGGCCCATCACGACAACCGCATGTCGCTGCGGGTCTGGGCCGATGGGACGGTGGAGATGCGTTTTCCGCCCTATACCCCGCAGGCTGGCCACTACCGCTGGACGGCCTCGGCACAGGAGCGGGCCGAGCTGGACGCGTTGTTCGCTGCCGCCGGCCGGCATGATCCGGGCCTGCTGGAGACCGCGCGTGCGGCGCGTGGTGATGCCGAGCTGGTGCTGGTGTCCGATGCCGACCTCGTGCGCTTCGAGCTGCGCGGCGCGGGCCGTGCGCGACATGCGCTGATGATCGAGGCGCCGGATGCCTGGAGCCGGGCCTTGCCGGAATCGACCGAGCTCGCGGCACTGGCGCAAACCGAAGGCGCGCTGCTGGAGTGGATGCGCACGCGCGTGATCAGGGCTATCCGGTGAAGGCCTTGAATGCGGTGCTGACTGGGGCGGTCGGGATGCTGGCTGCGTCCGTGGCGTCAGCCGGTGTGTTCATCTTCGCCGAGCAGCAGGACAATCCCAACCTGATCGCCCACCCGACCGGCTACACGGGCTCGCAGAACCAGCTGACGATCTCGGTCTGCATCGCGCCGGACAGCGAGAGCATTGCGCAGATGGAAATCCCGGTGCGGAACGTGATCCGGACCTGGAACGAACTGCAGCCGGTGGTGAATAATCTGCAGCTGAGCAATCCGGAACTGCCCCTCAATCATTTCGACTACGAGAGCGTCTTGCTCCACGAAGTCGGTCACTGCCTTGGGCTGGCCCATCCCAACCTGGCCAGTGAGTCTGGCCTGACTGGGGCCAGCCGCGGGTATGCCAAGGCCCTGCCGGGCGCAGACGCGCGGTACAACCTGAATGCTGGGGATGATGGCGTGATCGGCACGCGCGATGACCTGCGCGGCGACGACGTCAACCTGGGCTGGTTCCGCAAGGGGGTGAACAATCCCTTCCTGTTCGAGCCGGTCATCGACGCCAGTACCTACAGCGTGGACCTGGCCGATCTGCCCACCGGGCACAACTTTGTCGAGATCGCCGCCTTGCAGGTCGCGCGGGCACGCGGCCTGCCCGACGGCGAAGCGGTGATGCACCAGGGCACCCGCGCCCGCGCCACCCGCCGCGCCCTGGCGCCCGATGACGCCACCATGATGCGCCTGGGCATGGCGGGTCGTGACCGTACCCAGGGCACCTCGGATGACTACGCCTATACCCTCGTCTATGGCGGTGTGGCAACCGGCTGCAACATCACGGTGCGGACGCAGGGCGAAGGGTTCGGCGTCTGCGAGGTCCGAGGCCGCTTTCTCAGTCCCGGCCAGAACCATCTCCAGATTACTTCCGGCGAAATCACCATGGGATCCACCGCCAACTACAACTGGTTCTTCAACACGGTGCTGCGCACGGACCCGTCCCTGTTCAGGGATCGATTCCAGCAGTAGGGTCGATGCCCGGTGCCCGCGGATCCGGGCACCTACGGCTTTGCGTCAATCCTGCACCGCGACCCGGGTTGCAGCGGCTGGCTTGAGGCGCGGGGCGCGGTTCGGGACAATGAGGGCATGAAGCTGCACTATGTCCCGGCCCTGATCTTCATACTGGCTTTTGTCGGCGTGGCGGTCTCGCTGATGCTGTCGCGCGCGTTCGACCTGGTCCCGCATTGCCGCGTATTCGTCGACGGCTGCATCAGCATCAGCGCGGCCGGCCGGCGCGAGCCGGCGGTGTTCGTGTTCCGCGGCACCATCATTCCGGCCGGGGTGGTGCTGGTGCTGACCTGGTGGCTGAACGTGCAGTGGCTGAAGCTGCTGTCGGCCGGTGGCCGGGTGCCGGCGCGCAGCCTGCACCTGCTCGGCACCCTGAGCCCGGTGCTGTTGATCGCCTACATCGCCCTGGTCGGTTCGGCCGGCGAGATCGACCACGCCATCCGCCAGGCGGTGATCAGCACCTACTTTCCGGCCACGCTGGTGGCCAAGATCATCCTGGCCATCGCGCTGCTCAAGCTCCAGCCCGCCGGCCTGCCGCGCTGGCTGCCGTGGCTGATGCTGACCATTGCGGTGGTGGTGCTGGGCCTGGCCGTCAACAGTGTCGTCGTGTCGGCGTTCATGGATGACCCGTCCGTGGTCCACAACCTGACCCAGTGGCACGGCACCTTTGCATTCGCGGCCTGGTACCTGCTGCTGGCTTATGCCTGGCGGCAGACCGGGTTCGACCTGCCGGTTCAGCACCGCTCGTCGGGGGTGTGATCCTGGCCTCAAGTCGCCTTGGCTAGCACTCCGGTATGATTCAAGCCCGCTTGGCTTCCTCCCATTGCCGGAATTGAACGTGAATCCCTGCTACCGACTTCTGATCTGTGCGCTTTCTCTGGTTTTCGCCGCGTCCGTGCTGGCCGATTCGCCGCGCCCGATGGTGCCGGAGGACTACTACCAGTTCCGCTTCGTCTCCGACCCGCGCATTTCGCCGGACGGCCGGCGCGTGGCGCTGGTGCATGCCCAGGTCAGCGAGGACCGGCGCTCGCGCGAGTCCGCGATCTGGATGGTGCCGGTTGACGGATCCCGGCCGCCGCGCCAGTTCACGGCAGGTCGCGGCGATCGCATGCCGCGCTTCTCGCCTGACGGGACCCGGCTGGCCCTTGTGCGTAGCGAGGACGGCCAGGCTCAGGTCTTCGTGATGCCGGTCGACGGCGGTGAGGCGCTGGCTGTCACCCAGATGCGCCAGGGTGGCATCAGCGGCATGGACTGGTTGAACGATGAGACCATGCTATTGACGCTGAACATCGACCCGGCGGTGGAAGACCCGACCAGCCCGCCCGAGGAAGAATCGGAGCCCGCGCCCGACGTCCGGGTTTTCTCGCGCCAGGTGTACATGAGCGAGGCGGCTGGTTTTCTCGATGAGCGTCGCCGCACACTATGGCGCCTGAATCTCGACAGCGGTGATATGCAGCGCCTGGCGGCGGATTCCGAGTGGAACGTGTCGGGTGCTGTGGCTTCACCCGATGGTTCGCAGGTCGCATTCGTCGCGGATTTGGACGGCAGCGAATTCGACGGTGGGTTCGAGCAGGGCCTGCATCTGCTGAATCCGTTCAACGGAGAGATCAGAACCATCCATACGCCCGCCGGTCGGGTCGGATCGCCGGCATTTTCACCGGACGGAGCGCGCATTGCCTTTACTCATCAGCGTGAGCGCCAGGCCGAGATCACCGTGCAGTCGGTCGAGCTGGCCAGCGGCCGGATCGAGCAGCTGCACGACGGCATGGAATTGAGCGCAAGCCAGATCATCTGGCCGGCCGGTCATGCGCTGCCTTTGATTCAGGCTGATTTTCGCGGCAGTCGACCGCTGCTGGCGCTCCAGGCCGATGGCAGTACCGAAGTCCTGCACGGGCAGGGTGTCAGCATCAGTGCGCTGGACTTCGCCGACAACGGCACCCGAGTCTGGACGCAGAACAGCGAAACCAGACTGGACGAAGTCTTGGGTTCGGACCGACCCGGAAGCGCCGGCCACGCGGCTCAGTTCCTTCAACGACGCGCTGCTGGCCGAGGTTTATACCACCGAGCTGGAGCGCTTTACTTTCATCAACGACGGGGTGGAAATCGACGGCTTTGTGGTCCGCCCGCAAGGCCTGGAAGAGTCGAGCCGCTGGCCGGTGATTCTCAACATCAAGGGCGGCCCGGCCGGCATGTGGGGTCATCAATGGATGCACGAGTTCCAGATCATGGCCGGGGCAGGATTTGCCGTGGTGTTTACCAACTACCGCGGCTCGACCGGTTATGGCCATGAATTTCAGGCCGCCGTGCAGCTGGACTACGGCGGTGTCGATTATCGCGACAACATGGCCGTGCTGGACGAGGCCCTGCAGCGCTTTGCCTGGATGGATGCAGAGCGCCTGTTCGTGACCGGCGGCAGCCACGGCGGCTTCCTGACCAACTGGATCACCACCCGCACCGATCGCTTTGTCGCCGCGGTGACCCAGCGCAGCGTGTCCAACTGGATCTCCGAGGCTGGCACCCAGGCCTTTCCGCCGGCCAGCATGAACGTAGAATTCGGCGGCTCGCTGTGGGAAAACTTCGACCTGTACTGGGACCGCTCGCCGCTGCAGTTTGCCGACCGCGTCACCACGCCGACGCTGGTCATCCACAGCACCGACGATCGCATCACTCCCATCGGCCAGGGCCAGGAGTGGTTCTATGCGCTGCTCAACAACGGCGTGGAAACCGAATTCGCGCTGTTCGAGGGCGAAGGCCACAACCTGTCGCGGACCGGAACCCCGATCAACCTGGTAAAGCGCCTGGAGCTGATCCTGGAGTGGTTTGAGCGCTTTGCCGCGGTTGATGGTCGTTCATCTTCCTGATTTGCCGCGTGGCCCACTAGCGCTCTTCCTGGTGGCTCGGCCGGGGTTTGCGGCCGGCGGTGCCGAACATCGATGGACGATCCGTCCGTGGTCCACAACCTGACCCAGTGGCACGGCACCTTTGCTTTCGCGGTCTGGTAAGTGCTGCTGGCTTAAGCCTGGCGGCAGACGCGATTCAATCTGCCGGTTCGCTTATCTGCGCAGTAGCCGCGGCTGCGGGCACGCCGATGATGCAGGCGATCACGCGCTCATCGATCGGGCGCTGGACTGGGAACTGCGCGGTGAATTCTTCAATGACCCGGGCCAGTAGCTGATCCTCGGCGGCGATCACGTCGTCGCGGATGTCCTTGAGCAGGAGCGGTTTGTTGCGACGGCTCTCCGACAGGCGCTGATACCAGACTGGACGGATCAGGTCGAGCCAGCGGGCGGCGACTTCTTCCCAGTCGGGTTGCTGCTCGGGGTTGGGCTGTTGCAATGCTTCGGTGATGGCGAACAACACGTCGACGCTGGCTTGATCTTGTCGCTTACCGGCCCGTGTGAGCCATATCTTCAACACGATCTGCATTTCCTCCAGCGCGCGTTGTTTGCGTTTCGACAGCAGCGCTCGTTCTGCACGGTTCAGCTGGCCGATGAACATCTTCAGGGTGTGCTCGGCGAGCGACGTGATGTCGACAAGGTCTTCGGACTCTAGGCGCAAATGCCGCGCAAGGAACTCAGCGATGGTTTCCAGATCGCCGACCGGCCGGCCGTTTGGACGATCCAGCAGGATCCAGCGTGGGATGCCGGAGCGGTCGGAGGTGCAAAAGAAAGCCCAGGGTGATGCGCTGGCGACCAGGCTGACCAGTGATTTGGCTGCCAGACGATCGGCATCGCGCCAGGCGGCGACATGCTCAGGTGTCACCAGGGCCTGGTCGCCCTCGATCAGCCAGCGCACGGGACCGAAGGCGTCTTCAATGCCGTCCCACTGACCGGCCTGGGTTTCGAAATCGCGGATCGCTTCCTCGGCGCTGACGACCGGAGAGCTGGGCCGGACCTCTTCCGGCAGGGGCATGTTCGAGCCCAACAGATTGTCGACCGTCTCGTAGCGCTCGATGAAGCGCTCGTCGGTCTGCAGGGCAAAGCTGGGATGGTCCTGCGGCCACCACGCTTCGATGCTTTTGTGCGGACTGTCGAGCCGGTCGACCCGCCCGACCCGCTGTTCGGCAATGCGCACCACGCTGGGCATGTCCAGGTGAACCACGACCCGGGCTCGCTGCAGGTTCACACCCTCCGAAACGCTGTCGGAGCACAAGCCGATGACCTTGCCCGGCTCCGTGCTGGAGGGCGCGAAGCGCTTGAGCAGGCCGGAGCGCTGGGAGTGCGCATCGCCGGTGGCCACCAGCACCTCGAAGCCTACGTCAAGTTCGGCCAGGTGCTTGCGGATGATTTCCAGGCTGATCGGTCGGGTGTCGAAGGCGAGAATATGGTCTGATCGCTTGATCAGTTCGGCCAGCTTTGCCGCCTTGGCGCGCTCGCGCTGGTCGCTCATTTGCTCAGTCAATGCCGCGATGCGTTCGAGCAGGCGCCGGTCTTCGGCGCAAGCCCGGCGGTGGGCTTCCGGCTCGCTGAGCCAGTCCGGAAGCTCGATGCCCAGCTGATTCTTTGGCGGTTTGCCGGCTATGTCAGGGATTCGACCAATCAGATTACCGCCGCCGCTGCGACTGAACTGCTTGAGTCCGCAGCTGGCTTGAGCGGCCTCCGAACCCAGCAGGTGCTCGAGCAACGCGGCACGCGATGAACGCAGGGACTGCATGATCATGTACTGAGACAGCTTGTTGGCAGCGCGCAGGCGCCCGGCCAGAAAGCGTTCTTCGCTCACCCCTCGGCGCGCCAGGCTGGCCGGAAGCGCGACGGGTTTGCGAAAGTGCAGCACGCCCTTGAGCTGGCCGGCAAGCTCGCGGATTTCGTCGGCCAGGCGGCAGTCTTCCGCGCTTTCGTTGAGCCGATAGACGTGCGGCTGATGCTGCGGAAAGCGGCAGGGACGGCCGCTGGCATCTCGGTAGGCCTCGGGCTCGCGCTGGATCAGTTCGTTGAGCATGCGCTTGGTTCGGCGCACCGTGAACTTGGCGATTTCGCGTCTGAGCTGGCCGATTTCTTCTTCCGACAGCGTGCGTTGAATGGACTTCACGCCGAGCATTTTTTCGAATGCGGCCAGGGTTGATTCATCGAGGTTATCGGCACCGAGCATGTCGGCGATGCGCAGCAAATCCTGGGCGCTGCGATTGATCGGGGTGGCCGTAAACAGCATGACGTGGTCGGCCATGTTGCGCAGCAGCTGCTGGGTACGCTTGGAGGCCATGTTCAGGAAGTTGTGGCCTTCGTCCACGCCCAGAAGCTGCGCCCGGCGCAAATTGGCCAGCAGGTTGTCGCGGGTGCCGGCGCCGGCGTGGCTGAGCGCGCCGTGAGAATAAACGTCCACCTGAACCTGGGCGCTCGCGCTTTCGGCCTGCCAGTTGTCGACCACGGTTGGTGGGCAGATCAACAGTGCCTTGCCCTGGCGCAAGCGGCTGGAGGCGACGATTTGCTGCATCTTGGCCCCGAGCAGGTGCATGCCGGCGCGCGTCTTGCCGGAGCCGGTGGCGTCGGCGATCAGCACGCTACCGCGCTCCTTGAGCAGATAGAGGGCCTGGGCGATGCCCTGCCGCTGCGCCGGCCATAGCTGGGCTTGGTCGCCCAGATGTCTGTCGCGCAGGTAGCGTCCTGCCCAGTTGCCTTCGAGCAGTTCCAGGCTGGCCCGGATCAGCGCGTCGCGCCAGTCGGCCATCTTCAGAAGCCCCTCGAGCAGTTCGATCAGGCGATCGTTGTAGTCCTTGCCCAGGCTCCAGATTTGTTCGGCGATCTGCACGGTTTCGCGGTAGCGTTTCTGCTCTTCGCGGCTGCCGTTCGTGGCGAAGCGGGCATTGGCTTCCAACTGATGGTTCAATCCCGCGCGGGTAAAATTGCTGGAACCCAGGGTGGCGGCCTTCTCGCCGACAAAAATCTTGGCGTGCAGGCGCCAGTGCGAGCGCGCGACGTAGCGGGCCCGAACATTGCCTGTGCGCAGTCGTTCGAGACAGCTCAGCAGGGGAGCGCTGAGCAGGACCGAGAAGCCGCGTTCGAGCCAGTAGCGGCGCATTTCCTGCGGCAGATCATGGTCGCCGACGGTCCAGGTCCCGCTGGAGGCGTCATAAGGCTCCGACCCGAATACCAGGCGCGTCTCGGCCGAATCCGGCAGGTCGGCAATGAAGGCAACGATGCGGTCCAGCGCTGCGAAGCCGGAAATGATCAGCGGTCGGGCCGAGCTTGCCAGATCGCGCAGCACCACGTCGGCGACCGCCGCCTGCGCGTGATTGAGCGGGAAGCGCTCGGCGGAAGGCCAGTCGCCCGGCAGCGGATCGGCGCCCCGGGCGCTGGTGAACAGATCGAGAGTGTGGTCGTCTTGTCTGGCCATCGCGGCTGCTGGGGAACCTCTCCACAATTATGCACGGGCGCGAGGAGAGACCGAAGCGACCGGACTTGAGGCCCGTCAGTCAGCCGGCGCCCAAACCGCGCATGATCAAGATCGTGATGCCCGAGCCAAGGGCGGCGCCGATCATTCCGGTGACTGGTACCAGCAACTGCATGCGTTTCCGGGTGGCCTGGTGTTCGGGACGGGTCGGATCGTCGGTCAACAACTCGCTGCGTGGGATTTCGAGGACGGCGCACAGGGCCGAGACAGTCTCGTTCGAGGCCACCGACTGGTTCTCCACCCGCTGCACGGTGCGCAGGCTCAAGTCCGCGACTTCGGCGAGCTGCTGCTGGGTCCAGCCGCGTTCGATGCGGGCCCGGCGGACTTTTTCGCTGGAGATTTCCATCAGCCGCCGCTCCCGGCCGCCTGGGCCAGTTGCGTGGTGATCATTTCCCACCAGGCCAGCCCGATCGGCAGCCACGGCAGCCAGTACGGCAGCCAGCGCTGGATGCGCTCGGCCAGATCGTCCTTCAGGGCGCTCATTACAGCACCACCCCGGCCAGGTAACCGAAGCCGGCGCCGACGGCAAGACCCGCCAACAAGGGCAGGGCCAGCTCCTTGAGCGCGTATTTCCAGTCCAGCTTGCCGGTGGCCGGGTCGATGCGGATGCCGCTTTTGTTGATCTCGTCTGAGTCGATCAGCACCCCGTTGCGAGACAGCTCGACGGCCGCCTTGCCGAATCCGACCAGAAGCACCACACGGTAGTGCTGCCCGTCATGCTCGAATTCATGCGGCGTCGTGAGGCGCCAACTGCGTTTGTCGGCAACAACGCGCTTTTGCTGGCCCTGGCATACCGTGACGATCTCGCGGCCGCTCCAGGTCGAGGCCCAGACGTGAATGGTGATGTCGTCAACGTCGAACCAGGTTTCGGTGCCACGGCTGAGGCTGATCTTCATGCGATTGTTTTCGCTGCGGTTGGTCGATCCGTTGTGCTCGGTATTGTGGTTCATTTCGGTTCCTTGCGGCGTCACGCCAGTTTGCGTGGAACCGATTACCGACCAGCCGGGGCGGTCTGAAAACGACAGTCGCTAGCCATGTCGCCCGCCTGTCGCATGCGACAGGGATGCGACAGACGCGGCTTTCACGCGACAGTAGCTGGCGTTTTAGGGGCGATCAGCGCTGCCGGCTGCCCTGGCCGCGCACCCACGGGTCGCTGTGATCGATCGGTTCGGGGCGCTTGCGACCGCACGGCCTCCAGGTCATGACCGCCGCCGACATCCACGGGTTGAATTCCTCGGCGGCCGTCGGTGCCCGGACCCGGCCGCAGTAGACCTGTCCGGAGGCAGTGACGACGCGGGACGCGCCGGCGCCATCGGCTTCCAGCCAGCTATCGGCGTGCGGCGTCACCGTGCCGACGTAGTCGTTCAGCCAGCCGGCCGTTCCCGGCAGTCGAGGTGCGGCAGCGCCCTCGACGCCGGGGCTGGAGGGAGTGGCTCGTTCGGCCTGCGCCTGCGCGGCGATCAGGGCCAGCTCGCGCAGGCGCTGGGCGGATGGAACGCTCGGGGCTTGTTCCGCTGGGTCATCCTGGTCCGGCGCAGGCGCGGCCACCACTGCAGTGGGCGTGGACGGTGCGATTGGCTCCGGCGTGGGCTCCGGGTCGGGCGGACGTTCGTCTTCCTGCGTCTTCATATCGGATGGCGCGGGGACGGCTGACTCCGGCCGCGCCATTTCGACCCACTGCAACTCGAGTGTGGGGCGGTAGGCATGCTGCCGGGCCGGCACGACCACCAGTAGCAGCAAGCCATGCAGCGCGACCGCCGCCACGACCATCGGGGCAAGTCTGCGCCAGTCTTGTGCTTGTCCGTTCGAGGCCATGCCCGGCTCGTTGTCCCATCCGGCCGCGCAAACTAGCGCTACGGCGGTCAACAAAGCGTTGTGCGCCGGTTAAGCCCGCAGCGTCTTCAGTAGCCGGCTTGCGACTCCTGCAGCAAATGGTCGGCCAGCGGATTGTGGTGCTTGAGGCCGGGGAATCGCTGAAAGTCGTGGTCGGCGCTGTGCAGCCAGGCGTCGTGCTCGATGGCGATCGCGGCCAGATGCGCGTCGCTGGTCAGGTTGCCCGCCATGCCCGACTGGCGCAGCAGCTGGGACAGGATGAGCCAGTGGCGCTCGCCGGGGTTGAGCGGATGCACGCAGGGCTGGGCCAGCCAGCCCGAGACATAGTTCAAGGCGGCCGACACCTCCAGCGGTGCTTCAAAGATGCGCGCATTGGTGGTCAGGCGCAGAAAGGCGGTCAGCACCAGCCAGGGCAGACCGACCTTCTCGGCGCCCGACAGCGTGCTCTCCAGCCAGTGGCGGGCCCGGTCATGGTTCGGCAGGTCGCGGTTGACCGCGTA
>SL_3KL_010_SEDDRAFT_10006652_pt1 | contig 10318 bp, 10 predicted proteins | sample SodLakKL_010_SED_2_FD_10381 | JGI IMG/M metagenome (IMG submission 10381)
AAAAACCCGCCGACCGCAACGGCGGTGGGCGGGTGCCTGGGCAGGCGAGCGGATCCGGGCGTGCCCGGACCCGCCGCGTGCGGGGCTACGACGATTGCTCGCTCTGCTCTGCCAACCGGATCAGGGCGAGTTCGTGGTACAGCCCCTTGAGCAGGCTGACGCACATCACCAGCAGCACGATCACGAACGGCAGTCCGGTGCTTACCGCCCCGGCCTGCAGGGCCTGCAGGGCGGCGGCGCCACCCACGGCCAGCAGGACCCCGGCGACGACCCCCTCGATGGTGGCCCAGAACAGGCGCTGGGACTGCGGGGCGTCCGTCTTGCCGCCGGCGGTGATGCTGTCGATCACCAGCGAGCCGGAGTCGGACGAGGTGATGAAGAACACCAGCACCAGCAGGATGGCCAGCAGCGAGGTGATTGCGGTGAACGGCAGATGCTCCAGCATCTGGAACAGCGCCAGCGAGGAGTCGCTGATCCCGTCGGCCAGCGCGCCGATGCCGTCGCGGGCCTGATCCACGCCAGTGCCGCCGAAGGCACTCATCCAGACGACGGTAACCAGGGTCGGAACCAGCAGCACCGCGGTGATGAACTGGCGCACCGTGCGCCCGCGCGAGACCCGGGCGATGAACATGCCGACGAACGGCGACCAGGAGATCCACCAGGCCCAGAAGAAGATGGTCCATTCGTGNTAGAAGGTCTCGTCCTCGCGGCCGACCGGGTTGCTCAGCGGCAGGATGTACTGCGCNTAGGCGCTNAGGGTGGTGCCGGCGTTCGAGATAAAGGCNATGAAGCCNCCNAAGATCATCACGAACAGCAGCAGGACNANCGCGAAGGTCAGGTTGANGTTGCTGAGNANNCGNACCCCGCCGTGGATGCCGCGCATCACCGAGANNAGGGCGANNACGGTCACCAGGATGATGATCGCGATCTGGGTCTGCAGCCCGCCNTCGATGCCGAACAGGAACTCCAGNCCNGTGGCGGCCTGNTGCGCCCCGAGACCCAGCGAGGTGGCGAGCCCGAACATGGTGGCCAGCACCGCGAGGATGTCGATCACGTGGCCGATCGGGCCCCAGACGCGTTCGCCGAGCAGCGGGTAGAACGCCGAGCGTACGGTAAGCGGCAGGCCCTTGCTGTAGGCGAAGAACGCCAGCGCGAGGCCGACCACCGCGTAGATCGCCCACGGGTGCAGGCCCCAGTGGTACATGGTCGCGCCCAGCGCCGCCTGTTTGGACGCCTCTGTGCCGCCCTCGATCCCCAGCGGGGTGCCGAACCACTCGGTGAAGTAGCCCACCGGCTCGGCCACGCTCCAGAACATCAGGCCGATACCCATCCCGGCGGCGAACAGCATCGCGAACCAGGACAGTACGCTGAATTCCGGCTTGGCGTCCTGCCCGCCGATGCGGATGCGCCCGACCGGCAGCAGGATCAGGGCGATGCAGAACAGCACGAACAGGTTGCCGGCGGACAGGAACAGCCAGTCGAAGTTCTCGCCGATCCAGGAGCGGGTGGCCCCGAGGCCTTCGTTGGCCTGTTCCGGGAAGACCAGCGACAGGATGACGAACAGCAGGATCAGCAGGGAGCTGACGAAGAATACGGGGTTGTGAAGATCCAGCCCCAGCAGGTTGACGTTCTGTTCACCGATGTCGTGGTCGGTATCGTAGTGCGCCTCCAGCTCCTCGCGCTGTTTTTCGAGTTCTTCCGGATTGTCGTTCACCATTTCCTCCTTGGGGTGGGTCGTTCCGATGCGTTGGGCGCGGCGTTTCCCGGATGCCTGTCCAGAAGACGCCCGTTCCGCCCGGAAAAAGCTGGCCCCGCAGTGGCGCGGCAAGTCTGCAATCGGTGTCAGCAGGCGGCCGGCTCACGCGGCCCGGTACGATCCGGTACCGGGGAAAGGCCCGCTGGGCCTCCCGGGGCACGGTGAAGAATCCCACGGACTCCGTCAAGTAAAGACGATGCCCTGCGTCCCTGCAAAAACCGCGTTTACCCGGCGCTCCCCATTCCGTGTCCGGGGCGGGCATACTGCCAGGCTGGCAGATTGGCACAGGAGCAAGGTGGATGGCCGACAGGGCTCACTGGGAAGACGTGTATACGCGCACGGCGACCGACGAGGTCAGCTGGTTTCAGCCGGAGGCGACGCGCTCTCGCGCGCTGGTCGGGGGCTGCGCAGCGGAGCGTGATGCGGCGATCATCGATGTCGGTGGCGGGGCCTCGGTGCTGGTCGACGACCTTCTGGCGGACGGCTATACGCACCTGAGCGTGCTCGATCTGGCGGGGAGCGCGCTGGCGGCGGCACGAGAGCGCCTGGGGGAACGCGCCGGGCAGGTCGAATGGATCGAGGCCGATGTGCTCGAGTATCCGTTCGCGGAGGACGCCTTCGATGTCTGGCACGACCGTGCGGTGTTCCACTTCCTTACGGATGCGGCCGACCGGCGGCGCTACGTGGCGCAGCTGCAACGTGCGCTGCGCCCGGGCGGGCACGTGGTGATCGCGACCTTCGCCGAGGATGGGCCCAGCCAGTGCTCGGGNCTGGACGTGCAGCGCCATACGGNACGTTCGCTGCAGGAGGCGCTGGGCCCGGCCTTCGAGCTGCGNGACAGCCGNTACGAGNTNCATNATACGCCGGCGGGCAAGGAACAGGCTTTCCTGTACTGTGTCTTTCGTCAGGCCTGACCNCCGCGCCGCTGCAGGTGNTGNNTGCCGCCGCAGTCTTCTGCCAGTAGAGCGCAGACGTGGGCCNTGACNCTGTGNGCCAGTGATTCGAGGTCGTAGCCGCCNTCNAGGACGGAAACGACGCGGCCGCCGGCATGGCGCGCGGCGACGTCCATCAGCTGACGAGTGACCCAGGCATAGTCGTCTTCCCACAGGGCGAGTCCCGCGAGGAAGTCGTCGTGGTGGGCATCGAACCCGGCCGAGATCAGGACCAGCTCGGGGCGGAACGCCTCCAGCGCGGGCAGCCAGTCGCGGCGGAGCGCCTCGCGGAAGGCCGGGCCGTCGGTGCCCTCCGGCAGCGGCGTATGCACCAGATGGTCGCGCTGCGCCAGCGGCAGGCCCGGATAGAACGGGTGCTGGAAACTCGAGCAGTACAGCACCCGTGGATCGTCNCGGAAGATNTCCTCGGTGCCGTTNCCGTGGTGCACGTCGAAATCGGCGATCGCGACCCGCGACAGACCGTGGTGTTCGAGGGCGTGGGCGGCNCCNACCGCNATGTTGTTGAACAGGCAGAANCCCATCGCGCGGTCGCGCTCGGCATGATGCCCGGGCGGGCGCACCGCGCAGAAGGCGCTGTCGACCTCCTCCTCGATGACCTGACGCACCCCTTCCACCGCTGCGCCCGCGGCCCGCAGCGCCGCGCTCAGCGAGTGCTCGTTCATCGAGGTGTCGGCGTCGAGAATGACCTTCTGTCCGGGGCCGGGCGCCTGCGCGCGGATGTGCTCGATATGGCGGCGGGTGTGCACGCGGGCGAGCTGTTCGTCGGTCGCCTCCGGTGCCTCGGGGAGATGCAGGCGGTCCATCAGGCCGGCTTTCAGCAGGGCCTCTCGGATCACCCGCAGGCGCTGCGGGCGTTCCGGGTGGGTGATCCCGTTGTCGTGCAGCAGACAGTCCGGGTGGGTGATGTACGCCGTGTGCGTCATGCGTGCTGCCTCGCCGAGATCGGAGCCCCTGCGGGAGAGTATGGTGCATATCGCCGGCACCGCAACGTACGCACGGATTCACGCCGGTCTGCCACGGCGCGGGTGCGGGATGACGGCGGGCGGGTTGCCGGGTAGGGTGAGCCCATGCCGCGGCGCGGCGAAACTCGGACAACGTGAAGGGGTATGCGATGAAGGCCTTGCTGATTGACGCGGAGCAACAGACGATCGAGGAGACGGAGGTCCAGGGGCGCGAGGACATCGCGCGACTGGTCGGTTATGACACCCTCGAGTCCGACGCGATCGGGCCGGACGGGGACCGGCTGTACTTCGACGAGGAGTGCTTCCTGCGCGGGACGGGCGGGCGGTTCCAGATCGACAGCGTGATTCCGGTGTCCGGAAAGGGCGTCGTGGTGGGGGCGAATGCCGATGGCAGCGAGCTGAAGGACGTGACCTCCACCCCCGAGACGCTCCGCGAACGCCTGAAATACCTGTCGTGAACCATCGCCGGGAAACGCGGATCACTCAGTGTTTCCCGGCGGCACATGGATATGCCGCCGGAATCGACCACCGCGGGCGCCCTTGATCCCGTAGCAGGCTGCAAACCCGATGCAGCGCCGCGCACCGAGAAAGCCGGGATGCCTTATTCGGCGCTTTCCTGGTCCCCGTGGCCGAATTCTCGGGTCACGTAGTCGATGTCCTTGTCGCCGCGCCCGGAGAGATTGACGAGGATGGTGGTGCCGGGGTTGTCGCGGCCGTGTTTCATCGCCCAGGCGACCGCGTGGGCGCTTTCCAGGGCGGGGATGATGCCTTCGCTGCGGGAGAGCTGGTAGAAGGCGTCCAGGGTCTCCTCGTCGCTGATCGCGTGGTAGGCGACGCGCTCGATGGCCTTGAGGTAGGAGTGCTCGGGGCCGACACCGGGGTAGTCGAGGCCGGAGGCGATGGAGTGTACCGGGGCCGGGTTGCCTTCCTCGTCGGCCAGCAGCATGCACTTGAAGCCGTGGATCATGCCCGGCTTGCCGTAGGTCATGGTGGCGGAGTGCTCGCCGAGTTTCGTGCCGCGGCCCAGCGGCTCGACGCCGTTGAGCTGTACCTGTTCGTCTTCCATGAACCCGGCGAACATGCCCATGGCGTTGGAGCCGCCACCCACGCAGGCGACGACCTGATCGGGCAGTTCGCCGGTCAGCTCCAGATACTGTTCCCGCGACTCGATGCCGACCACCGACTGGAAGTTGCGCACCATCAGCGGGAACGGGTGCGGCCCGACCACGGAGCCGATGGCGAACAGCGCCTCGTCGGCCTGCGCGAGATAGGACTGGAACGCGGAATCCACCGCCTCCTTCAGGCTGCGCCCGCCGAAGGAAACCGGCACGACCGTCGCCCCCATCAGCTTCATGCGCGTCACGTTGGGGGCTTCCTTGGCGATGTCGATCTCGCCCATGTGGATCTCGCATTCCATGCCGAAGTACGCCGCCGCGGTGGCCAGCGCCACGCCGTGCTGGCCGGCGCCGGTCTCGGCGATCAGCTTGCGCTTGCCCATGTGCTTGGCGAGCAGGGCCTCGCCCATGCAATGGTTCAGCTTGTGCGCGCCGGAATGGTTCAGGTCCTCGCGCTTGAGGTAGATCTGGGCGCCGACCGCGCGGCTCAGGTTGTGGGCGTAGTAGACGGGGGTCGGGCGGCCCTGGTAGTGGCGGCGGATGTAGCGCAGCTCGTTGAGGAAGTCGGCCGAACGCGCGAGGTCGCGATAGGCGCGGTTGATCTCGGCGAAATGCGGCTCCAGTTCCGGCGGCAGGAATGCCCCGCCGAATTCGCCGAAGTAGCCTTCCCGGTTCGGGAAATCCTTGAGATACGACATGACAAGCCCCTGTTCGCTGTGTATGTGCGGGTCGATCGGGAGCGGCGGCACCGGGGGAACCCGGGGCGCTCCGGCCAGGCGGACATGATCCGGTGTGTCGGGGCTCTTGCCAAGCGTTTGCGCCCGGTCTGCGCGTCAGTCCCGGATCGGCAGGCGGTTGTGGTGGATGACCCGCTCGGTCTGTTCCGGGGTCAGCTGCAGGCCGTAGTCCCGTAGCAGGGCCTCATGCAGCTGGGCGCGGGTCGCCGGCACCGGATCCATCTCGCGCACGAAATGCCCGACGTCCTCGACCACCGCCCAGGGGTAGAGGACCCAGCGCCATTCGCGGATCCGGTGGCAGTGGTAGTCGGCGCTGCGGCGGGTGCCGGCCTTTTCGTGCAGCACGGCGCTGCGCACCTCCGAGGGCTCGAACCCGGCGAGATGGGGCAGCGCCGCTTCGAGGGTGTCGCCGCTGTCATTGACGTCGTCCACCAGCAGGACCTTCTCGCCGCGGATGTCGCCGGACAGCGGGTGGGTGACCGCGGCGCTGCGTTGTTCGCGGGCCCCGGCGGTGTAGTGCTCGACCTTCACGCTGAGCAGCTTGTGCACATGCAGAAAGTCGCAGAGAAAGCGGGCGGGTGTGAAGCCGCCACGGGCGATGGCGACGATGGTATCGGGGAGAAAGCCGCTGTCGCGGATGTCCCGGGCCAGCTGGTCGGCGGCGGTGACGACCTCCTCCAGGGTGATCAGCTGCACCGGCATCCGGCGCGGTTCAGACATCCGGCTGGATCTCCACGCCGGCGGCACGCATTTTCTGCAGGGCCTCGTCGCCGGCCTCGGCGCTGACCGGGCGGGTGGCCGCCATGATCAGGTGAACGGAAAAGCCTTCCTCGCGTCCGTCCAGGGCGGTGGCCGCGACGCAGACGTCCTGTGCCAGTCCGCCGACCCAGATGCGGCGGACCCCGCGGTTGCGCAGGTCCATCGCCAGACCGGTCTGGTCGAAGGCGGAGTACTGGTCCTGGTCGAAACGCACGCCCTTGGTGACCTTGATCACGTCCGGGGGCAGTTCCAGTTCGGCGTGGAAGCGGGCGCCCGGGGAGTCCTGAAGACAGTGGGGCGGCCAGGGGCCGCCGCGTTCCTGGAAGCTGACATGCTGTGCCGGATGCCAGTCGCGGGTCGCATAGACCGGGGCCCCGGCGGCCCGCGCGGCCGCGATCCAGCGGTTGAGCTCCGGGATGATCCGGTCACCACCCTCGATGGCAAGGGCCCCGCCGGGACAGAAGTCGTTCTGGACATCGACGATCATCAGGGCATCGCCCGGATCGATTCGGGGATTGTTGTGGCGCCTCATGTCGGGCTCCTCGTGCAAGGGGTCGGACAGGCTGAATCACGGATACGCGGGTCAACCCGCATGTCCCTGGTGGTCGCCCGTTGCCGCCTCCGATTGTGCGCGGACTTCGCGCGTCACCGCTGCCTGGAAGTCGCGCAGGGCGGGGCTGACGGCGACCGGGTACGGATCCGCGGCGGGTTCCAGCGCGCGGATGCTGCGCGGGAGCTGGCGGACCCGGGTATGGGTGTTTCGCCGCAGGTGGTCGAGGTCGGTTTCGTGTTCCGGCAATCGGCGGCCTTCGCGCATCACGGGATGCAGCAGCGGCTCCCCCGACAGTGGTTCCCCGGCGCGTCCGATCACGTCGCCGGTTAAGACCCCGCCCTCGCTGCGGCGGAAGACCTGCTTGCGCCCGGGCAGGATCGGCTTGCCGCTGGAGAGCTTCAGCCGCCCGCGGCCGGCGTATTCGGCCAGCTTGTAGGCGATGTCCAGGTCCGGCACATCGGTGGAGATGCCCATGCTGGTGCCGACCCCGAATGCATCGATCGGCGCTCCGGCGTGGACCAGCCCGGCGATCGCGTCCTCGTCCAGCCCGCTGCTGGCGAAGATCTGCACCTGTCCGAGTCCGGCGTTGTCCAGCAGGCGCCGGGCCTCGCGGGCGAGGCCGGCGAGGTCGCCGGAGTCGAGGCGGATGGCGCGCACGCGGAAGGCGTCGCCGAGCTGGCGTGCGAGTGCGATGACCCGGCGCACGCCTTCGAGGGTGTCGTAGGTGTCCACCAGCAGTACCGAGTCCGGGTAGAGACGGGCATAGGCGGCGAACGCACTGGCCTCGTCCGCGTGCGCCTGGATGTAGCTGTGCGCCATGGTGCCGCTGACCGGGACGCCATAGAGCCGCCCGGCAAGTACGTTGGAGGTGCTCGCGACACCGGCGATGTGGAAGGCGCGGGCGCCCTTGATCGCGGCATCGATGCCGTGCATGCGGCGCGCGCCGAAATCGACCACGGCGGCCCCGGCGGCCGCGGTCACCAGACGCGCGGCCTTGGATGCCTGCACCGTCTGCAGATGGATCTGGTTCATCACCAGGGTCTCGATCAGCTGCCCCTGCGGCAGCGGGGCGATGACCTCCAGGATCGGCTCGTTGGCGAACACCGGGGTGCCCTCGCGCACGGCGCGAATGGTGCCGCTGAAGCGGAAGTCCTCCAGCCAGCGCAGGAAGCCATCGCCGAAGCGTCCCAGCGAGGCGAGGTAGTCGAGGTCCTCGCGGGTGAACCGCAGGTCTTCAAGCTGCTGCAGGAGGGTGTCGAGGCCGCAGGCCAGCAGGTAGTTCCGGCGGGGCGGCTGGCGGCGCACGAACAGGGTGAATACCGCGGTGTCGTGCATGCCTTCGGCGTGGTAGGCCTGCAGCATGCTCAGTTCGTAGAGGTCGGTGAACAGACCGAGGCCGGTGGGCGGTGTCGCCAGACGAGGGGCCGCGCCGGTCATGCGGTCAGCTCCTCCAGGACCCGGACATGGGTCGCGTGATCGGCCTTGCCGTGCAGCACGAAGCGGACGTGGCGTACCGTTTTCAGATCCGGCGCGGCGTCGATCACGGTCTGCAGGGCGATCCGGGCGGCCGGCTCCACGGGGAATCCGAAGGCCCCGGTGGAGATCGCCGGGAAGGCGATGCTCCCCAGGCCGGCCTCCTCGGCGCGGGCGAGGGCATTGCGGTAGCAGTCGGCCAGCAGGCGGTCGGAGGGTTCGTCCTGCCCGTACACCGGACCCAGGCAGTGGATTACGCGGCGGTTGGGCAGGTCATGGGCGCCGGTGAGTACGGCCTGCCCCGGTTCGATCGGTGCCAGGGCCTGGCACTCGCGTTCGAGCCCCGGCCCCGCCGCGCGGTGGATGGCGCCGGCCACGCCGCCCCCGGGGCGCAGCCAGGCATTGGCGGCGTTGACGACTGCATCGATGTCCCGCTGTGCGGTGATGTCGCCGGTGGCGCACTCGATGGTGACGCCATGAACGGTGCTCTGCATACGGACTCCTTGTCTCCAGCGCAGCACGCGGGCAGCCCGCGACGCCGGGAACAGCAGACACCCGGCGTTTCCCCAAGGATAGGCGAGACTCCGGCGTTGTGTGAATCGCGGGCCGGTCCTGCATCCGCGACCGGGAACCATTTGACCGTTTATTGAACTGGTTAATGGTTGGATCAGCGGAGTTGATGGGTGTATCGGTCGCGCGCGAGATGGGCATGCGCGCCCAGGGAAACGCTGATTGTTCGGCGTTTCGCTGCGGCACACGGATGTGCCGCCGGAATCGACCACCGCAGGTGGTTGATTCCGAAGCAAGCTGCAAACCCCTTTGCCAGTGCAAAGGCATACAGGACGNTGCAGCGCCGCGCGCGCTGAGAAAGCCNGGATGGCTTTATTCAGCGNTTCCCCAGGGGAACCGCGGACTGAACCGCGCTTCCGCCGGGCACGCCGTAATGCAGCTTCCCGACGAAATTATTATGCGTACATTTGCGGTTGCGACCCTTCCTTTTGCCTTCCTTCTGTTCGCCGGCCAGGCGGTCGCCGGGCATGCCAACCCATGGGCGACCCCGGAGGACGAGGTCCTGATGCAGTATCACGACGAGAACCTGGTGCAGAGCGAGGGTACGCCCGGCCATGACGAGATGCTGGGCGCGATGAACCAGGACGCCCGCGGCAAGCTGGACACCTCGATGGATGACGTGCGCGATCGCATGGACGCCGCCGGTGACCGCATGGGCGCCGGCCACGGGGGCCGGGGCCGCTAGGCCCGCACACATGGCCGGCCCGGATAGCGGGCGGGTCAGGCTACCCCGCGAGGCCCCGTCAGCGCATACCGCTGGCGGGGCCTTTTCGTGTCCGGCAGTGGGGGCGGGAGTGCCGCTTCCTCCATATCGCCCGGCCGGGGTTGTACATTCACGGAAGGGCGCAAGGAAACGCGGGATCCCGAACGGGAGGCGAGCATGGCGGCAGATCGGTGCAACAGCGCCCATCCCCCGGCACGGGCGGCGGCGGTGAAGGACGCGCGGCCGGGCGCGGCCCGGCCCGGCGAGAGGGCTGTCTGATGGGGCTCGGGAGCTGGTTGCTACGCCGGGGCGCACACCGCTCGCGCCGAGCGCTGGTGACGATTGCGGTGCTGGCGCATCTCGCCGGGGTGGTGTCCTCGCTGGATGCGCTGATGTCCACGCGCACGCCGCAGGGGGCGGTGGCGTGGATCGTGTCGCTGAACGCGATGCCGTATGTCGCGGTTCCGGCCTACTGGGTGTTCGGACGCAACGAGTTCCGCGGCTATGTGATCGCCCGCCGCGATCTCGAGTCCACGCTCGCGCTCGCGCAGCAGGGGAAGCTCCACGAGCTGTGGTCGCACCGTTACCTCGCGCCGCAGCCGGACAAGCACCTGCAAGGGGTGGAACAGCTGGCGAAATGGCCTTTCCTGGACGGCAACGAGGTCGAGCTGCTGATCGACGGCGAGGCCACCTTCGACAGCATCTTCGAGGGCATCGAGGCGGCCGAGCGCTACCTG
>SL_3KL_010_SEDDRAFT_10006653_pt1 | contig 10317 bp, 9 predicted proteins | sample SodLakKL_010_SED_2_FD_10381 | JGI IMG/M metagenome (IMG submission 10381)
GCATACCTTGCCTGTTGAGGAACGGGCTGAGCGTGAACGCAGGCGCCGGCTTATCGAAGCGCGGGAGGTGACCCGCCAGTTTTATCCACTGGAACAGGACCGGAACCGCAGGGTGCTGGGTGTCGGATTTGCCGACTACAACATCACCGGGAACTTTGCCCCGGCCAGCCAAAGCATGAATTATAACCTGATCGGAGGTATTGAGTTCATGGGAGGTGACCTACAGGGGACTTTAACCGGAAACCTTGCAGGCAATGACCACCAGGTTCGATCCAGCGGCTTAAGGTGGCGCTACGTAGTAAGAAATAATCCTTGGTTCAGCGCTTTTTCAGCCGGTCAGCTCAACACCACAGGTCTTCAGCCCAGGAACATCCGGGGTGCATCTATATCGAACAGACCGGTGGAGCCCAGGAGACTCTATGAGTCCTACATCATCGACGGCTATACCGATCCCGACTCGGAGGTGGAACTGTATCTGAACAACAGGCTCATAGACTTTAGCCGTGCAGATGCCAGCGGCTATTATCGTTTTGAATTTCCCATCACTTACGGCACATCAAGGATTACCATCAACATTTATACCCCTACCGGAGAAACACGTTCTGTAGACCGGCAGCTGCAAATTCCCTTTACCTTCCTTCCGCCCGGAGAAGCCGAATACAACATACAGGCCGGATTGTCGGAAACCTTTTTGGGAGGTGAAGATGATGAGGAAAAATTAATTGTACAGGGTGATGTAGCTTACGGAATCACCAGCTGGCTTACGGCCAAAGTAGGTAGCGAGTACATACAGGACATCTATGATGAACGTCCGTTCTTCTATGGCGGTTTATCGGCCCGTGTGTTCTCGCAATACCTTGTAAATGTGGACATTGCTCCCGACGCATTTTACCGGGGAATCACCAGCGTGATGTTCCCTTCAGGAAGAAGCCTTAGCTTACAATATACCTATTATGACGGGGAGTCGCTTTTCAATATGCGCGGTGCCTCACAGGATGTTCAGGCACACGTATTTGTGCCGTTCACCTTTTTAGACACCCCCATGGGTGTGCGTGTGGGAGCAGATCACAGCATTTTTCCGAACAGCAGCCTTACGCGCTACAGAACCGACTTCACCGTCCGTATCGGCAGAATGAATGTGCGGATGAATTACCGCGATGCCCTGTTTTACAGCGACGATACTTTCGAATTTGGACAGGGGCAGATCAACGGAAGCCTGACCTATACCTTTATGCGGTCGCCCGGACTGCCTGTTTTTGTGCGGGGTATGTTTCTCCGGGGCAACGTCCGTTACCGCACTTCAAGTAATCAGTTTGATGAGGTCTCACTGCAGCTGTCGAGAAGCATCCGGCAGTGGGGGCGCATCAATATGAATGCCGGTTACGACTTACAAAGCAGGCAGCATTTGATTCGTCTTGGGTTTACAGCTGACCTTACCCCGGTGCGCGCAACCACCAATGTGGATGTTCGCGGCGACCGCACCACTGTCAGGCAAAACTTCCGCGGCTCGCTGGGCTTCGACCGCAACCCCGACAGGGTCATCCCCACCAACCGCAACCAGGTTGGACGTGCCGCTGCATCGGTTATCCTTTTCAGAGACATCAACAACTCAGGAACCTTTGACGAAGGTGACGAGATCATTCCGGCACGCGCCGTGCGACTCGACCGCTCTGCGCAAATGGCGGTGGGCCGCGACGGCATTCTGCGCATCGGCCAGCTTCAAAGCTACTTTCAGTATAACCTTGAGGTGATGCGCCATTCCCTGCCAAACCCGATGCTGGCACCCGGCCGCGACAGATTCAGCTTTGTTACAGACCCTAACCGTTATAAACGGATAGAGATCCCCTTTTACACAACCGGGGTGATCGACGGGACCGTTTATGTGTTAAGGAACGGAGAGCAACAGACGCAAGGTGGCCTGCGCCTCTTCATCAAAGGGGTTAGCCTTGATTATGAAGACATGGTACGAAACTTCTCCGATGGCTCATATTATGCGATGGACCTGCCGCCAGGGCAATACACCATTGAAGTGGACCCTCTTCAGCTAAGCTTTCTGGATGTTCAGATGAAAGACGGACCTGTCAGCTTTGAAATCAGGGCATTGTCCGAAGGCGACTTCATTGAGAACCTTGACATATTCTTAAGCCCGATAGTTGACAGACCGGTTGTTGTAACCAGAGGTCCGGAACCCGATCGCCGCGAAATGGAAGATTCCATTGCTGCTTTATCCAGAAAACACATCCGGTTATATGTGTCCGCACAAAACGCCTATTATGAGAATGAGCTTGAACAAGCCATGGATTACATCAATGCGGCCCTCGACATTTTTGACACCGATCTCGCGATTGCCCTGAAAGGTACCCTGCTATACATGACCGGAAGAAGACAGGAGGGACTGGAGTATTGGGAAGAGGCTAACAGACGAAATCCGGACATCCGAATTCCGGACCTGGATCTGCTGGAAAGGGTAATCCGCGTATTACAGTAAAAATCAGAACAGATATGATTCAAACAAAAATTAAAACACAACATTAAGACAAACAGTGCTTTCAAAAAAGTCAATATGTATTTTATTTTTATTAATAATCAGAGCAATACACAACCCTATCCGTGGAAATAAATTTGGTAGCAAAAGACACAATGTTTAAATTTGCTATAGTCAGCGGTTTATTGCTCAACACGTAACAAACGAAACAAAATGACCGGCAATTACAAATCTCCAGCCTTTCTGACCAGATATCTTGTTTGGGGCTTTTCCATTTTGCTTTTTTTGGTTCCGGCTGCAGCCCAGGAGACGGCTGAAGGGCCTGACAACCTGGAAGATCCGCAAGAACCGCAGCTGCATATTCTGATTAACACAGAAATGGAAGACCGTATTAACCGGTTGTTTCAAAATTATTTTGACCCGGCCACCTACTACGTTAATGTTCGGGCCATCGTTACGGAACTGTTGGTTGATGACCCTCCAATGCCACAATCGGTGATGTTGCCAGGACTTCCGATCACTCTCTCCGAGGCTGCCAGAGACAGACAACAGCGTCAGACCCTGTCTGAGTTTTTGTCGGGACTTCGGGTCGATTATGACATACGTGCAACTACAGATGTAACCATCTTTGCCGACACTGTTCACACCCAGGCCGACATGAGTTTCATGCAAACGCTGATCACTGCCTCCATCCCATTCTCGCCTGAACGGGGCGATCAAGTCAGGGTTATCAGGCAAATCTTTCCCCGTCGTGTTTCAGAACAGGCTCCGGTTTTGATTCAGCTGGCTGACCCCTTACCCTCTTTCCCGCAACAAATCCAATTGGTTTATCCCGAAGAAACCACTCAAAGAACTACTTTAATACCCTGGCATATATGGGTGGCCATTGGCCTGGCCATTTTGCTTCTGATACTGATTGTTCTGGTCTGGCATGCTTCCAGAAAACCTTCAAGGACGATTATGGAGGGAGGATCCAGCAGACATGACATTCGTCTGACAAAAGAAGCGGGAGGTGACAGCACTGTCTTGGTACCTGACAGGATCATAGAAACAGAGCCACGTCCTGAACCAGACCACCGGGTCTATCTTATGGGCCTTTTTATGGAACGCACCATTGAGGTCGCAAGCCTGATGGAAAGATGGATCAAGCTCGATGAAAAAAAGGGCTCGCTCAAGGCTGCAAAGCTGATAAATAACGTTGACGCGCGGTTTATGCTGCTGATCGAAAAGTATATGTCAAAAGACGTTTATGAAACACTCCTGGATGCATCTGAGGATTCGGCGGCAAGGGAACAATATGAGACCTATGAAGACTTCCGTGAGATCTCTAAAGAGGTGAGACAATCGTTGCGCGACGGAACCGCAGCCGGGGTGAAAGAATATGAGTTTATTCAATTCATTGATGATGATCAACTTTTAAGGATTGCTCATGAAACACCGGATAAAGACCTGTCGCTCCTGATACGGCAACTGCCACCAAAACGGACGGCCTGGTTACTGGAGCATTTGGGAGATGAGCGTACGCGTGTAATTATGGAACTGATCACCAGGACTGATACCATTAACTATGAAACGCTGCGCGAATCAGCCGGTAAGCTGTTCGAAAAATATTTCTCAATGCAGTCGTTGTCGTCCTTCACAAAGCGCGATATCAACAAGATCATGCATACCATTGAAGAGATGCCCATTAACAAGCAGGAGGGCTATTTGTCGATGCTGGCTGAACTTGATCCTGAGCTTTACCATATCGTAAGTAAGCAAATCACCACCTGGGACCGCTTGCTGATGCTTGATGAAGCAGTCCTCAAGGAGGCGATGCTGGGTATCGACAGCAGAACAATTGCAATGGCACTGAAAGATACCCCGTTCTCATTTAAGAAAGACCTTCTGAACCTTAGACCAAGTCGTGAACAGCTGATGATTGAGGAAATGATCGAAGAGGGTGATACCACCAAAAAACAGGCTGAAAAAGCCAGAAGGATTATTTTGGGTGCAGTTAAGGAAGCCAGGGATGCTCGCGAAAAAACCAGCACCAATGAATAGACCTGTGACCCATATGCGAATGCATAAAATATTGGCGGTGACAGCCCTTTCGGCTGTGATTGGCTTTTTTTCCTGTTCGGGCCAGCAAAGGTTAAATGAACCTGAATCAGACATTCGGGATGAATTGTCAGAAACATTTCCTGAGGCTGTTGCGGAGGAAGCGCCCCTGCCAGAAGAGGAGATCGTTGTTTCTTATGACGAAGAAACACTTTGGGCCGCCTATCAGGAACGCACAAACAGAGCACTGGAGTACCTCTTAATGGCACAAATTGCCATGGAAGCTGGTTTGTTCAACAATGCACTTTATCAGATAAATCTGTCGCTTGCCATCCTCCAAACAGCTGATGGCCTGGCTCATAAGGGATCCATATTGTATATGCTCAACCGGCATGATGAGGCACGGACTTTTTGGCAACAGGCCTACGAACTGGACCCTGAAGCCCTTGATGCAAAGTTGCCGGGAATACCAGAAGGCTTAGACTAGGAACTTAATTCTGTTGTCAAACCCTGTAAATTATAACACCATAAAAAAACAACATAACGGTAAAGCAATGAAGTTTTCAACTGCAACCTTCCTGTACTTGATCCCNACCCTCATACTATTGGGGTTTGGCATTTTTGCTGCCACAAGTTCTTTACGCCTGTTTGATTCGCCACACTTTATAAACATTTTGAACATTCCAAGTTTAACCATAATTGTTGGAGGTGTATTGTCGCATATTCTTATTGCTTATCCCACAAACGAGGTCTGGCAGGCAGTTTCAAAAGCATCCTTGCTTTTTTCTCACAACAAAAAGGATAAAACGGCATTTGAAGAAGAGGTTACAAATATTATTGGATGGCAAAGGGACATCAGAAAGAACAAACTGGCTGCGGCTGTAAGCCTGAGCGCTGATCTCAAAGACAGATTTGAGGGTTATGTGTTTACACTGATAGCTACCAATTATAACATTGAGGAGCTTAAAACCCTCGCTGAAACGCGTATTGCATCAAATTACCAAAACAGCATCCGGCAAAGCCAGCTATACGCTGCAATGGGAAATGCAGCACCCGCTTTTGGTATGTTTGGAACACTACTTGGTTTGATTGTTATGCTGCAAAACTTCCAGGACACCTTGCAATTGGGTGTGGGACTGGGTGTAGCTCTGATGACTACCTTGTACGGCCTTACGCTGGCTCAGCTTTTTTTCTATCCAATGGAAAAAAAGATCAAAAATGCTGCCGGAAAAGAGGCACAGCGAGAGCAAATGATTCTGGAAGGGATCCTGCTCATTATGCAAGACAAACCGGCCATGTACATCAAAGATTATCTGACGGCATCCACAGAGTAAAACCAACCCATGACAATGCAATTGCAGGAACAAAAACAACCCGGACGTCAGTTTAAGCTGGTTCCCGATGTTGATACAGATCGCAACAATAGCGGTTGGCAATTAACCTATCTGGACACAATTACCCTGCTACTGGCTTTTATCATTATCATGGCAGGCATTGCCGGGGTGAATTTGTTTTTGTTTGATGATCCTGAAACCGGGCTTCGTACAGCGGTAACGGGTGAGCATCGGGTTCAGGCACCAATATTGGAACTTGAACAGGATTTAATAATCCTGCTTGAAGACAAGATCGGGGAGGGAGCACTTATTTTGGAAACAGAAGACCGCGAATTGCGCATGCACTTTCGTGGCAGCTCCTTTTATGAAGTGGGGCAGGCTGAATTACTTACTTCCGGACAGGTCATCATTGACCGCATTCTGGAGGCAATACATGAATTGGATTTTTACCGGTTTAATGTTGATATCGAAGGGCATGCTGACTCCACACCCATTCACACACTGCGCTTCCCAAGCAACTGGGAGCTATCTGTAGCCAGGGCTTCAAACATAGTGCGTTATTTTGTCGAATCCGGCTTTGAACCGGAACGGCTCAAAGCCTCCGGCTACGGAGATACATTCCCCGTAGCACCCAATACCGATGAATACGGAAATCCCATACCAGAAAACCAGGACATGAACAGACGGGTGGTGATCCGGTTATTCTATTAGGCAGGTATTGTTGATTTGTTGAGACAATTCGTACATTGTGACAGGTCAAGCCCTGTCATTACAATCTTGCCTCTTCGAGCTTCCCGCTTCGAGCCTTTTATCCATAATTCTTAACTTTGTTTTGATTTATTTATACTGAAACCATGTTTCCCTTTCGTGGCAGACCCATACGTTTTGATGCAGTAAGAAACATCTTTCGCGCGCTCAAGTACCGAAATTACCGCTATTATTACTATGGCCAGAGTATTTCTCTGATCGGGGTTTGGGTGCAGAATATCGCAATGGGCTGGCTTGTTTACAGGCTAACCGGATCTGCCTTGTTGCTCGGTACCATTGCATTTGCTCTCCAGATCCCGTCATTGCTCATAACACCCTTTGCAGGAGTCTTGGCAGATCGCTGGAACAGGCGAAAAGTGATAATGGCCACCCAGGTCTTGCTGATGATGGTTGCATTTGCTTTGGCACTGCTTACACTCACCAACGTGATCACCGTGCCATTGATCATAGCTATGGCATTTGTCAATGGAGTTATTCTTGCTTTTGACACCCCCTTCCGACAGTCTTTTGTGCCTGAGATCATCACCCGCCGTGAAGATTTGTCAAATGCCATTGCCCTGAACTCCTCGCTTTACAACCTGGCCCGTTTTATCGGGCCACCCATCGGGGGTGTTTTAATCGCCTGGATTGGTGAAGGCTGGTGTTTTTTTATCAACGGTGTTTCCTTTGTGGCGGTTATTGCTGCTATGGCAGCTATGCGCATCAAAAAGAAGCATCATGTGCGGCGATTTGGGTCGATATTCGCCCAACTTCGCGAGGGACTAAGCTATTCGTGGTCGTACATGCCCATACGTTACCTCATCAGGCTGGTGGCTTTGAGCAGCTTTTTTGGACTTCCGTTTCAGGCGCTTTTACCCATATTTGCCGCTGATATTCTACAGGGCGACTCCCAAATGCTGGGAATACTCACAGGTTCGTTGGGTGCAGGAGCACTTAGCGGCGCATTTTTTCTGGCATCACAACAAAACATCAACCAGATACCACGCCTTACCTTTTTTGCCGCAGTGATGTTTTCAACAGGTCTTGCTGTCTTTGCCATCTCTTCCCAGACGATACTTTCTATGACAGCCCTTGCTATTACAGGTTTTGGTATGATTGTACACTTCAATGCCACCAATAGCCTGATCCAAAACATCTCCGATGAAGACAAGCGGGGCCGGGTTGTCTCCCTTTACAGCCTGACCTTTATGGGGATCACACCTTTGGGAAGCCTGATGGCAGGAGCCATTGCTGAATACATTGGTGTACCCTATACCGTTTTTATGTTCTCACTAATCTGTCTTGCCTCCGCCCTGCTCTTTGGCAAACGCCTTAGGGTAGTTGTGTGCGGCCTCAAACAGGCACAACGAAAGGTTGCAGCATCAACTTAAGTTGAAAAATATGTATGGCACCACACAATCGTTACCTCTGTGCAGGCCGGCCTATACCGCTTCTTCCTCCTTCGAACTTAACCCCAACCATGATGCCCGGATTGCCCCTTTAAACAATAAAAGCCACCAATTAAAAATAATAGATAAAATATTATGCTGTTTGTGATATTATTTTGTATTTTTGACCACAGTAATGTTTTGTTAATTTTCTACCTTAGATGAAAGTATATCTTAATACTGCGTTGTGTAAGAAATGCCCGTTTTCAACTTTCAGATTGTGTCATTACAAACGTCTTTTGTACAAAAAAATGCCAAAAACCGATTCAAAGCTTAAAGTAATCCATAATTGCACCTATTACCGGAGAATATTTAAAAATGGGCAATATGTTTTGATTGATCTATATGATCAGTTGCCTGGAAAAAACGGCAGATGGAATTATGTAACCGCACACAAAAATGTACCGGGAGTGATTAAGGGGACAAGGGGGCACAAATTTGTTGTTGAATTGTTTGAACCCTATTTTTTGGTGCGCAAAAAAAAGGGAAGACCTTTTGCCAGCCGTTTAAAGCTTTACTCCCAGTGCTCCAGGGTTGCAAAAGACATAAGACCATACATTTTCAGGGAACAAAACCACCTGACTTTTGAAAGACTTCCCGAAACAGATCACATATTGAATTAGTTTGTGTTTTTGTTGTTTAATTATTAAACATTGTGTATGTTTGTTCTGAAACCATAAAAACAATGCAATGCATTATTACAAAAACAGTATTTTGCTGATTGATGACAATCCGCATATACGAAACACCCTACCCACACAGCTTGACCGCCATTTCCGGAAAACCACTGTACTTGAAAGGCCGGAGGAGATCTCAGAAGTTTTGAATACTGAAACATTTGACATCATTCTTCTGGATATGAACTATGCCGTTGGCGCAGAGAATGGACAGGAGGGGTTGTTCTGGCTGCGTGAGATCAAAAAGATGGACCCTGACGCGATTGTGGTGTTATTGACCGGCACGGAAGGTGCAGATAAAGCGGTTGAAGGACTGCAGGAGGGGGCTGCAGACTTTGTGATCAAACCATGGCATCCGGACAAACTGGTAACCAACTTAAAGCTTTTGCTTCGGTTGCGAGCATTGGAGCAAAAGGCCATTAAACACAAAAAGCTTCTTGGCAAACAAAACAAACCCGACGTTCTAAACCTGGAAGAGATGGAAAAGATCGTTATTGAAAAGGCAATTTATGTGTACCAGGGGAACCTGTCGCATGCTGCGAAACAACTGGGTATTACCAGGGCAACCCTTTATGCTAAAATGAAAAAATTTGGTCTTTCGTCAGGGAAATAAACCACCCTTTCTGAATAAAAAGTAATACAAACGGTTTTGGAAATCATTTTCATACTTAGTGCGCCTGCCCGTGAAGAGAATGTAGGAGCAGCAGCACGCGCCATAAAAACCATGGGGATTCATGGCTTGCGATTGGTTAATCCAGCTTGTGATCATCTTGGGAAACGCGCAAGAGCCACTGCCCACGGTTCAGCAGACGTCCTGGAAAGGGCTTTGCTGTTCGATAACCTTATGGATGCCACACAGGATCTGTCGCTGCTGATCGGAACTGCTGCAAAAAAAAGGAATGTTCGTGAAGATCGCCACCCGGTTAACACCCTGCCAGATATATTGCTTGCAAAAGGGGACAGCCTCAAAAAAGCAGGGGTTGTTTTCGGCGGTGAAGAGTCGGGACTGTCGAACCGGGACCTTGATCAATGTCACATTTTAAGTACCATTCCGATGGCAGCCCGTTATCCCTCCCTGAACCTCGGACAGGCAGTGATGGTATACGCCTCGGTACTATCGGAGCTAACCCTTCATCAGTTACCCAAAAAACAACACAGACCAACCACCGACGAACTAAGCATCGTCAGGGGAAAAGCCCGGCAGGTGCTTTCTGACGTCATGATTCCCGAGGATCACATGATCCATCGCCGCATCATGGAACGATTGATGATGCTTGACAAAGACGACATGCACCTGTTTCATTCGTTCTGCAAATTTTACCTGAAAAAATACCACGGCAGGGTGAAGTAAATGAACAGATTTATCAATGCGCAGATTAGCAAATTGTCCCCCACAATTTGCAGGTGTGAAATTGGAATTCGAATTCAAAAATAAAAACATCCTCAAGGCAGCCCGGCAAAACAATGTTACGATCTTGAAATGAGCGCATTAGGTCGACGTGTCCGTTGTTCGGCTTGCCATTTTCCCCAATAATTCGTATCTTTGCAGAAACACTGATCCGGAAACCGTGCCTGTATCCTCCGGC
>SL_3KL_010_SEDDRAFT_10006654_pt1 | contig 10316 bp, 11 predicted proteins | sample SodLakKL_010_SED_2_FD_10381 | JGI IMG/M metagenome (IMG submission 10381)
GGTATTGACATACTGTTCGATTGCACTTTCGATGCCAAACCATTCGGGAAGGTCTCTTAGAATCCGATTGGTGATCTGTTCTTTTTCGGCTATATGTTCGATGACACGCAACATGGCTGACCCCTCCGTGTGATGTTTTCCATTACTATGATAACATAACTTCAGCGGCTACAATCATGATCGCTTGTCAAAATACTTCAGGTAAGATTCATAACCTTCGTCTTTCAGTTCTTCGACCGGAATGAACCGCAAAGCTGCGGAATTGATACAATAGCGTAGACCGCCGGCTGTGGTGGGGCCATCAGCAAAAACATGACCCAGATGGGAAGCACCTTCAGGACTGCGCACCTCGGTACGGCGCATACCATGAGTGGTGTCGAAACGCTCATCCAGAGGCTTGATTGGTTTGGTGAACGCTGGCCAACCGCAGTGCGCATCGTACTGCTCGTTTGTCGTGAACAATACCTCGCCACTGACGATATCGACATAGATACCCGGTTTTTTATTGTTATAGTAGGCATTTTCAAAAGGCGCTTCTGTCCCGTTTTCCTGTGTAACATGGAATTGCAGGGGTGTCAGCTTTTTCTTAAGTTCGTTTTTGGAAGGTTTACTCACGGATATCACCTCAGTGACATTGTATCATCTATCCGGTGACAAGACAGAAAATAAGCATATCGATGATATGCTTACTTCAATTCGTCCTCTTCGAAGACATCGCTGTTTTCATGTTTGAAACTATCGTTGAAAAAGGTTCGACCCTTGTGCACAAACGAAATGGTCTTTTGGGGAAAGAAAAGTGTATTGATAATGGGAATCAACAGGAAAACGAGCCAGCCCGGATGCCAAAAATCATCAAGGAAGATGCCAAGCAGGATGTAGAGTATCGTAATTGCGAATGTAATGAACTTACGACCATCCAGTTTACCATTGAAAATTGTGTCGGATAGCGGGATAAGGAAGAAGACAACCCAGCCCGGATGAGCTGCATCGAACCCTAAAGCGAGCCACAGAAACAGCATCAATGCGATCAAAGGCATCAGCTGATTCAGACGTTTTGTGATGTTTTTCGAAAATAGAACCACCGATAACGGTATCAAAAGGAAAAAAGTGAGACCGAGCAGCCAGTCTTCAAGTACGAAACCACTGAACAAAAACAACAACAGACTAATCAAGGGCATTGCAGAAACGATTCTTTCTTTCATGTTCATCCTCCATGTTTTTTTATAATCACCGCGAAAGGCGCACTTTCACGGTTGACAGTATGATATTTCATAACACTATAGGTTTTGGAATCAAGGTTTTCAAGATAGGGAAGCAGCATTGTTACTTCTCGTTTTCCTTCAGGGTGTCCCGGATAAAACACCAAGGTCACTAAGCCGTCATCATCCACCACTTCCAAGGCAACTTGTACCGCTTCGAGCGAAGTATCCGCGCTTGTGGTGATGGTTTTGTCCCCACCCGGCAGATAGCCGAAATTAAACATGATCACACCGATGTTCGCAGCGACGTAGACAGCCATGTTAACGTGGGAGTCGCGAATCAGTCGTACATTATCACGGTTCTCAAGATGGCGGTTCTGCTTGGCGGTTTCGATGGCGTCAGCTTGGATATCGAACGCAAACACCGTCTTGAGATGTCGTGAGAGAAACAAGGTATCATGCCCGTTTCCAAGCGTAGCGTCTATCCCAATCTTGTCTTTGGGTACTTCTGCGATAATCACATCATGCACAAAAGCGAGCACGTTTTTCATATAATCACCACCACAATTATATCATTGTTAAAACTATGGTCAACAGGTTTTTTTCTTATGAAAGCGCACAATGTTGCGCTTAAAAGCAAAAAAAGGTATAATATGACCATATAGAATCGGGGTGATCCTTTTGATAAGCGACATCAAAGATGATTCCATCATGAAAAAGGCAATTGAACAAGCGCGAAAGACCATGAATCAAGATGTTGGCGGCCCTTTTGGAGCGGCCATCATCGATAAGGACGGCACGGTGTTGAGTGTGGCGTCGAATTCGGTCCTTGGCGACCACGATGCGACGGCGCACGCGGAGATCAACGCGATCAGAATCGCAAGCAAGAAGAAACAGACACACGATTTATCCGGTTGTGTGCTTTATACGACCGCCTATCCCTGCCCGATGTGTCTGGGCGCGATCATCTGGGCCAACATCAAAACGGTTTACTATGGGTGCCATAAGGAAGATGCGGCTGCCATCGGTTTTCGGGACGATTTCATCTATTCTTTCATCAAAGACGGTTGCGATGATCCAGCCATCTTAAGCATCGAAGAAAAGGACCGCGATGCGTGTTTGAGATTGTTCGAAGAGTACAAAGAAAAAGACAAACAGTTATATTAAGACAAAAGGTACGGCAAATAAAACGCCGTACCTTTATTTTATTTATTTCCCATGGTCATGGCCATGACGGCTTTGGCCGTGTGCAGCCGGTTTTCGGCTTCCTGATAGACAATCGATTGCGGCCCGTCGATGACGCTATCCTCGACTTCGTTACCTCTGTCGGCCGGTAGAGCGTGCATGTAGTTGCAATCCGGGTTCGTTAATGCCATCATCGCTTCGGTGCACTTCCAGTGTCTGTTCGCCTCCAAGACGGCATCGATGACATCATCGGAGGTGTTGGACGCCCAGGAGCCCCAGTTTTTCGGAATGACAATGTCGGCGTCTTTATAGGCGGCTTCCATATCGTTGGTTACTGTAAAGGAACCACCGTTCTCTTTTGCGTTCTTCTTTGCTTTTTCAATGACCCAATCGGGCATTTCATAGCCTTTGGGATGAGCCAGGACAACGTCCATGCCGAATCTTGGAAACAGTAGGCTCTGAGTCAAGGGAACACTGATCGGTTTTTTGTGTGAGGTCGCGTAAGCCCAGATGATCGATACTTTCAGATTATCGGTTTTGCCTTTCACTTCTCGGATGGTCATCAGATCGGCCAGGCCCTGAAACGGATGATACAGGTCGCATTGCAGATTCATCACCGGTACGCTCGCGTGTGCGGCCATTTCGCTGATGAACTTATTACCGACTTCCCAGAAACAGTTCCTACAAGCGATGCCGTGACCGTAGCTTGACAGGATCACTGCGGTGTCCTTACCGGTTTCACCGTGTGAGATCTGCATGGTTGCGGTGTCGAGGAAGTTCGCGTGACCACCCAGTTGCGCCAGACCGGCTTCCATGGAGTTTCTCGTACGGGTGGATTGTTCGAAAAACATCAAAAAGGCGCTTTTGTTTTTCAGAAAATTCGTATCCTTATTCGTTAAAAACGCCTGTTTCAAATCTTGAGATACATCCAGCAAAGTTTCGATTTCGTCTTTCTTCCAGTCTTCCAGAGTAATGAAGTGTTTACCTTTGAATTTCGGTTTCATGCGTTTTTCTCCTTTTTGTTTTCAAGATAATTGCCCGGGATGGCCGCATACATCGCTGCGGCTTTCACCAGGTGCGCCTTTTCCGTTTTTTCATTGGGCGCGTGCGCCTCGACTTCGTGTCCGGGCCCGAAGCCGATGCATGGGATATCGTAACGTCCCATGATTGAAACCCCATTGGTGGAAAAGGTCCATTTATCGATGATTGGCGTTTCATCAAAGAGTTTTTGATACGTATCGGCCAGGGTGCGTGTCGTGATATGGTCCTCCGGGGTGACCCAGGAGGGGAAGAACGTTTTGGTCGGATACACGAGGCCCGTGTAGGATGGACGCTTGTAATCATACATTTCAACTGTCGCATCCACAGATGCCACACTTTTCAGAGCTCGAATTTCAGCCATGGCGGACTCGGGTGTTTCACCGTGTGTCAGCCGACGGTCGATGGAAATGCTGCAGCCATCGGCCACGGCGCAGCGGGATGGCGATTGTGAAAATATCTCACTGACGGTCAAGGTCCCTTTACCAAGGAAAGCATCATCTTTCAGCTTGTGGTTGAGCGCTTTCAACTCCTCCAGGATCGGTGCCATCTTGTAAATGGCGTTATCGCCACGTTCGGGGGCACTGCCGTGACAAGAGATTCCTGAGGTTGACACCTTGATTTCCATGCGGCCTCTTTGGCCACGATAGATCCTACAGGATGTCGGTTCGGTAATGACGACAAACTCAGGTCTGACATTGTTTTCTTCGATGATGTATTGCCAACAAAGTCCGTCACAATCCTCTTCTTGCACCGTTCCGGTGATGAGCAGGGTATAATCATCTTCCAGTTTCAGATCCTTGATGATTTTTCCGGCGTAGACCATGGCGGCCATCCCGCCTTCCTGATCGGATGTGCCACGTCCGCCGATATGCGTTTCGTCCTCATAGCCCTCGTAGGGATCGAACTTCCAGTTCTTTTTCTCACCGATGCCGACGGTGTCGATGTGTGCGTCCATGGCGATGAGTGTCTTGCCTGAACCGATCCTGCCGATGATGTTCCCCATCTTATCGATGGTGACTTCATCGAAGCCGACATGGTCCATTTCTGCCTTGATTCTCAAGATGACGTCCTTTTCCTCGCAGCTTTCGCTGGGAATTCTCACCATGTCGCGGAGAAACTTCGTCATGTCTTTCTCGTATTTTTCGGCTTGTTTTAGAATCGTTTTGAATGTCATGCTTCAACCTTCTTTCTTAGTGCTTTGATTTTTTCGTTGTAGTGGAATACCTTGTGATATTCTTCTTCCCAGAATTCAGGTGATTTCATCCGGTTGAGATACGATTGTTTGTATCCGAATGGAAGCCAGTCTTTCTCTTTTTGTTTGAATAGACGGTTTTTGGCTTCCGGTGTACGTGTATCGGCGATATGATCGGTATCCGCCTTTAGGAAAATATCCTTGAACCAACGCTTCAAGACCGTCGTGCTCGTTTCCAGATACCTGGTCTCCAGATCCTCGATGACGCTGTCATAGCGATCGAAACCATCTGTAGCGACCGTAATCACATTATCCTCAGGTCCCAAATTGAGATGTTTTGCCATTTTGATGGCACCGATGATATTACAGATGCCCGATACCCCGAAATAATCGCGCATGGAAGCCAGAGTTTCTTTCTTGATGCCGTAGGTTTCAAGCGTATCCCCGGCGTCTCTTAGGACCTTGAGACCACGTACGGCATCGTCGTCTTTTATGAGGGCGATGAAATCGGTGTTCAAGACATTGTGTATCAGGGTGCACATCTTATCGCCGATACCCTCGATGCGATGTTGACCTCTACCGCCGTCCATCAAGGTCGAACATTCATACGGCTCGAGTGCGACAATTTTAGCTTCCGGAAAAACCTTTTTGATGTGATCGCCGGCGGCCAAGGTTCCCGCACTGCCGGGCGCCGAGACGAAACTGGCGATGCGCCCGTTGCCGATGTTCTTGATAGCTTCTATCGCGCTTTGACCGGTCACATGCCGATGGAAACGATAGTTCGGCATTAGTTCGAACTGCGCCAAAGCGACGTTGTTTTCATCTTTACAGAGTTCATGCGTCTTTTCCAGTGTCAAGATGACGTCGGATTCGGTTCCGGGGGTCAAATCGAGTTTGGCCCCATATTGTTTGATCCTTTTGTAGCGTTCTTTGCTCATGGTATCCGGCATGATGACGGTCGCGTCATATTTCATCAGATTGCAGATATAAGCGACCCCGATACCGAAATTACCGGTTGAGGGACCGAGAATGTGATGCTTTCCCGGGATGATCGTGCCGTCGACGGCACCTTCGATCAGCGTTGCATAGGCGGGTCCGACTTTATGCGAACCGCTCGGGAAATCTTTGCCTAGCAACACCACGATATTCGCATCCACCCCGGTGATTGCCTTTGGGAGAATAACTTTATTGATGGTGCCGTCCGCTTTGCGCCAGTTGATGTTGAATAGATTCATCGGATCCAGTTCATCTTCTTTCGCCTTCAATGCGGCTTTACGTGTTTTTTCATCGAGAATGTTCGGATTGAACATTTCGTCGTAATTGGGACCGACGGGTAATTTACTCATGTTTTTCCTCCTTCTTGTTGCTGCGTTGCTTAAACCTGTTGAAATCCACCGAATAGAGTTCGGGTGTTTGTATGTGCCGTACGACGGCATCGGTATCCTTAAGCCCATTGCCGCTGATGATGATGGCGACCTGGCTATCCGGTGGTATCAGCTTCATTGTACTCGCTTTGATATAGCCCGCTAACGCCGCTGCGGCAGCGGGTTCGGCGAAAACCCCTTCGTTTCTGGCAAGCAGCAAGGCCGCGCTCATAATCGACTCGTCATCCACAGTAATGAATGCGCCGCGGGAATCTTTGACAGCCCTTAGACCTTTATCGGCGTTACGTGGGATACCTACAGCGATGGAGTCCGCAAGCGTGTCTTCGTTTGTTTCCGTTAAAGGTGCATCGTTTTTCCACGCTTGATAAAACGGATCGCATCCGGAACTCTGGACACCGAGCAACCGTGGCATCTTATCGATGAAACCAAGCGTTAACAGATCGGAAAAACCTTTATAGACCCCACCAATCGTGCAGCCGTCACCGACACTGAGGACAACCCAATCCGGCACTTGCCAATGCGATTGTTCAGCAATTTCCAAGGCAACGGTTTTTTTTCCTTCCACCATATGGGGGTTGATGGCGGCGTTGCGATTATACCAGCCATAATGGTCTATCGCTTGTTTTGATAACCGGTAGGCCGCTTTGTAGTCGCCGTCAACGCGGTATAGATCCGCGCCATATGCCAGCAGTTGCGCCAATTTGCCCTTCGGCGCTCTTTTCGGTACGAAAATCTTAGCCTTAAGCCCCATTCTTGCCGCATGACCGGCCAATGAGGTTGCCGCATTGCCAGTCGAGGCACAGGCGATGACCTTGTGATTGCATTCCATCGCTTTCATCACCGCGATGATGGACGCACGATCCTTCAGGGATGCGGTAGGATTCACCGAATCGTCTTTAAGGGATAGTCTTTTTTGGTTGAACATTGTTTCAAGGTTTTGCGCGCGGTAATAAGGGGTCATGCCGACGTGCAACGCGCGTTCTATGTATGTTCCCTTAACCGGCAGTAATGGTAGATAGCGCCAGATGGAAGAATCTCGGTTTTCAGCCAGAGAAGCTTTCGTAAGAACCTGTTTGATGGCGGGATAATCAAATTCGATATCGAGAATGCCGTCATCACCACATGTGTCGCAGACCATACGCGCATCATCGGGTTCGTAGACCGCAGCGCAGCGCATACACCGGTATTGTTTGACAAACATCACGCTTCACCCCATTCGATGGGGACGATGGTGAAGGTTTCGACATCGAAAAGCCCTTTGTCTGTCAGTTTCAGACTCGGAATTACAGCCAGAGGCAGAAACGCGAGCTGGATGAAAGGATCATCGATCGCTTCAGAAAGACCCATTGTTCGCATCTGTGCTTTCATCAAATCTAACTTTTTGCCTACATCAAGCGGGTTCTGTTCGGTCATGATTCCGGCTATTTCCAAACTTAAAGAGGCATAAACCTTTTTGTCTTTGATCAAAACGATGCCACCGCCGATATCGACAATGGTTTCGGCGGCAAGCTTCATCGAAACATCATCATCGCCCACAACAACAAGGTTGTGGGAATCATGTGCGATGGTCATCGCCAGGGCGCCGTTTTTGAAACCAAAGCCTTCAACCAGGCCAAGACCGATGTTGCCGGTTCCTTTATGGCGTTCGATGACAGCCAGTTTGAGGATATCCTGTTCGGTTTGATTCTGATAGACACCTTGTTTGACTTTCACGGTTCTTCTTAGTTTCCGTGTTGTGATGTTGTTCTTGATCAAACCGATGACTTTAACTTCGGATTGTATAAGTTTTAGTGTAAAATCGAGGTTTTTGGTATTGACGTTTACTGAATCCTTGACAGTATTTGAATCTATTTTTTTGGGTTCTATCAAGTATCGGTTGTTTTTTGCGACTAATATACCGTTTTTGTAGACCAGCGAGGGTTCTATCTTGCTCAAATCATCGAAAACGATGAAATCAGCCAGGTAGCCAGGCGCAACGGCGCCATGTCTTTTGAGACCATAGCATTGGGCCGCATGCAAGGTCGCCATCTTGATGGCGTCGATGGGGTCAAAACCGGCGTCGATGGCCAAATTGACGTTGAAGTTGATGTGACCTTCCCGGTGGATGTCCTCCGGATGCTTGTCATCGGTACAAAAGAGAACACGGTGTAGATTTCCCGCATGCACGCCATTTAAGAGTGTTCGGACATTGCGGGTTACCGAGCCTTCTCTTAGGTGCACATACATGCCCTTATCGAGACGATCGGTCAACTCAGCCACTGTAGAACATTCATGATCGCTTCTGACACCGGCTGTGATGTAGGCATTGAGCGCATTGCCGCTGACACCCGGTGCATGGCCATCAATCATTCTACCGTCCATGATGGCGATTTTTTCATGGATGTCTTTTTCACCGGCGAGCACGCCTGGGTAGTTCATCACTTCTCCGAGGCCATGGATGCCTTCGACATCTCTAAGGTTTTTTATGTCTTGTGGCGTGATTTCAGCACCAGCGGTTTCGAAATCAGTCGCCGGCACACTTGAAGGAATCATCATGAAGACATCGAGTGGTGTCCTTTTGGATGCTTTCACCATGTAGAGTACACCATCCATGCCCATGACATTGGCGATTTCATGCGGGTCGGCGATGATGGTGGTTGTGCCTTTGGGCATGATGATGGACGCAAACTGCGGCGGGGTGACCATTGATGATTCGATGTGCACATGGCCATCGATGAAACCGGGTGCGACGAAGCGTTTTTTCAGATCGATTTCCTTTTCGCCATGATAATCACCGATGCCGATGACAAGGCCATCTTCTACCGCGATATCCACCAAAGAAACAGAACTGGTGAAGACATTGACAAGATTGGCGTTTTTGAATACGAGCTGTGCTGGCTGTTTGCCACTGGCTTTGGCCATCAGCGTTTTTTTATCCATAAACAAGCCCCTTTCATTGTGCGAGTTGTTTCATGAAAGTTTCAATCAGGTTCATCGCGACGGTTTTACGGTAACGACTGGTTGATCTTTGATCATCTATCGGTTTGATATGCGGTTCATAGCGGGCTTTGATGTCCGAAATCATCGAGATGACATCCGTTACCTTTTTTCCAATAAGGTCCTGCTCGATTTCCGGCCGGCGCACAACGGTGATGTTCACCGCACCAAGCGCCAGGCGAATATCTTTGATGATGCCGGACTCCACTCTGGCCAAACCAGTGAAAGAGACTTTGGAAATGGCGTCGGACTTGCGACCCCCGATTTTTTTGAAATAGCTATGGGTGAACGATGTGGTTGGAATAACGATTTCCGTAATGAGTTCGTCTTTGTTGCGGGCTGTCTTTTTCAAACCGGTGATCATATCCATAACCGGTAAAATGCGCTTGTTGTTGCGACTTTGAAGTACAATTTGCGCGTTTAGTGCATACAAGACCAGCAGACCGTCTGCGGCCGGGGATGCGTTGGCGATGTTACCGGCAAGGGTAGCGGTATTACGGATACCGGGGGAGGCGAAAAGTTCCAAACACGCTTTCAAGACTTTGGGACAACCGGGATGGAACAACAAGGATTCATAGGTGCACGTTCCACCGATTTTGAACGTTTCCGGCATAGCTTCGATGTAGTTCAGTTCTTTGATATCGTGGATGAAAAGCGTATCTTTGGGAAAAGCTACCGGTGTTTCGGCCCAACTGCGATGTTGTACCATCGCATCGGTGCCGCCGTTGACAATGTAGCAATCGTTCTCATCCAGATATCTCAAGGCGTCTTGCAATGTGGTGACACGATGGGTGTTTACCATAAGGCCGCACCTTCTTTCGCCGCCCGTTTGATGGCTTTTATAATCATGTTATAGCCTGTGCAACGACAGAGATTGCCAGCCAGGGCATGTCTGATTTCAAAATCGCTGGGGTTTTTATTGTGTGACAGCAAATATTCAGAAGCCATGATCATGCCGGGGGTGCATATGCCGCATTGGGAGGCCCCTTCTTTTAAAAACGCGTTTTCCAGCATTTTGTATCTTTCGGTTGTACGATACCCTTCGAGAGTCAATACCGTTTTGCCTGCGACGTTGGCAAGCGGCAAGAGACAACTGTTGATCAACTTTCCATCGACAAGTACCGAACAGGCACCGCATTCACCCTCACCGCAGCCTTCCTTGGCCGCTGTCAGATTGAAATCGCGTCGCAAAACATCCAAAAAACGTTGGTTGTGCGGTCCTTTTACGGTCCTGGTCTCACCGTTGAGTTTGAATGTGGTTTCAGTCATGTTCAATCGCCTCCATCAACAACTCTGGCGTAGCCGGTATCTTTCTTAGCGGTCTGGAAATGGCTTGTT
>SL_3KL_010_SEDDRAFT_10006655_pt1 | contig 10314 bp, 12 predicted proteins | sample SodLakKL_010_SED_2_FD_10381 | JGI IMG/M metagenome (IMG submission 10381)
GCGCTCTCTGCGGTGTTCGCCAGCGGGAACGTAATATGCCTTGTCCCTACGTATTGACCTCGGGATGGCGACTTCCGGTGCTGGTGTGCAGTTCGACTCGTACGCGAATCGCCTGAAGGCCTGGAGAGCCAACCCACCTGAACCTTTGGTTCAAGGTCACCGACCCGTAGCGGCACAGGTGGAGAGCGCCCCCTCTACTTATGATTCGGCAGGACAAGCAACGACCTGATGGATGTCGACAACGGGTCACCCGACCGCAAGGCCGAGCTACGCACCCGGCTTGTGGGCAAGCGGGAGCGCCTGCATGATCATCAGCGCCGCCGCCTGGATCGGCGAATCTGTACCCACCTGCTTCGTTTTCTGGATGAACGCGACTGCCTGAACCTGGCCGCATTTCACCGGTTTCGCGGAGAACCCGATCTGATGCCGGCCCTGGAGGCTCTGCATCATGCCGGTCGCAGGGTCTTCCTTCCGGTGGTTCGCGAAAAGCGCATGCGTTTTCGCCACTGGAGCCCGGCCAGCAGGATGGAAAACAATCGATTCGGCATCCCCGAGCCGGTCATGGGCGTGGAGTGTCCTCCCGAGCGCCTGGAACTGGTCCTCATGCCCCTGGTGGCCTTTTCGGCCGCCGGAACCCGCCTGGGTATGGGCGCCGGCTTCTACGACCGAGCTTTCAGTTTTGCACTCGATGACCCGGGCAGCGGCCCCATCCTGGTCGGCGCCGCCTACAGCCTGCAGGAAATCGACATCCTGCCGGCCGATCCCTGGGATGTGCCGATGGATGCCGTGATTACGGATCGCGGGTTGAGGGTGTTTAGGGAATAGGGACGGAAGACGGGAGACGGAAGACGGGAGACGGAAGACGGGAGACGGAAGACGGAAACCGGAAACCGGAAACCGGAAACCATTATCCTTGTTCCTTAAACCTTACCTTAAACCTTAAACCTTAAACCTCTCCATGAACTACTGGCTAATGAAATCCGAACCCGATGCCTTCAGCATCGATGACCTCAAGTCCCGACCCAAAAAGTCCGAGCCCTGGGATGGCGTGCGCAATTACCAGGCGCGCAATTTCATGCGCGATGACATGAAGGTCGGTGACAAGGTGTTTTTCTACCACTCCAACTGCAAGACCCCCGGAATTGTCGGCATTGCCGAGGTGGCCAGCAAGCCCTATCCGGACCCGACCCAGTTCGATCCGGACTCGAAGTACCATGATCCGAAAAGTGACCCGGATGACCCGCGCTGGATTTTGGTCGATGTTCGCTACAAACGACACCTGGACAGGGTGATATCGCTTCGCGAGATCAAGGAACATGCCGAGGCGCTGGGGGATTTTGCCCTGACCCGGCGCGGTAACCGTTTGTCGATCATGCCGGTCGACAAACAGCAATGGGACTACCTGCTGGGGCTGGAGAAGCAATGAGCCAGGCCAGACTGAAGATCGAGGTCGCCCGGGCCGCGCTGAAGTACGTGGAAGACGGAATGCTGCTGGGTGTCGGGACGGGCAGCACGGTCAATGCGTTCATTGATGAGCTGGGCAGTTCAGGAATTCGACTTGCCGGAGCGGTTTCGTCATCGGATGAGACGACCGAGCGGTTGAAGAAGATCGGCGTTTCGGTGCGCGATCTCAATCATACCGGCGACCTGGAACTCTACATTGACGGTGCTGATGAGGTTGATGAGCACAAACGCCTGATCAAGGGTGGGGGCGGCGCGTTGACTCGCGAGAAGATCATCGCCGCGGCCAGCCGGAAATTCGTCTGCATCGTCGATGAATCCAAGTGCATGCCCATCCTCGGCGAGTTTCCTTTGCCGGTGGAGGTCATACCCATGGCCCGCGCGCTGGTGGCGCGCAAGCTGACCGGCATGGGCGGACGTCCCGAGTTGCGCGAGGACTTTGTCACCGACAACGGCAACCTGGTTCTCGACGTGCGCAACCTTGACTTTGTCGACCCGGTGGCCCGAGAGACCGAAATCAATCAGATTCCGGGTGTGGTGACCTGTGGGCTGTTTGCCCGGCGCGGCGCCGACGTGGTTCTGGTGGCCGGCGAGGGCGGGATTCGGACACTTTGATTCGGTCGCGCCCGCCCTGAGTTTTTCAGAGGCTCCTTAATCCTCGGGCGCGGCCTCGAACCGATCGCTGAACAACGAGTCCTCGTCGTGCAGTACGTTGACGGTAACGGTCGCGGTCCGGTCCGGGCTCAGATTCAGACTGGAAGTACCCAGTTCCAGCACGAACTCTTTCGAGCCGAAGCTGGCGTCTTCGTCGGCACGCAGGGTGAATTCGAAATAGAAGTCACCATCGGCATCGATATCGCCGAGTGGGCAGGCGGTGATGCCGCTTTCGGAATCACCCTCGCAGGCAGCCAACGCATCGGTCATGGTCAATTCCTGGGGCTCGTGCATCTGCACCGAGGCATTGCGCGCCGGGCCATCGCCGAGGTTGATCAGGGTCACGGCAACCGTGGTTTCCTCGCCGCGAAACAGGTTGACCTGCGAGGGATTGACGTGAATGGAGAGATCGGCCGGCTCGGCACAGTTCAGTCCCATTGAAGGGTCGGTCCCGGCGATCAGGCGCACCCGGTTGTGTTCCTGGCTGGTGGACTCGATATTGTCGAGTTTCAGGGTCGCGGTCAACTCGAAGCCCGCTTCGGTGCCGAAGCAGTGATCGACGATCCAGCGCCGCTCATGCGGTGCTGCCGACCAGGGTTCATCGTTGGAAAAGCTGCCCATCAGCTGGCCATCGAGGCGGATATCGGACAGCGTGATACTGGCATCCTCATTGGTGTCGCGGTTTGTAATGATCAGTCCCAGGGCGTTCAGGTCGGACTGCAGGTACTGACCGTCGGTCAACGCGGCGACCTGGTCGCGCCAGTTATCGTAGTGTAGCGTCCACTCGCCGTGGGTGTTCGCCACGGTCAACACCAGACGATCTTCAGCCGAATCCAGCCGCCAGGTCAGGTCGTTACTCTCGGCCCACTCGACATTGGTCTCGACGCGGTGGTCACCATTGCCCACATCCGGCACGCCAAGAAATGCGCCCTGAGTGGTGCCGGTAAAGTGGCGTAACCGGGCTTCCGCGAGCTGACCATCCAGGTCAACCGACGTGTCGACCATCTCTTGAGGGTGCACAGGCGTCGAGAAGGCCAGGCCTGCGATAATGCAGGTCAGCGAAGCTGCCGAAGTCAATTTGATGAGGTGCTTCATGGTGCCCCCTGTTTTTTGATTGAGTGAGAAATTGGTTTAGACTTTTGACAGCTCCTTCGATGCAATTTCCATTCCAGAGTGTAAAAAGTGATGTATTTCAAAATTTACGGTGTTTTGCGTGACAAAAAATGTCAGATTGTGACGCGTTTATGAAACAGATATCCCATCAGTTGTGCGTGGCGCCGATGATGGACTGGACCGACCGGCATTGCCGCTACTTCCACCGGTTGCTGAATCGCCAAGCCCTGCTGTATACGGAAATGGTGACCTCCGGCGCGGTGATTCATGGTGATCGAGAGCACCTGCTGGATTTCAATCCGGCTGAGCGGCCGGTTGCATTGCAACTGGGTGGCAGTAACCCGGAGGATTTGCAGCGTGCAGCCCGGATCGGTGTCGAGTTCGGTTATGACGAAATCAACCTCAATGTCGGCTGCCCCTCCGATCGGGTTCAGAGGGGCCGATTCGGCGCCTGCCTGATGAAGGAGCCGGAACTGGTCGCCGATTGTCTGGCCGCCATGCGTTCAGAGGTATCGGTGCCGGTTACGGTCAAGACCCGGATCGGTGTGGATGATCTGGATAGCCAGGCGTTTCTGGAGGCTTTCGTGACGCGCGTGACCGAAAGCGGCGTCGAGACAGTGATCGTTCATGCGCGCAAGGCTTGGCTTTCGGGACTGAGCCCGAAACAGAATCGTGAAATCCCTCCGCTGGCTCATGACCGGGTTTATCGTCTGAAAGAACGATTTCCCCAACTGCGCCTGGTCCTCAACGGCGGCATCACCGAGATTGGCCCGGCCATGACTCATCTGGACCATGTTGACGGCATCATGCTCGGCCGGGCCGCCTACCAGAACCCGTGGATCCTTGTCGAGCTGGGCCGCCGGCTGGGCCATGAGGTTCCGGACAACCGTCGCCAGATCATCGAGGCCATGGCCGACTACGCCGGCGCGCATCTCGAACGCGGCGGACGCCTGCAACAGATTGCCCGCCACATGCTCGGTCTCTACCACGGCCAACCCGGCGCCCGCCACTGGCGCCGTACCCTGAGTCAGAATATGCACACTACCGACGCCACGCCCGACCTGTTAATGCAAGCCTGCCCGGAGCGGGCGGGTTCGGCGGTTGGAAGTCTGTAGTCGGTGGTCGGAGGTCGGTGGTCAGTGGTCGGTGGTCAGTGGTCAGTGGTCGGAAGAGGGAAGAGGGAAGAGGGAAGAGGGAAGAGGGAAGAGGGAAGAGGGAAGAGGGAACTATCTGGTGTTCCTTGCGCCTTGTACCTTGAGCCTTGAGCCTTTTCCGTAAACCGTAAACCGTAAACCGTAAACCGAATTCCTGAGCCCTTTAACCTTTCACCTTTAACCTTTCACCTGATGTAACCATTGACCTCGCCCTGGTTCCGACTACCATATTGACCCCGCGTGCCCGCCGAAACGGAGAACCCTGGCATTGATCATCAGCAGCCCCGAAGCATTTCGCCAGCAAATCGATGCTGGCTGGTTGAACAACGATAGCCCGCCGGTGCCGCGCGCGGTGTTTCTGGTCGAGCCGACCGACTTTCGCCTGTCCGAGCAATCGGCACGTGACAATGTCTACATGGACTTGAGCGTCAAGGTCGACCCGACCCGCGCGCTCGATCAGCATCGACGCCTGAGTGAGCGGATTACCGCCTGCGGCATTCCCCTGGTGCGCTTTCCCGGCCATTCGACCACCCCGGATGATCTGTTCCCAAATAACGTCTTCGCCACCATTCCAGGGCGCTGCATCATCGGCGCCATGCTTCATCCGGAGCGTCGTCTGGAAGCCCGGCGCGCCGACATTCGACAGTTTTTCCGCGACTTGCTGAACTACGAGGAAATCGATCTTTCCGACCGGGAATTGATCGCCGAATTGACCGGCGCACTGGTCGTGGACCGTTCGCATCGCATCGGCTATTGCGGCATGAGTCAGCGCGTCGACGAGGCCGGTTGCCGAGCCATGCACGAGGCCTTCGACCTGGCCCTGACGTTCCAGTTTGATCTCAAGCCCAGCGAATACCACACCAACGTTGTCATGGCCGTGCTGGCGTCGCGCGCCCTGGTCATTTGCCCGGATGCATTCATGAATCCGGCCGTTCCCGAGGCGATTGCCCACGCCTATCCGGGTCATGTCCTGGAGATTACCCGGGCCGAGAAGGAAGCCTTTGCCGGCAATTGCATTGCCCTGAATTTCAAGGATTTGTTCATGAGCCAGACGGCAGTCGATGCATTGGCTCCGGAAAAGATCGAAATGCTCAAGAGTTGGAATTTCGAGATTCACGGCATCGAGCTTGATGAAATCGAGAAGGCCGGCGGCAGCTTGCGTTGCTGTGTGGCGGAGATCTATTGACGGAAGACGGAAGACGGGAGACGGAAGACGGGAGACGGTAGTTCAGAATGCATTAAGGCCGTTGGCGTACAATTTCGCTCAGGACTTCCACCGGAGCCGGTGACCTCGATGTTGACCGTGTTGCGCAACATTCTGATCGCGATCGTGACCAGTGTCATGCTGATGGTCTCGGCCTGGGCGCTGTCCTTGCAGGAGGCGGCCGATCGGGTGGCGCGCCAGTACGACGCCAAGGTGGTTTCGGCCCATACGATCGAGCGTGACGGTCGGCGTATTCACATCATCCGGATTCTGACCGAGGACGGTGTGGTGCGCACCGTACGGGTTCCGGCGGATCGGAGATAGGCTCATGCGGATCCTGGTCATCGAGGACGAAACCGAACTGCGCGAGTTGCTCGGGCGGGCTCTAAAAAAGGAAGGTTTTGCCGTTGATCTTTGTGCCGACGGGGTGGAGGGCCTGTACTTCGCCACCGAATATCCCGTCGACATGGCGATTATCGATCTCGGTCTGCCCGGTCAGAGTGGCATGGAAATTGTCCGCGAACTTCGCAAGAAGGACCTCAAGTATCCGGTGCTGATCCTGACCGCCCGCTCGGACTGGCAGGATAAGGTCCAGGCCCTTGAGCTCGGCGCCGATGACTATGTCACCAAGCCGTTTCGCATGGAGGAGTTGATTGCCCGGGTGCATGCGCTGCTGCGCCGTTCGGCCGGCCATGCCGCACCGGAGGTTGAATTCGGCCCAATCTCGATCAACCTGTCCAGCCAGGATGTCCGACTTCGTGACCAGGTGCTGGATCTGACCAGTTTCGAATACAAGGTGCTTGAGTATTTCGCGCTGCATCCGGAGCAGGTGGTGTCGAAGATGGAGCTCAATGAGCATCTTTATGACGAGGATGCAGATCCCGACAGCAATGTCATCGAGGTCATCATCGGCCGTTTGCGTCGCAAGCTCGATCCCGAAGGGGATTGGCAACCAATCGAAACATTGAGAGGTCGCGGCTATCGTTTCCGGGCCAAGTCTGACTGAATATGCTCGGCCGAAAATCAGACTCGGCCCCCTCCCTGCTGGTTCAATTGTTGTTCGGCGCCGTGCTGGCCTTGATGCTGGCCCTGAGCCTGATCGCTCTTGCGGTCGATCGCGGATTTCGAAGTGCCGCTGAAGGCGCTCTCAAGGAGCGGCTGGAGTCGGTGGTGTTCCTGCTGTTGTCGACGATCGAGCTGGACGAGCAGGGTCGCCCGGTCATTGATGATTCATTGGCTGAACCGCGGCTGGATCAGCCCGGATCCAGCCTGCATGCCGGCGCCTTGACGCCGCACGGTGTTTGGGAGTCGCCCTCGCTGATGGGCGTAACCGGACCGCCGGCTTATCGCCTGATCGAGCGTGGTCGGGAATTGTTTCGGGGGCCGGAGATCGACGGCTCCTGGTACGTGTTTGCCATCGGCCTGGGGTGGGAGCAGCCTGACGGTGAAATCATTGATCTGACGCTCTGGGCGGCCGAAGATCCGGATCGGTTCCAGTCCACCGTGGCCGGTTTTCGGGGTGATCTGTGGCGCTGGATGGGCCTGGCCGCGGCCCTGGTGATCATCGCCCAGCTTTTCATATTGTTCATGTTGCTCAGGCCCTTGCGTGAAGTGGCCCAGGACGTGGCTGATATCGAGGCCGGCCGCGAGGAGGGGCTGGCTGGTCGCTATCCACGTGAACTCCAGCCTTTGACCACCAATCTCAATGCCCTGTTGAAAACCGAGCGCAGCAATGCTACTCACTATCGCCAGGCCCTGGCCGATCTGGCTCATGCGCTCAAGACCCCGCTGGCAGTGATTCGGGCACGCCTGGATTCCGATCAGCCGCCAGATCAGGATGACCTGGAGCGTGCCCTGAGCGAAATGGATCGATTGCTGCGCCGGCAATTGGAACGCGCTGCCCGCTCGACCCGGCGCACACTGCATCAGCCGATCGAAGTCGTACCGCTGGTTCGTCGATTGGCCGATTCCTTGAGCCGTTTGTATGCCGAAGACCAAGTCCGGTTCGAGGTCGAGGGCAGCGAAACGCTGACGGCTTACGCCGATGAGCGAGACCTGATGGAGCTGTGCGGGAATTTGATGGACAATGCCGCCAAGTATGGTCGTGGCCGGGTGCGAGTGACGATCGAGCCCGGATTGCCGGGCGCTCGCCATGCGGGCCTGACCATCATCGTTGACGATAATGGTCCGGGTATTTCCGAGCAACAGTTTGCCGATTTGCTGCAACGTGGCGTGCGCGCTGATGAACATCGAGAAGGACAGGGGCTTGGACTGGCCATTGCCGCGCAATTGGTCGAGGCCTATGATGGCCGACTGGAACAGGTTTCGTCCGAGCTGGGTGGAGCCGCAATCCGCATACAATTCCCACCACGATGAAAACCGAACCCATGCAGCGACTGATCGAAATCATGGCCCGCTTGCGCGATCCAGAGTCGGGCTGCCCCTGGGATATCGAACAGGACTTCCGCTCCATCGCCCCGTACACCATAGAGGAAGCCCACGAGGTGGCCGATGCCATCGAGCGCGGCGACATGGACGATCTCAAGGATGAGCTGGGTGACCTGTTGTTCCAGGTGGTCTTTCATGCCCGCATGGCCGAAGAGCAGGATTATTTTGACTTTGATGAAGTGGCCGAGGCCGTGGCCGACAAGCTCGAGCGCCGTCATCCGCACGTGTTCGGTGATGCCGAGATTGCCGATGCCGAGACCCAGACGTTCAACTGGGAACAGATCAAGGCTGCCGAACGCGCCGATCAAGGCTCGGGTGATGACAGCGTGCTGGCCGGAATCTCGCGTGGTTTGCCGGCGCTCAGGCGCTCGGTGAAATTGCAAAAGCGCGCTGCGCGGGTCGGCTTCGACTGGCCCTCACCCGAGCCGATTTTCGAGAAAATCGACGAGGAGGCCGCCGAACTCAAGTCGGCAATGGTCGAGGGTGATGTCGACGCCATGGAGGACGAAATCGGCGACCTGCTGTTTGCCGTCACCAACCTGGCGCGCCAACTGGACATCGATCCCGGCGGCGCACTCAGGCGCAGCAATCTGAAGTTCGAGCGGCGCTTTCGCGCCATGGAGCGTCTGGCGGTTGAACGGGGGCTGGATCTGGGAGCGTTGAGCCTGGACGAACTCGAGACGCTGTATCAGCAGATCAAGGCCAAAGCGCCTTGATGACGGTGGCCAATCGCCATGATCACTGGGCTCGCCACGCGACGCAGTGGTCCAATGTGGGTCCGCCGCTCAGACCGGGTCACGAGGACATCGCTGCAGTGCGCAAACTGGTGGCGAAATTCGGCAGGGACCCGGATTCGAGATCGCTGCGCGCCCTGGTGCTGGGTGTGACGCCCGAACTGGTCGGCATGGACTGGCCGTCTGGAACACGACTGGCGGCCATCGATCGCTGTCCCGACATGATCGGTTCCTTGATGCCGTCAACGGATCGGCAGGGTCCGGGACGCGTTTGTGGAAACTGGCTGCAGCTGCCTTTTGCCTCCGGCAGTTTCGACCTGATTGCCGGAGATGGTTGCCTGACGGTACTTGAGTCCACTGCAGATCATCGTCACTTTTTTGCGGAACTGGCGCGGCTCATGACAGTCAACGGGCGCTTGGTCCTGCGCCTGTTCGTGCGGCCTACGGTCGCCGAAACCCCCGAGCGTGTCATTGCCGATCTGCAGGCAGGCCGGATCGGCAATTTCCATGTCTTCAAGTGGCGCCTGGCCATGGCTTTGGTCGATGAGCAATCGGGTGCGGTGGCAGTGGCCGATATCTGGCAGGCCTGGAATGACAGTGGGATTGTGCCTTCCGAACTGTCCGAAAGCCTGGGTTGGCCGCAGGCGCAGATCGAAACCATCGAGGCCTATCGCGGGGCGAGCGCCCGATACACGTTTCCCCGTCTGGACGAAGCCCGGGCCATGCTTGGCGTAAACTTTGACGAGCTGTCCTGCCTGATCCCAGAATACGAACTGGGAGATCGNTGCCCAACGCTGCTACTGGCACCTCAATCCTGAGGGCGCCAATCAGTCCTGATCTCCGACCTCCGACCTCCGACCTCAGACCTCAGACCTCCGACCTCAGACCTCAGACCTCAGACCTCAGACCTCAGGCCCTCTGATCACTTCCCCCTGAACCCGTGAAACTGACCCGGTCAGCATGCCGAGAATCGTCCCGGCCAGCTCATCCAGGCTCAGGGCGCCGTCACGGTGATACCAGTAGATGGTCCAGCCGTTGGCGCCGGTCAAGAGCCTGCGGGCGATGAACGGGTCGGCGACAAGGTAGCCTTCATCACGGGCCGATTGAAGTGCATCGAGCCACATGCGCTCGTATTCCTCGCGCATGCTTAATAGTTTTTTCTGATTTTCGGTGCTGAGGCTGTTCCACTGAAAAAAGATGATCGAGACCCCGTCCCGGGTATTGCCGTGGAGGAGATCGAGCTCTGTTCGAATCAGTGCCAGTAGCCGTTGTCGGGTACTGGATGTTGAATTGGCCGCTTGGCTCAGACGTTCGATCATGGTGGTGATGGTGGTGCTCATGACCGCCAGCAGGATGTCTTCCTTGCTGTCGAAGTGATGAAAGACGCTGCCGGAAAGAATGCCTACCGCCTCGGCCAGTTGGCGCACCGAGGTGCGCTCGTAGCCTTGCTTGCGAAACAGCCGGGCGGCGGCCTCGATCAGGCGGTCACGGCGGTCATCCTGGCGGGGGGGTTTGTTCAAGGGGTCAGGGGTCAGGGGTCAGGGGT
>SL_3KL_010_SEDDRAFT_10006656_pt1 | contig 10311 bp, 3 predicted proteins | sample SodLakKL_010_SED_2_FD_10381 | JGI IMG/M metagenome (IMG submission 10381)
ACATGTGATTTTATTTTTCTATGCAAGGAGCTATGGCTTGTATTGAGTTGAGCTGCAAGTTCCGAAATGTTGAAGTCTGTTTTTTGAAGATTGGCAAGCACGATTTGCTCCGCTTGATCAATAAATGATAATTGTTTTGATGGGGCACTACCATTGTTGTTTTCATTATTTTGATCAAACATCTTTTTGAGTGATTGCCTTGTCTTCAGAATATTTTGAATTTGTGCCATTAATATGGTTTCATCAATGGGTTTCACTAAAAATGAATCAGCGCCCTTGAGAAGTCCCTGCATTTGGTAACGGTCTTCAGAAAGTGCCGTTAATATGATAACAGGAATGAAATGTGTTTTTTGGTTGCTTTTAATGGTTTCAGTCAATTCTATTCCATCAATGCCTGGCATCATAATGTCAGTAATTATAATGCTGGGAATAACTTCAAAAGCAATTTCCAGCCCTTGTGTTCCGTTTTTGGCTGTCAAAACCCTGTAGAAGTTACTCAGGAAGTTTTTCAGATAAATACGCAGGTCGTCATTGTCTTCCACAATCAAAATAACTGTATCGTTATCAATTTTTGAGCTGCTATTTGGTTTGATTGCTTCGTTTTGTTCAATTTTGTCGAAGTGAGGCTGAATAATAAAACTCTCCTTTTTATTCCAGCTGCATTTTTTATAGGGTATATTAAGGGTAAATGTAGAGCCCTTTTTGGGTTTAGAAGTAACCATTATATTGGCATTGTTGAGTTTGGCATACTCCTGGCACATATGAAGCCCTATGCCTGAACCCACTTTGTTATTATCAGGTGCTTTGGTGAACCGGTTAAAAATGGTGGGCAGTGTTTCCGACGACATTCCCACTCCAAAATCACGGACTTTTATTTCCAAAGCATCACCCAGAAATTCATGGCCCGTATACATTGTATTTCTGTAATCATCTGATGTTAAATCCTTTTTCTCTATTGAAAAGAGGATTTGTCCTTTTTCTTTTGAGAATTTGAATGAATTGGACAGTATGTTATAGATGATTTTTTCTATCATTTCCGGATCCAGCACTACCCAGATAGACTTATAGTTTGATGTAAATATAAAATTGATTTTTTTCTCTGTAATCTGAAATTCAAAACAATCAATAATATTTGTACAAATCTCTACAATATCAACTTTATCTGGTTTAATTTGTATCTGCCCCGCATCCAGCATTCTAAAATCAAGTATCTGGTTGGTTAGTCTTGAAAGTCTTTCAGAATTTCGTTTTATCACCTTCAACTGTTTTGCAGTGGTTGCATCATACTGAAATTTATTCAACAGATTATTTAAGGGCGATATAATCAAGGTTAATGGTGTGCGAAACTCATGTGAAATGTTGGTGAAGAACTTAATTTTTTCATCATGAATAGTTTGATTGGCTTCATTTTTAAATCGTTCAGACATGAAATCTTTTCTCATCTTCAGGCGTGTCCGTGATTCTCTCAGGATTATATAAATGATTATACCTCCCATACTAATATAAATAAGGTATGCATACCATGAAAACCAAATGGGTGGTTGTATTTTTATGGGAAGAATTAGTGGGTTTTCGCTCCATACATCATCATTATTTGATCCGAGGACTTCCAGGGTATATGATCCGGGTGGGATCTTTGTAAAAGCAATATCACGATCATTTTCAATGATAGTCCATTCATTCATGTAGTTAGTCAACCGGTATTTTACCTTGTTTCTTGAAGGCTTGATGAAATTACTGGATGAAAAGGCGAAGGTGAGTGTATTATTATTGTGTTTAAGATTCAATTCTTCAATACCTGCGATGTAGTATTTGTTGGCTTTTTCGCCTGAACTTATCTCATAAGGCTTATTATTAACCAGTAATTTGGTGAGAAATACCTGCGGTGGTATGGGGTTTAGTCTAATCTGTTTCGGGTCAATAATATTAAAACCATTGGCCGAACCAAAATATAGTTTTCCATCACTGGATTTTAAGGCTGAGTTCGGGATATATTGATCTCCTGATAATCCATCTATATAGGAAAAACGTTGAAGGATTTCTGTATCGTTATTGAAGTAGTAAATACCGACATTGGTTGAGAACCAGATATTGTGGTTGTCGTCACATAATATACCATAAACATCTGATGTGGCGATAAGCTCATTGTGGATAAAAGGCTTTATATCTGTGGTTTCAGGGTTATATGTATATAAACCCTTGCCTTTGGTTCCTATCCAGAATATTTCCCGTTAACATCTTCAGAAATGGTGTATATAATGTTGCTTTCCAATCCATATAAAGTGTCATTTTTGAATAAAGGGATGAATTCTGTATTCCCATAAGGCTTCTTAAAAATACCATTATCAGTACATACCCATAAATTATTCTTCGAATCGCTGTATGTCTTCCACACCCAGTTTGCCAAAGGATAATCCGGCAATAACGAACTCAGGTCGTAATAGCTGGTTTTTGACGATGCCAGGTTGTATTTGAATAACATTTGTGCTCCCCGGGTTCCAATCCATAAATCATTTTCAATTTGCGTGGAAGAGGAATAGATGGTTTCAGATTCGGAAGTGTCAAGGTCAATTCTTTTGAAATCGTAAGTATTCTTGTTAAAATGCCAGAAGCCCATATCAAATGTGCCAATAAAGAAATTTGTGCCATCATTTGTGCTAATGGTTTTAATTCTTGATAGTTTGTTTAATATTTCATCAGATATTTCATAATCAAAGGATTGAAGAGTGGGATTATAAACTGCTAGTCCTCCATCTTCACTCCCGATCAATATGTTTTGATTTTTATCCTCAGCAAAAGTAGAGGCAACGGAGCGATCCCCTGTTTTTATATCCCAGGTTTTCTTAATATGCTTAAAGCGATAGTTAAATTCATTATAGTAAGCGATGCCCCCGGCCCAGGTACCCACCCAAACTCCATCATTATTACCCTGGTAAAGCGTGTAGATGCTATTATAGGGGAGACCATTTATACCGTCAACAGTAATAATTTGTCGATTGCCCGGAGAGATAACAAGAATTCCACCGTAAGTGCCAATCCAGATATGTCCGTTAGATTTATGTATAATTTGCCTGACCCTGTTACTTGGTAGGTGATAGTTGCCTTGTTTCTCATTATTATAGGTTTGGGTAAGGTTTCCAAAAGCATCAATTACCTTTACTCCCAAACCATCAAATCCTACCAGGTAATTGTCTCCATACACACAAATAGACCTAACATCTACTCCGGAGTTACCATAAAACCAGGTATAATCCTGAAGCCTGCCTTTATAGGCTTTTATTACCTGTCCTCTCATAGTTCCAATCAGGATTTCTTCATTTATCCCTTTGCCTATAAAACTAACTTTATCCCGGATCGGGAGCCCATTATTGTTTACTTCTTTGAACAAACCTGTCTGTAAGTTCAATTCGAAAAGGGAATTGTTTATTACTACCAGAAATGTATCTGCTCCTATTTGTAGTATGTTTTCTACAGATTGGGTGGAAACGTTTAAAGCTTTAGGGCTGAAGGGGATTTGTGTAAATTCATTCTCATTTGGGAGTAATAAGTATAAACCCAAATTGGTACATATCCACATACGGCATTGTTCATCTTTTATGATCTTATTTACTTTAGCTGCCTGTGGTATAGATGAATTATCAGGGTAAAGCAATATTTTTTCAATTTCATGGGTATTGTAATGATATAACCCGTTATTACATCCAATCCATAACAGTCCATTGCAATCTTCAGCAATTGAATATACTGCATCGAATGCCAGGCCCGATTCTGGCGATATTCTTTCAAAAAAGTAATATTTATCTTTTGCTGAAGAATTTAATGCTGCTATGCTTATGATTAAAGAAAGGAATATACTGCGCATGATTAGGAACTTTAATTAATATATGAAGTGCTCTATAGGTTCAAAAAGTTATGAAAATGACAAATAAAGTAACATTTTTAAGATAATAGTTCAATTATCGGCAATAAATTAACCAGGTTAATAAAAATGTCACTTAGCTTGGGCTTATTGTTCACAAATATAATAATGTTTCGTTTTGCCAAATAATTCACATTTTATTTTTATTGAAGAAATTTGATAAAATGACCAAATAGTTCAATTTTAATATCACAGTGTATAAAAATGACCATTCTGGTAAGTTTTTTATAAAGGAATTCTAATATTATTGCCAAAACATTACAAACTCTTTTTTACTGAAAAGAATTGAACGAATTAATCACTATGTATTATGACCCAATCAATCCAAACTCAATCCATTCCTAAAGACAAGATTATTTTAAACAATTTTCGTAATCGCATGAATCTGGCATTGGGGATAACTGTTGGATTTATGGGTTGCTCAATGGCCGAAAATACAGCGTTAAATGATCATCAACGAAATCGGGCTAACCAACCAAATATAATTTTCATCCTTACAGATGATCAACGATGGGATGCATTGGGATATGCCGGTAACGACATTATACATACCCCTGAGATGGATAAACTGGCCAAAGACGGAGTCTATTTTAAAAATGCTTTAGTAACTACTCCTATATGCTCTGCAAGTCGTGCAAGTATTTTTACCGGATTGTATGAGCGAACACATAAATATACCTTTCAAACTTCTGATATACTGGACGAGTATATGAATCTGTCTTATCCGGCTTTATTGAACAAAGCCGGATATCTGACAGGTTTTTTCGGAAAATTTGGGGTCAATTTTGAAAATAAGGAGAACTTGTTTGATATCATTGATGATTATGACCGAAACAACAACTATGATGATTATCGAGGATACAATTACAAAACCATCAATGGCGATACAGTTCATTTAACAAGATATACCGGCCAGCAGGCTCTCGATTTTTTATCTGGGGTTCCTAAAGGGCAACCCTTCTGCCTGTCACTAAGCTTTAGTGCTCCTCATGCGCATGACCCGGCACCAGATCAATGGTTCTGGACTCCCGAATCGGATCACCTTTACCGGGATATGGAAATGCCAGACCCATTGATCTCCGACGATAAGTATTTCAATGAACTGCCTCTTGCTGTGCGTGAGGGATTTAACCGCTTGCGATGGGGTTGGCGATTTGACACCCCTGAAAAATATCAACACAGCATCAAGGGATACTATAGAATGATCCATGATATAGACTTAGAACTAGGAAAGATCAGGGCCAAACTCAAGGAACTGGATCTTGACAAAAACACTATTATTATTTTAATGAGTGACAATGGGTTTTATTTGGGTGAGCGGCAGCTCGCGGGTAAATGGCTTATGCACGACATGTCTGTGCTTGTGCCCCTTATTATACATGACCCGCGTGTTAGAAGGCCTGTTGATACGGATATAATGGGTCTTAATATTGATATACCTGCTACAATTCTCGATATTGCCGGAGTACAAATCCCCCGGGAATATCACGGAAAAAGCCTAATGCCACTTGTTAATCGCAAAGGGAGCTTCAACCGCGATACTGTGCTCATTGAGCATTTGTGGGAGTTTGATAATATACCACCCAGTGAAGGATTGCGTACCAATGAGTGGAAGTACTTTCGGTACGTTAATGATCACTCTCTGGAAGAACTTTACTATTTACCTAATGACCCCCTTGAGATTAACAACCTGGCCAGTGAATCTCAATATCATGAAGTACTCCACGCCATGAGGGATCAACTTAACACAATGAGTGACAAATATGCGGATCCTTATTCAGGAATTCCGTCAGGTTTAACCATTGAGTTTATCAAGGACCCCTCGGGAACCCGTATCAAAAACCCGAATCCTGTATTCGCGTGGATTGTGCCCCAATTAGCAGTAACGCAAAAAGGATATCAAATACTTGTAGCATCAACCCTTAAAAATATAGAGAAAAACATTGGTGATGTTTGGAACAGCAAAGTTGTCAGGAGCCGCCAATCCATCAACGTGACATACAATGGCAAACCCTTGCAGGAGAATCAAACATATTATTGGAAAGTCAGGATTTTTGACAAAGACAATCGCATTTCAGAATATTCCAAACCACAAATGTTTGTTACTGGAACCTTTGATAAGAGTCCGATTACTCATAACTATTTTCAGATTGAACTCATAAACCCGGTTGCGCATAAAAAGCTTGACGATGGTAGTGTTTTCTACGACTTTGGCAAAGCGGCTTTTGCTACCTTAAATGTAAAATACGAAGTTTCATCTGCTGAAACCCTTACCATTCGTTTGGGTGAAAAGGAAACAGACGGCAGGGTAGATAGGAATCCGGGAGGTCTTATCCGCTACCAGGAAGTGCAGTTGGAAATAGTACCCGGTAAAACAGATTACCAGATAGAGTTGGTTCCTGATAAAAGAAACACCGAGAATATAGCGGTTTCGATGCCGGATTCTTTTCCAATTATTTTACCATTCCGTTTCGTTGAAATCGAAGGTGCATCAAAAATGATCGACCCTGCGAACCTACAACAAGAAGCATATTTTAACTACTTCGAAGAAGAATCGAGTGCTTTTGAAAGCTCAAATGACATACTCAATCAGGTTTGGGATTTGTGCAAATATTCAATGAAGGCAACTACTTTTGCAGGCTATTATGTGGATGGTGACAGGGAGAGAATACCCTATGAGGCAGATGCTTATATTAATCAATTGTCGCACTATGGGGTGGACAATGAATACGCCATTGGCCGGAAAACTATCGAGTACTTCTTTGACAGCAGGCCTACATGGCCCACCGAATGGCAGTTGCATGTTGCCATGTTAATCTACCAGGATTACATGTACATCAGGACTACATGTACACCGGAAACACCAGTTTGATAGCAAGGTTTTACGATAGATTAAAATATAAAACATTAATGGATCTTGAGGTCGATGGCGGTTTCATTAGCACTGATCATCCCAATCACAATGCGGAGTTGATGGAAAAACTAGGTTTCCCGGACACAAGCCTGCGCTTGAGGGATATTGTGGACTGGCCGCCGGCAGCCGAAAATTTTGGGGGGCATGGACCCATACCTGGTGAACGCGACGGGTATGTGTTTAAGCCCATCAATACTGTGGTAAATGGTTTTTATTATCACAACATGAAAATAATGGCAAAATTCGCCAAATTGTTAAACAAACCGGGCGAAGCCCTTGATTTTGAATACAGGGCAGCAAGGGTTAAGAAATCTATAAATGACAAACTCTTTGATGAAAAAAGAGGCTATTATGTAGATGGAGTAGGCACCGATCACGCATCCTTACATGCCAACATGATACTTCTGGCTTTCGATATTGTTCCTGAATCGCGCGTAAAAAGCGTGGTTGAACACGTCAAAAGCAGGGGTATGGCATGCAGTGTTTATGGTGCACAGTATCTGATGGAAGCATTGTATAAAGCCGGAGAAGCTGAGTATGCGCTTGAGTTAATGACTGCCACTCATGACCGCAGCTGGTACAACATGATAAAAGTTGGCTCAACAATTACCATGGAAGCATGGGATATGAAATACAAATCAAATGCCGACTGGAACCATGCATGGGGGGCAGCTCCTGCCAATATTATACCCCGTAAAATGTGGGGAATTATGCCTGCAAAGCCAGGTTTTGAAGCTGTTACCATTAAACCTCAGCTTGCAAGTTTGAAACATAGCTCCATAGTAGTTCCAACCATTAAAGGCCAGATAAAAGGAAACTATCAGTATGTAAGCGATCGTCTGCAAACCTACCAGATAACATTACCGGGCAATGTAGTAGCTGAATTTTTCTACAAGGCTGATGCCAGTGAGGTGGTGGTGCTTAATGGTGTTGCGGTAAATCCAGGATTTGAATCCATACGGCTCGAACCGGGGGTTAATAATATAGAAATAAGGGTACATTCATTTTAACCACGTACAAGAGAGGCAAATAAAGTGATATAAATATCTATAGGATTTATGAAGATTATAAAAAATACCGCCTTGCTTGCTCCCGCGTTGCTAAATATTACTATGGCCGCGGGTATGGATAGTTCAGCATGGATTGAAAGGGAAAAAGAAAACCCTCCAAACATTATTTTTATCCTGACGGATGATCAGCGGTGGGATGCTCTGGGGTACGCCGGGAACAAAATTATTCATACCCCGGAAATGGACAAACTGGCCAAAGATGGTGTTTATTTCAGCAATGGATTGGTTACCACACCTATTTGTTCTGCCAGTCGTGCCAGTATTTTTACCGGATTGTATGAGCGAACGCATAAATATACATTTCAAACCAGCGATATTCTTGAAAAGTACATGAATGAGTCATATCCAAAGTTGTTAAACGAAGCAGGTTATTTCACCGGATTCTTTGGGAAGTTTGGGGTAAGATATGCTGAAAAAAGTCAACTATTTGATGTGTTTGATGATTATGACCGAAATAACCGTTACAGCGATTATCGTGGATTCTTTTATAAAACCATTGATAATGATACCGTTCATTTAACCCGCTATACCGGCCATCAGGCGCTTGAGTTTCTGGATCAGGTGCCCGACAATCAGCCTTTTTGTCTTTCACTAAGTTTTAGTGCACCCCATGCGCACGACAGGGCTCCCCTGCAATATTTCTGGACCGATGCATCAGACCATCTCTATCGCGATATGGAGATACCGGGGCCTGTTATCGCTGATGATGAATATTTTTATCAGCAACCTGAATTCGTTCGGGAAGGGTTTAACCGCCTGCGATGGGGTTGGCGTTATGACACCCCTGAGAAGTATCAGCACAGTATGAAGGGTTATTACCGTATGATCTATGACATTGATCTTGAGATTGCCAAAATCAGAAATAAACTCAAAGGTAAGGGATTAGATAAAAATACCATTATTATCTTCATGGGAGACAATGGTTATTTTACAGGAGAGCGACAACTGGCAGGTAAATGGCTGATGTACGATAATTCACTCAGGGTGCCGCTAATCATTTATGACCCAAGGGTAAGGCGAGCAAAAGACACGAAAGAAATGGGATTAAACATTGACATCCCTGCTACTATCCTGGATTATGCCGGGGTATCCATTCCGGAAAGCTATCATGGAAGGAGCCTGGTACCGCTGGTTTCAGGCAGAAATGCAACCTTGCAGCGCGATACCGTTTTAATTGAGCATTTATGGGAGTTTGAAAATATACCCCCAAGCGAAGGGGTAAGAACCAATCAGTGGAAATATCTACGGTATGTTAATGATCAATCATTTGAAGAGCTGTACTACCTTCCTGATGACCCCAAAGAGATCAACAACCTGGTAAAAGATTCGCAACATCAGGGCACCTTGATAGCCTTGCGCAATAAACTGAACCAAATGATTTGCAAATATGCTGATCCTTATTCAGGAGTGCCTCATGGCAAGTCAGTTGAATACATCAGGCAACCTCATACGGTTGGAATAAATACAAACAGGCCAGTTTATTCATGGATTGTACCCGACGAAGCAGTTTCTCAACAAGCCTATCAGATTTTGGTGGCATCATCCAAAGAGAATATAGCAAAAAACATAGGCGATGTTTGGAACAGTGGTCAGGTAAGAAGTAACACTTCCACATCAGTTGATCACCAGGGGCAGAATCTTGATCCCAATAGTGTGTATTACTGGAAAGTGCGTATTTGGGATCAACACAATCGTCTCTCTGAATATTCAGATGCCCAAAGATTTAACACAGGAAACTTCCAGGGATTCTTAACAACAGGCAATTCTTATGAAATAGCTATGATTGAGCCGGTTAATATTGAAGAAACGGCAAGCAATACCTGGTTTGTTGATTTTGGGAAAGCTGCTTTCGGAACGCTTGTATTGAATTATTCCACTCCCAAAACAGATACATTGGATATTCGGTTGGGAGAGAAAAACCTGGGCAACACGGTAGATATGAATCCGGGAGGCACCATCCGGTTTGCAGAAGTTAAACTGCCGGTGAGTCCTTCACAAACCAATTATACTGTAGAACTGGTACCTGATACTCGCAATACCAATTATATGGCAATACAATTGCCCGATTCTTTCGACGTGATTATGCCATTCAGGTATGTAGAAATTAAAAACCATAGTTCAGTATTAAAGCCAGAAAATATTTTCCAAAAAGCCTATTTCGGTTATTTTGAAGACGACCAGAGCTATTTCAGTAGTTGTGATACTGTGCTTAATCAGGTTTGGGATTTGTGTAAATACAGCCTTAAGGCTACCACATTTGCAGGATATTATGTGGATGGTGACCGTGAACGAATTCCTTACGAGGCAGATGCCTATATTAATCAGTTGAGCCATTATGGTGTTGATGCCGAATATGCCATTGGACGCCTTACGGCAGAATACTTTATGGAAAATCCAACATGGCCAAC
>SL_3KL_010_SEDDRAFT_10006658_pt1 | contig 10308 bp, 10 predicted proteins | sample SodLakKL_010_SED_2_FD_10381 | JGI IMG/M metagenome (IMG submission 10381)
CGACTCTCATTTCGTCAATATACTGTTGAGTATGGTGAGCAGCGGCGTGCGCACATTGCTGGATCGCGGGCTGGCTATTCCGCTGTATGAAATCAGTGAAATGTCGTACACAGGCAACCGCCTGGTGATAAAAAATTTGGAAGGAACAGAGATCTTCAGGGATGTAAATATCGATGACAAACCACTGATGGAACTATTTTCAAGAAGAGACGCAAGGCGGTTTATTGCTGAAGTGGAGCGGCGGATGATTTGATTCTTCTCATCAAAAAATTCACTCAGGTTTTCCCTTACTGTGGCATCATCCCTTGCTGTATATCACTCCCTGTGAAGATTTTATACTTTGTTTTTATATAACAGGGTGTAAAAATTTCAAGACCGGAGAGCTATGATTTCATCTGCCAAACGTATTCTCATTCCCACCGATTTTTCCGAGTGTTCAAAAAATGCACTGAAATATGCAACTGCCATTGCCGGGGCTGTCGGGGCGCGCATTACACTTCTGCATGTGATTGATCCGCCGTTTAATTTCCCCGCAAATATTGATGGTGTGCTCGATTATCTGCAGGATAATGCCGAACAGCACCTGGAAGGAATGAAAGATTCAGTAACCCAGAATGAATCCGGAAAAAAAATAAAAGTGGATTCCAAAATTCGAATCGGCAAACCGGTTTCTCAAATTTTGGAAGCTATCGATGATCTGAATATCGACCTCATTACCCTTGGCAGCGTCACCGAAAACTCATCCAGAAAAGCACTGTTTGGAAGTGTATCGACAGATATTTTACTAAAATCACATAAACCGGTGCTGGCCATTCCCGAGAATATTACTTCTGTTGATTTCAGCAAGATTTTATTCACAACCAATTTTCGCCATCACGACTTGAGAAATCTGAAGAAAACTGCAGATTTCGCCAGCTTGTTCGATTCATCCATTCATGTGCTTCATGTTTCTGAAAAAAGCCACTTGTCTACCGACATCAAATTCAGGGGGTTGAAAGAACTGGCGACGGAAAAAAAAGTTTATAAAAAAATCGACTTTCACCTAAAAACCGGCAAAGATTTCTTCGAAGGAATATCAGAATTTGTAAAGGATAACTCCATTTCGATGATTGTAATGAACCGGTATAAAAAATCCGTAGTTGGAATGCTGATGGAAAAAAATCACACAAAGAAGTTGAGTACATATACTACGGTACCGATTCTCGTGTTGATTGGTGATAAAGAAAAAGGATCATCCTAAACAAAAAATTATCATAAATACACCTCGTTGGGGCAACAGGTCGCACTTAGAAGTACTGGCGGCCTGTTGCTTTTTTATTGCAAGGCCTGTCTTCATAAAAATAAAATCTCTCCTTTAACAACCTTTCCAAAACCACTGTCTCAGGATTTATTATCTTTGGCAAAATTGCTGATTTAAATAAATCATAAATCCAAATATGAAGCCAAACATAGCATTAATCACAGGAGCATCGAGCGGAATTGGAATGGAACTTGCACGTGTATGTGCACGGAATGGCCACAACCTGCTGCTTACGGCACGCAGAGAAAAACGCCTGCTTGAATTAAAGAAAGAACTGGAAGCCGAATTCGATGTGGATGTGATCTTTTATACTATTGATCTGGCCGACTATGATGCCCCTGAAAAACTGTTTGAGTTTGTACGGAAAAACTCGTTCTCCGTGCAGATATTGGTCAACAATGCCGGAGTGGGAGATTATGGTTTTTTCCACGAATCAGACTGGAAGCGGCAGGCTGCCATGCTCGATCTGAACATCCGGGCGCTCACTCATCTCACCCATCTTTTTTTGCCTGAGATGATTAAACAAGACCGTGCCTATATTTTGAATGTTGCTTCCACGGCTGCATTTCAGCCCGGCCCGATGATGAGCGTTTATTATGCTACGAAGAGCTATGTACTCTCATTTGGCGAAGCTATTGCCAACGAACTGCAGGATACCGGCGTAAGTGTCACCACTTTGTGCCCCGGCCCTACAGAGTCGGAGTTTCAGAAAGAAGCGAATATGGAAAAATCCAAACTGTTCGACCGTTTCCCGGTGGCAACTTCCTTAGATGTAGCGGAGTATGGTTTCAAGGCGATGATGAAAGGAAAAAGAGTGGCTATTTATGGATTAATCAACAAGATGGTTCCGCGCGCAGTAGCCATTTCTCCCAGGAACTTTGTTACCAAAGTATCACGCTTTATCCAGCAGCGAAAAGATTAATCCAAACACCTCAGTGTTTTTCCATGCTCCCGATGGTTTTTCTGACTGAGTTTCAAAATTTCCGATTTACTTCATTGTAACTGATATAAAACCAACAAAAGACTAAATTTAATATCTTGAACAGGATATTTATCGTTTTTTAAATTTTTTCAGTACATTAGAGGTAATATCATCCAGACATTCTTACACACCCTAAATCCAGGAAAATGGAAAGAATACAGATTCTTGCCATTCTTGCTTTAACAGGATTAATTGCATTCCTGTTGCCTGTACAACTCTCTGCTCAGGCAGATCTGGAACGGGTATCGGTAACCGAAAGAAGCGATGAAAAAGGAATTGTAGTGCGTTTTCACCTCACCGAGCCGGCCGATTCATTCAAAATTTCACAACCCGCTCCCGATTTAATTCAGTTTATGATCTACTCACCCGGGCTCGATCCTGATGATTTTATCATGCCTGATAATCACGAAATTATCCGGAACTTTGCGTACCACAACAATCCCTCCGGTTTTGGAATCGATATTGTACTGGAAGAGGATCAATATTACAAAACCAGCGCCTATCAGGATCAAAACGGACGACATCTTCTTCTTGCATTAGAAAAGACTACTGCCGGTGAAGTTGAGCAGATCACATCCAACTCCGGCTTCATTTATTGGTTCGACTACCAGGAACGAGAGGATATGCCATCGTTTGATTTTACATTCGATGATGGTGATGACTCTTTTTTACGGCTCAGAAACGGTGAAAATATCAACGTGGTTGTTCTTGATCCGGGACATGGAGGCCGTGATCCGGGAGCAATCAACCGGCAGCTTGGCATCCGGGAAAAAGACATTGCCCTGGAGGTGGCTAAACGTGTGGGCGGATATATAAACCAATATATGCCGGATGTTGAAGTGGTTTATACCCGCGAAGACGACCGTTTTGTAGAACTTGAGGAAAGAGGCCGGATTGCCTCCCAGGCCAACGGAGACCTCTTTGTCTCGATCCATGCCAATTCTGCTCGCAGCACGCATGCAAACGGTTCGGAGGTCTATTTTCTTGGGCTTGCCAGAACACAATCGGCACTGGAAGCCATGAAACGTGAAAACAGTGTTATTGAACTTGAAGAAGGAAGCGGGCCAATGCAGCTAAGCGAGGAAGAACTTCTGATTTATGAACTGGCCAATGCCGGAAATATGGCTGTAAGTGAACGCCTTGCTTCCATGATTGAAGATCAGTTCAGAACAAGAGCACAGCGCCGGTCAAGAGGTGTAAAACAGGCCGGATTTGTGGTTTTGTGGAACCTGCCCATGCCGGCTGTTCTGGTTGAACTCGGTTTTATTTCCAATCCCAATGAAGCCCGTTATATGGCCAGTGAATACGGCCAAACCATTTTGGCTTCAGCCATTTTCCGCGCCATCCGGGATTTTAAAGTAGAACACGATAAAACCGTTCGCCAAAACAGCACCGCCAGTAATGAGTAAAAAAAGTCCGCTTATATTGGGAGTAGCCGGAGGCAGCGGTTCAGGAAAAACCACGGTTGTTAACAAAATTGTAGAGGGAATCGGGAGAGAAAAAGTCCTGATTATTGAGCATGATTCGTACTACCGCGATTTGAGCCATCTGCCCTTTTCTGAACGTAAAAAACACAATTTCGACCATCCCACATCACTCGAAACCGAACTGATGATCCGCCATCTCGATGCTCTGGCTAACGGCTACAAAATTGAAATACCGGTTTACGATTTTGTTGACCATACCCGTTCTGAGGAAACTATCAGCGCTTCACCAAAAAAAATTATCCTCATTGACGGTATCCTCATTTTCAGCGAACCAAAACTGCGCGAACGGATTGACATCAAAATTTTTGTGGATACGGATGATGATGTTCGCCTGGTGAGGCGCCTCAGGCGGGATATTACCGAACGCGGCCGTGATTTTGACGGAGTTTTAGATCAGTACGAAAAATTTGTGCGTCCCATGCACCTGGAGTTTGTGGAACCCAGCAAACGCTATTCCGACATTATCATCCCCCGCGGCGGCGAAAATACTGTCGCACTTGAGATGGTAATTGCTCTCATCCAAGGGCATCTTTAGGGTACTTATTTTGACCCTTCCCCCAGCCCCTTTTCTTGCGGACCCATCCCCCGGCCCCTTCCCTATCCCGATTGAACTGCATCGGGACAAGGAAGGGGTGACTTTTTTCATAGATTTTTACCAATACCAGAAAAAGCCCCTCCTTGCGGCGTGCTTTTCGCCGGAGGGAGGGGTTGGGGTGGGTCCAACCCACTGATCCGCAAAATAATTAAAGCTTTCATAACCACCGTTCCGCAGCCTCTTTCATCCCCTCAAAAAGCAAGTACGGATTGACTGAAAATTCCTCCTCTGCGCCAAATAATTTCTGAACTGTGAAAGCATCCCCTCCCGTCAAATGAACTATTGAGTTTGGATATTCTTCTTTGAACTTTCTGATAAATTTTTGAAGCACCGCCCTGTATCCGCCATAAATTCCCCACCGGATGGAATCTTCGGTTGATTTTCCCGGCCATTCTGCAGGTATTTCCGAATCAGGAACCGGCAGTTCCGGCAGCTCTTGTTTAAATGACTGCTTCAGAACCTTCAGTCCTGGTAGAATGACTCCGCCCTGAAATACAAATTCATGCGTCATAAAATCGACTGTGCAGGCGCTGCCCGCATCAACCACAACAGCGGGTTGGCTGGTTTTAGCTACCGCTCCCGCACAAGCCAGAAACCGGTCAATTCCGAGAGTTTTCGGGGTCTTGTAATTGATACATTCACCGGGAATGTCACTGTGCCGAATAAATCTGAATTTAAATTCAGGCAGTTGCTGCTCCAGTTTTTTGGATATCTCCCGGCGAACGGAGCATACCAGGATAACCCGGGAAGAAATTTTTTGTAAATAACCGGCCAGTTCATCTGTCTGCCAGATTGATTTTGAAAACACCAATTCCCAGCCGGCATCAGTAAATTCCGCCGCTTTCACATTCGAATTTCCTATATCAAGATAAAGTGGTTTCATTTCATCCGTTTTTCGCTGATCTTAAATAGTCAAACGCTGAACCCGGATTGATTGTTTATTCGGGAGCGTTTACGCATTTCAATTATCTTTAAATGTTAATGTAAGCAATACAAAAGAGTAAATATGGATTTAAGCAACAAAACTGCCATTGTAACAGGGGCCAGCAGCGGAATCGGAATTGCATTCAGCAAAAAATTGATTGAGAAAGGCGCGAAAGTTTATGGGCTTGCCCGGCGGCTGAATCGCCTGCAGGAAATACAGGACGAACTTGGCAATAACTTTATCCCCGTCCAGGCAGATATAACACGACAAGAGGAGATCAGCACGTGGGTAAAAACCCAATTTTCAAGTAATGAGACACCTCATATTTTGATAAATAACGCCGGCCTTGGACTTTTCGGAAATGTTGAAGATCTATCACTGGATGACTGGCATACTATGGTAAACACAAATCTGAACGGTGTATTCTACCTCACCCGGGAAATCATTCCGCTGATGAAGCAGTACGACGGCCATTGCCATATCGTGAATATTGCATCTGTGGCGGGACTGCTTGGAAATCCGCAGCTATCGGGTTATAACGCCACAAAATTTGGACTGAGGGGATTCAGCGAGGCGCTTTTCAAAGAACTCAGATATGACAAGATCAAAGTAACCACGATGTTTCCGGGATCTATTGCCACCAATTTTTTTGGCAATATTGGAATGGACACGCACGAAAATATGCTCCGGCCGGATGATGTTGCAGACACACTGATCCATCTGCTCGAAACACCCGATAATTTTCTGGTCAATGAAATTGCTCTTCGTCCGTTAAATCCAAAAGATCCTGATGCATGAACATTCGCATAATCCCAATTTTTGCCGGTATTCTGTTGCTTTTTTCTGCCTGCACAGATTCTGTTCCGGAACAGGTGATTGATGAAGAGACCTACATTAAAATGTTCATCGAGTTTGCCGTCGTCAATCAAATGGACAAAAACCTGCTGAATGATAATCAAACCAGGGATGATTTGCGTGCCAAAGTTTATGAACATTACGGAGTATCTAAAGAAGAATTTATGATTTCGCACGAATTCTACGAAAACGATCTCGACAAACAGCTTGAACGGCTGGAAAGAATCAATCAGGCAATCCGGGATGAGAGGGATAAAATCAGCGAAGCCGAAGAGGAGCACCGGCTCCAGAACTTAGAAGCACCCGATTCTATTCGTCAGCGGTTTCTTAACCGATAATTTTCTGAGTTTGTCTCGCTGACTACTAACAACTCTTCACGAACCATGTACAGAACGGTTTTCTTCAGTTTTTCCTGGTGCCAGCCGGTATGTTTTGCAATCTCTTTGACTGACTTTTCTCCATCTTCCAGATAATTTCTGATTTCATCCAAGTCGCTGTTGCTGATTGTCACATCATTCTTATTTTCTGCCCTGCAATTATCGCAATTTCCACACGGTTTGCAATTGGTTTCGCCAAAATAGGTGCGCAAAAACACTTCTCTGCATTCTGATGTCAGGGCGTATCTTGCCATGTAATCCAGCTTTTTTAGCAGCACTTCTTTGTAATGATAGGCATCTTTGTGATCGATCTGTAATTTCTTCATCCTGGCCTCAGCAAGCTGAACCAGGTGGGTTTCGCCCTGCCACTTGTATTGAAGAATTTGATCATAACCGGAAAAAACATCCAGTGCTTTTTGAAGCTGTCTCGGTGTGGCCTCCAGTTTTTCTGACAGTTCTGATTCCCGCAAATACTGAAATTCATGGATAGAATGAGGGCCCAGCATGCGATAAAGCCTGTCCAGGAATTCTCCTTTTTTAGATTTGGCATGATCGATAAACTCAAGAAGATAATCCGGGTTTACAATAAACCGGATCCCTACCCTGGGTTCTCTAAGCTCCACAAGATGTATTAAACCAAGGCGCTGCAGCAGGTTCATTGCCGTCTTTACTTGCCCTTCCGTGATGGCAACCCGCCGGGCAACATTACTGAAATTGACAGTTTCCGGTTCCTCCTGCTCGCTGCCTGTGGCAAGCTCAAGCTCATCACAAAGCGCATTATACACCTTCTGAAGTGTTTCGTAATCCGGATAAGATTGTTTGATACGATTTTCGAGATATGTGATATCGCTCTGTTTGAATAAAAGTACGGGGTAGCTCACCTTGCCGTCTCTGCCTGCCCTGCCCGCCTCCTGGTAGTACGCTTCGAGGGAAAACGGCATGGTGTGATGAATCACAAAACGGCAGTCAGGTTTGTCAATTCCCATCCCAAAGGCGTTGGTTGCAACAACGAGAGGAACACATCCCTCCACCCATTTCTTCTGAACCGTTTTCCTCCGGTCACTTGAAAGCCCTGCGTGATACGGCTCACTTTTTATGCCTGTCTTGCTGAGCCAATCAGCCCAATAATTACAATCACGGCGGGTAGGCGAATAAACGATGCCGCTTCCCAGTTGTGCCGCTTTTCGGACGGCTTTTTTGAGTGCCTTCTGCTTATTTTCGTTGTCTGTAACCCACCAGTGCAGATTTTCTCTCTTAAATCCACTGGTGATAATGGCCGGTTTGTCAAAATTCAGCACCTCAAGAAGATCTTTTCTCACTTCGGGTGTGGCGGTGGCAGTCAATGCAATCCATCGGGTTTCTTCTGCGATGTGTGATAATTCTTCACGAATTTTGCGATAGGCCGGCCTGAAATCGTGCCCCCATTCCGAAATGCAGTGAGCCTCGTCAACGGCAACCAAATCAATGTTCAGGCTGGGTTCTTCGGCTTTCCATAAATCGGTGGATAGACGCTCCGGAGCAATGTAGAGCAGTTTATACATTCCGTTTCGGGCATTCACAAGGCGCTGCTCAACCTCATGCCTTGGCAGTGTACTGTTTATAAATGTTGCACGAATTCCGGCTTTGTTCAGTTGCTCAACCTGGTCCTGCATCAACGCTACAAGGGGTGACAGCACAATGGTTAAGCCATCAAATAACAACGAGGGAACCTGGTAGCATAGAGATTTGCCTCCTCCTGTGGGGAACAAAACCAGTGTGTCTTTTCCCTCCAGTACCGATTGAATGGCCTGTTTTTGTCCCTCCCGAAACGTTTCGTATCCCCAGAACTTCTTCAGTACTTCTTCCGCTTTATGTAGTTTTATATCTCCCATGCTTCTCAATATAAAATCAAAATCGGAAGAAACAGAAGTGTGATTTCAGAATAATCACATCATAGAAATCTCTCTGCAGATGATGGATTGTTATTATAAACTCACAGTAATTCCAACCCGGAAATGCAATAAGTCCGTCTCGGATTGCATAACATCGTAGGTTACCGTTCCATTATCGATATTGATGGAACCTTCTCTGAGATACTCGGCTTCATGGCCAATCATATATCGGGCCATAAAATGAAGATGTACGGAGTATGGAGTTTGAGTGGCATTTTCTCCGTTGTTTCCCATACCGTCATCACTATAAATTCTGAGCTGAAACCCACCACCGAAACCATAACTGAGTGCGGTATCCCGAAAGTTGGTGTCGCTGGCTATTACATCATCCGGCCCCGTTGTGCCGCGGTCTCTGATTTTGGTTTCCGTAAAGAAGTAGTTAAATCCAAACACACCATCTGCAAATGGCCTGAATGTCCGCTCTGGCGGAATGATTCGGAGAAGAAGATCTCCGTGAAAGAGATTGTAACTGTTTTCAACATTAACTGTGGCATCGGGAATGGTTGTACTCCACTGTTCCCGCCGGGTATCGGTTCCAAAATTCATAAAACCAAGATCGGCTCCAAGCATCAAAGGTGTGTTTCCAAACCGGTATCCAAAAAATCCGCCCAGCCCAACTCCAAGCCTGTCATCAAGCTGATCACTAAATTCATTTTGAGGCACACCAACCTGAAAGTCCAGCCCGAACTGAAACTCTTGTGCTTTTAGTTCAGATAAACCAAACAGCAGAGTAAAAAACAGTGCATAAAGTATCCCCTTCCTCATAACAAATCTCTTATTTAATTGATTTTTGATAGCAGTCGATCCCAAAAAAAGGGAAAATCTTGGGATAGTTCAAGTTTAATTTGTGTCTTTTTATTTGATTCGAATGAATTTCGAACGAATTAAGTGATATTATACCATGATGGTAATCTGCAAATTACTCTCAAAGCAGCCCGTATCTTTTCAAATTGTAATAATGAAAAAAGGGCGTGAATTTTTGCTCACGCCCTTCTTCTCTTCATTGAATCTATGAGATCCGCCTTTATCAGGCAGAAAGTTAATCCAAGACTCTCACATTAAAAAACAGCTTTCATATAGTCTTTACGCATCTGTGCGATGGATGAAATACTTATACCCACCGGACAAACCGCCTCGCACTCTGCATAATTTGAACAGTCGCCAAAGCCTTCTTTTTCCATCTGTTCTACCATCGCCAAAGTACGTTTTTCCCGTTCGGGTGTACCTTGCGGCAACAGATTCAAATGGGCAATTTTTGCTCCCGTAAAGAGAGCAGCCGAAGAGTTCGGGCAGGCCGCCACACAGGCACCACAGCCGATACAGGTTGCATAGTCAAAAGATTCCTCGGAAATTTCGCGTGGTACGGGAATCAGGTTTGCTTCCGGGGCAGCACCGGTTTTTACGGACACATATCCGCCTGCTTCGATAATTCTGTCAAATGCAGTTCGGTCTACCACCAGGTCTCTGATCACCGGAAAAGCAGCAGCACGCGGCGGCTCAATTACAATCGTGTCGCCGTCGTTATAGGTGCGCATATGAAGCTGGCAAACCGCAGTTTTGTGTTTAGGCCCATGTGCCCGGCCGTTAATAACCAGGTTGCACGAACCACAGATTCCTTCACGGCAGTCGTAGTCAAACTCAACAGGATCTTTGTCCTCTTTTATCAGTTTTTCGTTTAATACATCCAGCATTTCCAGGAACGACATATGCTCATTCACTCCGGGAAGTTTGTATTCTTCAAAACGGCCAGGATCGTCTTCGTTTTTTTGTCGCCAAATTTTCAGGTTGATTGTCATCTCACTCATAAAAAATCCTGTTATTTATAACTTCTTTGTTTCATTTCCACAAATTCGAAC
>SL_3KL_010_SEDDRAFT_10006659_pt1 | contig 10307 bp, 7 predicted proteins | sample SodLakKL_010_SED_2_FD_10381 | JGI IMG/M metagenome (IMG submission 10381)
GAATGAAAATTTCGAGTTTGGCTTCTTTGGCTTTGGCCTCTTCCCCCGCCATTTTTTCGTAATTGCTCAATCTCGCTTTGGCTTTTGCCTGTCTTCCCTTCGGGTTCATTCTCACCCATTCCAGCTCTCTTTGCAGGGCTTTTTGTCTTTTGCTTTCCTGCTTTTCCTCCGTTGCCAGCCTTTTTCCCTTTTGCTCCAGCCAACTCGAGTAATTTCCCTCCCAGGGAATTCCCTCGCCTCTGTCCAATTCAAGGATCCAACCGGCGACATTGTCGAGGAAGTACCTATCGTGTGTAACGGCAATGACCGTTCCCTTATACCTGTCCAGGTGCTGCTCCAACCAGTGAACCGACTCTGCATCCAGGTGATTGGTAGGTTCATCCAAAAGCAGAATGTCCGGATTTTTGAGCAACAATCTACACAGCGCCACTCTCTCGCTTTTCTCCTCCGGAAAGGACTTCGACTTTTTTATCCGGTTCGGGGCATTTTAACGCATCCATTGCACGCTCCAAAACAGAATCAATTTCCCAGCCATTGACGACATCAATTTTTTCACCCAGGCTGCCCTGTTTGTGCAGCAGCTTGTCCATTTTATCGGGATCCATGTAGTTCTCCTCCTTTCCCATAGCCTGGTTGACCTCTTCGTACTCTGCCATGAGATCCATTATCTCCTGTACGCCCTCACTGACAATCTCTTTTACCGTTTTACTATTATCGAGTTGAGGCTCCTGCTCGAGAAAACCGATGGAATAATCCTTTTGAAATTCTATTTTACCCTGGTAGTTTTGATCTTGTCCTGCAATAATTCGAAGCAGGGTGGATTTACCTGAGCCATTGAGGCCGATTATACCGATTTTTGCCCCGTAGAAAAAAGAAAGGTGGATATCCTTAATGATGGTTTTGTTGTTTTGTGGCAATATCTTGCTCACTCCCATCATTGAAAAAATAATTTTATTGTCCATTGGTTTGTCGTTTTCGCAAATATAAAAAAATCCCCCGGTATGGTGGCCGGGGGATTGAGTTTGAATTGTATTTATGGAGAATCCACTATTCATTGAAGTAAGACTCTCTTATCTTTTCTCCCGCATCTATTTTTTCAATTCGTTCATTGAACTCGTTGTAAAGCTCAAAGTCCTGTAGTCTGGCAAAGGTTTCTCTCAATGCGATCAAGGTATTGATATCATTGGGTTCCATGCTTTCCGCTTTTTTAAAGTACGGCAGTGCCTTATCGAAAAGTGCATTGGCCTCTGCTGTATACTCCTCGTATAATTTCTGATCTTCCCTGGTCATCCCCAGTTCATTGATGCGCTGGGTAATTATAGCTGCCTGATTAAAATATATAGATCCGATGGTATAATAAGGCTCGTAGTAATCCGGATCGAGTTCCGTAGCTGTTTCCAGATATTTCAAAGCCGTTTTAAAATACTGATCAACCACTTCTTCATCTTCATCCTCTTCGAGTGCTTCGGTCATCAGATTCATAAACACATTGCCCAGCACATTGTACAGTGCTGTATTCTCGGGGTCTTTTTCAACTGCAATGGCCAGTTTTTCCTGAAGCATGCGAAAATCATTTTTGGAAATGTAGTAATTGATCTCTGCATACAGTAAGTCAATGTCGTCAGGGGCAACTTCTTTTCCGGCCTCTAAAAACTCCAGTGCTCTTTCCTCGTCTTTATCCAAGTAGAGATTAAAAAGAGTTACATAAACTCTGGCCTCTTCGTACTCCCTTTCGTAAAGCATCATCATATACTCTTTGGCTTTCTCTACTTTTCCCGCCTGCATACCGCAAATCGCTGTAATGAAGAGGTGACTATTTTCATCTGCCTCACTATCAAAAACTGCATCTTCTCCCAAATCCAACAGTATATGATGAATTCTATAGATGCCTTCGAGTGGCCCAAAGGCTTTGTCGTATTCTTCTCTATCGATATACTGATTGGCGACATTTCCCAAATTCACAACCGTTTCATTCAGGCTGCGCAGAAGGTCGCGCTCCTCTCCTCTACTGTCAGCCAGTGGAACGGCCTTTTTTATGGCTTCAAAAGCGATCATGGCATCCTCCGGTGTCGAATACTCCCGGATCTGCTCCAGCTGTATCAATGTCATTTCCGCTGCTATAGAGGCATTGTAGACATCCGCTCTGGTTTGCCATATACTGAAATTGTCCCTGGCTTCGGGCAATTCTATTAGTCCGTCGATAATTTCTTTGGCCTGAAGCAGGTTTTCCTTATTCTCCATCGGCTCCAGATTGTAGCGATTTACCTCTCTGGATGCCTGTCTGATTTCTCTGTTTATATTTTGCGCAAAAACATCAAAGGGTATAAGTAAGAGCGCACTGAGAAAAAAAAGTATTCCAAGTTTCATCTGTCTAAGTTTATTTTTAAAGGATTAAGTCATTGTCTACTAAGGAAGAGGTCGGGAAAAAGTGGATCTCCTCCATTGCAATCTCTTTTTTTAAGCTTCGGCAGAAAATCCGTTTCAAATCATTTTTTCACCACCGAATTTTTTAATAAAACAACCATTCAGGAGCCCTTTAAAAACTCCAAAGCATCCTGTATAATTGTCTACCGTTAAAAAATGAGATTATACAATAATAACCACATCAAGCAAAAAGAATTGCTTTTATAAAATTATTTTTTCATTACCCTAGTCGATTACTCTTCTTCTTCATCGCTTTCCTTTCTCACAGGAGTTACATCGGCTATGGCTTCGTTTTCGCTCAGGCGAATCAAGCGAACACCTTGTGTCGCACGGCCCATAATTCTCAGGGTACTGACTTCAAGGCGTATAACCACTCCCGTCTTCGTAGTAATCATGAGGTCTTCCTGATCTGAAACCGCTTTCATGGCCACCAGGCTTCCGGTTTTATCCGTAATTTGCATGGTTTTCACTCCTTTTCCTCCTCTTTTGGTCATGCGGTAATCATCTACATTGGATCTCTTTCCATTGCCTTTTTCAGAGAGTGTCAAAACAGAGAAATTGGGATCTCCCGGGTCGATGGTAATCATACCTATAACGCGGTCACTGCCACCGTCCAGTTTCATGCCCCGAACGCCCGCAGCTGTCCTTCCCATACTCCTCACATTGGATTCGTGAAAACGAATGGCTCTGCCGTTTTTGTTGGCCAACATAATTTCGGATTCGCCATTGGTGAGTTTTGCCTCGAGCAAACTGTCTCCCTCGCGAATCGTTATGGCATTGATACCGTTGGATCGAGGGCGTGAGAAACTTTCAACCAGCGTCTTTTTAACAATGCCAAATGCCGTGGCAAAAATGATGTAATTGTTGTTGATAAACTCCTCGTCTTCCAGGTCCTGAATTTTAATATAAGCCTTGACGCGGTCCTCCTTGGGCAGAGGAATGATGTTCCTAATGACCCTTCCGAGGCTGGTTTTATTGGCTTCGGGAATCTGGTATACTTTGAGCCAGAAACACCTTCCCAATTCAGTAAACAACAACAAGTTATCGTGAGTCCTCGCCGAGAATATGTGTTCGATAAAATCCTTATCTCTTGTTTTACTCCCTCTGGAGCCCCTTCCCCCGCGACCTTGGGTGCGGTATTCAGAGACTTTGGTGCGCTTGATATACCCGAGGTGGCTGATGGTTACAACCACATCATCATTGGGTATCATGTCTTCTATACTGATTTCACTGTCGTCGAAAGAAATCTCTGTTCTTCGCTCATCGCCATACGCTTCTCTTACTTCCCCCAATTCTTCCCTAACGATTTCTTTTTGCAGCTCCTCAGATCCGAGTACTTTTTTATAGTATTCGATTCTTTCCATCAGTTCATCGAACTCCATTTTGACCTTTTCCCTTTCCAGGCCGGTCAGTTTTTGCAATCTCATTTCGAGTATTGCTTTGGACTGAAGCTCTGATAGTTCGAATCGCTTCATCAGCCCTTCCTGGGCATCACTGACCGTTTTGCTGCCGCGTATCAGCGCTATCACTTCATCCAGATTATCGAGAGCGATGAGCAGGCCCTCGAGAATGTGTGCCCGATCTTCCGCTTTTTTGAGTTCAAAGCGCGTCCTTCTGACAATGACTTCTATTCGAAAGTCCAGGAAATGTCCCAGTAAATCTTTTAAATTCAGCTGGATGGGCTTGCCGTTGACCAGTGCAATATTATTGACACCATAGGATGTTTGAAGTGGAGTGTATTTAAACAATTTGGAAAGAACCACACTTGCCATGGCGTCTTTTCTCAACTCCACCACGATCCTCAATCCACTCCTGTCGGACTCATCCCTGACATCCGTGATGCCGACAATTTTTTCATTGTTGACCAGATCCGCAATTTTCACCACCAGAGAAGCCTTATTAATTTGGTAAGGGATCTCTGAAATAATCAATCGCTCTTTTCCGGAGTCTGTTTCTTCTATCTCTACTCTCCCTCTGACAACCACCTTGCCCCTTCCCGTTTCAAAAGCCTCTTTTACTCCCGCATATCCGTGGATAATGCCACCTGTGGGAAAATCGGGAGCGGTGATGTGCTGCATCAATTCTTCGAGTTCAATGTCGGGGTTTTCGAGAAAAGCCATCAGGCCATTAACTACCTCAGTCAAATTGTGAGGGAGCATATTCGTAGCCATTCCGACGGCGATACCCGAGGCGCCATTGACCAGCAGATTTGGTATTCTGGAGGGAAGTACCGTCGGTTCTTCAATGGTATCGTCAAAATTAAACGCAAAATCTACCGTATCTTTCTTTATGTCGCTCAAAAGATCATCCGAAATCCTCTGCAATCTGGCTTCGGTATATCGCATGGCTGCGGGGCTGTCTCCGTCCATACTACCGAAGTTTCCCTGACCGTCTACCAAAGGGTATCTCAAAGACCAGGGCTGGGCCATCCTGACCATCGCATCGTACACAGCACTGTCACCGTGCGGGTGGTACTTACCCAGGACCTCCCCGACAATTCTGGCGGACTTTTTGTGGGATTTATTGTACTGTACACCCAACTGCTCCATACCAAAGAGAATCCTCCGGTGAACCGGTTTAAGACCGTCCCTGACATCGGGCAGAGCCCTTGATACAATAACTGACATAGAGTAATCTATGTAGGCAGATTTCATCTGCTCTTCAATATTTACATCAATTATCCTTGAAGGATCTGTCATATCTATTTAATTTTAAGCCGCAAATGTACGAAAAAAATTCATATTAATTTTATCTAATATGCAGGCAATTTCAGCAGTTTTACAAAAAAAACCGACGGCACAATTTCGGGGGAAAAAAATGGGATCAATGGCCCTTAGAAATACTTTTTGGCTTAAGCCTGTCACCCAGACTGAAGCATTTTCGGCAACGGGGTTCATAGGCCTCTGTTGCTCCCAACAGAATGGTTTCATCGCTTTTGGCAAAGCGATAGGAATGGGAAGCCAAATTGCCGCAGTGAGGACAGATGGCATGCACCTTGGTGACGTACTCTGCAATGGCCAGCAATTGGGGAATCGATCCAAAGGGGCGTCCCAAAAAATCCATGTCCAATCCGGCCACAATAACTCTTTTGCCGGCATTGGCCAGCTGTTCGCACACTTCCACCAATTCGCTATCGAAAAACTGGGCCTCATCAATACCGATGACCTCTACACCCGAGACGTGCTTCAATATCTGACCGGGGTGGTCTACCGTAATGCATTCCATGGCATTTTCATCGTGGGAGATCACCTCTCTTTCCGCATAGCGGTTGTCTTTGGCCGGCTTGACCAGAATGTAGAGTTGTCGAGCGTAATACGCTCTCTTTAAACGCCTGAGCAACTCCTCCGTTTTTCCGGAAAACATACTCCCACAAACCACCTCTATCCAGCCTGCGGGTTGTAATTTTACATTCGACTCTAAAAACATAGAGACAAATTTCTAACATTTTTTTTAAATCAGCCTTAAAATCGGCCATTCTTTAAATTTTTCAAATACCTCCTCTGGGATACGGGAGTCCAAATTTATAAAAATGACTTCTGGACGGATTGTGAAGATGCTGATTGTGAAGTGTTTCCTTCAAATATATTTGGTTTTTTTATAATAAGTTCAGACCTTTGCATTAAATTTAATTTTCGCACGTTACATAAAGAAAAAAATAGTATGAACCTGGAATTAGCAAAAAAGAAACTTCAAAAGATAAACAGTCTGATCGACACTTTTGAGCCCGGAGACAGCAGCGTTTCCCTTTTAGAATGCGATTTATTAAAAAATTACACCCGGGAGTTTTACGATGCTCTTATCAGCCCCGCGGACAAAAGCGGAAACGGCAGTTCCACGGAGCCCATCAGACAAAAGTCAGTTACTCACTCACCGGTCAAAGAAAAACCTGCCCCGCCCGAAAGACCGGTCGCCCGTGAAAAGGCCCCTGAGCCAACTAGAGAGCAACAGGATAGGGAACGTTTGGAGCTGCAATCAGAAAGGGAGCAATTCCAGCCCCTGCCTGAGCGCGAAGAAAAACCGGCAAAAGAGAATTTAATAGCGGAGGAGCGAAAAGAAGCAGCTGTGGCTACCGTAGAGGCCAAACGGGTGTCTGAACCCGCTGAGTCCAGAGTCAAAGTGGTGGAGAGCAGCCGTGCGGATAAGTCTCCCGAGACCTATGATTTAAAACCCGAAATCAAGGAGCTTTTTAAAATAAAAAAAGCCCACGAAATATCTGAGAAACTCAGCCAATTGCCCATTACCGATCTCAACAAAGCCATGGGAGTCAACGAGCGAATCTTTGTGAAGAACGAATTGTTCAACGGAGACGATCTCTTCTTTAAACAGACCATCAAAAAACTGAACGAGTTCGAAAATTACGATCAGGCCAAGTTTTTCCTGAGCCGAGAAGTGGCCGACCAACTGGATTGGGGCAATCCGGATAAGATAAAAAAGGCAAAGAATTTCATTCAATTGGTGTACCGAAGGTACAAGTCTTATTAAAGTTTAAACCCAAGCACTACCCAATCTGTTTGAAGCCGTAAAGCAGTCCATTGAAAGACGAAAAATTTACACAGCGCGTAGTTTCAGCAGCCCGGTTTCCACTGTACTTTGTGGTGCTGATTTGGTTGATCCACATATTCGGCTATCTGACCGGAATGAGTCTCCACGTATGGGGTATTTTTCCAAGAACAGCCGATGGGTTGACAGGAATTGTCACGGCACCACTGATCCACGGAGACTTTTTGCACCTGTTTTCAAATTCTCTCCCCTTTCTCATTCTCACATTTATACTTTTTTTCTTTTACAGAAAAATTGCTGTACCCGGCTTCGTCCTCATCTATTTACTCACCGGTTTATCGGTCTGGATTTTTGCAAGGCCCAGCTTTCACATAGGAGCCAGTGGGGTCGTTTACGGATTGGTGAGTTTCGTATTTTGGAGCGGTATTTTTCGAAGAAATGTCAAATCCATTGTTCTGGCCCTGGTCGTCACTGTGCTTTACAGCGGATATTTTCTGGGAATTGTACCCGGCGAGGAGGGAATTTCATGGGAGAGCCATTTACTCGGCGCACTGGTTGGTATATTTGTAGCCTTTCTCTTTCGCGGCCGATTGGAATTAGAGGAGTTGGAAGAAAAGATGAAAAAGATGCCTTCGGAACTCGAATCCGAAGATGAGAACTACTATTTCCCACCGGATGTCTTCGATCAAAATCAAAAAGATCAATTGCCCTCGGACCGAACCGGGCACAGTGGTTTCTTCAATTAAAACTCTCCGAGACCATCCTGTACCACCTCCAACGCAGAGGTCCTGTTTCCTCTTTTGCCCCCGCAGTCCGGGTTAAATTATTTTTCATCAGAATATATAATTTATTTTAAATGTGCCACCTACATAATAGATTTTTATTACTTTTGTAGTTGATATTCTGATAAATATGGCAAAAAGAGGGAGGAAAAAGAAAAACCATTCATTCGCCTGGTTGAAGGACAAACGTTTGCACACGCTCACCGGACTGTTCTTTATACTGCTGTCTGTTTTGCTGCTGATATCGCTGGTTTCCTATATTTTCACATGGAAGGCCGACAACGCCTTTGTAGCACAACTGGATCCCTCTTACCTGTTGGACGGCGAACTTCAGGCAGAAAACTGGTTGGGGAGGCTCGGAGCATTTATCTCCAATTATTTTTTCTACTACGGATTTGGAATAGGCGCATTCGCCATACCGGTGATTCTCTTTCAACTGGGTTATATTATTATTTTTGGTGGATCCGTACGAAACCTATTCAAAGGCATTCTATACGCTTTGTACGCTCTTGTTTTGGTATCGGTCATAGTCGATTTTATTGCCGAGGACAGCGATTTTCCATGGGGAGGAGCCATTGGTGAATCCATTCAAATATGGGTTTCCGATTTTATCGGAAAAATAGGCACTTTCTTTTTACTGCTATTCCTCACGGGCGTTTACCTGGTACTGCTTTTCAATGTCAACCCACGTGACTGGTCCCTTCCACAATTCCAAAGGGAATTCAAATGGAATCTGGCGGGTAATTTTTCCAGGAAATCCAAGGAGGGGCATCCTGAGAAGGTTCAAGCCGGGGAACAAAATGATGCTAAAACAAAAAAAGAGAGCCGCGGATGGGATGACGACCTCCCGTACGAATACTCGGAGGTGAGTATGGAAGACTCTGAGGAGGGCAATAGTTCAGTCACTGAAGATCCAAATAACACCATTACGCTGGATAGTGAGGAAGAAGAAATTGAACAACCGAAAACTGAGGTCGCGGAAGACAACCAGAGCAATGCCGAAATTGAAATCAACAAGGACGAAGATGTCAACCCGGAAATGGAGGTTGCTGCTGAAGATACAACCAACAACGACACGGAATACGATCCGGCTCTTGAACTTTCGGGCTACAAAAAGCCGGACCTCGAACTATTGATGACCCACGACTCCGGCAAGGTATCCATCAACAGGGAAGAGCTTGAAGGAAATAAAAACCAGATCATAAACACGCTGTCAAATTATAAAATCGACATCGTTAAAATCAGGGCCACCATCGGTCCTACAGTCACCCTGTACGAAATTGTTCCGGCGCCCGGTGTGCGGATCTCCAAAATCAAAAACCTGGAGGACGACATTGCCCTTTCTCTGGCGGCTTTGGGCATCAGAATCATTGCCCCCATACCCGGCAAGGGAACCATAGGTATTGAAGTACCCAACAAAAAGAAACAAATCGTTTCTCTCAAAGAAATCCTTTACAGCGACAAATTTAAAAATACGAAAATGGCGCTGCCCATCGGATTGGGAAAAACAATATCCAATGAGGTTTTCATAGCGGATCTGGCCAAAATGCCTCACCTTCTCATTGCGGGAGCCACCGGTCAGGGTAAATCGGTCGGTATCAACGCCATTTTGATCAGCATTCTTTATCACAATCACCCCTCCAGGGTAAAACTGGTGCTTATTGATCCCAAAAAAGTAGAGTTGTTCCCCTACGGAAGTCTGGAGCGCCACTTCCTGGCACAGATGCCGGGGCAGGTCGAACCCATTATTACCGACACAACCAAAGTGATAGAAACGCTCAACTCGCTCTGTATAGAAATGGATCAGCGATACGACCTTTTGAAAAAAGGCCGCGCCCGAAACATCCGGGAGTACAACAATAAATTCGTCGAACGCAAACTCAACCCGCAGAAGGGCCACAAATTTTTGCCTTTTATCGTTCTCGTCATCGACGAGTTTGCCGATCTAATCATGACGGCCGGCAAGGAAATTGAAATGCCCATTGCCCGTCTGGCACAATTGGCCAGAGCGGTGGGAATACATCTGGTCATTGCCACTCAGCGGCCTTCGGTAAAGATAATCACGGGCATCATCAAAGCCAATTTCCCGGCCAGAATTGCCTATAAAGTGACCTCTCAGATTGACTCGAGAACCATCCTTGACGGTGGAGGAGCCAATCAATTGATCGGTCGCGGCGATATGCTTTTGTCGGCGGGAGGGAATATTATACGCCTACAGTGTGCTTTCGTAGATACACCCGAAGTGGAGGAAGTGTTGGATTTTATTTCAAAGCAAAAGGGATATCCCGAACCCTATTTATTGCCTGAATACAGCACAGAGGATGGTGCCGGTCCCGGCGGAATCACCGTCAGTGAGCTGGACGAGATGTTTACCGACGCCGCACATCTGGTCTACCAGGCCCAATCCGGATCCACTTCAATGATTCAGAGAAAACTAAAACTTGGATTTAATCGCGCTGGACGAATCATGGATCAACTGGAAGCTTTTGGCATAGTCGGAGCCAGCGAGGGGTCAAAAGCCAGAGAGGTTTTAATTCACAGCGAGGACGAGCTCAATCGATTGCTCAACGATATATTCAGCAGCAATTAATTCCAGCGTTG
>SL_3KL_010_SEDDRAFT_10006660_pt1 | contig 10307 bp, 7 predicted proteins | sample SodLakKL_010_SED_2_FD_10381 | JGI IMG/M metagenome (IMG submission 10381)
CGGAATTGACAGAGAACTCTTAAATATTATTACTTGTAGCAGTAATATAAATACATTTCTATTTAGTTTTTTCTTTGCTTTGCCACTCTGATCTTCGAACTCCACCATTCACCCGGCTGTGAAAAAGTCGGATTCGTTTTAGGTACAAAGTNACNNATGCCCTCCACCGNGGTTTCCTCATACGTGANAACCGTGAGTAGAGGGCTATCATGTCAACAACTTGGTTACTGGCAACCATAAGCTCGTCTATCTTGATGATAGTACCGGCTTCCCGGCACTGTTTAACGGTTATGCTGCAGGTAAGCTAAGAAGTAGGTGTGACGGCGTATTGTCATGGCTATTCTGATTGTATGAATCGTGGCATCATCCATTGACAAATAAAATTTATTCTGTGTTTTATTTTGGTCTTTTCCAGTTACGAATAAATTTTATTCTGACATTAACCTGTTTTTATTTGCCATGAAAGCTTAATTCGATTAATATAAAGTGAAAGTGGCTGGTGGTGGGTATCAGCCAAATGGATGTTATGCTATCTATCAAATAATGAATAAAAGCCGTTTGCCCAATAACTCTGAGTTGTAGCCTCTCAGGGTTATTTTTCATGTTGAACTTATTAATTAATCTCAGAATTAAAAAGAAATGGATCAGGCAATTGATGATAAAGCGTTATTAAAACATATCCGTTCCGGTGATCCGGTGGCGTTTGAAAGGCTCTTCAATAGATATTGGGAACCATTGTTTGCTGCGGCCATGCATCGTTTGCAGTCCAGAGACCTGTCAGAGGACATTTTACAGGAATTGTTTGTGGATCTATGGGAAAAGCGTGATGACATTCAGATCCGAACCAATGTACAAGGATATCTCTTTACCGCCTTGAAGAACCGTGTACTCAATAAAATCAAATCGGAATCAGTTCGGGAGAAATATGAACAGATGGTGATTGATTACTACGAATTGAATGAGCTGGCAACGGATCACAAATTTAGGTTAAAAATAATTCGCGAAGAGATACAAAAAGAGACTGACAAACTGCCCGACCGTTGCAGGCAAGTTTTCGAATTAAGCCGCAAACAACAATTATCTCATAAAGAGATTGGAAAAAAGCTAAACATTTCTACAAAAACTGTAGAAAATCATATCCGGTTAGCGCTAAAAAAAATACGCCCCAAATTGAAAAGAATTATCTCTGTCTTAATTATTCTCTTTTGGTAATTAATCCTGTAGTCTGCCCTTCTAAACAAATCAATAATTTCCAATCAAAAAAATCTATAGGGGATAACCCGTCCGGCAATTGTCATACAGTAAAAGGCAAAGTATAGGATTGCATACTGAATAATATATGAATGATATAAAGCAGCATATTAAAAATTTTTTTCTGAATAAAGACTCTGAAGAAGGATACAGGGTTGTAAGCAAGTGGTATCACTTTTTTGACAACAGAACCAATGAACTGGAAGAGCTGGAAAATAGTGAAAAAGAGGAACTTCGAAATAGCCTTTTCGAAAATATCCGAATTGCAGCCGGGATTCCTGAAAAACGTCTGCTGTGGATAGGTGGTTTACGAGATGGAAACAAAACCTGGCCTTATAAAATGGCAGCAGGTTTTGCTGTGTTACTGTTAGCTGTAATGCCTGTATTTTTGTTTATAGCTGAAGAACCAGGCTCAGAATCTACAGTGTTTAGAACAAGCAGTAATCCCGCCGGACAGTTTTCTGAAATTACATTGACTGACGGTACCGTTGTTTGGCTTTCTGCAAGCAGTACACTTGAATATCCTGACAGGTTTGAAAATGAATACAGGGAAGTAATTTTAAGGGGAGAGGCTTTTTTTGATGTGGCACATAACCCCTTTCAGCCTTTTATCGTGAATAGTGGTGATCTTCAAACAAGAGTACTCGGGACCTCGTTTAACATTCGTGCTTTCTTAGATGATGAAGATATTAAGATCACCGTTCTAACCGGCCAAGTAACCGTTAATAAGACGGGTGCTTTCACAAATAATGGAAGCATACACAATGATCATATAGCTATGCTTGATCCTGATCAGCAGCTTGTATTTAACAATGCTTCAAAACAAGGGTTCATACAAACGGTTAATTCTGATCTCTACACAAGCTGGAAAAATGGCCTGCTTTCTTTTGAAAAACATACATTTGAAGAGATTGCTCAACGTCTGGAGCGATGGTATGGAGTGGAGATATTTTTTGAAGATTCGGAGTTAAAACAGTCGTATCTCAGAATTACATTTGAAAACAGTTCACTGGAGCATGCATTGCAAATGCTTCAGGTAATAAAAGATTTTGATTTTGAAATTGAGGGGCGACAAATATGGATTAAATAATTATAACATTTCAAAAGAGATCTAACCAGGTTTTTGAAGCATTTAAACAAGTTTAACTCTTTTTAGATTTTGAAAGAAAAAGAGGGTATTTCGCTGCAACGAAATACCCTCCTGACCCGGTTTCCCGGAGTCGGATTGCCAAGAATGACGATTAAACCATAACCAAACAACCCAAACATAAATTTATGAAAACTTCCTACCTTTACCAATACTTAGCAGGAGTGATCATGCAAAGTCTTATAATCCCATCAATGTTCATTGTCGTATTTGGAGGTGTATTCGGGGCAGTACAAGCCAGTGATGCTCAAAATTTAGATCCCTCTGAGGTGATTATATCGCTTAACCTTGAACAGGTTGAATTAATTCAGGCGATAAAAGAGATTGAAAAAGAAACAGAGTTCAAATTTGCTTTTAATTATGATGCAATGAACTTGCAAAGACCTGTTTCTATTCAGGCTCATGAACAAAGTGTCGAAGAAATATTAGAAGAATTGTTCAAAAAAACCAGAATTATCTGGGGCTTATCTGGTCGCGTGATTCTGTTAAAAAAGTATGATGAACCGGATGGAGAATTGCAAAACTACGAGGTCTTATTTCAAGAAATAACCGGTCGTATTACGGATTCTGAGACCGGAGAAGCGCTACCGGGAGTTAATGTAGTCACTATAGATTCAGAAGAAATAATAGGATCAACAATCGGCACAATTACGGATACAAATGGATACTATGAATTAGAAGTTCCAGAAGAACTAAACATACTTGTTTTTTCTTATGTTGGTTATTTGACAAGAGAAGTTGAAATAAATGGCAGGTCTGAAATTAATATTCAATTACAGCCTGATATAGGAATGCTAGATGATATAGTTGTAATTGGATATGGTTCACAAGATCGACAGCAAGTCACAGGTGCGGTTAGCAGTGTATCATCTGATGAATTTGTAACCGGTGATGTTAATAATACAGCCAGGCTTATACAAGGCAAGATCCCAGGCTTAAGCATTGTTGCACCTCAGGGTAATCCAAATGCTGAATATACAATTCGTTTACGTGGATTAGCTACATTAGGAGCAAGTGCGGAACCTTTAATTGTAATTGATGGAGTTTTAGGAGCTGATCTAAATGGAATTGATCCGGGTGATATTGAGAGAATTGATGTACTTAAAGGTGCGGGAGCATCAGCTATTTATGGATCACGAGCAGCCGGTGGTGTTATACAAATCACAAGTAAAAGTGGTGAATTAGATAGGACTCAGTTAGGCTATCAAGTATATACGACAGCTGAAAGTATAGATAGATCATTGCCAGTTATGAGTAAAGAAGAGTATTTATCCAAGGGAGGTACAGACATGGGAGGGAATACAGACTGGATGGATGAAATTACACGTACAGCCATTTCTCAAGTCCACAATTTGTCACTTTCAGGGGGGGCTTCAAATACAACATTTCGAGCATCTTTAAATTATCGAAATGTTGATGGTGTACTTCGCAATTCAGGTTTTGAGAGATTAAATGGCCGTTTAAATATCTTGCATAAAGCACTCGATGATAGATTGAGCATAAATTTAAACTTGGCAGCAACTTCAAGTGAATCTGATTTGGCGTTCAGTCAAGCATTCCAATATGCTATTACAATGCCTCCCACTGCTCCAATCATATCAAGTGACTCGTACTATAAAAAATATGATGGTTATTTTCAGAGTGAAGTATACGATTTATATAATCCTGTCGCTATTATTGAACAGAATAAGAATGTTCACACCAGTTCACGGATGTTGTATAACATTGAGATGAGGTATGATTTATTAGATAATTTGACAGCATCATTACGCCTTACAGAGGATAAAAGTGAAGGGACGAATAACTATTATATCAGTAAATACAGTTTTTACGGTGATGGCCTCAATAGAAATGGCCTGGCAAATGGGGGTAACAGCAATTCTAATAATGAATTATTAGAATCGATGATCAACTACACAAAGTGGATGCATGATTTAAATATAGATCTGATGGGTGGATATTCTTATCAAAGTCATACCAATGAATCATTGTCAGTTACAGCAGGAAATTTTCTTACAGATTCATTTGAAAATTATAATCTGGGAGCAGCTGGAGATTTTGCAAGTGGGGAAGCATCTGCAAGTAGTTTTAAAGAAAATTATAAGGTTATTGCTTTCTTAGGCCGGATAAATTTAAACTATGATCATACATATTTTCTATCAACTTCATATCGGCGAGAAGGATCTACTCGTTTTGGGTCCGGCAATCAATGGGGGAATTTCTTTGGAATTAGTGCCGGAGCAGATCTTGCAAATTTAGTTGACATTACAAATATAAATCAATTGAAAATAAGATCCAGTTATGGCGTAACCGGTGCCTTGCCAGGTGAAAGCTACTTATCTCAACAACGTTATGGTCCAGGTTCAGGGTATGTTTTAAATGATGGCGAATGGACCCGTTCATATACGCCAATTAGCAATCCTAATCCCAATCTCAAATGGGAGACCAAATCAGAGTTTGACGTTGGTATTGATTTTAGTTTGTTCAATGACCGACTCTCAGGTAGTCTGGATTATTATAAAAGTGTGACAAATGATGCACTTGTTGCTCTTGATGTGCCAGTACCACCTAATTTGTTTAACTCTACCTTATTAAATGCGGGGGAGCTTGAAAACGAAGGAATTGAAGCTATGATAGAGTTCCAGGCAATAAATCAAGCCAAGTTTAATTGGGCTGTAAGACTAACGTATTCCACTTATAGCACGATTCTGAATTCCCTGTCGATAGGTAATTTAGATTATGGTGTTCGGGATATTGGGGGGTTACCTGCACCTCTTGCCGGTAATATTGTTCGAGTGAGAGAAGGTAAACCACTTGGGCAATTGATCGGTTGGCAATATGAGGGTGTTGATGAAAATGGGCAATATATCATTAAAGATATTAATGGTGATGGCCAAATTGATGTGAATGATTATACAGTAATTGGGAATGGACAACCAAAGGGAGAAATTGGTCTCACGAATAGTTTTAGTTTTGGGAATTTCGATGCCAGCTTTTTTCTTCGTGGAGTATATGGGCATGACCTCGTAAATTTGAATAGAACTATATTTGAACAAATATCACGAATTAGTTCTTATAATCTTGTGAATACAAAATATTTTAATTCTGATTATCAAGGGAGGGCAGCTTATAACAGCTATTATGTTGAAGATGCTTCTTTTTTTAAACTGGATAACTTCACGATAGGTTATAACTTTAACTTTGTTGACAATGCAATTCTCTCTTCAGCCAGGATTTATGTGTCTGGCAGGAATTTATTTTATATAACAGATTATTCCGGAGTAGATCCAGAACCACGCTATTCTTACCAAGATAATGTATTAATTCCCGGTGTAGAGCCTTTAGATAGTTGGGTAACTACCCGTAGTTTTACAATTGGTTTAAACCTCTCATTTTAAAAATTTAAGATTCTTAGAACAATGAAAAAATTTAAAGATATACCAACATATGTAATTTTTAGTCTAAGCTTAATAACTGTGATGGTGTCTTGCACAGATTTAACTGAAGTGCCATATAGTGAATTAAGTGATGAAAATTTTCTAAATACTGATGAAGAAATCTCAGCTGCTATAGGGGAAGCTTATGCCCAGTTAAGAAATTTCCAAGATTTTGGAAATATGTGGGCCGTATACTGTACAGCTGATGAAGTGGCAATAGTTGGCCGTACTGGTGGTGATTGGGCAGGTGACGGTCAAGATCAACAAATGACAGATCATACCTGGATATCAAATAATCGTTTTTTTACGGGAACATGGTACTCTTTTTTTGGTGGTGTTAATACGGCAAATCGAATTATCTATCAGCTCGAACAAATAGATGCAGATTTTTACCAAAATTCTATAGCTGAATTAAAAACTATAAGGGCCTTATGGTATTTATGGCTAATCGACATGTGGGGTAATGTACCCATAGTAGATGAATTTGATGTTCCGCAGGATTTTTTGCCTGCTACAAGTAGTCGCCAGGATGTTTATTCTTTTATAGAAAGTGAAATTTTGGATAATCAATCATACTTGTCAAGAGATAATGATACTTCCACATATGGGAAGGTAAATTATTGGACTGCCAAAGCAATTCTTGCAAAACTATATCTTAATGCAGAAGTCTATACAGGTACACCACAGTTGCAAAAAGCATTGGATGTTATTAACGAAATAATCGATTCTGGAAGGTTTCTATTGACAAATACATATCAAGAAAATTTTGTTTCGCAGAATGAAAATTCTCCAGAAGCTATTTTTTCTATCCCATTTGATGAAATTTATACACAATGGGAGTGGTTTTTGCCCTTAGTCACTTTACACTATTCAAGTCAGGCAACTTTCAATATGACCGAGCAACCTTGGAATGGTCTATCCGTACAGACTGATTTTTTTGCATTATATGAAGACGAGGATATTCGTAAAGAGGCCAACTTTCTGTGGGGCCCACAATTTACCGCTACCGGAGAACCCTTAATTGACCCGGGATATGAGCAAGATCCGGCAATCGATGGTGATCCTCATGTTAACTTTACTCCCGAATTCCAATCTTTATATCTGACCTCACGCCAATCTGGAGCAAGAATTATAAAATGGGAAATTGAGATTGGCAGCTCCGGTCATTTAAGCAGTGATTTTTTCGTATTTCGATTTACTGATATTTTATTAATGAAAGCTGAGATACTTTGGAGAATGAATCCTGCAAGTACAGAAGCACTGGAGTTAGTCAACAGAATTCGAGATCGTGCTCAAGTTGAACCGTTCTCTTCATTAACAGCTGATAAATTGTTAAATGAGCGTGGAAGAGAGTTGTTTATGGAAGGTTGGCGACGTTCAGACCTTATTCGGTATAATCAGTATCGTGAACCTACTATTTTCAGACCTTATGTAAGTGATGAGTATAGAGAGCTATTCCCCATTCCTCATGATGTGATTGGCGCAAATCCAAATCTTATACAAAACCCAGGGTATTAGCAGTTCATTAGACATGAACGGGTTTACAAGGGATTATATAAACATGTGAACTTTAAATCATGGTTTATAATGGATGAACTATACAATTTTTTAACTAAACTAATTATACTATAATATGTCGAAATATACACGTCGTCAATTTATTAAAACATCTGGTGGAGTCCTTGCAACAATACCATTTGTACCACTTACCGATTATTCATCATTAAAATTAGCGCCTTCTGATACACTATCAATTGGTCTGATCGGTTGTAAATCAATGGGTTACGGTTTATTAAACCATGCTCTGAAAATTGATGGAGTTGTTTGCGGTGGAATTTGTGACGTAGACTACAATGTTATGGAACAAAAGGCTGCAGATATCGAAAAAAAGACAGGGAGAGTACCTGCACTATACAGCGATTATCGCGAGTTACTCGATAACAATGATTTGGACGCCGTTATTATTGCTACGCCTGATCATTGGCATTGCCTGCAAACAATTCATTCGCTTGAGGCTGGGAAGCATGTGTATGTAGAAAAACCTCTTGCAAATACAATTGCTGAAAGTAAAATTATTCATAAGGCATCAGAAAAATCGGGCAAAGTTGTGCAGGTAGGCCAACAGCAGCGAAGCGGAGAACACTGGATCAATGTTGTGAAGATAATTCAATCCGGAATTTTAGGTAAAATCAGACACATAAATCTTTGGGGTAATTTTGGGTATGGTCAAGGACCATTGCGTGTCAAAGATTCTTCCGTACCCATGGGAGTTGATTATGATATGTGGTTAGGTCCTGCTCCTGAACGGCGATTCAACTCTAATCATTTTCATGGATCCTGGCGATTCTTCTGGAACTATGGTGGTGGGTTATTAACAGATTGGGGTACTCATCTACTGGATATTCCATTATGGGCGATGAATATAGATGGCCCTCCTAAAGCAGTAAGTTCGTTTGGCGGAATTTTTTCAGGTAATGATAGAGCAATAGATATGGCTGATACACAAACAGTTATCTATCAATTTGATGATTTTAATATGAGGTGGGAACATAATGGTGGGGTAGAATCCGGTCCATTTAATCATCATTATGGAATTGCCTTTGTTGGGAATAACGGAACTCTGATTGTAAATAGGCAAGGCTGGGAAATTAGGCCTGAATTTACTGATGGTTCTCCTGTGATTGATTCCATCCCTTTTCAAGAGTGTAATAGAGATCATCATGATCTGCATATAGCCAACTTTATTGATGGAATACGAAAAGGCACTGAAATAAACTGTCCAACTTATTCAGGGTATCTGTCTGCTTTTTATGCTCATATCGGAAATATTGCATACAGAACAAACAGTATGCTTACATGGAATAACAAAAGCGTGTTAAACAATGAGGGTAACTTTTCTCACCTTATTACTCCGGAATACAGAACTCCCTGGAAACTTCCTGTATTATAATTCTTCTATAATATTATGTTGAAGAAAGGAATGAAAAATTAAAATCACAATATTTATGAACACTTTATTTAAAATTATTCAGACAATATTTACCATTTTTTTTGTATTAGGTTCTTATTCATATGCATTCACGCAAACTGTAGAGAGAATGACACCAGAAGACACAGAATGGTATAACCCGGTACCACCTAAAGTTGTCCCAGGAGAAAATGTATTTCTTAATCCTTCTTCAGATGCAATTATCCTATTTGATGGATCTGATATGAGTAAATGGCAATCCAGCGATGGTGGGGAAGTGCCATGGAATATTAATCATGGATATATAACAGTGGAGGCAGGTACGGGTGACATTCAAACCAAACAATCATTTGAAAATTTTCAACTCTATCTTGAATTTAAAATGCCATTTAATAATTCACATGAAGGCCAAGACCGGGGAAATAGTGGTATTTATCTTCAGAACAAATATGAAATACAGGTACTTGATGCCTGGGAAAATCCAACTTATGTAAATGGAATGGGAGGAAGTGTTTATAAGCAAACTGCACCTCTTGTTAATCCTGCCAAGAGACCTGGTAAGTGGCAATCTTATAATATTTTATTTACTGCACCTGAATTTAATGATGATGGTGATTTAATTTCATCTGCACGAGTTACTGTGATTTGGAATGGTGTGGTCGTTCAGAATAATACAGAAATATTAGGCCATACTCCATATGTTGGTTATCCTGAATATACACCACACGGTGACGGCCCTATAAGGTTACAGGATCATAATTCAGAAGTGAGTTACAGAAATATCTGGATACGTGAATTGAATTTGGATCAACAGTTCAGCATCAGGAAATATATATATGAATGATAAGAAATCAGAACCTGAATCGAATATTATTTAAATAAAATAGATAACTCTGTTAATCCAGAATAAGATGATTATCCTAGATTTTTTAGCTGTTAGTCTAACCCCCTATTAACTGGACAAGTATTCTACTTTAGAGTGTTCACATTATATTTACAAAGCAGGCACCTTAAAGTGATGATAAAATTTTTAAAAAAGATATTTACCTGATTTTGGTAAAATAGTGCCGAAGGTCTGTCTTAAGTATTATATACCATTCAGGATCTTTCAGAAACTCTATCCACAGCTCGTCGATCTCTTTTTGGGTTAATTTACCAAGGATATATTTTTCTATCCGCTGCATCATGTCAATAATTCTTTTCTCGTTCATACAGATGGTTTTAAAAAGCAGGTACTGTGACTCTCCATCACAGTACCCGGTAGGACTTTGAGAAGTGTTGCTCAGGCACTTCTCGTTTTTCTCTTTTGTGTTCGTGTTCTCAACTGTATGAACCGAAAAACTCAAATCCCTTACAGAATTTTTTAAATTTTTTTCACTCACTCCCTTCACCGGCTTCCAATCCATGCATCATCCACTGTTTTGACAAGCAGCCAGTCGGATTGATCCTGGTCAAATGCCAGTTCGTAGTGTTACCACGTGTCAGTCTTTACGATGTAATGCAG
>SL_3KL_010_SEDDRAFT_10006661_pt1 | contig 10306 bp, 5 predicted proteins | sample SodLakKL_010_SED_2_FD_10381 | JGI IMG/M metagenome (IMG submission 10381)
TTTCTTTTGTCTAGATCCACCAACGAGTTGGGGACACGTACAAAAGAAACAAAAAATCACGGCTCTTGATAATTTTCCACCAATGAATTGGGGACAGGTCGGTCCACTGTTGAAGGTCTTGCTATGTCGGCTTTAAAACTCGCTTCTTTTAATCCGTATGGTTCGTAGCGGAAGGGTGCTTTTCATCTCTATTAAAATAGGTAAGAGTCTAAATTGTTGTTCAAAGTCTATCGGGATTTAAAGCGCTCAGACAGTTAAAGCCTCTTAACCAGGTTTAACTCAACTGCTAAAATTTTTCTGACTAGGATATTCAAAACCGAGGACCAACAAACCGCAAAACATTCACTCCGTAATATTCCTAAGGGTTGGTAAGGAAGGATACACTCCTAAAGAAGGGAGTTTATCGCCAACCCGCCCGCTTATAGCGGTTCCTTCACTTCGATGTCCCCTCTGGACATCGACCCTTACGGGATCGTTCAGTCATTCGAAAAGTTATCAAAAGGCCGATCCAAGGGTTCTCTATGATTATTTAATTTGAGGGAATGTGAGTCCTCCGGCTGGAATAAGTTAGGTTCCTAATTAGGTTCTCTCATATCATAACAAAGATTACTTTAAAAATTCAACAAGTACTAAGGTCGCTCCTTTTTCTTGGTTTATCTCGATAAATCTTGAAAAAAGTGCCTGGTATATGGAGTTTTCTAACTAGCAGAAAGTGCACAAGGATTTCAGTGTGCCGTGCCCCTCCCTCCCAAACCCGCCAATTAATTGGGGGCACGGCGGGTTGGGGAGGGATTGGTGGGCCGTAGGTACGCAATATGGGTGCAATCCAACTTATCCTAAATCCTATTTTTTGTCATGCACTCAGCCCCCTTTCCGTGTTAAACAAAATTTAAAAGCTCCAGAAAAAACACTTTAAACTCCAATTCTTCCCCTTTTTTTACTAAGTTTGTTTTGTTTAATCCCCTTTCCTTGCAAAAATAATATTTTACATCAAAAACAATCTGTCATGAAAAAGTTGATTCAACTGTTTTTTGCACTCATTTTATTGACTGTCGGCATGTCCGCACAGACGCCCTTACCCTTGCATCCCGACCTGATCAAAGGTCAACTGGACAATGGTTTTACCTACTACATCCTGAAAAATGAAATGCCCAAAGACATCATTTCCGTCCGACTCGTCACCAAAGTCGGATCCATACTCGAGGAAGAACACGAGCGGGGTATCGCTCATTACGTCGAGCACATGGCTTTTAACGGAACCGAGCATTTCGAGGGCAATGACCTCATTGAATACCTGGAAGCCAAAGGGGTCACTTTTGGCCGCGACCTCAATGCTTTTGTCAGCTTTGAACAGACGGTATATTTAATGGATGTGAGATCCGATGACCCACCCATGCTCGACAGTGTATTCCTTATTCTCGAAGACTGGGCCGGCAGACTCACTTTCGACCCGGATGAAGTCGAAGCGGAAAGAGGTGTGATAACAGCCGAATACAGAGGGAGACTGGGAGCCATGGACAGAATGATGAACGAGACTTTCCCGGTGGAGTACATGGGGTCAAAATACGCCGAAAGATTGCCCATTGGAAAATTGGAAGTCATAGAAAATGCCGACCGAGAATTGCTCTATAATTTTTACAAAAAATGGTACCGGCCCGAATTGATGGCACTGGTTGTGGTAGGTGATGTAGATACCGATTGGGTAGAGGCCCAAATAAAAGAGCGATTTTCCTATCTGGAAAGCCCGGAAGGTGCACCCGAAAGGGTTCAGGAACAACTTCCCCTCGAAACGGGAACTGCTGTAAAAGTCGCTACGGATCCGGAGGCTACATCGACCCGTCTGAGGTTGTTTTACCGTCAACAAAGAGAGGAAATCAATACGGTTGAAAGTTATGAAACGGCGGTTATCAGAAGGCTTTTCAGCAACATGATGCGGGAGCGTCTTAACGACTACACCCGCCTTGGAGATCCGCCATTCAGGAGTGCTTTTTCAAGCTACAGCCGATCCATCGGAAACATCGATATATTCTCCAATATGGCTTTTATGGCGCCGGATAAAATATCAGAAGCTCTTTCTGTGGTCGCGTTGGAGAACCGCCGCGCCCAACTACACGGTTTTTCTGAAAGCGAACTCAACCTGGCCCGCTCTGCCATCACCACCTCACTGGAAAGGGAAATTCTTGAAAGAGATCAAAAGCAATCCAGGTTTCACAGCAGTGGTTTGATGTCTCGCTTCCTCAACGGCAGTCCTTTTTTGAGCCCCGAGCAGCAACAGGAACTGACCATGAAGTACCTCGATGATATTACTCTGGAAGAAATCAACCGTGCCGTCAGTCAATGGATCCGACCCGACGATTGGATTTTAACGGTCATGGCGCCGGAGATCGAAGGCATTGACATACCCTCTGAAGAAGAGTTGAGGGCCATCGTTAAGGAAATCATGAATTCTCACCCCGAACCACTGATCGAGGGTGAAGTTCCCGAAAATCTCATCGGATTTGTGCCCGAGCCCGTAGATATCGTTTCCGAAGGTGAAAATGAAGCAATGGATGTTCATCACTGGCAGTTAGAAAACGGAACAAAAGTGTACTTCAAGTACACCGATTTTAAAAGCGATGAGATCATGATGCGCGCTGCAAGGCCGGGAGGACAGTCCGTTATCAGTACTGAAAATCTGCACAATGCCACCTTGTCCACAAGGTCGGTATACAATTCCGGCCTGGGGCCGTGGACGCGATCCCAACTCCAGCGATTCAATGCCGACAAGGTCATGAACCTCAACTTTTCCATCGGCGGGGAATACACCAACTTAATGGGTACGACTTCACCGAGGAATTTGCGCGCTTTTTTTGAAACCATCCACTTGGTCATGGAAGACCCCCAAATAACGGAAGAGGGCTTTGGGGCCAATATGTCTAGCTATCGCTCATTTTTGATCAATCAGGACAACGACCCCAACAGTTACTTCTGGAACAAAGTCAACAAAATCAGAACCAAAGACAACGAGCGCAGAAGGAATATGACCATGGATGATTTGGGCGATATCTGCATGGACACCGGCTTTGAAATATTTAAAAATTCTTTTTCATGTGCCGACAACTGGACCTTCTTTTTTGTGGGCAATGCCGATATCGATGAGTTAAAAGACTATACTTCGAGGTATTTGGGGACACTGTCCACTTGTGGAGTAGAGGATGAAATTGTCACCCATCCCGTCGAATACGAAAGGGAGGACCTTCACCACCTGATTTATAAAGGACAAGAGGACAGGAGCACGGCTGTGGGATTGTTTCAGGGTGATTTTGAGTTCACCGACAGAAACGAGAGATTACTAGGAATCGCCACTCAGCTGTGCAATATTCTCCTCAGAGAAAAAATAAGAGAAGAAATTGGTGGTGTATACTCAATCAGGATGTTTGGAAATGCAGATCGCCACCTCAACACCTATACAGCGGGGTTTATTTACGGTTCCGAACCGGATAAGATGAAGATGCTCATGGAAGAATCTCTCGATTTATTGGTAGACCTGAGAGACAGCGGACCGAGTCAATCCTATTTAGACCGCGTCAAAGAACAACAATTGCAAACCCGAAGGCTGAATCTGCAAGAAAACAGATATTGGGCCCAGGGGATTCAGAGTCATGCACTTTACGATGAAGAACTCGAAGATTTGAGTTACGAAGCACTCGAGGCCTTTTGGGAAACAGTTAGCTTGAATGAAGTGCAGGACATGCTCAAAAAAATCATTCGCGATGACCAGATGATCAGTGCAATACTTTACCCCGAGTATCTGAAGGAACAATAGTCTCAGTAAGACCGGGTTTACTTTGAAAATTGACGGCTGATTTGTCATTCAACGCAAGTTCGCTCTGTTGTTTCAATGGCAGCGGTAAAACAAGTTTGTGGTTACGGGTCGGCAACGACAGCATGGCCCCACCACCGCAGTACTTTCTCGTTTCGACATTCGATGGAGGGGCAAAAGCTCATAATCTTTAGTCAATAAGCATCTAAAAATTAAAGGATTTCACCATATTTGCAGCTCAAATACGGAATAAACATGAGTGATCTTTTTAAAAATATTGTATCCCACTCCAAGGAGTACGGATTCGTGTTCCCCTCAAGTGAAATCTACGACGGACTCAGTGCGGTTTACGATTACGGTCCTTTGGGTACTTTGTTGAAAAACAACATACGCGAGTATTGGTGGAAATCCATGGTTCAACTGCACGACAACATTCACGGTCTCGATGCGGCCATCTTTATGGCGCCCAAAACCTGGAAAGCCAGTGGCCACGTGGATGCCTTTATGGATCCCCTGATTGACAACAAGGATTCGAAAAAAAGGTATCGCGCCGATGTACTGATTGAGGATTATCTGGAAAAGATTGAGAAGAAGATAGACAAAGAAGTATCCAAGGCGGCCAAGAGGTTTGGAGACGATTTTGTGGAGGAAAAATTCAAAGCGGAGCACCCGAGAGTATCCCGATACGTGCAAACCATAGAGGAAATCAAGTCCGAAATGGCCCGCTGTCTGAATGAAAATGACTTAAAGGGCCTCGGCGCGCTCATCAATGAACTCGATATAGCCGATCCGGTCAGCGGTTCCAGAAACTGGACCGAAGTCAGGCAGTTCAACCTCATGTTTTCAACCCAGCTTGGATCCCTTGCGGGAGGTGACGGCAAATTGTATCTGAGGCCGGAAACTGCTCAGGGGATTTTCGTCAATTTTCTCAATGTGGCCAATACGACGCGCTCCAGAATTCCCTTTGGCATCGCTCAAACCGGAAAAGCATTCAGAAATGAGATCATAGCCCGTCAGTTTATTTTCAGAATGCGAGAATTTGAACAAATGGAAATGCAGTATTTCGTGCGGCCGGGAGAAGAGATGAAGTACTACGAATACTGGAAAGACTTCAGGATGAAATGGCACCGGGCCATGGGAATTCCCGAATCGAAACTTCGGTTCCACCTTCACGACAATCTGGCCCATTACGCCAACGCGGCTGTCGACATTGAGTTCGATTTCCCCTTTGGCTTTAAAGAATTGGAAGGCATTCACTCCCGAACAGATTTTGATCTGAAAAAACACCAGGAGTTTTCCGGTAAAAAACTACAGTACTTCGATGCCGAGTTGAATAAAAACTACACCCCCTATGTGGTGGAGACCTCCATAGGTCTGGATCGCATGTTTCTCGCATTGCTTTCACACGCCTACCAGGAAGACGAAGTGCCCGATGCCGACGGCAAAGCGAGCACGAGACTGGTACTCAAACTACCACCGGCTCTGGCCCCTGTCAAATGCGCTGTTCTTCCGCTGGTCAAAAACAAGGAAGAGCTTACAGAAAAGGCCCGCTCCATTTTTAATTCCCTCCGGTTTTCTTTTGATTGTCAGTACGATGAAAAAGACGCCATCGGAAGGAGGTACCGCAGACAGGATGCCATTGGCACCCCTTATTGCATCACGGTAGATTTCGAAAGCCTGGAGGACGATTCGGTGACCCTGAGGGAAAGGGACAGCCTGGAACAACAGCGACTGCACATCAGCGAAGTGGAGGGAGTCATCAGAGAAAAGACCTCCTTAAATACACTCTTGCGATCTCTTCAATAAATGAGTTTCCATTGATCATCAATCAGATTACAGATCCGCACATCGCAGCCGAAACTGAACGGCCGTTTGGAAAAGACACCCGAGATCTTTTTTTAAAATCCCTGGAATTTCAAAAACGGGAACGGCCCGACCTGCTGGTGGTGACCGGAGATCTCTGCTTCAGAGAGGGGGAGGAGGAAACGTACTTATGGATTGTTGAACAGTTGGACAAACTGAGTGTACCCTACCGGGTTCTGCCGGGTAATCACGATCGTCCGTCCACTCTCGCCCGTGCATTTAAAATGGGTGACCATCTGAAAAACAGTGGCGAACTCTACTTCGACGAAATAATCGACGGATACCAATTCATTTATACAGACAGTTCGGCCGGGGAGTTCAGCAGTGAACAGTGGGATTGGCTTTACCACCGTTGTTTGCAAGACGATCGGTTTCCGAAATTGCTATTCACCCACCATCCTCCACTCCGGGGCGAGGTGCCCTATATGGACAATGAGCACCCTTTCAGACAATGGGGTCTATTCGAAGAGTTTATCGAAAAAACCCGGACACCTATTTCCGTTTTCTGCGGCCATTACCACACGGAAAAAAGTCTGCTGCGGCCCGGCGTTTCCGTATTTATTACCCCATCCCCCTTTTTTGGGATAGACGACCGCTATCAGGACTTTGAGGAAGCCATAACCTTTCCGTGTTATCGAAGAATCCAATTGAGAAATGGCGAGTTGAGCACTTCAGTGTTTTACAACCGATAGTTGTCATGTATAAATGGGTCGGTTTTTCTCCCAATCTATTCCGGATGGTAAAAGGAATAAATTTTTCCGGCCAGAACCGGTCCCACCACCGATTCGATTTCGATCAATGGCGCTTCGCTCATCTTTTTCAACGAGCCAAAGTGCTTGAGGAGTTTTTCACTCGTCTTTTTTCCCACTCCCGGTATCTCCTGCAAACTACTGATCTGCAGTCGGGAGGATCGTTTGTCGCGGTGAAAGTTGATGGCAAAGCGGTGCGCCTCATTTCTCATTTGTTGAAGCACTCTCAGAGATTCACTCCTCTTATCGAGAAAAACAGGTACGGGATCCCCGGGGAAGAAAATTTCCTCCAGTCGTTTAGCAATTCCAATGACCGCTATTTTATCTTCCAACCCCAGTTTTTTAATGCTTTTCACAGAGGCGTTGAGTTGACCTTTTCCACCGTCAATCAGCACCAGTTGAGGCAGGCTTTCTCCCTCCTTTACCAATCTTTTATACCGCCTGTAAACGACCTCTTCCATAGAGGCAAAATCATCCGGTCCAGTAACGGTTTTTATGTGGAATTTTCGGTACTCTTTTTTGCTCGGCTTTCCATTTCGAAAAACCACACATGCCGCCACCGGATCAGTTCCCTGTAGATTGGAATTGTCGAAACACTCCATATGCACCGGAGCACTTTCCAATCTAAGGTCCTTTTTTAAAGTTTCAACCAAACGCTTGCCGGAATCGGATTTGGCCCTTTTCTCCTCCTTGTCTTTCTTTTTCTGCAAGACAAAGTATTTGAGGTTTTTCCTGCTCATATCCAAAAGCCTCCGTTTATCGCCTCTCTGAGGTACGGTAATTTGCACCTCCTCTTCAGCGATTTTCAAGTCAAAGGGAACAATTACCTCCGGGGCTATACTGTTGTTTTTTTCTCTCAGGTTGGTAATGGCAAAAGACAAGAGGTCTTTCGGGTCTTCGTTCAAATTCTTTTTCAACTCAACCGTGTGGGTGTTGATGACTGCCCCGTCCACAATCTTGAGGTAGTTGACATAAGCTTTTTTCCCTTCTGACTGAATCGAAAACACATCCGCATCCCTGATGGAGGAGCTCACCACGGTGGATTTCCCTTGATAAGCTTCGAAGGCGTCAATTTTTTCTTTTAACTTTTGAGCTCCTTCAAAGTCGAGTTGGTCCACACTTTCATTCAACCGGGCCTTTAGGTGCTTGACTACTTCGCCAAAATTTCCCCTCAGCATATTTTTTACCTGCCTGATTTTTTCGTTGTACGCCTCCTCACTTTCGAGTTTCTCGCAGGGCCCCATACAATTTCCAATGTGGTATTCCAGGCAAACCTTGAACTTTCCCTTATTGATGTTTTCTTCTGAAAGTTTCAAATTACAAGTCCTGAGTGGAAATAGGTTTTTAATCATTTCCAGAACGATTTTGGCCCTGTATTTTGAGGTGTAGGGACCGTAGTAAGTCGATCCGTCCTTAATAATTCTTCGGGTAAAAAAGACCCTCGGGAAACGCTCGTTTTTAACGCATATATAGGTGTAGGTTTTGCCGTCCTTGAGCATGACGTTGTACCTGGGCTGATGTTCTTTGATCAGGGTATTTTCCAATAAAAGGGCATCGTGTTCTGAATCTGCAATGATGTACTCAAGGGTATCGGCATTCCGCAACATGACCCTTGTTTTGTTGGCCTGTGTCCGCCCTCCGGTAAAGTAAGAGGAAACCCTGTTGAGCAGATTCCGGGCTTTTCCAACATACAGAATCTTACCCTCCTTGTCCTTAAACTGATAAACCCCGGGTTGACGGGGAATCTGCGAGTAGTTTAGTTCGAAGTCTTTTTTATTCATCCCGCTTTATTTTAAATCTGTCTCTGCTACTCCCCCAATCAATGGCCATCGTCTTAATCCGATTTATTCATGAGGACAACCAGTCGACTATCAGATTCAATATAAAAACTGAAGCTGAAAATTAAAATTGTTCCAATTTACTGCCTCGATCCCGGATAATAGAACCCACCATAAACTGCAAGTTCCAAATGGAAGTCTAAAAATAGAGAACATATCGCCATTTTCACACCCCCTGGGGCGGTATTTCTAAATAAACCGGCAGACCAACGGAGGGCACCGTTTAATTTTATAAATTTGTGACCGAATATCAAGCAATATTTATGGCAGACGAATTGAAAATTTACAACACCCTAAGTGGAGAGAAAGAAGTATTTAAGCCACTGGTAGAGGGAAGGATTGGCATGTACGTGTGCGGACCCACCGTCTACAGCGATGTGCACCTCGGCAACTGCCGGACATTTGTGAGTTTTGATGTGGTGTACCGTTACCTTCTCTACAAGGGATATAAGGTGAGGTATGTCAGAAACATTACGGATGTAGGGCATCTCGAGGGAGATACAGACATAGGAGCCGAGGATAAAATTTCTAAAAAAGCCCGCCTGGAGCAACTGGAACCCATGGAGATCGCTCAAAAATACACCCTGGGTTTTCACCAAATGATGGATATTTTCAACACCCTTCCCCCCTCTATAGAACCCAGAGCCACCGGTCACATCATTGAGCAGATTGAAATGGTTAAAGCCATCATAGACAACGGTTACGGCTACGAGGTGGATGGGTCTGTTTATTTCGACACCATCAAATTTGCCAAAGAAAAGAAAGTGTACGGCCAGTTAAGTGGCAGGAAGTTAGATGATTTGATGGCGGAAACCAGGGAGTTAAAAAAACAAGACGAAAAGAGGCATCCTTCGGATTTTGCCATTTGGATCAAAGCCGACCCCACTCACCTCATGCGCTGGAGTTCTCCCTGGAGCGTGGGTTTTCCCGGTTGGCACCTGGAGTGTTCTGCCATGAGTACGCGCTACCTCGGCAAGAACTTCGACATTCACGGAGGAGGTGGCGATTTAAAATTTCCTCATCACGAAAATGAAGTGGCTCAAAATTACGGGGCTTGTGATTGCGCCCCCGCCAATTACTGGATGCACGGAAACATGCTGCTGATGAACGGTAAGAAAATGTCTAAAAGCGATGGAAATACCATCACACCGAATCAGCTGTTTACCGGAAACAGCCCTCACATCAGCAAGGGGTATTCTCCCATGAGTATCCGGTTTTTTATGCTGCAATCCCATTATCGAAGTACATTGGATCTCACCGATGAAGCATTACAAGCCGCTGAAAAAGGCTATCGCAGATTGATGGAAGGCTATCAAAATCTCCTCGCCCTTACGTCCGATGTAAAGACAGGCGATCAACAACTCAACCAAGATCTTCGGGCTTCGATGGACAAAGTTTTTGAAAATTTGGACGACGACTTCAACACTCCAAAAGCACTTGCCAATCTGTTTGAAATGGTTTCAGTGGTCAACAGCATAAAAAATGCTCAAATAGACGCGAAAAAATTGCAGTCCGATACACTGGAAAAAATGAAAGCGGTGTTTAATGACGTCATTTTTGATGTTTTTGGATTGAAAGATGAAAAAACAGAGGGCGCAGACGGAGACGATCTATCCTCTGAATTGATGGACCTCATCATTCAACTCAGACAGCAGGCGAGAGAAGAAAAAAACTGGGCCATGGCAGACACCATCAGAGACAGTCTGAAAAAAACAGGAATTGTAATAAAGGACGGAAAAGAAGGCACCAGTTGGAGCCTCCAATAAAACGGTTTATGTAAAAGTGCGCAGAAATAAAACGTCACAAGGGTATTGCTGTGGGCCTTTTCACAAGCAGCCATAAGTACGGTAAAAACAGAAGGAAATGAAGTATAAACACGAATTTAACTGGGCCCTAAAACTGACCGCTGTTTCTGCGCTTTGGCTCGCCCTACAGTACTTCACGGGACTTCACAGCACACATATCCACCTGCACCCTCTCCTCGGAATGCTGTGGTATATCCTTGCCCTGATCGTCATTTTTCTTTCCATAAAAAACCTCAGGGATCAGTCGCT
>SL_3KL_010_SEDDRAFT_10006662_pt1 | contig 10306 bp, 10 predicted proteins | sample SodLakKL_010_SED_2_FD_10381 | JGI IMG/M metagenome (IMG submission 10381)
AAGGCACCCCCAAACGAAGGAAACAACGGTTGGTTGTTGCTCGGATCCATGAAACGATTGCGAACCGGAGGAGGGACTTTGCGTATAAAACCGCACATACCTTGACTCAGACGTACGATCTGCTTGTGTTTGAAGATCTGGCCATAAAAAACATGATGAAAAACCACTGTCTTGCAAAGAGTATTGGCGATGCTGCCTGGAACCTTTTAATTTCAACAACGGTCAACAAAGCGGAAGAAGCTGGTTGTATGGTTGTTCTTGTGAATCCGGCGCAGACGACGCAAATGTGTTCGACCTGTGGTGCCATCGTGAAAAAGACACTCTCTGATCGCGTCCATACCTGCTCTCATTGTGGGTTAATCATGGATCGCGATCTGAATGCGTCTCTTAATATTATGAGATTGGGGCTACAATCTCTTGCAAATACTGCATAGATGCCCCTGACTTTTGTCGGGGGAGTAGTCACTTCGCCATCAGAAAGGTAGATCATTCCAAGCATATGGTGCGCGTCTCCATTCTCAGGCTGTTTTTGAAGAATACGCAACACTACATCTCGTGCTTTGTTATACTGCTGTAATTTATAGTGCAGCTGAGCAGTATCCAATCAAAAATCGACACTCTCCGGATATTGTTTTAGTTTTTCTTCGAGTGACGAGAGGGTATTTTTCAAATCCTCTTCCGCATCATCCTCAAGCTCAAGGTTTGAAGAGATCAGGTATTCTATTATGACATTTTTATCGATCAGTTCAACAAACCGGTTTATGAACTTCTGAACAGCCCAATAATTTGCACCGTTTAATCGAAGTGATACCGGACCCTGGTGTATTTTCAATATTTTTGCTATCTCTTTCTGACTATGATTCTGTAAGTGGTAGTACATAGCCTCTGCCTGATCAGCGGTCCACTTCCTGATAATCGTATCAAGCAGTGCACATTCCGTATCAAGTTCTTTATTCACATCAGGCCACGGAGTTTTTATTAAAAAATCCCGTCTCTTTTTATTCATGCCATCAAGTAACGGACCAGAGTTACGAAAGGCTTCCCCATCACTGTGACTGATCGCATTGTTATCAATACTGTTGATTGTCCCGATACCTAATGCAATTCTCACATCATGACTGCTTTTTTTCCTTGCCTTCAAACATTGTGAGATCACATACGAGCGTATCAGAAGGACAAGCCGCAAAGCATCCCGGGGGGTCTGATACACCGCCTGAAAGCTATCGCCCCGATAGGTCTCGTAAAAGAATCTGTCGTTACTACGCAGTTTTTCCAGGATATCTTTTAAATTCTGGATATATTCTAATCTCTCTTTTTCACCTACCTTTGAATAATTTACAAGGTCTCCGGTCATTACTGCATAAAGATCTTTTGGCATTGGCCTACTCCCACAAAACGCGATTCCACACCGTTCTTCCCTGGAAACTATCAGCCAGAAGGCCGTTAATTTCAATTATCTATTTTAAGCCTGATATTTATAAATATTTGCTAATCCCTTAATATTTTGATATATCTACCTTATACCAAATATTTTTATATATTTGCTTTTTTCTAAATATTTTGAGTTATCTACTATATCGCTAATCTGAGGTCATGAGATATCGTAACAGTCCCGCACCCCCCTATCATCTCCCTTCATTGAATCAGATATCAGGCTATTGTTTTTATGAAAATAAGGTCATAAGGCGTTAGATCCTTGATCCCGTTGACAACATTAATGAGATTGATTTTTGGAGTTGCTTTGAAGAGTAGATGATAGTGATCCCCTGCAGGTTCATGGGCAACAACTTCGATACTTCACAACCATCACCAGATGTTAGTGGCAGAGAGCAAAGACCAAATCTGGAGAGATATCGAGTTTAAATATCACATAAACTGATATCCGAATTAGCATAGTTTGAGACAAGAATAAAAAGGAAAAGTACCGGAAGGGCTTTCACACTCCGGCTCTAGAAGCCTCAGCCGTGATTTGAACACGGGACCTGCTGATTACAAATCAGCCGCTATGCCGGGCTAAGCCACTGAGGCAGAAGTGCCTATAATAATAGTCCTTCTTCCTTAAAAAGTCCTTCGGTACGGGACTATCCGATGATCGAAAACATCAGGATCGAGAGGAAGAATGCAAGGATGAGCATCCCGAGGCTGAGGGGGGGTATAAAAATGAGCAGCACGTTGACAATACTTGCAAACTGGACGATCCGTTGTGATCCAAAGATAGTCAGCCCTTCACACCAGGTCGTCGCCCCAGCAACTTCTGCTGGTGCCAGGTCGGCAATCGCTTCCATTACCGCGGTCCGGACATAAGGTATCACCAGATCACAATGGATGGCGAGCCCGATTGGGTTCTTCCCACTGATGGTATTGACGACATGGGAGTCAGTCGTCATGATCTCTGCATTATCGACGAGATCCGCGATCGCCGCTCGGATCCCCTCCCGCGCCCCTTCATGCATATTGTTTCCATCGAAGAGTACATAGGCGGTCTTCTGATCTCCAACTTCAGTTATCAACACCTGGACACCCAGGTCTCCGAACCCCTCCTCACGGGAGAATGGAAGTGGCATATGAGAAATTCCCACCAGGACCGGTTCAAGTGGCAGATTGGACGCCTCTTCCAGTGCAGCAAGTGACGCACGATAGTACTCTGTGCCGATGAATGTTGCCGGGAGTACAGGTGATGAGAGATCGGTCATACAGTTGTGAGCATCCACAAAGACGACATCGCGGAACCATCGGTGCCCCTCTGCCATGATCGCAATACCAATATTATAATCGATATCCTCTGTCCGTTCCGGCGAGCGGGTGCTCACCATCATCACCGAGTTGGGGAATCGTTGCGTCAGGATCTCCACACTCCCATGCCGTGTCCGAAACGATCTCGAAGCACCCCCTGCGAAGCTTAGGTCCAGGAAAGAGCTCTTTAATGCTGTTGCAATCTTTGCAGCTTCATCCTCAGAGACGAGGTTAAAATCATGGGTGGCGCATCCATGGGTGACGAAGACCTCCTCTCTGAAACTGTCATGGAGCATCTTTGGGAGGTTTGCACTCCCGATCTCACCCATCGGGCCGGGATGGACATTGGGAGCAGTGATGATGGCATTGTCACGTCCGGCACGTGAGAAGACGATGCTCGCCTGGGGGACTGTCACCTCTTCGCCGATATCACGGAAGAACTCCTCAAGCGTCTTTGAGCCATCGGTGATATGAGCGATGAAAGCATTAAGGAAATTGAGTCCTGATACTCCAAATGACCGTTTCAGAGGGCGATCGATGAGCCAGATAAAGATTGAACTACCAAGGCCGAATATGAGGAGAAGTCCTATTGCCCACCAGAGAAACTCAGAACCGAAGTATAGATACCCTGCAGCAAGTCCCGCAAGGCTCTGAAGTGCCGCTGGAATGATCATCCTGTGAAGCCGGTAATCTGCGATGGCGACGAGTGCCGGCATTCTGAGTGAGAGGATAACTCCAAGACCTGTTGCATATGTGATCGGGAGGAAGAACCCGGACTCTGAACCGATTGCGGCAAGAGCGGTGACAATAATGCCAAGAACGACCGAGGCAAACGAGAGAAGGCCTGATCGATTCCAGCTGAGCTCTTTACCGAGGAGCCGGACAAGCGGTCGTGTCGTGAGGAATGCGATGAGAGCGGGGATTGTAAAGGCGATGGTCCCGAAGAACCATATCGGCTCTTTTGCTCTCAGAAGGGCAAAATCGATGAAAAGGCCGAGTATAATGATGATAAGAAGTGATCGTGGCCAGGAGGGTGCGGTGAAGATAAACCGTGATAACCTCTCCATGCGGATGTCGCCCCGCTCTCTCATCTCTACCACAATCCGTTCAGGATAAGTTCGCTTCTGCCTGGAGAGCTGAGCCGCTCCTCCCCTTTCCAATGGATGGGTTCGGAGTAAAACGGTGCATTGAGGGTGAGTGTCTCGTACTCTCCCCCTTCCCCGGCGATGTGGATTCTGTTCCTTGATGAACTCCTTTTGAGGCGTGTTATCAGTGTATCATCGATATGAGCGCCAAGGAGATCGTCATCAAGCCCGTCAGCAGCACAGACGACGATGATCGCATCCAGCCGCGTGGCCACCTCCCCCATGATCCATTCGGGATCTCTCTGCCAGAGAGGAGTGAAGATATCGAGGTTGAGCGCTGATGCGATATCTCCAACCCTCTCATACTGGTACCTGGATGCTATTGCACCCGCGATCAGGCCGGTGATCGGAAGTGTGGCAAGGCCATTCTTCAGATCAGCAAGCTCCTCCTCTTTCCGTCCATGCGACCGTATCTCGACATACTCCATTTTGCCCCGCTCTGCTATTAGTCTGACAGCATCGAGATTGGATGAGTGGAACATATACGAGTCGGGATTCTCAGGCCTGACACAGACGATATAGCCGACATCAAGCCCTTCATCGATGGCTATCTGTATTGAGAGAACAGAATCCTTCCCACCTGACGTCAGCGCGGCATACAAGGACAATCACCCAAAGTACTTCTTATATCGCTCTTCCACCATATCCCATGTAGGAAGATTTGTCTGGCATCCGGCCACCTCAATAACAAACGAAGAGCAGACTGTTCCGATCCTGCAACAATCAGCAAACGGGCGCTTCTTCTGGTATGCTGTCAGGAATCCTGCCCGGTACGCATCGCCGGCACCGGTTGGATCGACAAGTTGAACCGGAACAGCCGGGATCTCAAGCATCCTGCCATCCTCATAGAGTCTGCTCCCCTCTTTTCCTCGTGTAAAGATTGCAACAGGAACGCGTGCGGCCAGCTCTTCCTCGGTATGGGAGAGTACTTGACCCATAATTTCAGCTTCAAATCTGTTTGCAAAGAGAATATCGATAGAATTAAGGAGATATTCAAACTGTTCGGCGGTATATTTGTGAATATCCTGGCCTGGATCAAAGGAGGAGAATCGGGCACGCTGAGCTACCCTGACGTTGTATGACGGATCAGCAGTCGCCATATGGACGAAGTCAAATGAGGGTGGATCTGCTGTTGTAAAGGCCTCTGATGCCCCCCATTCAAAGAATGTGATCTGGTCTTCATTTGCGTCGGTGAACATACAGGCAAGCGGGGTGTGGGCCTCCTCCTCGATATAAAAATACCGACCAACCTTGTGTGAATCGAGCCATGTATCATACTCTGATCCTGTAAAATCTCCTCCTACTGCGGATACAAGGGTCGCTTGCACACCAAGTTTTGCGATCCCTACGGCTATATTTGCAGCTCCCCCTCCAAAGAAGATCTGATGATCCAGGATCTGGGTCGAGGTATTTCTATCCGGGAGGCGAGAGACGCGGAAGATATGATCTGTGGCGGTATGGCCGACCACATGAATCATATCTCTATCACATCCACGACCTGGAGAGGGATCTCACGGAGTGCCTTTCCGATGGTGGATTTTGCGATCCGTTCGGCGTGCTGACGCGACTCTGCCTTGAAGACCTTCATATCAAGTGTTAATCCCACAAGTGCAGTATTTGCAACCATCAGGGCGTTATTGAGTTCTTCTTCACAATTTGGACAGGATGTTGCACCAATTTCGACTTCGACGAACTTCGCCGTCGGATTGAGCCTTTTTCCTGCTTCACTGATGGCTATTCCAATCGCATCGTCGATGGTTTTGACATCCTTTACGATCCATGCCGATTCGAGCATCACATGATAGTCTGCCATGATATAATCTCCATTACCAAAAATCTTCATGTAAGTGTTCGTGGGGGGGCATCCTCTCAGGAGATCCTGCCCGCTCTCTCGCCTCCCCGATCAGGAGCAATGCAACCGGACGGGCATGTGGCGGGATACTGAGGAGCTCCCGTATCTCATCTTCATCGAATGCACCAATCCAGCATGTTGCATATCTGAGCACATGTGCAGCGAGCATCATGTAGGTTCCTGCAATTGTTGCATCCTGGACAGCATAGAGGATTCCCCTTTCACCATATCGGGACATTGATCTGACATAATTGGCACAGATCACAAAGACCGTCCCTGCCTCTCTGATGAACTGCTGATCAAATGCAGCATCTGCTATCGCCTCGAGAAGATCCTCCTGCTGGCAGACGATTATATCCCATGCCTCACGGTTCCCAGCGCTCGGGCAGGTGGTCGCCGCTTCAAGGAGATACCTGATCTCATCCTGTGAGATCTTCTTTCCGGTATAGCTCCGGATAGAACTCCGGGATTTAAGAAATCCAAGGAATTCAGAAGATTCCATGTTTGCTGAGAACTTCCCATGCATTCTGGGCTACTGTCGTCGCTGCTGAAATCCCTTCACCTGCCCGTTCGGTAGCAAGCCCAAACTGGCTACTTTCTGTGAGGCTGATCATCTCTGAGAGGGCGTTTGATACCTTCTTAAATCCGGCATTTTCTGTTGCTGCTAATGCAGTCTGGGCATCTGCACGGAACTCTTCAATCATACCGATGAGCATTCTTCTTGCGCCTGCTCTTTCTTCTTTTGGATAGTCCGGCAGGCTCATGAGCATCTTAGAGATCGAGATTATCCCGGCTTTCTGACGCTCAGCATACTGCCATGAGAGAACTGCTTTCCTGAGATCCATATGGATGTACAGGTGATAAAAGAATATAAAAAGGTAGGTAACCTATGATTACCGTCTGGATTTCTGTTTTGCGCCCATCATCGTCTTCTTAGAGCGACGGATGTGACGGCGGACACGTGGGTCGGCAAGCTTTGGCCCTCTCCCACGGCGTCCCTGCTGCCCGGAACTCTCCATCCTCTGCTCAAGCTTCTTGACGATTGCATTTCTCTTGAAGCGCTGGTTTGGTCCTGGCTTCTTCGCCTCACCACTCTTCTGCGGAACCAGTCGGATCTGCCCCTGGTTCCCCTTTATCTGGTGCCAGTTAACACTGCCTGTCTTTCCCATGTGAAACTCCCTATAATCATCGCTTGGTATTTTGATAAAGATATCCCTTTAGAGTATCTCTTTGATGGATCGTTTCAGAACATCAGCAACGATCTGTCCGTCAATCCTGCCGCGAACCTCCTTCATGACAACACCCATCACCGGACCGAGTGCTGCATTGCCACGCTCACGGATGAAATCATGCCTTTCATTGACGATCCTTCCGACGATCTCTTCAAGGTCTGAAACGGAAAAGACCGGTCCTACCGAAGCGATGGCGGCTTCAAGATCCGCACCACCGGCTCGGGATCGCAGGATGTTAGGCAGGGCCTCTTTGGCCACAGATCCGCCATCAACCCGCCGAAGTAGTTCGAGGATCTCCTCATCCGGGATCTCCCCGCAATCAGCGCCGTCACGGGAGAGTTCCCGGAGGGTTCCAAAGAGTGTTCGAGCGACAAGTGCCGGCTTGATCCCGGTCTCAACCCCACGCTCAAAGAGGGCAAGGCGGTCAGAGTACGCGATCTGTCGTGCGACTGCTTCGTCGATCCCATACATACGTGAATATCGTGCTGCCCTCTCAGAAAGAAGCTCAGGAAGGGTGATCCCTGCGACCATATCATCGGTGATCTGCAGTGGCAGGACATCTGTCTCCGGATACATCCTTGCTGGCCCAGGAAGTGGCCGCATGTATGCCGAACTCCCTTCAGGGAGCATCTTTCGCGTCTCCTCAGGGATCCCTTCAAGTGCCGCCCGGGCGCGCTTCAGCACAAGGCGTATCGCACAGGATGCCTGGCCGGGTGAGCCTGAGACGAGGACGACACAATCATCCTGCCCGGCAGAGCATCTCTCCCTGAGGGCAGCCACCTCTTCCTCAGTAATACCGTATGCCGGCAGTTCGTCAGTATGAAAGATTCCTCCAACCCCGCATTTCTTTGCATAATCTGACATCTCACTACCGAAACGCCTCCCCGGCTGGATCTCCCGACCGACAGAACCGGCAAACCCGGTGAGGGTTGCTGCAATGATGCACTCTGCCTTCTTCAGGATTGACGACTTCGTGGAGCTGAAGAGGTCGGTAACATCGATCCCATCCTCAGGAATCTCCACACCACGTCTGACCAGATCATCACGAATCGCAAGGAGGTTCACCTGCCGCTGTACTTCCCGTGATACTACCTCAGGGATGAGATCGAGTTCCTGGACACCTTTGATCTCGATACGTGCGCCTTCTCGTATAGATATGTTGACATCCTGCCTGATGGTGCCAAGCCCCCGTTTCACCCTCCCGGTGGAACGGAGAATCATCCCGATATATGCGGCGACTTCCCGAACCTCCTCCGGGGTATGCATGCAGGGGGCTGTTGTGATCTCAACGAGTGGTATCCCGAGACGGTCGAGGGAGAATGTTGCATCAGTCACCCGCTGTGCCGCCTCTTCCTCAAGACATATCGACTCGATCTGACAGTTGCTGCCTGCGATTCCATCGACTGCGATAAGTGCCGTCCGCTGAAACCCTGTTGTATTCGATCCATCGATGACCATCTTCCTCATCGTATGAACCTGCCTGATCGGGGTCATAGAGAGGAGCTTTGCAATGGTGAGTGTGATCTCAAGTGCCTCCGGGTTCATCGGTGTCGGGGGTTCATCATCATCATCGATGAGACAGGTACTATCATATGTATAGTACCGGAAGAAGCGCATCTGCTTCATCTCCTCTTCTGCAGCACGATCGATCGTCCCCATCTCAGAGACGGTCGCTCTCAGGTACCGCTGTATCTCCCCATTCCTCTCCTCAATATTTCGAAGAACCGTTGGACACCGGCAGAAGAGCTTCTCTTCTGTGTTTAGCTGCTGATGGATCTCAATCCCAGCCTTCAGGCCAAGTGCTTCATAATCCATGGACTGACCTCCTGTTGATCTCGCCTTTCAGGTTCGCCTGCATCAGCTTTTTGATCTCGTCCTGATCATCGGTCTGGCCAAGGACCCACATAAGTTTGACCAGTGCAGTCTCAGGAAGCATATCCTCCCCTTCAATGACGCCTGCCGCCATGAGGTCTCTGCCGGTATCATAGACGCGGTTACAGACACGGCCCTTGAGGCACTGTGTCGTCATAACAACAGTGGTACCTTCTTCAATAAGCTTCCTTACTATACCGATCAGTTCAGTGCTGATATGGCCAAGACCTGTTCCGGTGATAACAAGCCCACGGCAGGTATGATATCCTTCAAAGATCTCAGGGGACATACCTGGATGAAATGAGATGAGGCAGCACCGCTCTTCAAGCCCGTCTGAGAGCGAAGGCTCCCTGGAAGACCGCAAAACAGCATCGCGACCCGTTGAGACCTCAAGCTCTGGATATGAGACTGTCGCGATCGGGGGGATGCCGATGCTCTGAAACGCGTCACGTCGTGAAGTATGCATCTTACGGACCCTTGTTGCCCGGTGAATGGCACAGATATCATCATTTGCAGTTGCATGCATGCATACAGCAACCTCCCCGAGATTGGCATCTGCGGCAGCCACACTGCAGAGTGTATTCATTACATTGTCGCTACTTGGTCGATCGGCTGAACGCTGTGATCCGACGAAGATGACAGGTACCGGAGTATCTAGCATAAAACTTAGAGCCGCAGCTGAGTATGCCATTGTATCAGTACCATGGGTGACAATAACGCCGCGCGTACCACTGCTGATCTCCTCATAGACCGAACGGGCAAGATCCACCCACATCGATGGCTGGATATTCTCTGAAAGGGTGGTGAAGGGCTGCTTTGTCCTAAAATGCCCGAGGGTTGCAAGCCTGGGGATTGCCCGGATGATCTCTTCAGCATTGGACTGGCTCGTTACTGCACCTGTCCGGTAGTCGACACGGGACGCTATGGTTCCTCCTGTTGAGATGATTGAGAATGTTGGGAGGCTGGTATCCTGTGTAACTGGAGCGGAAGATACTACTTCTTGTATACTGGTACCGATGAACTGTATATCTGAAACTGCCACACCAATATTGTACCCTGACTTCAGTTTCACAACTGCTATCCCATCTCTTTCTGTGATATAGATACCTTCTGTCTCCTCTCTCCCTGGAGAGCAGAGAACCCGATCTCCTGCCTTCATTCTCCTGCCAGCCTCCGTATCATTATCATCAGCTCCTCTTCTGCCTCTTGTAGTGCAATTTTATGCGCATTGATCTTCTTTTCATTCTCTATGAGTGCCCCTTTACGCTTCAGGATCGCCTCATGGATTACAACGGGGCCTGGGCCCCCCGGCACCTCTTTAGTAGCGACTACCTCATCGGGATCGAGTGCCTGTCTGATCCTATCCTCAGAGAGTCCTTTCTCAAGAAGGGAGATTCCTCCCATCTCGCGACCCGCCTCTTCCAGTGTTGCAAGGGTGATCTTCCCTGATCGGACTGCCCGGCCGATGATGT
>SL_3KL_010_SEDDRAFT_10006663_pt1 | contig 10304 bp, 8 predicted proteins | sample SodLakKL_010_SED_2_FD_10381 | JGI IMG/M metagenome (IMG submission 10381)
CGCCGGGGTCGCCCCAGATGCCGGGCCCGGTGATGCGCATCGCGCCGAAGCCGAGCCGGCGCACCGGCAGGTCGCCACCGATGGCGAAAGTGTCGCTGGCGTTGATGACGCTCTGACCCATGGTCACACGCTCCTCCCCTACCATCGTGACCCATCGACGCCAGGCAGACGAGCCGCATCGCCGCCGCGACGCACGCCGCGCGGTAGGCTCTGGCGCGCGGTTCGGGCGCCGCACGCGTAGCCCCGGAGCGCTGGAGGCGAGGTGACGCCGTGCCGGACTGGAACGATCCCGACACGGTCGCGTTCTTCCGAGATCGCGATCCCGACGCGCGTCTCGTGCGGTTGCTCGAGGCCGACGACGTACCCGCCGGCACGCACGTGCTCGACCTAGGCTGCGCCGCCGGCCGCAACGCCGTCCACCTCGCCGCGCATGGGTACCCAGGTGTCGCCATCGACGTCAGTGCGGCGATGGTCGAGACCACGCGGGCGCGCTTGGAGCCATTCGCCGCCACCGCACCGTGGCGCGTCCTGCGCCGGCCGATGGACGCCCTCGACGATCTCGAGGACGGTCGCTTCGGCCTCCTGCTGGCGCTCGGTGTGCTGCAGAACGCGGCCAGCGATGACGAACTCGAGCGCGTGCTGGCGCATCTCGCGCGACTCGCCGCGCCAGGCGCGCGCTTGCTGGTGGCCAACTTCGGCCCCGACTCGAAGCCGCTGGGCACACCCTTGCGGCACGTACCCGGAACCAGGTACGTGTGGACGGGCTTCAACGCCGACGATCCCGGGCGTCGCCTGACGCTGCCAGCTGCGGTAGCGCTCGATGCGCTCGCCCGCGCCCACGGTTTCGATCCCGTGACGACGACGAACACCGTCGAGAAGCCGACCGAGGCCGGCATGCGTACGACGGTCAATGCCGACTACTGCCGGCGCGAGGGCTGACGCTGCGCGAGGCTCTCGACGTCGCGTCGGGCGCCGTGGGGCGCCACGTGCGGGCGTGCGGCGACAGATGAGCCACCTGGAGATCGAGCGTCACGAACCGAGCGTCACAACACGAAGGGGACGAACACGCGGGTCACGGAGCGGTAGCGCTCGTACTCGGCGAAGCGACGCCGCAGCGCGCGCTCCTCGAAGCGCCGCTTGGCGTCGAAGAATGCGAGCGCCGTGACGGTGAGCACCGCCAGCGCCAGTGAGCCGCTCACGAGCACCCAGCCCGCGAGCACCAGCAGCACGCCGCCGTAGATCGGGTGGCGGGCGTGACGGTACGGCCCCGCCGTGACCAAGGTGGCGTTGCGGCGAGGCACCGGGAACGGCGTGAGGTTCCGTCCTAGACTGGCGCCAGCAGCCACACCCAGCAGCGCCCCGATCCCCACCAGCACCCAACCGAGCGCCGTCGTCAGCGCGGCCGGCTCCCAGCCCGCGGTCCACACCTGCGGTACCACCACGAGCGCGAGTAGCAGCACGACCTGCGCTGCAACGAACGCGCGGTTGGCGACGCGGCGCGTCATGCTCGAATCATCCCTCGTCGTGCCCTGACTTGGCTCGTTGCGCGCATGACGCTGATGATGACAGCCTTCATGGCTCCCATCGTGTCGTGCATGCAGACGGCCGGCCCTCGCTCGCAGTCGAGGGCCGGCCAACCGAACAGGCGCAGTTGTAGGCGTCGTGGATCGTCAGGGGTCGCCCGGTGCGGCGTTCGCGCTCAGTCCAGCGACGGCAGCAGCACCGCGTCGATGACGTGGATGACGCCGTTGCGCGCCGTAACGTCAGTCGCGATGACGTTCACGTCGCCGTTGAGGACGACACCTTCGGGGGCCGTCACGGTGATCGCTTCGCCCTGCAGGGTCACGACGTCGACGCTGCCGTCTCCATCAGCGACCGCGTCGAGGACGTCTTCTGCGAGCAGCGTACCGGGCACCACGTGGTAGAGCAGGACTTGCGTGACCAGATCGACGTCCGCCAGCAAGTCTTCGGCGGTCACGTCGAGGGCCTCGAGCAATGCGACGAAGGCCTCGTCCGTGGGCGCGAAGACCGTGAAGGGACCACCGCACACGAGCGGCTCGACCAGGTCGGCCGCGATCACGGCTGCCACCAGCACCTCGAAGTCGTCAGCGGCGATAGCCGTGCCGGCGATCGAGTCGAACGGGTTGAGGACCGCGTCGATGGCGTAGATCACGCCGTTCGTCGCCTGCACCGGACCCGCGACCACGCTGCTATCGTTCACGACCAGCGCGCCGGCGTCGGCACCGAAGCACAACGGCAGACCGGCCAGGGTGGCCTCGGAGCCGGCATCGACAAGCGACGTGGGTGCGAAGCGGCCCGCGAGCACGTGATAGGTGAGGATAGTTTCCAGGTCCTCACTGGCGAGGAGCTCTGCGGGCGTCAGCTCGAGCGCAGCCAGGAGGTCGGCGAAAGCGGCGTCCGTGGGCGCGAAGACGGTGAACGGACCGGTGTCGTCCGCGGCGAACGTACCCGCCAGCTCGGCTTCGGTGAGGGCCGCCAGCAGCGTGTCGAAGTCGCCGAGTTCAGCCGCCGTGGCAGCGATGCTCTGCCGTTCCGGCGCGGGTTGGCCGCATGCGGCTAGCACGAGAACGAGCGCCGCAGCAGCGACGAACGCGATGAAGCTCTTCATGGTGGTCTCCCTAGAAGCGTTCTTTGACGTACGGCAGAGAGTGCATGGGGATGGAATCCGCCGCCTGTTCCGAACCGTATACGCACGACACCAAAGTATACCGAACGCCAGCTCACAATGCCGGACCTGCCCAACGGCGCCACGCGCGACGTAGGCTGCGTGCGATGATCGCCCAGACGCTCCTCGGGGTCGTGGTGCCCGTGTTCGTCGTGATCGCCGTCGGCGCGCTGCTGGCTCGGCGCTTCGGTCTCGACCTGGCGTCCGTCACGCGCCTCGGGCTCTACGCCGCGGTACCTGCCCTCGTGTTTCGAACGCTCTCGTCGCTGAGCCTCCCGGGCGACGCGATGGTGCGGCTCCTGAGCGCGTACGCCCTACTCTTGCTGGCGCTGACGCTCGTCGCCTGGGTCGCCGGTCGCACCGCGCCCGTGGCGTCGCGACGCGCGCTCGTCGGCACCACGCTCTTCGGCAACGCGGCGAACATGATGCTCCCGATCAGCCTCTTCGCCTTCGGTGAGGCGGGGTTGGAGCGCGCATTGGTGCTGTACGTCGCCACCGCCCTGGCGATGTTCGCCATCGGGCCGTCGCTCGTGGGACAGGCCGTCGCGCCGCGAGCGGCGCTCCGCACCGTGGTGCGGTTTCCCGTCTTCTGGGCAGCGCTCGCGGGCGTGGCGGCCAGCACCGCCACAGTCACGCTGCCGATCGGCATCGAGCGCGCGGTGGGACTCCTCGCGGACGCCGCCGTACCCCTGGTGTTGCTCTCGCTCGGCATCCAGATGAGCCACCTTCGAGCCGTTCGGCCGCGCGGCGTGGACCTCGCTGCCGTCGCCCTCAAGCTCGTCGTGGCTCCCGGCCTTGGCTTCGTCGTCGGCCGCACCGTGGGGCTCGAGGGCCTCGACCTGGCCGTCTTGACGTTGCTCGCCGGTATGCCGACGGCCATCAACCTGGCGATGCTGGCGGTCGAGTTCCGCGGCGACGCCGACCTGGTTGGTCGCGCCGTGGTACTGGGGACAGCTGCGTCACTGCTCACGCTGCCGTTGGTCCTGACCCTCGTCGCGCCGCTGATCCCTTGACGAACGTCCCCCGAGACCCCTCGGTGACGAGCATGGCGATGCGGCCCACACTGGTAGGCTTCGCGCATGGACGTCACCGCGGTTGCTGAGAACCCGTTGGCCTTCGCTGCCGACACGTTGATCGTGAACCTGTTCGAGCGCGCGAGTTCGCCCTCGGGCACCACGGGCATGCTCGACCGCGCGCTCGGGGGGGCCGTCAGTGAGCTGATCGCCGCTGGGGACGCGACCGGACGCGACGGTGAGGTCAGTGTCCTCTACCCGCGTGGCGCCATCGCAGCGACACGTGTCCTCATCGTGGGGGTAGGGCCGGCGAACGGCTTCGGCGCCGAGGCCGTGCGCCGCGCCTCGGCGATTGCCGCCCGGCGTGCGCGAGAGCTTGGGGCACGCCGCGTCGCGAGCGTCGCGCACGGCGCTGGCATGGCCGGGTTGTCGGTGGGTGAGGCGGCCCAAGCCACGGTCGAGGGAGCGCGACTCGGGCTCTACCGCTTTGAGCGTGACGCGGGCCTCGAGGCGTTCACCGTCGTCGAGGAGGACCCCGGCAAGCTCGAGGCGCTGCGCGACGGCGTGCGTTGGGGTGACGCCATCGCCGAAGGCACGCGCCTCGCCCGAGACCTGGTGCAGGCGCCGGCCAACGTCGTCACGCCTGAGCGCTTGGGCGCGGTCGCGTCGGATCTCGCTCGCGACCACGGCTTCCGGGCCACCATCGGCGATCGCGCCTGGGCCGAGGCGGAGGGCATGGGGGCGTTCTTGGGCGTGGCCCGAGCGGCCGGGCACGAGCCACGCTTCATCGTGCTCGAGCACGACCCGAGCGATGGGAAGGAAGCACCGCTGGTCCTCGTCGGCAAGGGCATCACGTTTGACTCCGGCGGGCTCTCGATCAAGGGCCGTCAGGGGCTGGAGGCGATGAAGCACGACATGGCTGGTGCCGCTGCCGTGCTCGGGGTGATGCGCGTGGTCGGCCGCCTGCGCTCACCGCGCCGCGTGATCGCGATCGTGCCCGCGACGGAGAACGTCATCGATGCCCACGGGTACCGACCCTCCGACGTCCTGCGCGCCAGCGACGGCACGACGATCGAGGTGATCTCGACCGACGCCGAGGGCCGCCTCCTGCTGGCGGACGCGCTGCTCTACGCGAAGCGCTTCCAGCCCCGGGCCGTGGTCGACGTCGCGACGCTGACCGGCGCCGTGGACGTCGCGCTGGGCGGTGAGGCCGCCGGCCTGTTCGCCAACGACGACAGCCTAGCTGCCGCGCTCATGACCGCCGCGCAGCGCGCGGCAGAGCGCCTGTGGCGCCTGCCGCTGTGGCCCGGCTACGCGCGCGCCCTCGAGAGCGACGTCGCCGACGTCAAGAACTCGTCTGGCAAGCGCTCCGGCGGTGCGTGCGTTGCGGCTGGCTTCCTCGAGCGTTTCACCGCCTACCCGTGGGCGCACCTCGACATCGCGGGCGTCTGCGACGTCGACGCCACCGACGGCTACCGCGTCAAGGGCCCGACCGGCTTCGGCGTGAGGCTCCTGGCCTCGTGGGTGACGCGGGCGTGAGCCTGCGCACGTGCCTGCGGGCCCATGCGCCAGTCGCGTCGTGAGGCCTGGCCAGACGCTGAACGCCGAGGCCGCTTCTAGCCTCATCCGACCGCGATACCTCGAGGAGCGATGGTCCCCGCCGACGACAACGTAGGAGCATCGAAACGCCTACCGCTCGAGACGCGGCTGGCGTTCGGCGGCATCCTGGCGGTACTCGCGCTGGCGTCGACGAACATGACCGTGATCGGCACCGCGCTGCCGCGGGTCATCGCCGAACTCGAGGGTTTCGAGCTCTACGCGTGGGCCTTCACCGCTTTCACGCTCACGTCGACCGTGTCACTGCCCGTGTTCGGTCGGCTGGGCGACCGGTACGGGCGCAAGCCGATGCTGCTGATCGGGATCGTGGTGTTCACCCTCGCGTCGATCGCCGCCGGCTTCTCCCAGACCATGCTGCAGCTCGTGGCGCTGCGCGGCCTCCAGGGGATCGGCGGCGGCGCCCTCATGGCGATGACCTGGGCGGTCCTGGGCGACCTGTTCACGCCGCGCGAGCGCGGCGCGTACCAAGGCATCACCTCCGGGGTCTTCGGGGTCTCCTCGGTGATCGGGCCGCTGATCGGTGGCTTGATCACGGATACCCTCGGCTGGCGTTGGGTCTTCTTCATCGTGGTGCCCTTCGCGTTCGCCTCGTTCGAGTTGGTTCGACGCTTCGTACCGAGCGGCGCCACCAGCGAAGAGGGCCGGATCGACGTCGCCGGCGCACTCCTGCTCGTGCTCGCGGTGGCGCCGTTGCTGCTCGCGCTGAGCCTCGGCGGCGCGAGTCACGGCTGGGCCTCGCCGACGGTCGTCGCGCTGCTCGCAGCGTCACTGGCTCTGGGCATCGTCCTGTTCGCGCACGAACGGCGTGCGTCGAGCCCGATCGTGCCGCTCGATCTCTACCGCGACCCGATCGTGCGGCTCACCAGCCTCGGTAGCCTGCTGTTGGGCGCCGGCCTCTTCGCCTCCGTCTTCTACCTGCCGCTCTACGTCCAGGGAGCCTTGGGAGGCAGCGCGTCAGCCTCCGGTTTGGTGTTGTCGCCGTTGATGCTCGGGTTCGTCACGACCACCTCCTTGAGCGGCTGGTACGCCTCTCGTACGGGACGCTACTGGGGCTGGCTGGTCGCCAGCGCGATGGTCACCACGCTCGGGTTCGCAGGCGCCGCCACGCTCAGTACCACGACCCCAGCCCCGTTGGTGGTGATGATCAGCATCACCATCGGCTCGGGCCTGGGCCCGCTGATGTCGCTGTTCGTCGTGGTGGCGCAGGCGGCGGTGCCAGGGGGCCAGCTCGGGACCGTCACCAGCGCGAACCAGTTCGCCCGGCAGATGGGCGGCACCATCGGCGTGGCAGCCTTCGGCGCGGTGATCGCCGCACGGCTGCGGAGCGGCCTCGGCGACCTGCCGGGTGCACATGTCCTGAGCCCCGAGGCCCAGGCCCTGGTGACCTCACCCAACACCCTCACCGACCCCGCCCGGTTGGCGCGCGCACACGAACTCGTGACCCGCGAACTCGGAGCAGGCTCGGTCGCCACCGTGATTGGGGCCGCGCGCGACGCCTTGGCGAGCGGGCTCGCCTGGTCGTTCGCGCTCAGCGCGCTGCTCGCGGCGCTGGCGCTGCTCGTTACCTGGCGCTTGCCGCGCGCGACGCTCCCCGACACCCCCGTCGGCGGCGGCACGCAGGACGCGCTGGGTCCGCCGCCAGCTTCGGCCGACCCCGATCTCGAGGCAGCCCCGACGCGACGCGCGATCAGTTGACCCGCCGCGGGACCACCCGCGGTCGACCGCGCTCGAACACGAGGTCCGCGAGCGAGCCTGGGCGCGCCCCCTCGAGTCCGTGCTCGGCGGGCACCTCGTACGCTCGACGCGTGACGGTGGAGTGCCACACCTGGAGGCGCTCGGTGGCGACCTCGCAGCGCACCGGCACGCGGGCCGCCGGGGGGCTGTCGGGGACCGCGGCGGACGACCCAGGCGGCGCCCATGGAGGCGCAACCGGCGCCTCAGTGTCCGGGACGTAGGGTGGCGCGCGGCGCGGACCGAGTCGACGGCCGACGCGCCGCGCCAGGTCGGCCCAGCGACGTGCGCTGCGCCGCCAGGCGGCGCGACCGGCCGCGGTCCAGGGCCGGTCGCGTAGCGCCCGGAGGACGATGACGCCCGCCGCTCCCGCAGCCAGCAGAGCCAGCAGGGGGCCGGCGCCAGCGGCGCCGGCGGCAGCGGCAGCGAGGACGCCGGCGAACATCGCGATCAACCAGGGTGGTACGGCCTGCACGAACGTACGCTACATCATCGCCAGCCTGGCTCTCGACCTGAACGGCATCGTGGTGTTCAGGTCGGCCGTCTCCTGCGCGAGGCGGCCGCGTGTACTGCAGCCTTGGGCGCCGCCCGCTCCCGGACGGGCGCCTTGGGCGGCACCACGAGCGCGCTGGGGTATCGTCAGCGCATGCGGAGCCGATCGAGCGGCGGTCTCGCCAAGCCCGACCACGTCTTGACGTCGAGCGCCGGCGAGGGCGCGACCCGTTCCGCTCGCGACATCGTGGACGGTGAACGCCAGCCCAGGCCAGGGCACGCACGATCATGAGTGACGTCGAGGTCCGGGCCGTCACCTCACGGCGCGACCGAGGACGCTTCATCGAGTTCCCGTACCGCTTCTACCGCAACGATCCGCACTGGGTCGCCCCGCTGCGCATCAGCGAGCGCGAGCGCTTCGACTCGCGGAAGCACCCCTTCTTCCAGCACGCCCGCATCCAGCCCTTCCTCGCCTGGCGCGATGGTGCGGTGGTCGGACGCGTCGCCGGCATCGACGACGACCACCACAACGAGGTGCACGGGGACAACCTCGCATTCTTCGGCTTCTTCGAGGCCGTCGACGGTGCGGTCGCCGCGGCGCTGCTCGCGAGCGTCGAAGCGTGGGCGCGTGACCTCGGGCGCTCGGCGCTGCGCGGTCCCGCCAACCCGTCCATGAACGACGGCTCGGGCTTCCAGATCGACGCCTTCGACACCAGCCCGTACGTGATGATGCCGTACAACCCGCCCGCGTACCCGAGCTACGTCGAGGCGGCTGGCTACGTCAAGGTCAAGGACCTCTACGCCTGGCTGTTCAACGACGCGCCTGACCTCGGGGCACGCATCCTACGCCTCGCCGAGCGCGTCGAGCGCCGCTACAAGCCGAGTGTCCGCGCGCTCGACGTGAAGCGCTTCGACCACGAGGTGCTGCTCCTCAAGCGCATCTACGCCGAGGCGTGGGAGCACAACTGGGGGTTCGTGCCCTACACCGAGGCGGAGTTCGATCACCTCGCGGCCGAACTGAAGCTCATCATCGATCCCGAGATCAACCTGTTCATCGAGCTCGACGGCGAGGTCGCCGGGGTCGCCATCAACCTGCCCGACATCAACCAGGTGCTCAAGCGGATCCGCGGGCGGTTGCTGCCGTTCGGCATCGTCACGCTCCTCAACCGCAAGCGCCACATCGACCGGACCCGTCTCCCCATCCTGGGCATCCTCCCCCAGTACCGCATGAAGGGCCTCGAGCTGGTGCTGATCAAGGAGAGCCTGATGCGCTGGAAGGCACGCGGCTACACGAGCTGCGAGTGCTCGTGGGTGCTGGAGGACAACGAACCGATGAACGCCGGCATTCGCGCGACCGGCGGCGTCCTCTACAAGACCTATCGCCTGTACCAGAAGGCCCTGTAGGCCGGTTCGACGCCGCCGCGAACCGACTCGGTGCGGGACGCACGCCCGGGATAGCCGTGCTATCTTTGCCCGAACGACGTCTAGCCCGCACCAGGAGGCTCCGCTCTGACCCGCTCCCTCGATTCCACTAGCGTCGCGCCCGCCGAGATGGCCGTGGGCCTCGACGGCGAACTCGGCGACGGCTGCCGAGACGTGTTTGCGAAGGCGTACGCCTTCACCCGCGCGGACGAGATGAGCGCGGCCGGCCTGCACCCGTACTTCCGCCCGATCGCGGCGCAAGACGGTGGCTACGTCACCGTGAACGGGCGCCAGATGGTCATCACGGGCTCGAACGACTACCTCGGCCTGACGCAGGACCAGCGCCTCAAGGAGGCCGCCCGAGCGGTGCTCGACGACTTCGGGACCAGCTGCACCGGCTCGCGCTTCCTGACCGGAACCCTCACCCTGCACGAGGAACTCGAGCGCCGCCTGGCCGCGTTCTTGCGCAAGCCGGCCGTGCTCACCTTCAGTGCCGGCTTCCTAGGATCGCTCGCCGTCATCGCGTCGCTCATCGGACGGCACGACACCCTGTACTACGACCGCGAGAACCACGCCTGCCTCTTCGACGCCGCGCGGTTGTCATACGGCACGCTGCGCAAGTACGAACACGGCGACATGGCGGCCCTCGAGCGGCTGTTGGCCCGCGACGCCGACCGNCCCGGCGGGCGCATGATCGTGACCGACGGCGTGTTCTCGATGAGCGGCCACATCGCCAAACTGCCCGAGATCGTCGCCCTCGCCAAACGCTACGGAGCGCGCGTCGTCGTCGACGATGCCCACGCCTCGGGCGTGCTGGGAAGGGGCGGCCGGGGCACGGCCGAGCACTTCGGGCTCGAAGACGAGGTCGATCTGGTCTTCGGGACCTTCTCGAAGTCGTTCGCATCCGTCGGCGGCTTCGTTGCCGGTGAGACGAAGGTCGTCAACTGGATCAAGCACATGGCCCGGCCGTTCATCTTCACAGCGGCGCTTCCCGCCATGCAGATGGCCGCCGTCATCCAGGCGCTCGACATCATGGAGCAGGAGCCCTGGCACCGCGAGCACCTGTGGGCCAACGTGCGCCACCTCCGTGACGGGGTCACGGCGTTGGGCTTCGACACGCTCGGGTCCGAGACCCCCATCGTGCCGCTCCTGATCGGCCCCGATGACCTCACGGTGCAGTTCTGGCGCGCTGCCTGGGATGCCGGCGTGTTCACCACGCCCGCCCTCCCCCCGAGCGTCCCGAAGGACCGCGCCATCATCCGCACCAGCGTCAATGCCAACCACACCCCCGAGCAGCTCGATCGGCTGCTCGACGTGTTCGGCGCCGTAGGCCGGCGGGTGGG
>SL_3KL_010_SEDDRAFT_10006664_pt1 | contig 10304 bp, 8 predicted proteins | sample SodLakKL_010_SED_2_FD_10381 | JGI IMG/M metagenome (IMG submission 10381)
CCCAGCCGGTCCGCGGCGGCGAGGTCGAGCTCGGGTGGCGCGCCGGCCTCGATGCCGTGGACACACCAGAGGTAGGTGCTGGCACCGATGCTCGGCGTGCCCGCCCCGAGCAGCACGAGGACGTCGCCGTCGCGCCGCAGACCGGCCACGGCCCGGCGTTCGACGTCCGGCAGCACGCCGACCATGCCCACGGTCGGGGTCGGATGGATCGCCTGGTGCCCCGTCTCGGTCCGGTACTGGTTGTAGAGGCTGACGTTGCCGCCCGTGACCGGGGTCGACAGCGCCAGGCAGGCCTCACGCAACCCCTCGATCGCCTCTTGCAGCTGGTAGTAGGTTTCGGCCACGGTCGGGTTGCCGAAGTTGAGGTTGTCGGTGACGCCGAGCGGCGTGGCGCCCACGGCCGCCAGGTTCCGCGCCGCCTCCACCACGGCCAGCGCAGCCCCGTGGCGCGGCGCCACGTACACGTAGCGGTGGTTGCAATCGACCGTGGCGGCGACCCCGCGGCGACTCCCCTTGATGCGCAAGACGGCAGCGTCGGCCGCACCGGGCAAGACGACGCCGTTGGTCATGACCTGGTGATCGTACTGGCGGTACACGGCCTGCTTCGACGCCACGTTCGGATCGGCGAGCACCTCGAGCAGCACCGCCCCCGGGTCGTCCGGAAGGGCCAGTGCCGTCAGGTCGCGCTCACGAGCGGCTCGCACGGCTGGGTCCTCGCGCCCGACGCGAACGTACGTCGGCGCCTCGTTCAGTGGCGCCACGGGCATGTCGCCGACCAGAGCGTCGCCCTCCCAGAGCCTGAACCGGTCGTGCGACGCAACCGTGCCGACCACGACGGCCTCGAGCTCCCAACGGCGCAGCAGCGTGAGCAGCGCTTCGACCTGATCGGGTCGCGCCGTCAGGACCATGCGTTCCTGTGACTCGGACAGCATGACCTCGAGTGCGCTCATGCCGGTCTCGCGCCTGGGCACGAGGTCGACGCGCAGGTCGACGCCGCGGCCGGCGCGATGCGCCATCTCGGCGACGCTCGAGGTGAGTCCGGCAGCGCCCATGTCTTGCACCCCGACCACGAGGTCGGCCTCGATCGCCTCGAGGCAGGCCTCGAGCAGCAGCTTCTCCATGAAGGGATCGCCGACCTGTACGGCGGGGCGATCGGCGTCGCTGGCGTCGGTCAGGTCGGCAGAGGCGAAGACCGCTCCACCCAGGCCATCGCGGCCGGTGCGTGAACCCACGTACACGAGCGCGTTGCCGGCCTCCCCTACCGTCCCCGACTGCAGCTGTTCGTGGCGTAGGAGTCCGAGCGCCATCACGTTCACGAGGGGGTTCTGCTCGAAGCACCGGTGGAAGCCGATCTCGCCGCCGACCGTGGGCACACCGATGGCGTTGCCGTACCCGGCGATGCCTCGAACCACGCCGTCGAGCAGGTAGCGCGTGCGCGCGGTCGAGATGTCGCCGAAGCGCAACGCGTCGAGGACGGCGAACGGCCGGGCGCCCATGGCGAAGATGTCGCGCAAGATGCCGCCGACGCCGGTCGCTGCGCCCTGGACGGGTTCGACGGCACTGGGGTGGTTGTGGCTCTCCATCTTGAAGGCCACACCCCATCCATCGCCGACGTCGACGACGCCGGCGTTCTCGCCCGGTCCCTGGAGCACCTGCGGGCCCTCGGTCGGGAGCCGCCGCAGCAGCGGCCGTGAGTTCTTGTAGCCGCAGTGCTCGCTCCAGAGGGCGCCGAACATCGCAGCCTCGACCGCAACGGGGTCGCGCCCCAGCTGAGCGACCATCAGCGCGAACTCGTCGGTGCTGAGCCCGAACGTGGCCGCCTGCTCGGCCTGCGCGACGACGCCGCCAGGGACCGGCGGGACGCTCTCGGGGATCGCGACCGTGTCGTGAGCCTGGTCGAGTCGGGCGGTGTCGAACGCGCTCACGCGCGCACCGCAGCGTCGATCAGCGCTTCCAGGAGACCTCGCCCATCGCTGCCGCCGAGCAGCGGTTCGACGGCGCGTTCCGGGTGCGGCATCATGCCGAGGACCGTACCGCGTTCGTCGACGATGCCGGCGATGGCATGCAGCGAACCGTTGGGGTTGGCGGCGGGGTCGACCGTCCCGTCGTGGCGCACGTAGCGCAGCGCGACACGCCCCTCGCCCTCGAGCCGCTCCAGGGTGGCCTCGTCGGCGACGTAGCGACCCTCGTGGTGGGCGATCGGGAGCCTCAGGACGGCGTGATTGGCGTAGCCGCTCGTGAAGGCGCTGGGGTGCTCGACGCGCACGTGGACGTCGCGACACTCGAAGCGCAGTCCTTCGTTCTGGGCGAGCGCCCCGGGCAGCAGCCCCGACTCCGTGAGGATCTGGAATCCGTTGCAGATCCCGAGCACGGGCCCGCCGCGCTGCGCGAACGTACGCACGGCCTGCATCACCGGGCTGTGCGCGGCGAGCGCACCCGAGCGCAGGTAGTCGCCGTAGCTGAAGCCGCCCGGCACGACGACGGCGTCGGGGGCGCCGAGGTCGTGCTCGGTGTGCCACACGAAGCGCGCGTCGGACCCCAGGACCTGGCCGAGGGCGTGGTGGGTGTCGGCGTCACAGTTGGAGCCCGGGAACCGGAGCACCGCGATCGATGGCATGTGGGGGTCCTTCACAGGTGGGTGATCGCGGCGTCACGAGCGTCTCGTCATGGCACGCGCGCCGCGTGCAGTGTGCCGCGTCGCGGAACGCGACGCGCCGTTCACCGGCAATCTACCACGCTCCGCAGCAAGGCCCGTTCGTGTCCGGCGTGCGCGGACCGCGGCCGCAACGCACCGTCGACCGCGGGTTCTGGTATGCTACGCGGTCGGTCGCCTGATAGCGGCCCGCCCCCGCGCCGAGGTGGCGGAACGGTAGACGCAGTCGACTCAAAATCGACCGGGGCAACCCGTGCGGGTTCGAATCCCGCTCTCGGCACCATCTCTAAACACCCCGCGCTCAGAGCGCGCGTTCGAGGAGTCTCACCATGTTCTGGATCGTTCTCGTCTTGTTCATCCTGCTCTCCGCCCTCTTGGTGTTCGTCATCTTGTTGCAGGAACCGAAGCAGTCGGGCCTTGGCGAAGGCCTCGGCGGTGCGGGCGGCGGTTTCGACTTCGGCTCGCGCGGCGGGGTGGCGGGTGGCCTGCAACGGCTCACGATCTACATGGGTGTGACCTGGGGCGTGCTCGCCCTGCTGCTGCAGATCATCCCACGCTGAGCGAGCGCGGCGAGCACGGCGGGAACGGCCCACGGAAGGCGCCTTCGCGACGTCGCCAGCGAGTTGCGAGTTTTTCGAGATGGCAGAGCGCGGCCGCCGGCATGTGCGCGTGGTGCGTGAACAGCACATGAAGATGGTTGGAGCCGCGCGGTTGCACCACCCGCGTGGTGCGCGGTACCTTGGGAATGTGTCGCACGCTCCGAAGTCTTGGACGCTGTACGCAGTGCAGGTCCGACCTTCGGCGACATGACCGGGCAACCGGCATGGCCGGCGGACGGGACGAGGTCGCGCAGCGCGGCTCGTGCGTTCGATCCGGCATCACTCCTGGAGGTACCATGAGACGATTGTTCCTGAGCCTCGCGTTCGCGGCCCTGGCCACCTTTGCCGTGGCGAACCCATTCGTGTGGCCGGCTGCTTGGACCGTCACCCCGCCGGGTGAGGCCGAGTACGGCGGCACGCTGTCCACGGGCTCGTTGAGCGACCCGCGCACCTTCCAACCCGTCCTGCAGTCGGAGACCAACGAGGTCACCGACATGATGCAGTACGCCACCCTCCTGACGCAGGGGCCGGACTCCGACGAGTGGATCCCCTACGCCGCGGAGAGCTTCACGGTCAGCGACGACGGCACGGTCATCGACGTCGTGATCCGCGACAGCCTGCGCTGGTCCGATGGCGAGCCGATCACGGTCGAGGACTACTTCGCCAGCTACATCCTGCAGACCGACCCGGACACCGGCTCGAACAAGTACGACAGCTGGTTCCTGAACGACGTGCAGATCACCATGGAGATCACGGGCGAGCGCTCGCTGCGTATCACGTTCCCCGCCCCCGATCGCCTGGCGTTCAGCACGTTGGCCCACTTCCCGGTCCGTGACGACATCCTCGGCGAGGCCTACCGCACCGGCGGCGCCGACGCGGTCAACGCCCTGTGGGGCACCGAGACCGACCCGAGCGAACTGGTCTTCGACGGTCCGTTCATGCTCACCGGTTTCCAGCCCGGCGAGCGCCTGATCTGGGTGCGCAACCCCTACTTCGGCTCGTGGAACGTCGACGAGGCCGGGAACGAACTCCCCTTCCTCGACGGGATGATCCACCGCATCGCCGACGGCGACGCGCAGCTCAACCTGTTCCTGGCCGGTGAGCTCGACCTCTTCGGGCCCCGCAACCTCGACGACATCGGCGTGATCTCGGTTGCGATCCAGAACGGCGACATCGACGCCGAGGTGATCGAAGGGATCGGCGCCGCGGGCTCCAGCCAGTTCATCGTGTTCAACTGGAACCTCGAGAGCAACCCGTTCCTGCAGAACGTGTTCCGCAACGTCAACTTCCGGCAGGCGATGTGGCACCTGGTGGACCGCGAGGCGATCATCGAGCTCGTCTACAGCGGTGCCGCCTTCCCGATGCACACGAACGTCTACCTCAACAGCCCGTTCTGGGTCAACGAAGACGTCACGACGTACGACTACGACCCCGAGCGCGCGCTCGAGTTGCTCGCCCGTGCCGGCTTCAGCCAGCGCGACGGGCAGGGCTACCTCGTGAACGCCGAGGGCCAGCGCATCAGCTTCACGCTCGCGACGAACGCCGGCAACGCCCAACGTGAGCAGATCACGCAGATCTTCGCCGACGACGCCCAGGCGATCGGCATCGACGTGACGCCGACGGCACTCGACTTCTCGCTGCTCGTCGACCAGTTGCTGTCGACCGGCGAAGACCGCCCCTTCGAGGCGATCTTGATCGGCCTCACCGGCGGCGGCCGCGACTGGCCGTTCGGCGACTCCGTGCTGACGTGCGGTGGCTTCCTGCACATGTTCAACACCTCGGGTGAGTGCCTGACGGCGACCGAGACCCTGATCGAGCAGCTCGTCAAGCAGGGCCGGCAGACGCTCGACACGGACGCCGCCCGCGAGATCGGCTTCGAGATCCAGGAGCTCGAGGCGCAGATGGCCCCGATCCTCTACACCGTCAGCCCGCAGGTGCACACGGCCTTCGCGAGCCGCCTCGGTGGCGAGCATCCGCGCGAGATCATGGCCGGCGCTCCGGTCGGTACGCGTCAGCTCCCGCTCACGCACATCCGCTGACCATCGGGTGAGCGAGTCGCGCCGTCACGGCGCGTTGCACGCAGCGAACGGGGTGGTCCGCATCGCGCGGACCACCCCGTTCTGGTCCCACCAGCCACCGACGTGCCCTTGACCCTGGCATCGGGCGGCGGAACGCGCTACGGTGGGGTCGTATCTCGTTGATACACACTCTCTTCGACCGGGAGGTCGGGCTTGCTCCCATACATCATCCGTCGGTTCTTCCACTTGATCCCGACGTTCCTCGGGGCCACGTTGTTGGCCTTCTTGATCTCCCAGCTCGTGCCCGGCGACTTCGTCACCCAGCGCGCGCTCGAGCCGAACGTCAGGCAAGAGACGATCGATCGGATGCGCGCGCAGTTCGGCCTCGACCAACCTGTCCTGGTGCAGTACGTCCGCTGGATGGGCAGTCTGGTCCAAGGCGACCTCGGCATGTCGTTCTCGAGCAACCAGCCGGTCATGAACGTGATCCGGCGGCCGATCCAGAACTCGCTCTACCTGGTCTTGTTCGCCACCATCCTGCTGTGGTTGATGGCGATCCCCTTGGGGGTGTTCAGTGCCGTCCGGCAGTACACCTTCGGGGACCAGGCGGTCTCGGCCGTCAGTTACTTCGGCCTGGCGATACCGAACTTCTTCTTCGCGCAGGTCCTGGTGCTCGGCCTCTTCTTGTTCCGAGGGTTCACGCGCGAGACGTTCGGCTACTCGAGCCTGTTGTTCCCCGTCGCCGGCATGACCAGCAACGGCTGGGAGAACTTCACGCCCTGGCATCAGTTCTGGGACATCATGTGGCACATGATCATCCCGGGCTTCGTCATCGCGACCGCCAGCATCGCCGGGTTCACCCGGGTCTTGCGCGGCCAGATGATCGAGTACCTCGGCAGCGACTTCATCCGCACGGCCCGGGCGAAGGGTCTCGGCAACCGCTCGATCACCTACAAGCACGCCCTGCGCCCAGCGATCATCCCGTTCATCGCCGGGATCGGCGCGCTGCTGCCGTCGCTGATCGGTGGTGCGGGGCTCGTCGAGATCGTCATGGCCTGGCCCGGCATCACGCCGCGCCTCCTCGACGCCATCCAGCGCCAAGACATCTACGTGGTGCTCGGGTTCCTGGTGATCTCGTCGCTCCTGCTCATGATCGGCAACCTGATCTCCGACCTCCTCTTGGCCGTGGCCGACCCACGGATCCGGTACGGGTGAGGAGGACACCATGACCGTCCCGAACCCCTCACAGAGCCAGATGCCCAAGGGCAAGGACGTCGCCAAGGTAGCCGTCGGCGGCAAGACCCAGGGTCGCATCGTCTGGGAGCAGTTCCGCAAGCACCACATCGCGCTCGTGGGCCTGGTCGTGCTCCTGCTGATGTACGTCGCGGCCGCCTTCGCAGGCTTCCTGGCACCGTACGGCATGAACGAGTACCGCCGCACCCCGGTGTCGGCCTTCATGCCCCCGACCACGATCCACTGGACCGATCCCGAGACGGGCCGGCTCACGCGGCCCTTCGTGTACGAGTTCGTGTCCGAGCGCGACCCGGTCACCCGTCAACGCGTGTACGTCGAGAACACCGACGGGGCGCGCTACCCGATCCAGTTCTTCGTGCGCCGGCCGAACCAGACGTACCGCATCCTCGGCATCTGGCAGAGCGACCTGCGGCTGTTCGGCGTCGAGGACCCCGCCAGGGTGTTCCTGTGGGGCACGAACTCGCTCGGCAAGGACCTCTTCACGCGCATCCTATACGGTGGCCAGGTGTCGCTCACCATCGGCGTGTTGGCCGTCTGGGTGTCGCTCACGTTGGGCTTGACGTTCGGCGTGATCGCCGGTTTCTACGGCGGCTTGGTCGACGACTTCTTCATGCGTCTGGTCGAGGTCCTCGACGCGATCCCTGGCCTCTTCCTGCTGATCGTGCTGGCGACGCTCCTCAAGGACCCGCGAAATCCGCTCGCCCAGCTGTTCGGGCTACAGATGACATCGGCTCAGACGTTCCTGATGATCGTCATGGTGCTGGGCTTCGTCAGCTGGGGTGGCCTCGCGCGCACGATCCGAAGCCTGGTCCTCAGCCTGCGAGAGATGGACTACGCGCAGGCGGCCAAGGCGCTCGGTGCGAGCGAGGGCCGCGTCATGTTCCGGCACCTGCTGCCGGCCACCGCCAGCTACGTCATGGTCATCCTGACGCTCGCGATCCCCGGCTTCATCCTCACCGAGGTGGGACTGTCGTTCCTCGGCCTCGGGCCGTCCGAGCTCGACTCGGCGAGCTGGGGGCTGCTGCTGCGCGACGCCACGGCCCGCGGTGTGAGCATCCAGTTCGTGCCGTGGCTGCTGATCCCGGGCATCCCGATCTTCATCGCCGTGCTGTGTTGGAACCTCGTTGGTGACGGCCTGCGCGACGCGTTCGATCCGAAGAAGCGGCGGTGACCGCTCTCGCCACACCCGCCTCGTCGCTACCCGGCACGCAGTGCCGCGCCCGCGTGTGTCCTACGGCACGCGAGGGCGCGCGTACGCTTGCAGCGAATCGGGTACACTCTCGTGTCATGAGAGGTAATCCCTAATGCCCAGTCCCGATCGCCTGTTGGACGTCGTCGACCTGAAGACCTACTTCGACACCGATGAAGGTACGGTCAAGGCCGTCGACGGTGTCAGCTTCCACCTGGACAAGGGCGAGACGCTCGCCGTCGTCGGCGAGTCCGGGTCGGGCAAGTCGGTCACCAGCCTGTCGGTGATGCGCCTCATCCCCACGCCGCCCGGCCGCATCGCAGGCGGCAACATGCTGTTCGAGGGTCAGGACCTCGCCAAGAAGAGCGAGCGCGAGATGCGCCGTATCCGTGGCAACGAGATCTCGATGATCTTCCAAGAGCCGATGACGAGCCTGAACCCCGTGTACACCGTCGGCGATCAGATCGCCGAGGCCATCGTGCTGCACCAGAAGAAGAGCTACAAGGCGGCCATGAAGCAGTCCGCCGACATGCTCGACCTCGTGGGCATCCCCGAGCCGGGCAAGCGCGTCAAGAACTACCCGCACCAGATGTCCGGCGGCATGCGGCAGCGCGTGATGATCGCGATGGCGCTCTCGTGCAACCCGAAGCTGCTCATCGCCGACGAGCCGACCACCGCGCTCGACGTGACGATCCAGGCCCAGATCCTCGACCTGATGCGCAAGCTGCAGAGCGAGATCGGCATGTCGATCCTGTTCATCACCCACGACCTCGGTGTCGTCGCCGAGATGGCCGATCGCGTGGTCGTGATGTACGCCGGTCGCGCCGTCGAGGAGTCCGGCGTCGTGCCCATCTTCAAGGACCCGAAGATGCCGTACACGCTGGGACTGATGAACTCGATCCCGCGCGTCGACCGCGCCGCGACGCACCAGATGCGCCTCGAGGCGATCCCCGGCAACGTCCCGAACCCGCTCAGCCTTCCGCAAGGCTGCGCGTTCCACCCGCGCTGCAAGTACATCGACAAGGACCGCTGCACGGCCGCAGTCCCGGAACTGGTCGACTCAGGTGACGGCCACATGGTCCGCTGCGTGCGCCATGCGGAACTCGACCTCAAGGAAGACGTGACCACATGAGCGACGCTCCTGAACGGACGATGACGGACGCGAACGTCGGCAAGGAGAGCGCCGGCGCGACCCACCAGAAGACGACCACGAAGGCCAAGCGCGACGAGCTCCTGCTGGAGATCAAGGACCTCAAGAAGTACTTCCCGATCCGCGGCGGGGTGTTCTCGCGCGTCGTCGCGAACGTCAAGGCCGTCGAGGACATGAACTTCACGATCAACCGCGGCGAAGTGGTCGGTCTCGTGGGCGAGTCGGGCTCGGGCAAGACGACCGCCGGCCGCGCCATCTTGCGCCTGATCGAGCCGACGGCCGGCGAGATCCTGTTCGACGGTGTCGACGTTGCGAAGCTCTCGAAGTCGAAGCTGCGCGAGTATCGCCGCAAGATGCAGATCATCTTCCAGGACCCCTTCGCCAGCCTGAACCCGCGCATGTCGGTGGGTGACATCATCGGCGAGGCGCTCACCATCCACAACCTCGCGCGCGGCAAGGCCAAGGAGGCCCGCGTCGCCGACCTGCTCGAGCGCGTCGGCATGAGCCCCGGCCACATGCGGCGCTACCCGCACGAGTTCTCGGGCGGTCAGCGTCAGCGCATCGGCATCGCCCGCGCGCTGGCGGTCGATCCTGACTTCATCGTCGCCGACGAGCCCGTCTCGGCGCTCGACGTGTCGATCCAGGCGCAGGTGGTGAACCTGCTCCAGGACCTCAAGGACGAACTCGGCCTGACGATGCTGTTCATCGCCCACGACCTCGGCGTGGTGGAGTACATCTCCGACAAGGTGATCGTGATGTACCTCGGACGCATCATGGAGATCGCACCGGCGAAGGAGCTCTACCGCAACCCGGTGCACCCGTACACCGAGGCGCTCCTGTCCGCCGTGCCGATTCCCGACCCGACCGTCAAGCGCGACCGGGTGATCCTCCAGGGCGACATCCCATCCCCGATCAACCCGCCATCTGGCTGCGTCTTCCGCACGCGCTGCCCCATCGCGACCGAGGACTGTGCACACGTGGTGCCACAACTCGAGCAGGTGGGCGACGATCCGCAGCACTTCAAGGCCTGCATCCACCGCTAGACGGGAGGCCGCCCATGGCGGGCGCGCGTCATGAGCACGGCCGCGATCGCGACGGCGACGACGACCGCTTCGAGGGTGACCGACCGAAGCTCACAAACCGTGATACGTGGCGACTGATCTTCGCCACGTATCGCGTGTCGTTTCCGTACCTGCTCGTGTTCATCCTCGCCATGTTGGCCGCGACGTGGCTGGTAACCGTCGTGTTGTTCTGATGGTCGATCGCGACACGCAGCGGCTGCACGACGCCGTGTTGGCGTTGCTGCCGACCGGGCACGACTCCCCCGAGTTGGACCGCTTCACCGCGTTGATGCGCGACTACCCGTCTCGCGGCGGCAAGCGCGTGCGTGGGCGCCTGGTGCTGGCATCTACGGCGGCGCATGGCGGCGACGTCGAGCGGG
>SL_3KL_010_SEDDRAFT_10006665_pt1 | contig 10304 bp, 8 predicted proteins | sample SodLakKL_010_SED_2_FD_10381 | JGI IMG/M metagenome (IMG submission 10381)
ATAAAAGATATTGTAAACCTGGCAAGGGAGAACAGGTGGATTTAAAGCAGTCTTCAATCTTTTTTAGTCCCGGATCTTGTTGAAAAAACCTGCAGTGAGTAATTATAATTCAACAGTTCAAATAAAAATAGCTACTCTGTGTTTCTGAACATAAATATTTCAACTAACAAGTTGGAGTCTGAAAGGGTAAAAAGAGGATAGCGCTGATCATTAAGATAAATAGTTTCCCGGGACAGGTCAGTAGCCCATAATCTAATATTCTCGCGCGGTTCTTCTTCGTGATATACCGTGATTAAACCATCTTCTATTTTGAAATTCAGATAACGCTCTACCGGCAATCCAATCCCATGGGTTGTATATGATGTGGTTAAAGGTTTAATCTTGCCGTTTTCGGTCAGCATGAAGGTTCCTTCTACCGGTGATTTGGTGACCGAATGTATGTATTGTAAGGAAAAAATATCTCCCGGTTCCACCGGTATAGCATGCAAGGTAGTCCCACAGCGAGGATCTTCTATAAACAGATACCAATCACTGTTTGCTTTCTGACAGCCGGCAGGCAAAATCCAAACCATCAGTAAAACCAGTATTGGCAAACACGGTTTTACAACAAGATTTATATATTTATCAGGTTTAGACATAACTCAGGCCACCACAAGAAACATGATCCCGCTTTCAGGCAATTATTCACCTGTAATCCCGGCAAAGATACCGGTGAAGTTTTTACCAGGGCAGGGTGTTATGGACTTGTTGCCAATTCCTTGTCCTCCCGTGCTTTTACTGCTTTTTGATGAAAGTAGATAATAAGAAAAGCTGTAAGACCGATTATGTCAGTGTACCAGGTTGGCCAGATCATCGAAATAGCTATGGCGAGAAGGATAACCTGTTCCCATATTTTTACCCTGGTAAATAACCAGCGCTGGATTACTGCCGAAAAACAATATATGCCAAAAAGTGAAGTGGCAGCCACCAGAAGGGCATCATACCAGGTAGTATCGATGAGCAGGAATTGCGGGTTGTAGACAAACATGAAAGGCAGCAAAAAAGCTGCTAAATCAAACTTAAAGCCTAAAAGTCCGGTTCTAATCGGTTCTGAACGGGCAATAGCAGCCGCTGCATAGGCGGCGACTCCCACCGGGGGTGTATCATCAGCCAGGATAGCGTAGTAGAGGATAAAAAGATGAACGGCGACAACCGGTACTTCCGGTGCAATAATGGTAATTGCCGGTGCTACAAGGGTGGCCATGATTACATACTTTGCTGTTGTCGGCAACCCTGTGCCCAAAATGATTGATATTATGGCAGATATAAGCAGTAGGATTATCAGGTTTTCTCCAGCCAGGCCGGATATGATAAGAATCATGGAATGACCCAGTCCGGTCATTGTAACCACGCCGACAATGATCCCTGCGCAGGCACAGGCCACTGCAATTCCGGACATACTTTTGGCAGAACTATCCAGACCCTTTAAAAGATCGTTTACCAGGCCTTTGCCATGTTCAAATAAATTGTCACCTAAAGATTTTTCTTCGGTTTTCAATGTTTCAATTAGTTTGATTACCCTCATTATGACCATGATCGCTAAAATGGTCATAATAGAGTAAAAACCGGCAGTAATTGGGGTCAAACGGGCAATAATCAGGTAATAAACCAGTACACATATTGGAATCCAGTAAAAAATCCCCCTGATAAAAGTTGAGAAAAAGGGAGGTATTTCAGCTTTATCCATGGCCTTCATTCCTGTTTTAGCTGCTTGCAGGTGTACTACTGCTAACAGGCCAAAATAACTGATTACCGCCGGCAGAGCAGCGGCAATTGCTATCTGCCAGTAAGGTATTCCTGTATATTCAGCCATAATGAAAGCGGCTGCACCCATAATTGGGGGTAAAAACTGTCCATTTGTGGATGCTGCTGTTTCCACCCCGCCGGCTACCTCCGGAGAAAAACCGCTTCGTTTCATGACCGGGATGGTCAGTGATCCGGTGACAACAGTGTTTGCTACGGAACTGCCGGTAATGCTTCCCATAAAGCCACTTGCAATAACTGCAGCCTTGGCCGGTCCTCCCCTGAATCTGCCCATAACAGAAAAAGCCAGCTTAACGATATAAAGTCCGGCCCCGGAAACCTGGAAGAAAGATCCAAACAGCACAAAGGCGAACACAAATGTTGCAGTTACTCCGATTGGTATACCGAAAATCCCGGTATTGGTCAGGTAAAGATCATTGATGACACGGACCATGCGGTAGCCACCGTGTCCAACAAGAGTAGGTAAATATGGTCCAATAAACGGATAAGTTAAAAACACCAGTGTTACTGCAGGTAAAACAAATCCAAAGGCACGATGGGCTGCAACCAGGATCAGGGCAACAGCAAGCCCGCCCATAATCAAATCAATAGTAGCTGGGCTTCCGACTCTCCATATCAGATCTTCATAAAAGTAATAGACATAGAAAATGGATAAAAACCCACTGATAGCAAACAGAAGATCATACCAGGGGATTTTTGTATAAGCATCGTCACGTTTCTTATGTAAGGGGTAGTACAAAAAGCACAAGCCAAGCCCGACAGAAAGATGGGCAGTCCGCTGCAGGGTCGCTGTCAACAATCCGGCCCCGGCTGTATATAAATGAAAAAAAGCCCATAGGATACCAATAGCAAAAATAACCCAGCCCAGGCCTCCCCCGGTAATCCTAACTTTGCCTTCGTCGACAATTTCTGATATATCCGGCTTACCTTTTTCTTTTATTACTTCTTCCAGACTCAAAGGCAATCACCCCAACCTGGTATTAAAATGGTACAGGACACTGGACATGCCCTGTACCTTTTTTGGATTGTCAAACTTAGATTTACCGCATTCCTTTTTCTTCAAAGAACCTTATCTGCTCCCGGATGCAGGGGAATAGACATTCCGTCCAAAGCNGTCTCCAGGGTNACCATCNGACCNGCGGGATGGGCATTGTGAATTAGTTCGATNTTGTCAAANACNGTTGAGATAAACTCATAGATCAAGTCTTCAGAAATATCTTCCCGNGCTACAACCATGGCCAAAACAGTAAGAGTANTGGCTTCCGGAACNTTNTNGTAAGAATCTGCCGGAATGGTCACAGTGGCATAAAAGGGGTATTCATCCATTAATTGTTCTGCAACTGCACCATCGATATCAACCAGGACAACGTCTTTCAGCAGGGCAAGCTCATCGATGACTGCCGCCCCAATACCGGTAGTATAGAAAGCAGCATCAATACGGCCGTCTCTAAGGAAGTCGGCAGATTCTCCCGCTTCCAGGCGCTCGACGGAAGCCAGGTCGTCTTCCGTAAGGCCGGCTGCTCTAAGCACCTGTAAAGAGTTAAATTCAGCACCACTGCCTAAAGGCCCGACAGCTACTCTTTTACCGGCCAGGTCTGCCGGTGTTTCGATGCCCGCATCGGCTGCGGCCACCAGCTGGACTGGTTCTGGATGAAGCATAAACATTCCAAGCATATTAGTGATTGGATTTCCAATAAAATCTTCGCGCTCTTCTCCATAATAAGCAAAATAAGCCACGTCGTTTTGAGTGATAGCCAGATCTAAGTCGCCTGCACCGATCATTTTAACGTTAACTGCTGATGCTCCGGAAGATTCAACAGTTAAAGAGATGTTATCCATATGGAGATGGGCGATGCGGGACATGGCCCCGCCCAGGGGGTAGTAAACAGCAGTTACCCAGCCGGACCCCATATTAAGACGAGCAACACCCGGTTCTTCCGGCTCATCCACCTCATCAGGTTCATCTACATCAGGTTCATCTGGCTCAACGACCTCCGGTTCGCATGCAGTTAATGCAAAAACTCCCAATACTAAAACTGCCACCAACATAAACACTAAAAACTTGTTTTTCTTTTCCATAAATAGACCCTCCTTTATTTAATTAAAAATAACTATATGTATATTTAATTCTACTATATGCAGTAATTTCCTTCTTGTTTGATAAAAATAGTTATAAAACAGATACTGATTTCGCAGTCTGTTTCTTAAAGCTCAGTGCCGACTGGTCTGCCTTATTCTGATATGGTTGAATATTTTCCACTAAAATATAAGAAGCTGACAGAAAAGATTAATACTATTATGCCCAGGATGATCCAGCTGTTGGCATAAGCATCACCAAGGTCGGCAACCAGGCCGAATAGGGGCGGCGTAAAAACTGTGCTGGTGCGGGGGAAGATAAGGGCCAGGCCGGTTACCACGCCAATATATTCTTTTGAAACCAGTTCGCTAACCGCCGTGAAATAAATGCTGATTACCCCCATAGTACAAAAACCCAGCAGGAAGGAAAAGACGAGGATGGCGTAAGGTGGAAAATAAATTCTACTCACAACAAGACCGAAAAATAAGGCCAGACCGGAAATGAGCATGCCAAGCAGAAAAAGGCCCTTGCGCCTGTCACCGTGAAATACTTTCTCGTTGATCAAACCCCAAATAGGCTGGCCGATTACTCCTCCGATATGAAAAGTTCCAAGGCCCAGGCCGGCAAATGTGGCTGTAGTGCCCAGATCCCTGGTCAGGTAGAGGGGAAAATGCCCGGTAACAGAAGAGATACTCATGCCAAATACCATGCCCATGGCAAAAACACTTAAAAGATAACGGTTTTTCATTAGCAGGAAAATATCTTCTTTCAAAGAAGTAGCTTTTGCTTCAGTATGATCAGTTATTTTTTCTTCCCGGCTAACAGGGGGTTGATAAAATTTAAATATAAAAAAAGTGACTAGAATAGCAAAAATGCTGCCTAAAAACAGGGCAGTACGCCAACCATAAATTTCTCCTAAAAAGGGAAGCATAACAGCACCTAAAACGCCCCCCAGCCCTCCACCACCGTGCACGATACCCATGGAAGAACTTCTTTTCGACGGTTCAGATAGATCTATTACTCCCTTGTTTACCGACGGAGTAATTAAACTGAATGCAGTGCCGGTTAAGAAAGCAAGGAAAAGGATGAGCCCGAAAAAAGGAGAGAAAGAGTGAAGCATGATCATAAATGCCACTAAACCCACACCAAGGAGCAGTCCCCTTTTTGTTCCCAAATAATCAGCAATTCGCCCACTGAAAATAGCAATAAAAACAGTGCTTATGAAATAAAAACTGGTATAAAAACCGACCTGGGTTCTGCTAATTAAAAATTCTTCCTGGACCAGGGGCAGCATGGCTTTAAAACCCTGTATGTTGGCAAATACAGCAATATATGCCGTAGAGATTATTAATAATTGGATCCAGTTTTTTTGTTTGTTATTAATTTTAGAATTGATTTTCATAAAGTACACCGTTTCCAGGTTTTATCAGACATTTCACTTTCCTGCTTCCTGTAGTTGTTAAACCATTACTAAGAGTAACACAACTCCGGGAATATTTCAGCCATCCGGCAGTGGCAGTTTATATCAAAGCAGAATATGGTAAGATATGGCTATGAGCTTGATATAAGTGCAGTTTGTGTTTTGTTAATAAAAAGGTTTTTTTAGGCTTATTGCCGAATGATATTATTCCCGGGTTGGCCCGGTTTTCTGTTAACAATCAAACGAATGGAGCATACAGTTATGATTTACCGCACAGTAAACTGCAGGCAAAAATAAATGAGGATTCAAGGAGGGATTAGTTTGCTTTTATTTAATCCGAAGCAGTTCCAGGGAGAGCACCTGGATCAGCCTTCAAAAGCAATAGTTGAAAAAACCATTAATTTTTTTGAAGCAAAAGGGAAGGGTAAACTCAAAGAAGATGACCGAAACCGGGTGTGGTACTCTGACCTGCTGGAATTTATCAAAGAGAACCGGATATTTTATCAACTGCTGACCCCGACAGAGGAAGGTGAAGAAAGCTGCCGCTGGGATACCTGGAGAAACTGTGCTTTTAATGAAGTTCTTGCTTTCTACGGTCTTCATTACTGGTATACATGGCAGGTTAGCATCCTGGGACTGGGTCCGATTTGGATGAGCCCAAACCAGCAGGCCAGGCAGAAGGCAGCCAGGCTTCTTAAAGATGGCCACGTTTTTGCATTCGGTCTTTCTGAAAGGGAACATGGAGCAGACATTTATTCTACAGAAATGACTCTTACCCCCCGGGAGGACGGAACTTACCTGGCTAACGGGGAAAAATATTATATCGGCAATGGAAATGTAGCTGAAATGGTTTCAACTTTTGGGAAAATGGCCGATACTAAAGAATATGTTTTTTTTGTGGCCAACTATCAAAACCATAAATATGAGCTAAAAGACAATATCATTAATTCGCAGTCGTACGTGGCTGACTTTGCCCTGAGTGATTACCCGGTGAACGAAGAGGATATTCTGGTTAAAGGACAGGAAGCCTGGGACACTGCTCTGAACACGGTTAATGTAGGTAAATACAACCTGGGCTGGGCTTCAATAGGTATTTGCACGCATGCCTTCTATGAAGCCCTTAATCATGCTGCAAACCGGGTGCTTTACGGTATCAAAGTAGTAGATTTTCCCCATGTTAATCAGATGATCACCGATGCTTACTGCCGCCTGGTGGCCATGAAGCTATTCGCCTTAAGGGCTTCCGATTATCAGCGGGTAGCCTCACCTGAAGATCGGCGTTACCTGCTATATAACCCCACCGTAAAAATGAAGGTAACGACCCAGGGCGAGCAGGTAATCGACCTTTTATGGGATGTTATTGCTGCCAAAGGTTTTGAAAAAGACACTTACTTTGAAATGGCCACCAGGGATATCCGGGCCCTGCCCAAGCTGGAAGGCACCGTTCACGTTAACCTGGCCCTGATTAGCAAATTTATTTTCAACTATTTTTTTAATCCGCAAATGTTTCCGGATGTACCTCAACAAAGACAACCTGAGCACGATCGCTTTTTGTTTAACCAGGGACCGGCTAAAGGATTGGGCCAGGTAACATTTCACGATTATAATAAAGTATATGAAAAATGGGATCTGAAAAATTTAGAAGTTTTCAAAGAACAAGTAGCACTTTTCAAAGAATTTTTGATCAATGCTCCCCCGGATGAGGAACAGCAGAAGGATACAGATTTTTTGATGCAGCTGGGAGAGCTTTTTACCCTGGTTGTTTACGGCCAGCTCATCCTGGAAAACGCGGAGATATATAAGCTTGAAAATGAATTAGTCGACCAGATTTTTGACTTTATGGTCAGGGATTTCACCGGCTTTGCCATTAAACTTTTCAGCAAAGCAAGCGCCACACCGGGGCAAATGGGGTATTTTAACAAGATGCTCAAAAAACCGGTTTCTGATAATCATAGCTACAATTACGTCTGGAAAAATCATGTTTTAGCTTTAGTGGGAGCCTATGAAATGAACCCGTAAAAGGTGGTGGTTGCCAGGATGGCTTATATCTTAATGACTGATGTCTTTGGGGGGAAAATACTGAAAACAACTACCCTGATCTTGATTTCCAGCTTGCTTGTACTGTTTTTCCTTGCAGTTCCTGTTAACGCCGCGCAGTACGGCGATATAAATAGAGACGGTAAAATCAATGTTCAGGATGTTACCATGATCATGCAGCATGTATTGGGCCTAAAAGATTTAAGTGAAAAAGAAAAAATTCTGGCAGATGTTAACGGCGATGATGCTATCAATGTTCAGGATGCAGCTTTGATTATGCAAAAGGCACTGGGGCTAATAGATGAATTTCCTGCCCTGCCGGATATTATTTCAGCCTTAATTGAAGATTTCATCGTTGCAGAGGGGCTGACACCCGGTAAAAAGATTGTGGTTGTAATTCTTAATGTATCTGAACCAGATGATTACGAGGTCAGGGTCGGAGGCACTAAGTTGAAATACCAGGATTCTGCCGGTGGATTCAGGGGAGAGGTAAATGAGGAGGATGCTGAGATCAGTAAAGTAGAAATTACTGATCGAAATTAATACAGGGGGACATTTGTTGGAGACAACCCACAGCATTATTTTTGAAGATGCAAGAAAAATCAGTGCTTTAGATGATCAAAGCATCGACCTGGTTGTAACCTCACCACCTTACCCGATGATTGAAATGTGGGACGAGCAATTCTCCGAGCTGAATCCCGAGACAGGTGTTCAGCTTGAAAAGGGCAATTATACCGGTGCTTTTGCAACAATGCATGCAATTCTGGATGAAACCTGGAGTGAATTATACAGGGTAATGAAAGAAGGAGCATTTGCCTGTATAAATATTGGTGATGCTGTGCGCACTGTTAATAATCGCTTTAAATTATTTGCCAATCATTCCCGCATTCAAACCAGGTTATGCGAACTCGGTTTTGATCCTATGCCCCTTATTATATGGCGGAAGCAGACCAATGCACCCAACAAGTTTATGGGTTCGGGGATGCTGCCGGCCGGTGCTTATGTAACTCTTGAACATGAATATATCCTGATTTTTAGAAAAGGTTCCAGGAGGCAGTTTTCAACAGTTGAAGAGAAACATAATCGAATGCTGAGCAGTTTCTTCTGGGAAGAAAGAAATTGTTGGTTTTCAGATTTATGGGATTTCAAGGGAACCAGGCAGGAAATGAATAACCGGCAGTTGCGGGGTAGAAGCGCAGCATTTCCCTTTATTCTGCCCTTTCGCCTGATTAATATGTATTCAGTTTTTGGAGATACTATTCTTGATCCTTTTTTGGGAACCGGAACGTCAGCCATGGCAGCCATGGCATCCGGAAGAAACAGCATTGGCTATGAGATAGATTCCGGGTTTTCTGAGCCAACCAAAAAAAGAATTTTTGAAAACCAGCATCTTTTAAACAATTATAATTTGGAAAGAATCAATAGTCATCTTGATTTTGTCCGTAATTACAGCAGTGAAAAAGGTGTTTTAAAGTATACCAACAGCTATTTTGGTTTTCCGGTTATGACCAGGCAGGAAAAAGAATTAAAGCTAACCTTTGTTAAGGCCGTGGAAAAGAAGGCGGATAATTGTTTCAGGGTTTCATATTTTGCTGATCAGTATATACAAAATATTGATCCCGGGCAGCTGGATCTAGAGAAACTGGTTTGACATGCTTAACTTTTTACCTTTCGGGGCTTTTCTTGAACTATAACTAGAACTATAAACTAAAAAATTAAAGAGTAGGGATTACATGATAAATAAAGTTTGGTTGTGACCGGTTCGGGTTTTTACTGAATTTAATATTTACTGAAAGGAGAATGAGCCTTGTCTAAAAAAAATGTTTTAGATTTTATCAGGATGAAAAAAGAAAATGACAAAGTTGCCTGGGTTACTGCATATGATTTTCCCACGGCGATGTTTGCCGAGCAAGCCGGTATGGATATGATCCTGGTAGGAGACTCTCTGGGGATGGTTCTTCTCGGCTACAAGGATACCATTCCTGTTACCATGGAAGATTGCCTGGCCCATTGCCGGGCGGTTCGCCGCGGCGCTCCAAAGACATGGGTTGTTGGTGATATGCCATTTGGTTCTTACCAGATCAGCGATGAAGAAGCGGTAAAAAATGCGGTTCGCTTTTTAAAAGAAGCCGATATGGATTGCATCAAGCTGGAGGGAGGAGTACGGGTTGCCAGCCGGATCAAGGCTATCAACGCGGCCGGTATACTGGTTATGGGCCATATAGGGCTGACTCCTCAAAGTGCCGGACAGCTCGGTGGTTTCAGAGCTACCGGTCGGGATGTAAAAACTGCCCGCGGGTTGATTGAAGATGCCCTGGCTGTTCAGGAAGCAGGAGCTTATTCGATTCTTGTTGAGGCCGTTGCTCCCGAGTTAACTGAATTCCTGGCCCAAAAGCTTGACATCCCTGTTTACTCGATCGGGGCCGGTGTTAAATGCGACGGACAGGTTTTGATTTGCGGGGATATGCTCGGACAATTCCAGGCTTTCACTCCGAAATTTGTCAAGGTTTACGCCAATATTGCCGAAACAATTGTCAATGCCTTTAAACAGTACATATCTGAAGTTAAAAACGAAGAGTTTCCGACCGACGATCATGTCTACCCGCGAAAGGACAGCATGGAAGAATTCCAGAAGCTGTTTAAGGAATACAGTTAATATGGTCGAAGATCATTGATTTTTCTTTATGTCCTCGCTCTTGACCATGCTTGCTGTATATGCTTAAATGAAGCTATCCGGCATTTGACATATGCGCCCGTAGCTCAGCCCGGATAGAGTAACTGACTTCGAATCAGCAGGTCGCAGGTTCGAATCCTGCCGGGCGCACCACTAATTTAGCCGCGGGTTTAATTTTTCCCGTGGTTGTTTTTTAATATTGTGGATCGAAGCATTATGTTTAAATTGTTAAGCAGTTGAAACAAACCGATGAGCGTGTAAAAGTTATTGAATAAACAGTAGACAGTGTCATG
>SL_3KL_010_SEDDRAFT_10006666_pt1 | contig 10303 bp, 8 predicted proteins | sample SodLakKL_010_SED_2_FD_10381 | JGI IMG/M metagenome (IMG submission 10381)
GGCTTGATCAGTACATCGCCCGTTTGCTCAGTTATCTTGATGAAAACTTTGGAAAGGAAAATGTACTGTTATTTCTAACCTCAGATCACGGTGCGCCGCATGTGCCTGAATATCTGACAGACATCGGAATACCCGGCGGATATGTGAATCTGGATGAGGAAGAGCAAGCAATCAGAGATTTTATGAATGAAAAGTGGGGCGAAGATTTTCTTCTTGCAATCAGCAACTTCCAGCTCTATTTCGATCATGATGTAATGAATCAACTCGGGCTGGATTATGATGAAGTACAGAGAATGGTAGCAAGACAAATGCTCTCTCGTGACGGAGTGGGAGGGGTTTTAACTTCAGAAGTACTCATGTACAATGAATTTACAAAAGGGATCAGAGGCTGGGTACAGAACGGATTTCACCAGCAGCGTTCCGGTGATGTAATGTTCTGGCTGGAACCACACACCAACCGTGGCACCGAATATCGCGGTACTGATCATAACTCTCCATGGATATATGACACCCATGCTCCACTACACTGGTACGGCTGGACGGTCAAACCGGGCCGGTCATCTGTTCCTGTTTATATCTCCGATATTGCATCAACCGTATCAAACATTTTAGGATCTCCCCTACCGAGCGGCAATACCGGCATTCCTATGAGCCGCCACATGAACTAATTTTTAATGACTAAAGCCAATGACATTATTATGAGTGAAAAAAAATTGAAAAACGGACTTAGCAGAAAAGACTTTTTGAAAAACAGTGCAGCTGCATCGGCACTGATGATGGGTGCCGGAATTTTTACAAATGGCTGTACCACAAATGGAGTCAGTCGACCGGGTGATGCAAAGAATGTGATTTTCCTGGTCACTGATGGAATGAGTATCGGTACACTTACTTCAACCGACATGACCATGAGGAGAAAGCTGGGCCGGGTTTCGAACTGGATCGATCTTTATGAAAAAAACAAATGCCGCCGATCCCTGATGGATGTGGCGCCTCTGGACGCTATCGTTACCGATTCCGCAGCATCTGCGGCGGCATGGGGTTGCGGGTACAGAGTGCCTGTGAGGAAACTGAATATGGGCCCAAATGATGAAATTTATACTCCAATTCTCACACATTTTAAAAATGCCGGGAAATCAACAGGATTAGTCACTACTGCAAGAATTACCCATGCCACACCTGCAGGTTTCGCGGCAAACGTGATTCATAGAAATTATGAAGATGAAATCGCAGAACAGTATTACGAACGTGAACACGATGTTTATATGGGTGGTGGAGACAGGCATTTCGATGCCTTTAAGCGTGAGGATGGGCGTGATCTGTATGGTGATTTCAATACCAAAGGATACCAGGTAGTCAAAAATTCAAGTGAACTTGCCTCTGCATCAAATAATGGTAAACTGCTGGGTGTATTTTCTGACGGGCACCTACCATATGAGCTTGACAGAACGAATACACCTGATTTGCTAAACAGGGTTCCAAGCCTTTCTGAAATGACAGAGGTGGCCCTGGATCGGCTTTCACGGAATTCTAACGGATTTATTCTTCAGGTTGAAGGGGGAAGAATTGATCACGGTGCGCATGGAAATGACCTTGGCGGATTAATCTACGATCAGATTGCATTCGACGATGCCATCGGTGTAGTGTTGAAGTTTCAAGAAGAAAACCCGGATACACTGGTCATCATTACTACTGATCACGGCAATGCAAGCCCGACGCTGAACAGGTCATATAATGGGTATGAAGCTACTGAGATTGAATTTGACAGGATCCAGAATTTCAAATACACCAACGATTGGGTCCTGAACGGTCTGGATGCAAGCAGTTCAGTTAATTATATCCGTGAACGTGTTGAAGAAGCAACCCGTGTTGGAATTACATCTGGCCAGGCAAGAGTACTTCAACAAGCTTTGCGGGGCGAACATAGAGCTTTATATGAGATGATGTCGCCCCCGGATGCAACGCTCGGTGCCATTCTGGCAAATTATACATCCGTGAACTGGACGGGAACAAGCCATACAGGAGATTATGTGCAACTTGCGGCTTTGGGACCCGGTAGTGATAAGCTGAATGGGTTTACCATTAATACGGAACTGTTTTATCTGATGGCTGAATCAGCTGGAGTGGAAACAGGAGTTGAAGCATGAGACACTCTTCAGCTTGTCAGGAATCGAAAATACCGATGTATACAATTGATATAACGCTGATTTCAGAAGAGAAAACAGATAATCAGCTTCTAACCATTAGGAATGGAGAAAATTTATGAAATCACAGATTAATGTAGGTGTGGTGGGCCTTGGGCGCCTTGGGAGTTTGTATGTAGAGTACCTGAACTTTCAGATTCCCAAAGCAAACGTGATAGCTGTAGCAGATGCTTTTAGTGATCGTGCTGCTGAAATTGCTATAAAGAACGGAGTTGAACATGTATTCAGCGATCACAGTGAAATGCTCGATTTGAAAGGTCTGGATGCTGTGGTAATTATAAGCCCAACAAGTACTCACAGAGATATTGTAATTGATGCAGCATCGAAGGGGAAGATGATTTTTTGTGAAAAACCACTCTCCATATCCCTGGATGACGCACTTGCGATGAAGAAGGCCGTTGAAAAGAATAATGTTTTTTTTCATATGGGTTTTATGCGGCGGTTTGATCGCGGATACAGTGCAGCTATGAAGCGTATTCTTGCCGGAGAGATTGGAAAACCTATCGTTTTCAAAGCCACATCGAAGGATCCTTTTCGTCCGAGTTTGGAGTATGCCGATCCGATAAAAAGCGGAGGACTGCTGCTTGATATGGGGATTCACGATTTTGATCTGGCCCGCTGGTTTATGGGTGAAGTGGCAGAAGTATACAGTGTTGGGAATGTTCTGGCTTATCCGGAAATGGAAACTATAAAAGATATCGACAATGCGGTGGTTAGCCTGAGTTTTGAGTCGGGCACAATCGGGGTGGCCGATATGACCCGCAGCGGGATTTATGGGTATGATATACACACTGAAATTATGGGAACCGAGGGTGCGATTCAGATTGGATACTTAAGGGAGACACCCATAACCATTATGAAAAAAGAAGGGATAAGCCATGATACGGTTCCCTACTTCATGGAGCGATTCGAAGAGTCGTACATCATCCAGCTTAAAGATTTTATTGAAAAAGCCCATGCAGAGAAGGAACCATCTGTAACGATCGAAGATGGTGAGCGGGCACTATTGGTGGCTCACGCTGCCACTCACTCGCTGCATCAAAAACTCCCGGTTGTAATCGATAACGAAGCGATGGAGTTTGCAGTGAAAACTGAAATCGAAGATCAAAAAATTGAAAACTGAGATATGAAGAAAAATGTGTTATTTAAAAATACCGGAAATCAAAAAGGTCGAAACTGGATTATAACACCGGAAAACTCAGAGCTGATCGCTTTGGGCTATGCGCGGACCATCCTGGATTCGGAGATATCAAAAGTGGACTATGAAAACCCGGGCTTTGAGGCGGGCCTGATCTGCATGAGCGGAGAGGGTACGGTTGAAGCAGGCGGCGAGAGTTATACAATGAAACCATATGACACGCTCTTTCTCCCGCCGGGTCAAAAGGGAACTATCAGTACCGGAAGTTCACTCGACATTGTGGAGTGTACGGCTCCGTCCGACGATAAGGGTTATCCGGTTTTTGTGCCCTTTAAAGAGCTGAATGAGGACCCTGAATTGACTGAGATGCTTGGGTTTGATGGTTGCTACCGCAAGATTCACAGGCTAATTGACAGTAATGTTCCGGCCAAGAGATTGCTTGGCGGACTCATCTTCTCTAATGACGGTAACTGGACAAGCTGGGCTCCGCATGAGCATACGGATACCAAAGAGGAGATCTATCTCTATTTTGAGATGCCGCCACCTGCTTTTGGAATTCAGCTTGTATATGAGGATATCGAAAAGCCTGATTACCTCGGTCCGGTTTATGAAGATGACGCCGTGGTGATCAAACGGGGATATCACCCCAATGTGGCGGTACCCGGTCACCCAATCAATTTCGTCTGGATTATGGCCACACTGGATCCTTCAATGGAAAGATCCTGGGCCGGAGTCAATACACAACCGGAATTTCAGTAGTAACACCACGACCAAGCTGTCAGACTAATTAAAGCAGTCAGACAGCCAAACTAAAGAGTAATTCATTATGTCTGATACCAATCACGACCTTTTATGTATTGGCCGGAGTTCCATCGATCTCTACTCCAGTGATATCGGCAAGCCGTTTGAGGAGATTACCGGCTTTTCTGCTTTTGTGGGTGGATGCCCAACTAACATAAGTGTGGGTACAAGAAGACTGGGCTTAAACTCTGCCCTGCTCACCGGTGTAGGCTACGATCCCGTCGGCGATTTCATTATTCATTTTCTTAAAAAAGAGGGTGTGGATGTAACCTGGGTAGCTAAAAAAGAGGGAAGGCGCAGCAGTGCTGTAATTCTTGGAATTGAGCCGCCTGATAAATTTCCTCTTGTTTATTACAGGGACAATTGCGCAGATATTGCCCTTGATATGGATGATATACGGAAAGTGCCGATTGATAAGTTTAAGGCAATCTTGATCAGCGGTACCGGGCTCAGCTTGGAACCATCCAGATCAGCAACGATCTTTGCAGCCGAAACAGCTCATGAAAACGGTGTGAAAGTGATATTGGATATTGATTTCCGTGCCGATCAGTGGCCCGACCTTCAGACATTCGGGACTACGGTTCGATCGGTGCTTCCCTATACAGATATCGTAATCGGTACATCCGAAGAGGTGAAAGCTGCGGCATATTCCGGTACCGGTGAGGCAGAGATACGTCACTCACAGGTAAACGAATCGAAGGTGGAGGCCGATGTTAATGAGAGTGTGAACCGGTTGTTGAAAAGAGGCCCGGAAGTACTCTTGCTTAAAACAGGATCTGACGGTTGTATTATTCATTACAGTGACGGTACTGATTCGGTGCAAGCAAAAGGTTACCCGGTTGAGATTATAAACACGCTTGGCGCAGGAGATGCATTTGCCAGTGGTTTACTTTATGGTTTTATCAATGGATGGAACTGGCACAAATGTGCGCGTTTAGGAAATGCCTGCGGAGCTTTAGTGGTAACGAGACATGGATGCGCAAACTTTATGCCCACGCTCGATGAAGTGGAAGAGTTTGTAAAAGATAAAGGAGGTTTATGAGTCACTTTCAAAAAGAAAAAATTATTTCAGAAAGGTTATTCAGCCGGATAACAGAAATCAGGGTCGATCAGCCAGAATATCTGCTTGAAGTGGCTGGAAAGCGAAAAAGAAGGAAGCAGTTTGTGCCTGATGGTAAAATGAACATTGTGGCTGCCGACCATCCCGCACGCGGCAGTGTATCGGTTGGGAAAGAACCCTTTGCCATGGCCAATCGTTACGATCTCCTGGCAAGACTTGTATATACACTCCAATCGAAATGGGTTGATGGTGTTTTAGGAAGCATGGATATCCTTGAAGAGTTACTGATTTTGCACGGATTGATGAATAATGAGGGCGGTGGTTTCCTCGACGGTAAACTACTCATTACCAGTTTGAATCGCGGCGGTCTTCCCGGTGCAGCCTGGGAACTGGATGATCCCATCACAGGTACGGACGCCAAAACCTGTACAGAGTTTGGAATAGATGCGGCAAAGATGTTGCTGAGGGTCGATTTCACATCAAAAGAATCTCTTAAAACCATTCAGTATTGTTCAGAGGGTGTAAGAGATATGAATACGCAGAATCTGCCAATAATTCTGGAGCCGCTTCCGGTTGTAAAACATAAGAACACTTATAAAGTGATCAAAGAGGCCGATCCGTTGATAAAACTGATCGGCGTTACCTCGGCACTTGGCGACAGCAGCCGAAATATCTGGCTCAAAATACCCCTCACCAACGATTTTGAGAGAGTAGTTGCCTCCACAACTTTGCCTATTGTCATCCTTGGAGGTGACCGCTCCGGCCTTGCCGAACATCTGGCCGGAATAGTTGAAGCTCTTGCGGCAGGTCACCAGGTTCGCGGTGTGATGTATGGAAGAAACGTACTCTATCCTGAAATAGCCGATCCGCAACAGGTGGCCGAAGCAATCGGGAAGGTGGTGCACGGTGATTTTGATCCTCAGGGATCACTTGAGAAATTGAAAGCAGAACTGAAACTGTAAATTGGAGTCTACCATGAAAACCGTAAAGCTTACCACAGCCCAGGCATTGATCCGGTTTTTGAAAAACCAGTATGTACGACGTGATGGCAATGAGAACCCTTTTATAAAGGGAGTTTGGGGTATATTTGGCCACGGGAATGTAGCAGGTATCGGGCAGGCATTACAGGAAAACCCAGATATGCCTTACTATCTGGCGCGCAATGAACAGGGGATGACTCATACGGCAGTTGCCTATGCCAAGTCGATGAACCGGATGCAGGCGTTTGCATGCACTGCATCGGTTGGCCCCGGCTCCACAAATATGATTACCGGTGCAGCAACGGCAACCATTAACCGGATACCGTTGCTCCTTTTGCCGAGCGATATATTTGCGAGAAGAAATGTGGCTCCCGTACTGCAGCAGCTTGAACATCCAATGAGCCAGGATATTTCAGTAAACGATGCATTCAAGCCGGTTTCAAGATATTGGGATCGTATAAACCGTCCAGATCAGCTTCCATGGGCTATGCTTGAAGCGATGCGGGTTCTCACCTCACCCGATGAAACCGGTGCTGTTACCCTTTGCTTGCCTCAGGATGTACAGACGGAAACCTATGAATATCCTTTGTCGCTATTTGAAAAAAGAGTCTGGACAATACCCCGGCAGCAGGCCGATGAAAGTCTCTTTGGTGAAGCTGTACAGCTAATAAAATCATCGAAAAAGCCATTTGCAATTGCAGGTGGCGGTGTATTATACAGTGAAGCTGCCATTGAACTTCAAAATTTTGCAGAGAAAACAGGAGTTCCTGTTGGCGAAACACAGGCAGGAAAAGGATCGCTGCCATTCGACCACCCGCAGAATCTGGGATCGATTGGTGCTACCGGAAGTCTGGCGGCCAATCAAACGGCCGAAGAGGCTGATCTGGTGTTGCTATTCGGGACCAGGCTCAGTGATTTTACAACCTCTTCAAAAAGTCAGTTCCAAAACCCTGACGTTAAGTTTGTTCATGTGAATGTCTGCTCAATGGATGCGCATAAGCTCTCTTCACTGCCTCTTCAGGCCGATGCAAAAGTGACCCTGCAGAATATGCAGTCGGCTCTTTCGGGATATCGCGTAGATAATGACTTTAAAGAAGTTCTGACAAAAAGAAGAGAGGCCTGGATGCAGGAGCTGGATAGGGTTACTTCACTGCCATCAGAAAACAAGATGCAACAACCCAATGTGTTGAAGGCGGTAAACGAAGCTGTTGGAAAAGAATCTGTAGTGGTGTGTGCTGCTGGAAGCCTTCCGGCCGATCTGCACAAGCTTTGGAAAACCTTTGAGCCGGGTGGGTATCATCTCGAATATGGGTACTCCTGTATGGGATATGAAATTGCCGGTGGACTGGGGGTCAAACTGGCCAAACCCGACAAAGAAGTTGTGGTGATGGTGGGCGATGGTTCCTACCAAATGCTCTCATCAGAGTTGATTACCGCTGTTCAGGAAGGTATTAAAATTACGGTAGTTCTGCTCAACAATCATGGTTTCGGCAGTATTGGAGCACTGTCGGAGTCGGTAGGTTCCGATGGGTTCGGTACCAATTACAGATTTCGAAAAGATGATTCCGGGAAACTGGAAGGTAAAACCTTGCCGATGGATTTTGTGATGAATGCGAAAAGCTACGGAGTGGGTGTACAGGAAGTAAAAAACTATGATGAACTCAATATTGCACTTCAAAAAGCCTGCAAAAGCGACAAAACCCAGGTGATAGTGGTGCCGGTAGATAAAGCCCAAAAGGTGCCGGGGTACAGTTCATGGTGGGATGTGCCGGTAGCGGAAAGTTCAGGAATGGTGTCTGTAAACAAAGCCCGAAAGGAGTATGAAGAAGCAAAACAAAAGCAGAGGAATTACTTTTAAATATTGCTGAACAGGATAGTAGATTTGAACCTTTTTTTCAATTAAACGGGAAGCGCTTTCGATCAGATTTCAACTGCCGGAATAACTCAAAAAATACAATAATGATAAATAGCCAAAATGAAATTATATAACCTGATGACCGCACTATTATATAAATATCTTCTGATATTGGCATTTATTGCCGGTACAGGCTGCTCCACACACCTGAATGCACAGGAGCATGTAGATGATCCTCCTTTCTTCGACCCTGTTGGACTGATGCTAACCTGGCAGCAGGATCCTACAACCTCCATGACCATCGATTGGTATGTGATTGATGAAGACCGGGAAATTCTGGAGTACCGGGAATTGGGTGAGGATGACTGGAGTAACCCGGTTACCGCTGAATCGATTCCGTTTCCATGGTCGGAGCGGACGATTAAGCGGGTAGAGCTCACAGGGTTAAATCCGGGTACTTATTACGAGTTTCGGTTCGGTGTTAGCTCTAAAGTGTACAACTTCCGCACCATGCCGGCCGACCTTAGCAAACCCGTACGTATTGCCGTTGGAGGTGATATGATGCATCGTCAGGAGTGGATGGAAAAAACCAACCGTCAGGCGATGAAATACGATCCGGATTTTATACTGATTGGTGGCGACCTTGCCTATGCCGATGGGTTACATCCGGATGAACAAAGGCAGCGGGATCCACAAATTCCACGAATGAAAAATCAATGGTACGGATTTCTGGAAGCCTACAAAAAAACACTGATATCTGAAGATTATAGGGTTGTTCCAATATTGGCTTCTATTGGAAATCATGAGGTTCGCGGAGGTTATTACTGGAGAGATGAACGCCGCCCTGATGATCCGCCATATGATGGTACGGATGAGTGGAAAAAGCTCGTGGCTCCATACTATTTTAGCCTATTCGCGTCACCCGGATTGCCCGGTTACGGTGTAATCGATTTTGCCGATTACATGAGTGTATTACTGATTGACACGGATCATGCCAATCCGGTTGAAGGAGAACAGACCGAATGGCTGGATCGGGTATTGGCTGAAAGACAGGACTTTCAGCATGTATTCCCGGTTTACCATGTTCCGGCTTATCCTTCTGTACGCAGCTACAATGATGATGTAATGGTGAAAGTGCGGGAAAATTGGGTGCCGCTTTTTGAGAAATACGGGTTGAAACTGGTGTTTGAAAAACACGATCACGCCTATAAAAGAACCCATCCGATCCGTAACGGTAAAATTAATCCAAATGGCATCGTGTATGTTGGTGACGGAGCCTGGGGTACAGAAACCCGAATTATCGGAGACAGGCAGGATTACGATGCCTGGTACATTGCCGAAGCCGCTTCTGTAAGGCACTTCATCCTATTAACACTGCACGGAACTCAGCGTCACATGAAGATGATCTCCAGTAAAGGGGAAGTGATTGATGAATTCCCGGCCCTTTTAACTCCAAAAGAATAATTAGGCGAACAATTGATTTTTTTGACCAGCCTTTTCATATAAAGCCAAACTGAGAAAAATATGTGGATTATAACTTCATTTATCGGCTTCACCCTGTTTGTTGCTGTATACTCCTGGTACAAATTAAGAGGCCAAAANCTGAACACATCAGACGGTTACTTTCTTGGTGGAAGATCTCTTAGTGCAGGTGTAATTGCCGGTTCAATGATGCTGACAAANATTTCCTCTGAACANCTCATTGGAATGAATGGCTCATCATATGTAAATGGTATGGTGATTATTAGCTGGGAGACGACAGCNACCATAGGCTTGATATTTGGNGCACTCTACCTTGTACCGCGTTATTTGAAAATGGGCCTTACGACTATTCCTAANTTTCTTGAGCTCAGATTTGANCGCACTACTCGAAGCATAGCGGCCGGTTTACTGGTTTTTTCATTTGTTTTTACACTCCTGCCAATTGTGCTCTATACNGGNGCNATAAACTTTGAGGGGATGTTCAACTTGTCTGAGTATCTGGGAGTTTCACGGCAGCAAGGTATATGGATTCTTGTTCTGATGATTGGAATAATTGGGGCACTTTATTCAATTCTTGGTGGATTAAAGGCAGTAGCTGTGGCAGATACAGTTAATGGGGTGGGTCTTATCATTGCGGGATTGTTGATCCCCATTATAGCTTTATGGGAAATTGGGAATGGAAATCTGTTGACCGGTGTAGACCGGGTTTATGAATTTGCACCTGAAAAATTCAGTATTGTGGGAGCTCCGGATTCGGTGTTGCCCTTCAGTGCCATATTTACAGGG
>SL_3KL_010_SEDDRAFT_10006667_pt1 | contig 10303 bp, 7 predicted proteins | sample SodLakKL_010_SED_2_FD_10381 | JGI IMG/M metagenome (IMG submission 10381)
CTGGAAGAATATAACTACTATTTTTATGAAGAGCCATTGCCCTGGGATTGGTATCAGGAACAAAAAATGGTTGAACAAGCGCTTAATATTCCAATTGCAGGAGGCGAAGCTGAGTTTGGAATGCATGCATTCAGGTATTCGGCAGGGAATGAAGTTTTCCAGATTGTACAACCCGACTTGTACTATTTTGGAGGAATGATACGTACAATGAAAGTTGCAAGAATGGCACAATCTGCAGGGTTACGAATTACACCACATATAACAGCAGGTGGTTTGGGCTTTTTGTATATGTTACAAATGGCATCGGTTTGTCCTGCATTAGATAAATATAACGAGTTCAAGATGTTCGAGACTCCCGATGCAAATCGTACAACCATTCCTATAGAAGTCAAAGGGGGACATAAATTTGAAAGCATTGACGGTGTAATAAAGGTTCCAACCGGTTCGGGTATGGGTGTTGTAATTGACCCAGACTATATTAACACGCACAAAGTAATTAGTAGTTCATCCTGAGTTTATTGAGCATGAGTTTACCAACTTTTTTTCCATCTTATTGAGAGAATTGTGGTAAACCGGTAATGACGAACGCTACTACATTTTAACAACGCAGGGCTTAAGCTATTCCATTTCAAGCAATACACCGGAAGAGTATCTGAAATAACACCTGCTGAAGGCTCCCGGCCAGATGTATTCATTTAGCTGATATTTTCCTGTATAACTTATATTATTATAAAACAGGATAATATCTGGTAATAAAAGGATAAAATTTGAAATAAATGATAATAGGCTAAACGTTATATTTGATTTTGTAGAATTGACTGTAAGATTGATTTTTTATGTGCGATCCCCTCTGACCGAATTAATTTAATAAACTTTATAACTTTATTAAGTTTAATAACCAATAATTTAACCTGCGATGGATACATTAAAATTAATTAGAAAAAGCTTATTTGTTTTACTGTTTTGTTTCACATCTGTGCTTGTATTTTCACAAAAACCAATGATAAAACTTGCTAATAGTCCGCATGTAAAAATGCACCCTGTTGGTATCGATGAAGTAACCATTAATGGCGGGTTTTGGAAAGAACGCCAGGATGTAAATCGAAATGTTTCGCTTGAAGTGCTTTGGGACGGGGCAACCAATGAGGAATATGGCCATTCGTTGCGGAACTTCAAAATTGCCGCTGGTTTGTTGGAGGGTCAACACATAGGGACATCCTGGCAAGATGAATGGATGTATAAGTGGATTGAAGCAGCATCGTATGAATATGCTACAACTGGTGATCAAACCTTTCTGGAGAGAATGGACAAAGTTATCCCCATTATTGCTCAGGCACAGGAAGAGGATGGTTACATTGCCACACAGGTAACTACCGGAAGATTTCACGATCGATGGTTATCTCCGAGCAATCACGAACTTTACAACATGGGCCACTTGTTAACTGCTGCTGCCGTGAATTATCGTATGACAGGCCGGACCGATCTGCTTGAAATCGCAAATAAAGCCGCAGCCTTTTGTCTGAAACAGTTTCAGGAATATCCGGATTTGATGTGGGAGTATCCTTTGAATCCCTCGATTATTATGGGAGCTGTGGAATTGTATCGTACCACGGGAAATAAAGATGCTTTGGAGTTGGCCAGACATATAGTTGATTTGCGTGGTTCGAAATACGAACCTGAAGAAGTTAATTCCATGTGGGGGCGCCCTGAATGGGGTGGAAAAGATCGTTACCTGGGAGGAACCGACTTATATCAGAATTTTATTCCGCTCCGAAAAGAAAGAGAGGTTTTGGGGCATGCTGTTTTCTTTACCTACCTTTATGCTGGCGCTGCGGATGTTTATATGGAAACAGGAGATCAAACGTTGCTCGATGCACTGCAATTTCTGTGGGGGGATCTGACGGAAAAGAAAATGTATGTTACCGGTGGGGTCAGTCCGGTTACCAAGGGACCTACTACCCGTAACTTTGATGGGACACGACGTCATGTTAATCGCTGGGATCCCATTCACGAAGGAATCACCACACCATTCGATCTGCCTAATGCTCATACATATAACGAAACGTGCGGAATGGTGGGTAACATGATGTGGAACTGGAGAATGTTGCAGATTACCGGGGATCCGCGTTATGCTGAAATCATGGAGCTGAGCTGGTACAATTCCATCCTTACCGGGGTACAACTCGATGGTTCAAAATGGTCCTACACCAACCCATTACGCTGGCACGGCGAAGAACATGAATTGTGGAGCCACGATTACCACGAACGTCATGTTCCCGGTGTAAGACATATTTGTTGCCCTACCAATCTAACGCGCAACATTTCAGCCTATCATGGCTATTTGTATTCAGTTTCTGAAAATACGTTTTGGGTGCACCATTTTGCAGAAGCACAGGCTAAAGTGACTGATTTAGGTCTCAGTGTTAATTCGGAAACAAACTATCCCTGGGACGGGAAAATAAAATTCACCATCGAAGATGTTCAGCAGGATAACCCTATTGCCTTTAATTTGCGCATTCCCTCATGGACATCCAACACTAAAATTTCCATTAACGGAGAGGTAGTTGAAGAAACTGCGGCCTCCGGCACATACGCAACCATTGAAAGAACCTGGAAAAAAGGAGATGTTCTCATAATGGATATTAATATGGATATTCTGCTGCTTGCCGGCAATCCGCTCTCGGAACACATTCGAAACCAGATAGCCGTAAAACGCGGCCCGGTGGTTTATTGTCTTGAATCGAATGATGTGAAAGATGAAGTAGATTTTGAAAGCATCACAATTGACATCAATAATGAATTTATACCGGTATATGTACCTGACCTGCTGGGAGGTGTGACCGTTTTAAAAACAACGGCCAAATCATTCTCAGTACCCAAAGAGGGCAATATTATCGGGCAGTATGTTAATATCGGCAGCCAGGATTCAAAACCGGTTGAGATTCAAATGATTCCCTATTTTTCGTGGAACAACAGAAAAGAACCTAAAATGACGGTGTGGTTGCCATTTACAAGATAAAGAAGTTAATTTTAGAAACATTTTAATTTAGAAAGATGAACCGAGCCATGACAAAGTTTTAACACACACGCGGATGATTATAATTCGTAGTACGGCAAAACACCCAGCCAGTATATCGTTGGCGAGCTCCATCTAGCAACTTTAATCAAATTTATAGAGATGAACCGAATAATCATTACATTGAATTTACTTTTAGCTATTGCCGGACATTTGTTTGGCCAGGCTGTAAACAAGCCTAATATATTGTTATTTTTTATAGATGATCTGGGGTGGAAAGATTTAGAATCCTATGGAGGAGACTTTGCAGAAACTCCGGTGGCCGACAAACTGGCCGCAGATGGAATGAGGTTTACCAATGCCTATGCTGCCCCTACTTGTTCTCCAACACGGGCAAGCCTGATTTCCGGGAAAAATCCTACACGACACGGAGTTTGGGAAGTAATTGGGGTGGTTGACCGGCCCTTTGCAAAAATGAAATCCCCGCCAAAGGAAAGAGAATTAAAAGAAGGCATTCAAACGTATGCCGATATTCTGAATAAGCAGGGGTATGTTTGTGGATCCGTGGGAAAGTGGCACGCCGGACGTTCGCCTCAGGCGCACGGATTTGTTCACATTCCGGAAGAAATTGAAGACCCCATACTTCAGGAATATGCTGAAATTAATCATGATCGTGATGTGGGAGAAATTACAGCAAAAGCTATCGAGTTTATCAGAGAAAACAAAGATCAACCGTTTGTGATCAGTGTTAATCATGTTGCTGTGCATGCACCACTGTATGCAAGGGAAGATTTAATTCAGAAGTACCATCAGAAGCTTAGGCGTACCGGTATTTTAGACGTACATCCCACTTATGCAGCTATGATCGAGATGGTTGATGAGTCTCTGGAAATGTTACTCAATGAGCTGGAAGTACTGGGACTTACTGAAAATACCGTTGTGATTTTGTACTCCGACAACGGGGGACTGGTTAGTGATATGTACTTAAGGGTTCCCACACCTTTGGCAGCTACACTTGCACCTCTCCGGGGACAAAAAGGCAGTTTATACGAAGGAGGAATCCGGGTGCCATTTATTGTAAAGTGGCCCGGTAAAGTGAGTCCCGGAAGTGTGTCTCACGAAATGATGAATAGTTACGATTTATTTTCGACTTTTGTAGAAATAGGCGGTGGAAAAATTCCCGACTCGCAGGAAATTGATGGAATTAGTTTGGTGCCAGTTTTAAAAGGAGAACAAGAAAAACTCGATCGTGAAGCGCTGTATTGGCATTTTCCAACCAATCAGTGGACCCGCACTCCTATGGGGGCTATCCGAAAAGGAGATTATAAATTGATAGAACATTTTGAAACCGGCGAGCTTGAATTATTTAATCTAAAAGAAGACATCGGTGAAACGATTAATCTTGTAAACAGACGGCCGGAAAAAGCAAGAGAATTATTCGAGGATATGGAAGCATGGCGTAAATCATTGAATGCCCCAATGCCTGTACCCAACCCGGATTACGATCCTGTTCGTGAGAAGGAATTGGGCCGTCATAGATTCCTGGGAAACTAAAATAATAAAAGGATAAAATTATGAGATGTGTTATAAAAGACAGGTAGAAACTGATTATATCATTAAAGGACCTGGTGTGAAATCAAGTAAATTTCAGGAAATAAAATAATAAACCACTTAAAATTATTCATTATGGAATCCATGTTTTTACCATTTGCGCTGGTAATATTTGCCAGCATTTTTCAGGGAAGTTTTGGTTTGGGTATGAAATTTATGGCACCCTTAAAATGGGAAGCCTGGTGGCTGGTACACGCAACCGTGGCCATGTTGCTTTTTCCCCTTGCCTGGGCATTATTGGTGGTGCCTGATTTATTTCAGATCATAGCTTCGGTGCCGGCCAATGTTATTTTTCTTGCCATGTTGTTTGGTTTCCTTTGGGGAATTGGCGGAATCATGTTTGGGAAGAGTGTTCCCTACATTGGCATGTCACTTACCTATGGAATAGTAATGGGACTAGCTTCTTCGGTAGGCAGTCTGATTCCATTGTTTCAGATGGAAAATGCCAGTTCAGTTCCGGCTTTTCCTTATGTAATTGCAGGAGTTGCCGTAATGCTGATAGGGGTTCTTATTACAGCAATCGCCGGCGTCCTTCGCGACAAGCAGAGTAAGGAAAATAAGGTTAAGAATATTAAATTAGGTCTTACTATCGCCATTACCAGTGGCGTGCTATCGGCTTTGTTAAATGTTGGATTTGCCAATGCCATTCCTGTTGCTGCCGAAGCAGTTGCGCAGGGGGTAATTGTCCGGAATTCAAGTTTGGCAGCCTGGGTTGTTGTGTTGCTTGGCGCCTATATCATGAATGCAGGATATGCAATTATTTTGCTTGCTAAAAATAAAAGCTGGAGCTCATTTTCAGTGCCAAATTCCGGCAAAGCTTATATGTGGTCGGTGGTTGCAGGACTATTCTGGTTTGCAGCACTGGGAGTTTACGGTCAGGGTGCGGCCTTGCTGGGCGAGATTGGCCCGGTAATCGGTTGGCCAATACTTTTAGCCCTTTCATTGATTGTCAGCAACACCTGGGCATACAAAAACAAGGAATGGACCGGAGCTCGAAAGGCTTTTACCTGGCTGCTTGTTGGGTTGTTAGTCTTGATTATTGCGACAATAATACTAGGCTATGCAAACGCAGTTTAACGGAACGCTAAAAATTTGAAAGAGAGTTATAATGAGTATTCAAAAAATTGAAGTATTTTCTTTAAAAGATAAGCTGGATAAAAGCTTCTACTTTTCGCAATGGGAGTACCGGGAACGAAAAATCTGCCTGGTAAAAATCACCACCGAAGATGGAACTTCAGGGTGGGGTGAAGGCTATGGACCCGCCGATGTGCTGGCAGCTGGAATAAAATATTTATCTCAATTTGTAATTGGTCAAAATCCTTTAAACTCAGAAGTTATTTGGGATACTTTATACCGACGTACTTTGGATTATGCCCGTAGTGGAATATTAATGGCTGCTGTAAGCGCAATTGATGTGGCAGTTTGGGATTTAAAAGGAAAAATTTTAGGATTACCTGTTCACCAGCTTTTAGGTGGAAAAAAGAGAAAGGAAATCTTTCCATATGCAACAGGACTCTATTTCCGTGAAGAAAAGGATTTGGCCAAAGCCTTAGCTGATGAAGCTGTGATGTATAAAGATCTGGGCTACAGGTCTATAAAAATGAAAGTTGGCCTTTCCATTAAAGAGGATATAAAAAATGTAAGTGCGGTTCGCAATGCTATAGGGGAGGATATTGAACTGATGGTAGATGCAAATCATGCCTTTAACCTGCGTGAAGCCATTTATCTTTCCAGGGCACTCGATGATTTTAAAATCAGTTGGTTTGAAGAACCTATCTCACCGGAATTTTACGGGCAGTATGCTGAGTTAAGATCCAAAACTCATATTCCTGTTGCTACCGGCGAATGTGAATATCTACGTTATGGTTTTCATCGGTTGCTCAAAAGTAATTCTGCAGATATTTTACAGCCTGATATTTGCGCCTGTGGCGGCCTTTCGGAGACTAAGAAAATTGCTACCCTTGCATCGGCTTATGGAGTGGAAATTATTCCGCATACATGGGGAACTTATGTGGCTATTTCGGCTGCCATGCACTTTGTGGCTAATCTCGAATGCGTTCCCGGCAGAATGAAGATGCCCGGTTGTACACTGGAGCATGACCGCACAACCAATGGTTTGCGCGACAAGGTAACTTTGCCCGATTTTGAGATTAAAAACGGAACTTTGGTTGTGTCTGACAAGCCCGGTTTGGGCGTTGAAATTGATGAAGAAGCAATGAAAGGATATCTTGTATAAACAATTTAAATTTTTAAAGATGGACTACGGATATAAGAAAATGTATATTAACGGGAAGCTGGTTGATGCAGTTTCCGGAGAAAAAAAAGAAATTATTTGCCCCGGAACAGGTGAAGGTGTTGCTGAGGTTGCGTGGGCAGGAAAAGACGATGGTGAACTTGCTCTACATGCTGCACAGGCCGCTTTCAAAAAGTGGTCGAAAATGAGTGTAAATACCCGGAAAATGTGGATGCATAGATTACGCGATGCGGTGATTCTGCGACAGCACGAAATTCGGGAAGCAATAATGTATGAAATGGGAAAAACATACAACCAGGCCGTGGAGGATTACGAAACGGTAATAAATTCGTTGGAATGGTACCCACAGGAGATGCTTCACCGTCGCGATGAAATTATTCCCGACCCCGATGGAACACATACCCACCAGATTGTATCTCAACCGGCTGGTGTTGCCGTTGGTTACCTGGCCTGGAATTTTCCGTTGTTAAATCTCGGGTTTAAAATTGGCCCGGCTTTGGCTGCCGGATGCACACTTATATTAAAACCATCGGCAAATGCGCCAATTTCAGCCTATTTAATTGGCGAAATCATGGAAAGCATCAACTTTCCCAAGGGTGTGGTAAATATTTTGGCCGGCTCAAACACCGAACTTGCTGTAACACTTTCTTCAAGCAAAATTCCCCGTGTAATTACCATGATTGGTTCTTCTGTTTCCGGACGAATTGCCATGTCGCAGGCAGCAACCTCAATCAAACATTTCAGTATGGAATTGGGAGGAAATGCTCCCGCAATAGTTTTCGATGATGCCAATCTTACCCAGGCGGTTAACGAATTGGTAGCCCTGAAATTTGGCAATTGCGGCCAGATTTGTGTCTCACCCAACCGCATTTTTGTGCATGAAAATGTTTATGATGAATTCGTTAAAGGATATGTAGCAAAAGCTAAGAAACTGAAAGTGGGATTTGGAAATGATTCATCTGTCGACATGGGGCCACTGGTTGATGAGCCCTCAAGAGAAAGAATTATTAAACTGAAAGATACGACACTTGCCGAAGGAGCCAAACTGGAATGCGGCGGTAAAATTCCTGAGGGAATGGAAAAGGGTTATTTCTATGAACCAACCGTTTTTACCAACGTCAACCGCACTATGACCATCTTTAAAGAAGAAATATTCGGACCGCTGGCTGCCATTTACAAGTTTAAAACTGAAGACGAAGTGCTGGATATGGCAAACGATTGCGAGGTCGGTTTATCGAGCTATGTTTATACCAACGATGTAAGCCGGGTACAAAAATTTTCAGCCGGAATAGAAGCAGGAGAAGTCCATGTAAATGGCTTTAAATATGCCATCTATTTACCTCATGGCGGCGTAAAAGAAAGTGGATTGGGGCACGATTGTTCCCACCTTGCTTTGGATGACTATCTGGAAAAGAAACGTATCACCATCCGGGTTTAATTGATTTTGTTATTAGTAATTCTTTAAATTCCCTTCAGGGTTTTTAGATGTAAAAAAACAAGATTATGCTTCCTGTAGAACAAAATGCAATGACATCTGAAATCATACGAAATATTGATGATGCAGGTGTTGTTGCAGTGCTTGTTATTGACGAGTTGAAACATGCAATTCCTCTTGCAGATGCATTGCTTGAAGGGGGTGTAAACGCAATAGAGCTTACTCTACGAACACCGGTTGCACTGGATGCAGCCATTGCAATTAAAAAGAATTTTCCTGAAACAAATCTGGGAATCGGAACTGTGCTTACGGTGGAACAGGTTAAGGCGATTGCCGGAATTGGAGTTGATTTTGCCGTGGCACCGGGTTGCAATCCAAAAATTATTGAGTCTGCTCAAAAATACGGAGTATCCTTTGCTCCGGGTATTTCAACCGCATCAGAATTAGAGATAGCCGTTGAAATGGGCTGCAGGGTACTGAAATTTTTCCCTGCAGAACCTTTGGGAGGAATGGCGTACCTGAAAAGTATGGCTGCACCCTATCAATATTTAGGATTGAAATTTATTCCGCTGGGGGGACTGAACATGATCAATGCCACAGAATATCTTCAATCTGAATTGATTACCGCCATTGGTGGCTCCTGGATTGCGAAACAGTCGTTAATACAATCTGAAAACTGGCAGCAAATAACGGCTAATTCGATAGAAATCAGAAATTTAATAAGTCAAATCAGAAAAAACAGCAAACAATGAATACCATTGTAACTTTTGGTGAAATAATGGGGCGTTTGTGCCCTGAAAATTTTCAGAAATTCCGTCAAAGCATGCCGGGAAAGTTAGACATGACCTTTGCCGGGGCTGAAGCCAATGTGGCTGCTTCGATTGCCATATTGGGCGGAAAAGCAAGGTTTGTAACTGCTTTGCCCGACAATGAAATGACAGAAGCTTGTTTTTCAGTTTTGAAAGGAATCGGAATAGACACATCGTTTGTGAAAAAAGTAAAACAAGGGCGCTTCGGCCTTTATTTTGTTGAACGCGGCGCCAACCAACGCCCAAGCAAGGTAATGTACGACCGTGAATATTCTTCTGTGTCATTAACCCCCGGGAATGCTTATGATTGGGGTGCAGTTTTTAAAGATGCAAGATGGTTGCACACCACAGGGATCACTCCGGCATTGTCTGAAACTTCCGCTGAAGCTACTGAAATAGCGGTACGCACTGCAAAAGGAAAAGGACTGACCGTTTCATGCGATCTGAATTTCAGAAAGAAACTATGGCAGTGGAAAGAAGGGGTCAAGGCTAATCAGCTTGCTCAAAAAACCATGCGGAAAATTTTGCCTTTTGTGGATGTGGTGATTGCCAACGAGGAAGATGCTCATGATGTATTGGGAATATCTGCCGGTGATACAGATGTTGAAAGCGGAAACATTGATTATGAAAAGTACATTGATGTGGCCAAAGAAATTGTTCGTCAGTTTCCGGGTGTAACCAAAGTAGCCATTACCCTGCGCGAGAGCTTGTCAGCTACCCATAACAACTGGGGAGCTATGTTGTACGATGCTTCTACTCAAACTTCGCACTTTGCTCCACATGATAGTCAGGGAAGTTATTCACCCTATCAGATTAAAAATATCGTTGACAGAGTGGGAGGGGGCGATTCATTTGGTGCCGGGCTTATATTTGCCTTGAATACACCCGAATTGTCAAAACCGGAAGACGCCATCCGTTTTGCTGTTGCAGCATCCTGTTTGTGTCACTCTATCAATGGCGATTTTAATTATTCTTCAAGAGCAGATGTTGAAGCTTTAATGAAGGGTTCCGCCTCCGGAAGGGTTATAAGATAAAATAAATAAAAATTCAAAAATATGATAAAAAAAACTTTATTAATAGGTATTGCCCTGAATTGTTCCGTGTTTTCAATTGCCAAAAGTCAAGGTCCCAATATTATCATGATATCAGTAGATGACCTGAACGACTGGGTGGGAGTT
>SL_3KL_010_SEDDRAFT_10006668_pt1 | contig 10302 bp, 11 predicted proteins | sample SodLakKL_010_SED_2_FD_10381 | JGI IMG/M metagenome (IMG submission 10381)
TGACCGAGGTCGTGAGCCAATGATCTGATGTAAGTGCCCTTGCTGCATTTCACCCTGAAAGACACATCTGGCGGTTCGAATTCCATGATTTCAAAAAGCTCTATGTTAACAGGTCTGGCCTCTATTTCGGTCGTCTTTCCTCTGCGCGCCATTTTGTAAAGGGGAACGCCCCCTTTTTTAACGGCTGAAAAAACAGGAGGTCGCTGTAAAATGTCTCCGGTAAATTTCCCGGCATGTTCCCTTATTGCCTCCACGGTCAACCAGTCAATATCTGTAATCTCTTCCTCTTCAGTTTCTCCATCGAACGATGCGGTAACAGCACCAAAGCGAATCTTCCCGGTGTACTCCTTTTTGCTGTCTATCCAACGATTTAAAGATTTTGTACCGGGGCCAATTCCAAGTACTACCAAACCCGTAGCAAGAGGATCAAGGGTACCTCCGTGACCGACTTTAACCTTTTTCTTACCGAGCAGGTACTTCAACCTGCCCCTGATTTTTGCAACCACATCGAAGGAGGTCCAATCCAGGGGTTTATTTACTGAGATGGTAAAGCCCTTCTCCGGGTCCGCCTTCCTTAAATCATCCAAAACCGTAAAGTGTTGCAAATCAGCCTATCGTTTTCCTATTATTACAATCTCACAGTTTCAAAAACTGCCCATGTCAAAATACCTTATAGTGCTTTGCTTTACATCCAATCACATTCGCATTAAACAATACAGAGATAAGAGTTTAGCATTAAAAACGGTACAAGGCATTATAGGATTCACATAATCCACTGGTGTAAGTAGCCCCCCAATGGTGCGTATCTACAAAATGTGCTCAACAATTATTTCTTTTTGAAAATGGCGAAAAACTGAAGAATCAAACCGGCCAGGATAAAGAATGGTCCAATGGTAATGCGCCTGTGGCTATAAATTATACTCTCATCCCAAACATCCGGTGAAGGCATACTGCCACCCATCATGAAAAACAAACCTATCGCGATCAGTCCGACACCTGCGAGCATCCATTTGAAGTTCTCCATTCCGAACAGCATGGGTTCTTTCTCCTTCACAGCGCGTTTGCGTCTTTTGGGTCTGGCGGGGGACGCTTTCTTCTTCTTGCCCGCTGTAGTAACTATCTTCTTTTTACCACTTTTTTTATCCTCGCTCATCGAATGTTATTTATTGGTTACAAAGGTAGCATATATGTAGGATATAGCAAAAGTTATCTGTATTTAAGGAATTGGTTCAGAGTAAGCCAGGTGCAAACGAGGCAAAAAAGTCCTGCAGCTACCGGCAGGCCTAGACCGGTAATGAGTAGCAGCTCCAACTCTGTTTCTTTCACCAATTTAATCATATCCCCGTACCCCAGTTGAATTATTCCACCAATAAGTGCCAATGCGATCACTCCGCTCAGGAATCCCAGTAAAAAGGACTTGAGCAAATACGGTTTTCTAATAAAAGTTCGCGAGGCACCAACCAATTCCATGGTCTCAATCTCTCTGCGATCAGCGTACAGGGCCAATTTGGTGGTGTTGTAAATAAGCACCACTGATAGCAATAAAAACAGCCCGCCAAAACCGGCAAACCACCAGGCCAGCGTCTCCAGGTTGCTGTGAAAATCAAGTACCAAACGATCCTGATAGTGAACCTCTACCACCGCATCCATGTCATCCCTGATCTGCCTTCGCATCACACTTAATTCCGCAGGCTCAAACCACTCGTGATGCAAATTGTAAATCACCATGTGGCTGAAGGGACTCTCTCCATCCTCCCACCAATCCATGGTTCCAAGGTCGAGTCCCAACACTTCCAAAGCTTCTTCAGGGGGCAAATGCCTGACACTGCCTGGTAAAATTCGCTCGTCTTCACGAAGTAGATTAACAACCTCTTCCAACTTCTCCTCCTCCACATCCATTTTCAGTTCAACGGCAATGTCGGTACTCTCCTTCAACCATTTTACCATCTCCCCGGAAAACAAATAGGCAGCACCTAACAGTCCAAGTATCAACATTACAATGGTCGTACTTGTAAAGGGAATGAGATAATTCGGTCGAATCCTTATTTTTCTTAGCACTTTGTGCCACTTTTTGATCAAAAAACATTGAAATCAACTCTTTTAACCTGTCGAAATCACCCTTTCGTATCCCGGATGAATTGTATCTGAACAGCGATTTCTCAGCCGAAGACCTAAGTAAAGCCATTGCAAAGGTAAACAACACCCACAGGTTATGGATTTTAAATATATCCAGCCAAGCCAATTTCAGGGCCCAATATATAACCTTTTTTTATATCTGAATCGTTTGTAGGGAAATTTTTATATGTCAGTGGGAAACGCATTGCAATGTGAATCTTACCTTTGGGGTAAATTTACGACCATGAAGTTATCGGAATACAAAAGATTGGGCATATTGGATGCTTATGCACTAGGGGTACTGGACCCCGAGAGAACGGAACAGCTCGAATCGGATCTGGAAACCAATGTCGCACTGAGGCGAGAATTAAACGAAGTGGAGGGGCGACTGGAGAATTTTAAGAAAAACTTCACCCGCTCGGACCAAAAGAAAAAGCACACCGGCAGCCCAACTAAAAAGACTAGTCCTGCAAAGAGTTCTAAAAACCGTCGCATTGTTACCGGCTTGTTGATACTTTTAGTCGTGGGTCTCACCTTTGTCTTTTTATCAACTCTTTATCAGAAAGCCACTGTACAGGGAGAATTGAATGATACAAACTTGCGCCTTTCCCAAATTTCTGAGGAAAATGATGACCTCATGATGGACCGAAAAACCCTGGAGAGCGGTCTTTGGAATGCGGTGGAAAATTCAGATGCAGTGGTCAGTCTCAGAGCCGGTGATGTATTCAGTCAAAGGCCCACGGGACATGTGGTGAAATGCCACCTAACCGAGCGGTATATTTTACTGGTAGAAAACCTGAACCCACCGGATGAGGGACAATTTTATCAAATGTGGGGACAATCGGGCACCAGCTGGAGAAGAATGGGACTAATTCAAAAAAATGATATGGGGCAGGATGGAAGACGCCAGGCGTTTATCTTTCCACAACCGGCCACAGACCTGGAATTAATCACCTTAGAATCAACGCAACCTCCGGAAAGCCCGGACAGAGGTGCTGTGGTTTTCCAAAGGTAAAGGGGGCAAAGGTTATGATACAACGCCAGGGTTGAATTTGGTCCTTTTAAGGTTTTAAGTGTATCGCAAAAAAATCTAAAATCACATATATGAAGCTAACAGTTAATAACAGACCCAATCATTTGGAGTATTCTGTAAAGAAGGAAGACGAAGCTGAGATTATTCTAAATGCCAATGGGAAAGGTGTTAGTCCTATGGATGCACTTCTCGGTTCAGTAGCAGCCTGCAGTGCTGTGGATGCAGAACTCATACTGAAAAAAATGCGGCAAAAATTGGATACCCTGACCGTGGAGGCAACGGGAGAAAGAGCCGAGGATCAGACACCTAAGTTTTTCCGCAAGATCCATCTGGAATTTAAACTGAGCGGAGACATCAAACAATCAGCAGCCGAGAAAGCAGTGGGACTGGGCGTTGAAAAGTACTGCTCCGTGGCGAGTTCACTCAAGCCCGATATTGAAATCAGTTGGAATGTAACAATAGAATAGATACTTAGGGGCAAAGAAAAAGGGGAGGTCTTACGACTTCCCCTTTTGGCAGTGTGGTTAACACTTTGTTTTCAATCGGTCAAACAGCCTCGCTGCTCTCCAATCAAATTCTAACCCTATATAGGGCTAAACATAAAACACTTATAATAAACTGTAGGTATCTGGATTACGAAAATCCTTCAAACCCCATACTTATTAGTCGGCAATTTTTACGTTTACGGCATTGGGTCCTCTTCTGCCCTCCTGGACATCAAAAACCACTACGTCGTTGTCCCGGATATCATCGATAAGACCAGAGGCGTGAACGAAAATATCGTTCTCTTCGCCTTCAGCGCGGATGAAACCAAAACCTTTAGAATCATTGAAAAATTTTACAACTCCTTTCTTCATTGGTAAAAAACTTTAAATATTAAAAAAAACTAAATACTAAACCTGTTGAGAGTTTGTCAACTTAAAGACTTGCAGGATATAAAGGGTTGTAAAATGGTAGGTAACTTATGTACTCCAACTTAATTTTCGTCAATTGGCGAAACAACCAGCCCCAAATGGGGTAATCACAAACAAATTTAAATTTCAAACTGCAGTTTCCTACTTACAGGAAACATCATATAAACGATCGATCAAACAACTAATTGCCCATCAAATCATTTCTCATATTGCAAAGGTACAATATTTTTGTAACTTGGGTAATACTTTTTTGACGTGCATCCCCAGATCGTCCTAATTCACTAATTTTCAGCCCGAAATATTTTATTAAAAAAATCATCTGCGCATTACAGCACCGGTTCTAACCTCTGGTTTGTGAATTTGAATAAAGGCGACCTGTTCCATTGCATGGCAAGAATTACACTGCAAAGTCATCAGCTCAAATGCTTCGTCAAAAATCTGCTTGTCCTCCTCTGCGATGGCATTGGCCATTTCGGGAATAACCACATCCATGAAGTGCTCACCTGAAGCTGCTCTGGCCGGTCTTCGTTCAAAACCATCCTCGATGGACTTTCTCATCTCATCCAATTGGTATTCCGCATACTGCCAGTTTTCATCCTCTCCTGCCCAGTACATTTCTACATATCTGTGATGGACATCCATCATGGATCGGGCAAAACCACCAAACTGCCCAGCAACAATTTCAAATTTCTCATCGGTTACACCCCTCAACCATCCATCAGAACCGACAGAGGTAGGCTGTTCATCAACAGGTCCCGCACAGTAGATCAACAAAAGGGAAGAAAACACAACCAATAATACGTACTTCATGTCAAATTTTTTTAATAAATGATATTCCGCAAATTTAATGATTTTACTAAAAAATGACAAGCCTGAGGGCATTTTATTTTCCGATGCAAAACCTGGAAAAGATATTCCCAAGCAAATCCTCTGAGGTTATGCCCTTTCCCAGTATTTCACCCAGATAGTTCATAGCGTGACGGATATCCATTGCAATGAGGTCGGCGGGCATGTTGTTTTTCAGGCCCTCCAAAACTGCTTCAAGGGCCTCCTGTGTTTTTAACAGAGAGCGATAGTGTCTAGTATTGTGGAGCACGGTGTCGGTCAATCCCTTATTCATTTTCTTAAATTGTCCAAGGAGCTCATCTTTGAGTACGTCCAAACCAGTTTGGTCGATTGCAGAAAGTGGGACGAAAATAGATTTTTGGGAGATTTTTCGATTGCTTGCCCGGATTAATTGCTCGCCGGCCAGGTCCATCTTATTGGCCACTGCAATGACCTGCGTATCTGGTCCCGATACTTTGTCTATATCTGACAGAACTTCTTCCGGGACGGTATTTTTCACATCAAAAACGTAGATTAGAATGGCCGATCCAGCAATTTTGGCCATTGTTTTCTCAATACCGATTTCTTCAATGGTGTCACCAGCCTCCCTGATCCCAGCTGTGTCGATCAATCTGAACGGGACGCCCTCTAAATAAATAATTTCCTCTATGGTATCCCGGGTGGTTCCCTCTATATCAGAAACAATGGCCCTGTCCTCCTCCAGTAGTGCATTTAACAGGGTGGATTTCCCGGCATTCGGACGGCCTGCAATGACAGTGGAAACTCCCTTTTTGATGGCATTTCCCATGGAAAAAGAATCTAGTAGCCGGCCGATGTAAGCGTTTATTTCTTCCACCAAACTACCGAGTTCCTTCCGGTCGGCAAATTCCACATCCTCCTCTCCAAAATCCAGCTCCAACTCGATCATACTGGCAAAGTGAATAAGTTTTTCACGCAATGATTCGATTTTTTTACTAAAACCGCCCCGCATTTGGTCCACAGCCAATTGGTGCTGGGACTTTGTCTCGGAATCAATAAGATCGATAACAGCTTCCGCTTGAGCCAGGTCAAGTTTTCCATTCAGAAAAGCCCGCAGAGTAAACTCACCTGGGCCTGCTGGTCTGGCACCATCTCTGACAAGTTGTTCGGTAATCTGCTGTACGATAAACTCAGAGCCGTGGCACGATATTTCTACCACGTTTTCCCCCGTGTAAGAGGCAGGACCAGGAAAACAGGCCAATACCACTTCATCCAGCAATTCATTCGCATCGTCCCAGAGTCTCGCGAATAGCAATTCCCTGGATTTTAATTCGGTCAGTTGCGGTTTATTACATCGTTTGGCGACAATATCCAAAGCATCCGGGCCACTGATGCGTATTACTGCGATGGCAGATTTTCCCGGTGGGGTGCTTCTCGCGACAATGGTATCTTTATTCACAATTCATGTGTTTGTGGACGATGTGCTATTTGGTTTTAACACCGAGTTTTTTGGCTGCGAAAACTGCTGGCGTATCTCCAAAACGCTTTTTGAAAGCGGCGATAAAGTGGCTGGGGTTGCTGTAACCGATTTGATAGGCAACCTCGGACACATTGTAGTCAGTGGTCTGCAGCAACTCCATTGCGCGGTCGAGACGGATTTCCTGACAAAAATCCCGGACCGATTTACCAAAGGTGCGTTTGAAACCCTCCCTCAGGGCATGGGCAGAAATCCCAAGTTTAGAGGCATAATCTTTGGTCATGTTCTCATCCATGGTGCTTATTAGCTCGGCCCTGAATGCCTTCATGTGTTCGAACAATTCTCCGTGTTGTAGGAAAGGACATTTGGATTCGGCTTTTTTCTCCTTTTTACCATCCAGGGCAAGGGCAAAAAATTCGGTGACTTTGGCACGTGTCCATGCTTTGAGGGAATTGATTCCCACCGGAGGAGAAACCACTTGAATTAGGGCCAATCTTGCCTGCGGTGGCAATGTAATCACTTCAGCCGATTTTCCCTTGCCTCCCGGGAAGTAGCCGCCTTTCATAACTTCCCTGTAACCGGCACCGGATTCTCCCGTCAAAAAACTGTGAAGCACAAGTACATCAATCCGCAAAAAAAGCACCTCTGCCTCCTCGCCGGTTAGTTGGAAATTAGCTTTCCACTCCCCCATCGGATAAAACAAAGTCAGTGATTGACCCGCATCAACCTTGTGTGAAGCTCGGCTGTAACCCACCTCCAGATCCACGCTGCCCTTGAGGGAATTAACAACCAGAATATCATTGGGTGCCAGACTGATGGATTGGCTTTGAGAACCGACATGGGTTAATTCCCTGTGCAAAAAGCCCAATCCCCTTTCGGTGCACGAAAATGGTCTAACTGTCTGAGTATCTGACACGGTCCGTTTTACTTTTTGGAGATGCGAAATTAACACTAATTTCATTCCGATCAAAAGGTGCGATTGTAAAAGGCACCATGAAAGGCTTCCTTTTCCCGGAAACACAATTGCGTTGTTAATACGATTTTGGGCGAATCACGCCTTCCCTCTCAACTTTCCTTTGCGAAAAACTGTTTGCATATCGCCTTATCCATTCCCAGTAAATATACTAATTTTCGTCAGAGAGAGCATACGTACTCCATCAATTCTACTGAACGCTTGGCGTAGGCGTACTCGTTGTCATACCAGGCCATTACTCTGTACAATTCGCCCACCTTTGATGTGACCAAAGCATCGAATACAGCGGAATGGGTATTACCTATAATATCGGTAGATACCAGCGGTTCTTCAGTGTATTCTATAATGCCTTTAAGATCATTTTGGGAAGCATCAGATACAGCTTTGTTTATGGCCTCAACAGTAGTTTCTTTATCGAGCATAAAGGTAAATTCTGTTGAAGAACCGCAAACGACAGGAACCCTTAAGGCAGAGCCCGAGAGTTTCCCTTTAAGCCTTGGAAGCACGATTTCAGTGGCTTTGGTAGCACCTGTGGTGGTGGGAATAATAGACATAGCTGCCGCTCTGGCTCTTCTGAGGTCCTTGTGCGGAGCATCCATCAATCGTTGATCAGCAGTATATGCGTGGATGGTGGTCATAAACCCCTGCTTGATCCCAAATGCTTCATCAAGTACGCGAGCTACCGGAGCCAGACAATTAGTCGTACAAGAAGCATTGGATATAATAGCATCCTCTGCTTTTAAAATTCCCTCATTCACACCCATCACTACTGTGGGAATTTCCCCGCCTTTACCGGGAGCAGAAAGAACCACCTTTTTTGCTCCCGCCTTACGATGTTTGGAAGCTAGTTCTCTGGTAAGGAAAATACCTGTACTCTCCAATACCACATCCACATTTAAATCCGTCCACGGCAGCATCCGCGGGTCTTTTTCATTGTAGCACTTAACCGGTGGGGCGCCTTCAATAATCATTTCTGATTCATTGGCTTTAACTGAAAGAGGAAAATGACCATGGGCTGAGTCGTACTTTAACAGGTGGACCAGTGTTTTGACATCGGTCAAATCGTTGATCGCCACGCACTCCATTTTATCATTCTTGAGAATTTCTCTGAGGCTGAGACGTCCTATACGTCCAAATCCATTAATCGCTACTCTTATTTTTTCCATGCTATAGTTTTTATATGTTTTTAGATAGATAAAATCTGAGCTATTTTAACCAGATTTTCATTCAATTGTTTCTTTTCCAACTTGACAGTATTGAGGGGAGTTTCCACGATCTTACCACAATGGTAGCCGGTCATGAAGCCAGAATTCCCATTCAAAAGGCCCTCTACTCCGGCCACTCCCATTTCACTCGCAATGACCCGGTCAAAACAGGATGGATCACCCCCGCGTTGAAGATGCCCGAGTATGGTCACTTTGGTTTCGTAATCTTTGTACTTTTCATTCACAGCTTTGGCTAGTTCAACTGCTCCGCCATTCTCATTTCCTTCAGCGACCAGAACAATTGATGAGGTTTTCTTATTGCGGTAACCTTTTCTCAGTATGGCAATCAACTCTTCGATAGAAATATTTCTTTCAGGCACCATAATGCAAATGGCCCCTGATGCAATGCCAGATCGCAAAGCGATAAATCCGGTGTCCCTTCCCATAACCTCCACGAAAAACAAACGGTTGTGCGACAGTGCAGTATCCCTGATCTTATCCACACAACTCACTACTACATTGGATGCAGAATCGTAACCTATCGAATAATCCGTACCTGCAATGTCGTTGTCAATCGTGGCCGGGATACCCACTACCTGGATGTCGTATTCCTGGCTCAATTGAAGTGCCCCGGCAAAAGTTCCATCGCCACCAATCGCAACCAAGGCATCAATTTGATTCTTTTTCAAAATCTCCCATGCTTTTCTTCTACCCTCCTCAGTTCTGAATTCAGGACTTCTGGACGACCTCAGTATGGTTCCTCCACTGCCAAGGATATTATTGACAGAGCGCACGCTCATTTCGCGCAAATTGCCATCAATCAGGCCTTTGTACCCCTCGTAAATTCCATAAACACGGGTGTTATAATACACACAAGAACGCACCACAGCCCTAACTGCAGCATTCATTCCAGGGGCATCACCTCCCGAGGTCAACACACCAATTCTCTTAATTTCACTCATAGAAAAAAATATTGGGCAAAGTAAAGAAATTTCCTGCAATATCTTAGTGTATTTTTTACACTATCTAAAAAGTATTATCTTTGCGAGTTTAAAAGGGGTTTTGTTCATTCTTATGGCATGCATCAACAATTTTGCGAGATGTGAACTTTAGCTTACTTTTACCTCTTTTTGAAAAAATATGATCAATAAAGGTTCTAATGGAGAAAGCTGAGAATATCAACCTGCACATGCGGGAAATAGAGGACCATTTTAAGGCTGCCATTTCGGTGGATTGTGTGATATTTGGATACGACGAATCCGAATTAAAGGTACTCACCCTGGACTGTAATATGGATCCATACCTGGGATTACCCTCACTGTTGGGCGACCTGGTAAAGAACGACGAGAATTTAGACGAGGCTGCGACCAGGATACTATATCAGAGAACCGGTATCACAGATGTCTTTTTGGAGCAGGTAAAGGCTTTTGGCGAACTCGATCGGCACCCAATGGGGCGGGTTGTTACAATAGCATATTATGCATTGATTAAAGTTGATGAATACGGGCAAAATGGGATGGAGAGCAAACACAATGCTAAGTGGAGAACAATTGGAAGCCTAAAGGAAATGGCTTTCGACCACAAAAAAATCCTAAACGCATCCCTCCACTTGCTCAGAAAGAGATTGATTGAATATCCACTTTGGATGAAATTACTGCCGGAACACTTTTCCCTCCCGGAGTTACAAAACCTGTTTGAGGCAGTGCTTGCAAAACCCCTGGACAAGCGAAATTTCCGGAAAAAGATATCGAAACTCGGTATAATTAAGGAAGTTGGCAAAA